>NNBU01000384.1_pt1 | contig 12030 bp, 12 predicted proteins | sample 1173781 | NCBI WGS metagenome assembly NNBU01 (sample SAMN07173937, study PRJNA388173) | plant metagenome | biome: Plant school; feature: Soil; material: Symbiotic tissue of Blasia pusilla L.; isolation source: symbiotic tissue sample KVJ2 | host: Blasia pusilla | place: Norway: Troms, Kvaloya...
GGTGCGGCCATCGCGCTGGAGGTGTGGGCCGTGCCGCTCGCGCAGGTCGGCAGCTTCCTGGCGCTGATTCCGCCGCCCCTGGGCCTCGGCAGCGTCGAGCTGGCCGACGGCAGCTGGGTCAAGGGCTTCATCTGCGAAGGCCACGCGCTGGCCGCCGCGCAGGACGTGAGCTCCCACGGCGGCTGGCGTGCCTACGTCGCCAACCGCACCGGCACCGCACCTTCTTCCCTTTGACTTTGATCCAGGAGTCCCGATGAGCACCCCCAAGAAACCCTCCGCTTCGCGCCACCGCCGACAGCTGCTGCAGGCCGGCGCCGCGGGCCTGGCCGTGCTGGCCGCGCCCGCCCTCGTGCGCGCGCAGGCCGCGCCCAAGCTGCGCATCGGCTTCTGGCCCGTGGCCGCAGGCCTGCCGTTCTTCGCGGCGGTCGACAAGGGCTACTTCAAGGAAGCCGGCCTCGACGTCGAGCCGCTCAAGTTCGCCGGCGCTCAGCAGGTCATGGAAGGCATGCTCGCGGGCCGCTGCGACGGCAGCGCCAACGGCACCGGCTCGGCCAACCTCGCCATCGGCGAGATCGCGCAGCCCGGGCTGTTCAAGATCTTCTGCACCAACCCGAGCAACGCCAAGTTCGTGCTCGACGAGTTCATCGTCGCGAAAGACAGCCCCGTCAAGACCATGGCCGAGCTGGCCGGCAAGCGGGTGGCCTCGGGCCCCGGCATCCAGAACGTCACGCTGTGCAAGACCATGCTGGAGCGCGCCGGCGCCAAGGGCGCGACCGTCACCGAACTGCCCATCGGCCAGCACGTGGCCGCGCTGGTGGCAGGCCAGGTCGACGCCTGCTACACGCTGGAACCCACCGGCACCGTGGGCCGCATGAACGGCACCACGCGCGTCATCGAAGCCGGCGTGGTGGCCAAGTACATCCTGGGCGACCCGATGGCGCCGTGGCATGGCGGCGCGGCCAGCCTGACCACCGAGTTCATCAAGAAGAACCCCGAGGTGGCGAAGAAGTACATCGCCGCCTATGCGCGCGGCGTGGAGCTGGTGCGCACCAAGCCCGACGAGGCGCGCCAGTTCATGAAGGGCTACACCGCCATCGAAGGCAAGCTCACGGCCGAAGTGCCGCTCGCGTCGTACATGCTCTACAACGAGTTCAAGCCCAGCGACGTCGCGTACTTCCAGAAGTTCTACGACCTGTTCACCGAGAAAGGCATCTTCGAGAAGAAGGTGCTGGTGGACGGCCTTCTCTACAAGGCATGACCATGGCCGACGCAAGCTCGACCACGGCCGCGCCGTGGACCCCGCCGGCCAGCCTCAACGCCGCCGCACCGAAGACGCCGCTGCGCGAGCGCCTGCTGCCTTTCATCGGCCCCGTGGTGCTGTTCATCGCATGGGACCTGGTGGTGCGCCTGGGCTTCATCAAGCCCATCCTGCTGCCCACGCCGGCGGACACCATCGCGGCGCTCGTCACCGGGCTGGCGGGCGGGCCGTTGCTCACCGACTTCGCGATGACCGTGTGGCGCACGCTGCAGGCCTTCGTCATCGCGGCGGCCATCGGCGTGCCGCTGGGCGTGCTGCTCGGCAGCAACGAGAAGGCGTATCGCAGCGTGGAGTTCCTGATCGACTTCTTCCGCTCCACGCCCTCGTCCGCGCTGATTCCGCTGTTCCTGCTGATCTTCGGCGTGAGCGACGTCAACAAGGTGGCCATCGCGGCCTTCGGCGCGCTGCTCATCGTGGTGTTCAACAGCGCCTATGGCGTGATGAATGCGCGCAAGCAGCGCGTGATGGCCGCCAAGGTCATGGGCGCGTCGCGCTGGCAGGTCTTCAAGGACGTGCTGATCTGGGAAAGCCTGCAGCCCACCTTCGTCGGCCTTCGCTCGGCCGTGTCGATGGCGCTGGTGATCGTCATCGTGGCCGAGATGTTCATCGGCTCCGACACCGGTCTGGGCCATCGCATCATCGACGCGCAGCAGGTGCTCAACGTGAAGAGCATGTACGCGGCGATTCTTTCGGCCGGTGCGCTGGGCTACGCGCTCAACATTCTTTTCCTCATTGCCGAGCGCCGCATCGTGCACTGGAGCGGCAGATGAAAGTCACGCCTGACATCGTCCTCAACGGCCCGGTGTACGCCGACGTGCCCAAGCCCGTGTTCAAGCCCGGCCCCGCCGGCACGCACATCACCATTCGCGGCCTCACCAAGTACTTCGCGGGCTGGCCGCTGTACGAGAACTTCGACCTCGACATTCCCAAGCGGGCCATCGTCTCGGTGTTCGGGCCCAACGGCTGCGGCAAGTCCACGCTCATCAACATGATCGCGGGGCTGGTGCCCATCGACGCGGGCGAGATCCTGTTCGACGGCAAGCAGCGCAAGGACACCAAGATCGGCTACGTGTTCCAGAACTACCGCGAGGCGATGTTCCCGTGGATGCGCACCATCGACAACATCGCCTATCCGCTGAAGCTCGAAGGCCGCAGCAAGGCCGAGGTCGACCGGCGCATGGAAGAGCTGGTGGCGTCCTTCGACGTCAAGTTCGACCTCAAGCGCTTTCCCTACGAACTCTCGGGCGGCCAGCAGCAGACGGCGTCGATCATGCGCGCGCTGGCACCCAACCCCGAGGTGCTGTTTCTCGACGAGCCCTTCTCCGCGCTCGACTTCGAGATGACGCTCTTCATCCGCGAGAAGCTGCAGGAGGTGTTCATGCAGACCGGCACCACCATGCTGCTGGTGTCGCACGACCTCGAAGAAGCGGTGTACCTCGCCGACGAGGTGCTGCTGCTGACCAAGCGGCCCACCAAGGTGGCCGAGATCTTGCGTTACGGCGATGCGCGTCCGCGCACCGTGGAGACGCTGAGCACCGAGAGCTTCGTGGCCATGAAGAAGCTCAGCCTCGACATCTTCCAGCGCGAAGTGCGCCGATAGAAGGAGCGTTGCCGTGACACCCGCACAGATCGAAAGCTACGTCGACGCCGCCGCCGCGGTGCTCGACCTGCGCCTGTCGCCCGAACACCGGCCCGGCGTGCTGCGCTACTTCGCGCTCGCGGCCGAGTTCGCCGCGGTGGTCGAGGCCGTGCCGCTCGCGATGTCGGCCGAACCGGCGGTGCATTTCTCGCCGGTCGAGCCCGAGGAGAAAGCTGTATGACCGCTACGGAGCTGTTGGCCCGCGATGCGTCCGACATGGCCGAAGCCGTGCGCACCGGTACCGCGAGCGCCACCGCGCTGGTGCAGGCCAGCCTCGACCGCGTGGACGCCACCGACGACAAGGTCAACGCCTTCACCTCCGTGCTGGGCGAACGCGCGCTGCGCCGCGCCGCGCAGGTCGATGCCTCGCTGGCCTCGGCGCACGGTGCGCGCACCCGCGAACTGCCGCTGCTCGGTGTGCCGTTCGCGGTGAAGAACCTGTTCGACATTGCCGGCCTGCCCACGCTCGCGGGCTCGAAGATCGAACGCCAGACCGCGCCCGCGCGCGCCGACGCCGCGCTGGTGCGCCGCCTGGAGCGCGCCGGCGCGGTGCTGGTGGGCGCGCTCAACATGGACGAGTACGCCTACGGCTTCACCACCGAGAACAGCCACGAAGGCCCCACGCGCAACCCGCACGACCTCACCCGCATCGCGGGCGGTTCGTCGGGCGGCTCGGGCGCCGCGGTGGCCGCGGGGCAGGTGCCGCTCACGCTGGGCTCGGACACCAACGGATCGATCCGCGTGCCCGCGTCGCTGTGCGGCGTGTTCGGCCTGAAGCCCACCTTCGGGCGGCTGCCGCGCACCGGGAGCTTTCCGTTCGTGTCCAGCCTGGACCATCTCGGCCCCTTCGCCCGTTCGGCGCGCGACCTGGCGCTGGTCTACGACGCGATGCAGGGGCCGGAAGATGCCGGTCATCCGCACGACCCCGGCTGCGCGCAGCGCGCCGCGCAGCCCGTGTCGGGCGTGCTGGCGCACGGCACGCGCGGCCTGCGCATCGGCGTGCTCGGCGGCTACTTTCACCAGCGCGCCGGCGCCGAGGCGCTGGCTGCCGTCGATCTCGTGGCCGATGCGCTGGGCGCGGGCGTTGCGCAGGCCAGCGTCGAGCTGCCGATGGTCGAGGCGGGGCGCGCCGCGGCCTTTCTCATCACCAACGCGGAAGGCGCCGCGCTGCACCTGCAAGACCTGCGCCGCCGCGCGCACGACTTCGAGCCGCTCTCGCGCGACCGCTTCCTGGCCGGCGCGCTGCTGCCCGCCGCCTGGGTGTCGCGCGCGCAGCGCGTGCGCCGGCTCTATGCCGAAGCCGTGGCGCGCCTGTTCGGCCGCTACGACATCCTGCTGGCCCCGGCCACGCCCACCGCGGCCACGCCCGTGGGCGCCGAGACCTTCGAGGTCAACGGCCACAAGCTGCCGGTGCGGCCCAACATGGGCCTGCTGACCCAGCCCTTCTCGTGCATCGGCCTGCCGGTATGCGCGGTGCCGGTGTGGGGCGCGCACGCCAGTTTGCCTATCGGCGTCCAGGTGATCGCCGCGCCCTGGCGCGAAGACCTCGTGCTGCGCGTGGCCGCCGCGCTCGAAGCCGCAGGCGTGGCGCATGCGCCCGTCGCCGCACTGAATTCGGAGAAAACCCCCGCATGAACGCCACCGACATCAACCTGCCCGACGTGCTGGCCGAAGTGCAGGCCGCCTTCGCCCGCTACGAAGACGCGCTGGTCCACAACAAGGTCGAGGTGCTCGACGAGCTGTTCTGGAACAGTCCGACCACGCTGCGCTACGGCGCCACCGAGAACCTCTACGGCTACGACGAGATCCGGGCCTTTCGTGCATCGCGCCCCTCGCAGGGGCTGGCGCGCGAACTGCTGATCACCGTCATCACCACCTACGGGCGCGACTTCGCCACCGCCAACTGCGAGTTCCGCCGCGAAGGCGCCGAGCGCACCGGCCGCCAGAGCCAGACCTGGATGCGCACGCCCGAGGGCTGGCGCGTGGTCTCGGCGCACGTCAGCCTGCTCGGCTGAGGCAGCTCGCCGCACAACAGTTTTTTCTTCCAGTCCTTCAACTTGTATCCAGCAACGGAGTACGTCATGACCAGCCCACTCAATCGCCGCGATTCCCTCAAGACCCTGGCCGCGCTGGGCGCCGCCGGCTCCCTCGGGGGCTGGAGCGCCCTCGCCAGCGCGCAGGCCAAGCCGCTCACGGTCGGCGTGATCTACGTCGGCGCGCGCGACGACTACGGCTACAACCAGGCCCACGCGCAGGCCGCCGCCGAGGTCAAGAAGATGCCCGGCATCAAGGTGGTCGAGGAAGAGAACGTGCCCGAGACCGCCGCCGTGCAGAAGACCATGGCCGGCATGATCTCGCAGGACGGCGCCAAGCTGCTGTTCCCCACCTCGTTCGGCTACTTCGATCCGCACATCCTCGCGGTGGCGCCCAAGAACCCCGACGTGCGCTTCTCGCACTGCGGCGGCCTGTGGACCGAAGGCAAGCACCCGAAGAACGTGGGCAGCTTCTTCGGCTACATCGACGAGTGCCAGTTCCTGAACGGCGTGATCGCCGCGCACATGACCAAGAGCAACAAGATCGCCTTCATCGCCGCCAAGCCCATTCCGCAGGTGCTGCGCAACATCAACGCCTTCACGCTCGGTGCGCGCTCGGTCAAGCCGAACATCACCTGCAGCGTGATCTTCACGGGCGACTGGTCGATGGCGGTGAAGGAGGCCGAGGCCACCAACAGCCTGGCCGACCAGGGCTGCGACGTGTTCACCATGCACGTGGACGGCCCCAAGGTGGTGGTGGAGACCGCGGCCAAGCGCGGCAAGATGGTCTGCGGCTACCACGCGAGCCAGGCCAAGCTGGCGCCCAACGCCTACCTCACGGGGGCCGAGTGGAACTGGCTCACCGCGTACAAGACCATCATCGATGCCGCACAGGCCGGCAAGCCGCACCCCAACTTCCTGCGCGGCGGCCTGAAGGAAGGCTACGTGAAGATGTCCGCCTACGGCCCCATGGTGCCGGACGCCGCGAAGAAGCAGGCCGACGACATCAAGGCGAAGATGATCGCGGGCAGCTTCGACATCTTCAAGGACGGCATCAAGGACAACAAGGGCGCGGTCGTCGTGCCGGCCGGCAAGGTGCTGAAGCAGACCGACCTGGAGCTCGAGAAGATGAACTACCTGGTCGAGGGCGTGGTCGGCTCCGTCTGATCGATTCCGCACTACCGAAATGCGCCACGCGCTCAAGGAATTCGCATTGCCGGTGTTCGCCATCGCGGCGGCGCTGCTGTTGTTCGGCCTGGTGGTGGCCTTCGCCGGGGTCGACCCGGTGGAGGTATGGGCCACGCTGTTCAAGGGCGCGTTCGGCGACTGGTTCTCCTGGCAGAACACGCTGCAGCGCGCCGCGCCGCTGATGCTCACCGCGCTGTGCGTGGCATTGCCCGCGCGCGCCGGGCTGATCATCATCGGCGGCGAGGGCGCGCTGGTGCTGGGCGGACTGGCCTGCGCGGCGCTCGCGCATGCGGTGCCGCTGCCCGGCAACGTCGTCGGCACGTTCGTCGTCTGCATCGCGGGCGCCATCGCCGGCGGGCTGTGGATCATGCTGGCGGGATGGCTGCGGCAGTTTCGCGGCATCAACGAAACCATCAGCAGCCTGCTGCTGGCCTACATTGCCATCGGCATCTTCAAGCACCTGGTCGAAGGGCCGCTGCGCGACCCGGCGAGCCTGAACAAGCCCTCGACCTATGCGCTGAACGACGGACTGCTCATCGGCGGCATCGGCGGCTCCGACATCCACTGGGGCCTGGCGATCGGCGTGGTGGCGTGCCTGGGGCTCGGCTGGTGGTTGCGCGCCACGGTGTCGGGCTTCTCGGTGCGCGTGGTGGGCGGCAATCCACGCACCGCGCAGCTGGTGGGGCTGCCGGCCACGCGGCTCATTCTTTCGGCCTGCGGGCTGGGCGGCGCATGCGCGGGGCTCGCGGGCGCGGTCGAGGTGGCGGCGGTGCACACCAATGCCAACGCCTCGCTGATCGCGGGGTATGGCTACGCGGGCATCCTGGTGTCGTTCATCGCGCGGCACAACCCGGTGGCCATCGTGCCGGTGGCCATCCTGTTCGGCGGCTTCGGCGCGGCGGGCAGTCTGCTGCAGCGGCGGCTCGGCCTGCCCGATGCGTCCGTGCTGGTGCTGCAGGGCATCGCCTTCGTGCTGATCCTGGCGAGCGAGGGCTTGCGCACCGTGAACTGGAAGAAGTTCGGCGACCGCATGCTGCCCGAGGCCAAGACCTACGAAAGGAGCGATGCATGACCGCCGCGCCGGGCCGCCCCAAGCAAGGTCGCACCGCAGTGCGAAGCACGGAGGTATTCCAATGACCGCTGACCAATGGATCGCGCTCGTGGCCGGCATCGTCGGCGGTGCGTTGCGCGTGGGGGCTCCCTTCCTCTTCGTGAGCCTGGGCGAGTGCCTCACCGAGAAGTCGGGCCGAATCAATCTCGGGCTCGAAGGCGTGCTGGTGCTGTCGGCCATGGCGGCGTTCGGCGGCGCCTACCTCACCGATTCGGCGTGGCTGGGCGTGCTGATCGGCGCGGTGGCCGGTGCGTTGCTGGCGCTGCTGCACGGCCTGCTGTGCTCGCTCGACCGCGTGAACGACGTGGCCACCGGCATCGCGCTGATGCTGCTGGGCACCGGCCTGGCCTTCTATCTCGGCAAGCCGCTGATCCAGCCGCAGGCGCCGCAGATCCCCGCGATTCCGCTGGGCTTCTGGAGCGACAACACGGTGGTGCGCTCGGCCCTGCAGCTCAATGCGCTGGTGCCCATCGGCGTGGCGCTCGCGGTGCTGCTGTGGTGGGGCTTTGCGCGCACGCGTGCCGGCCTGCTGGTGCGCATGGCGGGCGATTCGGCGCAGGCCACGCGCGCGCTCGGCTACTCGGTGTCGGGCCTGCGCATCGCGGCCACCACGGCGGGCGGCTTCATCGCCGGCCTCGGCGGTGCGTCGCTCACGCTGTTCTACCCGGGCAGCTGGAACGAAGGCATTTCCAGCGGGCAGGGCCTGATTGCCGTGGCGCTGGTGATCTTCGCGCGCTGGAGCCCGTTGCGCTGCGTGGGCGCGGCGCTGCTGTTCGGCGGCGCGGGCGCCATCGGCCCGGCGCTGCAGTCCATCGGCATCGGCTGGGGCTACCACCTGTTCAACACGGTGCCCTACGTGCTCACGCTGGTGATCCTGGTGTTCACCTGCAAGCCGGGCAGCGCGGCCGTCGGCAGCCCCGGCGAACTTTCATCGACAAGGAGCTGAATGCCATGAGCGGTTTCGGAGGCCTCAACAAATCGGCGCACGGCGTGGTCGTCGGCCTGGTGCAGCTGCAACTGCCCAGCGTGAAGACGCCGGCCGACCTGGCCGCGCAGACGCGACGCATCTGCGAGATGGTGGGCAAGGCCCGCCGCAACCAGGGCACGATGGACCTGGTGGTGTTTCCGGAGTACGCGCTGCACGGCCTGTCGATGGACACCAACCCCGAGATCATGTGCACGCTCGATGGGCCCGAGGTCGCGGCCTTCAAGCAGGCCTGCGTCGAGCACAGGATCTGGGGCTGCTTCTCCATCATGGAAGCCAACCCCGGCGGCAACCCGTACAACAGCGGGCTGATCATCGACGACCACGGCGACATCAAGCTCTACTACCGCAAGCTGCACCCGTGGGTGCCGGTGGAGCCGTGGGAGCCGGGCAACCTCGGCATTCCGGTGTGCGACGGGCCCAACGGCAGCAAGCTCTCGCTCATCATCTGCCACGACGGCATGTTCCCCGAGATGGCGCGCGAGGCCGCCTACAAGGGCGCGGACATCATCCTGCGCACGGCGGGCTACACCGCGCCCATCCGCCACGCCTGGAAGATCACCAACCAGGCCAACGCCTTCTGCAACCTGGCCTACACCGCGAGCGTGTGCCTGTGCGGCAGCGACGGCAGCTTCGACTCGATGGGCGAGGGCATGTTCTGCAATTTCGACGGCACGGTGATGGTGGAGGGCGGCGGCCGCGTCGACGAGATCATCACCGCCGAGCTGCGGCCCGACCTGGTGCGCGAGGCGCGCACGGGCTGGGGCGTGGAGAACAACATCTACCAGCTGTACCACCGCGGCTACGTGGCGGTGAAGGGCGGCGCACAGGACTGCCCCTACACCTACATGCACGACATGGCCGCCGGCACCTACAAGCTGCCGTGGAGCGCCGACGTGAAGGTGACCGACGGCACGAGCTGCGGCTTCGCGCCGCCCGAACGCAACTACGGGGAATGACGCACCCATGACCACCACCATCGCCAACACCACCGAGCGCCACGTCGCCGCCGAGCCCTATGCCTGGCCCTACAACGGCGCGCTGCGGCCCGACAACACGGCGCTGATCGTGATCGACATGCAGACCGACTTCTGCGGCAAGGGCGGGTACGTCGACGTGATGGGCTACGACCTGTCGCTGGTGCAGGCGCCGATCCAGCCGATCGCGCGCACGCTGGCGGCGTTGCGCCCGCTGGGCTTTCACATCATCCACACGCGAGAGGGCCATCGGCCGGACCTGGCGGACCTGCCTGCCAACAAGCGCTGGCGCTCGCGGCAGATCGGTGCGAACGGCGTGGGCATCGGCGACGACGGGCCGTGCGGGCGCATCCTGGTGCGCGGCGAGCCGGGCTGGGACATCATTCCGGAGCTGGCGCCGTTGCCGGGCGAGGTGGTGATCGACAAGCCGGGCAAGGGCTCGTTCTATGCCACCGACCTGGAGCTGATCCTGCGCACGCGCGGCATCGAGAACCTGATCCTCGCGGGCATCACGACGGACGTGTGCGTCCACACGACGATGCGCGACGCGAACGATCGGGGGTTCGAGTGCCTGCTGTTGTCGGACTGCACGGCTGCAACGGACTACGGCAACCACGTGGCTGCGCTGAAGATGATCACGATGCAGGGCGGCGTGTTCGGGGCGCATGCGAGTTCGTCGGCTCTTTTGGCGGTGCTATGAGGAGCGGTTGTCTTGTTCGTCGCTGTCGGGGGCATTCGGGGCGCGCTCACGCCGACGGGGTACCTTGCTCCGCGAATGTCCCCCGGGGCTGCGCCCCTCCTCCTTTATTTCGCTGCGCAAGGCACCCCATCGGCGTGAGCTTGTGCAAAGCGGTGGTTGATCGGCCGCACGCCAAGAGTGTGAGCATTGTCAAGAGCGGTCGTGGTCGGGGCACACCAGCAGCGTGTCCAGTGCACAGGGCGTCGGGTGCTCCCCGCAGCGAAATAAAGGAGGAGCGAAGCGGGGGACATTCGCGGAGGGGAGTACCCGGCGGCCTGTGCACGCGCCCTGAACAACAGCGCCGCAAGCAAAGAGGGCAGAAGCAGGACCATACCCAAAAGGTGGAGAACTGACATGAGTGCCCCATCACCCCGCGCCATCGGTGGCCTTCCCGCGGGCAGCGGCGCGCTCGCGCTCGATACCTACCAACTGACCAAGCGCTTCGGCGCCTTCACCGCCATGGACAGCGTGACCATGCGCGTCGAGCCCGGCACGGTGCACGCGCTGCTCGGCGAGAACGGGGCGGGCAAGAGCACGCTGGTGAAGTGCGTGGCGGGCTTCCAGCGCGCGGAAGAAGGCAGCATCCTGATCGACGGGCGTGAGCAGGACATCGCCAACCCGATCGTGGCGCGCACACTCGGCATCGGCATGGTCTACCAGCACTTCACGCTGGCGCCGGGCATGACGGTGGCGGAGAACCTGTTGCTCGCCGGAGGCAAGACGCCGGCGTTGATCGACTGGAAGACGAAGCGCGCGCAGCTGAAGGCATTCCTGGCGACCACGCCGTTCAGCCTCGACCTCGATGTGCGGCCTTCGGAGCTGGCGGCCGGCGAGAAGCAGAAGCTCGAACTGTTGAAGCAGCTGTACCTGAAGCCGCGCCTGCTGATCCTCGACGAGCCGACCTCGGTGCTCACGCCGCAGGAGGCCGACGAGGTGCTGGGCCATGTGCGCGAGTTTGCGCGCAGCGGCATGTGCACGGTGCTCATCATCACGCACAAGTTCCGCGAGGTGATGGCGTATGCCGACAGCGTGACGGTGCTGCGCCGGGGCAAGGCGGTGCATCACTGCCGCGTCGCGGACACCAGCCCGGCGCAACTGGCGCAGGCCATGATGGGGGGCGAGCAGGCGGCGGCGCCGCAGACACCCTTCACCCGCAAGCCCATGCCTGCCCATGCGCCGGTTGCACTGGAGGTCGAAGGGCTGAAGGCGCAGGGCGACCGCGGCACGCTGGCGTTGCATGACCTGAGCCTGTCGGTGCGTGCCGGAGAAATCCTCGGCGTGGCCGGGGTGTCGGGCAACGGGCAGCGTGAACTCGTCGAGGCGCTCGTGGGCCAGCGCCCGCGCCTTGCGGGCAAGGTCACGGTGATGGGCCAGCCCTATGGCGCGCACCGCGCGGAGAACCGCAACCTCAAGGTGCGCAGCCTGCCGGAGGAGCCGTTGCGCAATGCCTGCGTCGGCGACCTGAGCGTCGCGGAGAACATGGCGCTGCGCGATTTCGACCAGCCGCCTTTGTCTCGCGGTGGCGTGCTGAGCTTTCCGTACTGGCGCAGCCGCGCGCGTGAATGGATTGCTGAATACGGCGTGAAGACACAAGGTGAAGGCGCGCCGATTCGCAGTCTCTCCGGTGGCAATGTGCAGCGCGCCGTGCTGGCGCGTGAGCTGGCCGGAGACATCAACGTGCTGATCGCCGCAAACCCCGTGTTCGGCCTCGACTTTGCTGCGGTCGCGGAGATTCATTCACGCATCGTGCAGGTGCGCGAGAAGGGCGGGGCGGTCCTGCTGATCAGCGAAGACCTCGACGAGCTGCTGGAGCTGGCGGACCGCATCGTCGTGATGAGCGAAGGGCAGATCGTGTTCGAGACGCCTGCTGCGGGGGCCGAGCGACATGTGATCGGGGCGCACATGGGTGGCGGGCACCATGAGCCTTTGAAGGCGGTGGCATGAGTTCCCTGCTTTTCTTTGGGAGGCCGCCCGGTGTGCGGCACGGTGCGGTCGCCCCCACTGCGCCGGCCGCTTCGCGGCTACCCTGCGGTGCTCGCG
>NNBU01001020.1_pt1 | contig 12030 bp, 8 predicted proteins | sample 1173781 | NCBI WGS metagenome assembly NNBU01 (sample SAMN07173937, study PRJNA388173) | plant metagenome | biome: Plant school; feature: Soil; material: Symbiotic tissue of Blasia pusilla L.; isolation source: symbiotic tissue sample KVJ2 | host: Blasia pusilla | place: Norway: Troms, Kvaloya...
GCTCAAGAACGTAGTCGAAGAGCGGGAGAAGATGCTGGTTGGGGCAAGCGCCAAGATAAATAGTGCTGTCACTTGCCTCGTAGCCTTCGTACGGAAAGCCGTACCAGAGAAGTGCACCATGCTTTTCGATGACTGGCAGGACATCTTTCCGGCTCCACGACGTTATGGTGCCAATCACATGGCGACAGCCATGTTGACGGATCGCTGAATCCGCCAGCAATGCGTAGTGCTCGGCCCGGCCGGCAGGATCGGCAATCTTCGGCTCCAAGCGAAACGGGAAATCAGCTGCGGTATTGATCTCTGAGATCGCCGCCATCGCACCGTCCAAGGCCTCGCGACCCAGTTCTGCATAGGGTCCAGTGGTCGAATAAAGAATGGATATGGGGAAGGTCTCGCGTTTCATCGCGGCCGTTCCTTCACCATTGTTGGCCCCTGGCTATCCATCATAGACATCCCTGTTACCGGGTCGCTTATCTCTGGCCAGCGCTGCATTTGATGGCAGAAACAAAAAAGCCCCGCACCGCAGACTTTGCGGTATCGGGGCTTATTTGCCATCGGCATACGGGGCCATGTCGACACCGACGCTATGTCATGACTTAGTTTTCGTCAACTGGATTACCTGCCTAATTAAAGGGCAATGCGTGGCTTGCTTCTCACGAGCACGCCATGGCCGTGCGCGCGGATCGCATGAGCCGCCACTCTTCTTCGGAGTCCAGCTCGCACGCCTCCCATAATGGGAGCGCCCATGGCGTCGACCGACATCATGTCGATCAGGCACTGAGGCTACAGGACGACGTCATCCGGGCAATGACAGACGGTCCCAGCTCGCAAACAGTTGAACAAGGCACATCAGCGTCACCCGCAGCTGTCCCTTGATCGATACCAGCAGCAGGCCCGAGCGAAGAACAGCGACTCGGCGTCCGGCATGTCACGGGCCCTGAACGCGTCGCCGCAGTGATCGGCTTTGCCGGGGCCGGCAAGTCGACCATGCTGGCAGCCGCGCGCCATGCCTGGGAGCGCCAGGGATACAGGGTTCAAGGCTCTTCCGTCGCGGTTCGTCATACCGCCGCGTTATCTCGACGACACGGAGAATAAGTTGCGTCATCGTCGTCACCATCGCCTGCTTTTTTGAATCGATCTGATGGCTTGGGCGTTGCTCATCCTGCCAGCAAATCGACAAAGCGTTCCAAATCGCATCGTCAGCCTCTAGCTGCGTAATAGTGATTTCCGTTTTATGATTGGTGGCCACTCAGCTCTTCGCGGACTCCGCTCCAGCCGAGTTCTATTCGGTGGCTGAAGAGACAAGACTGAACTTTTCCGCGACCCGCAAGGCGACAGCCTGCAGCCGAAAATCGGTTTTGAGAGGCGATCGGACTTGGTCGATGCCGAAGCCTCGCAAGATAGTATCCGAGTGCTCTTCGATTTAGAATCGATACCGTAAGTTTTAGGGGGATTGCGGGCCGGCGTGCATGACCCTCCAATTGGCCAGGTCGTGTGCTGAAGGTCGTGTCTCGCATCAGCTTCTGAGCACCCGCTATCAAGCCGTCATGCTGGTAAACGCTTCCCTTCAGGCAGAAATCATGCTTATATTGAATGAACGTTCAGCAAGAATGAGGCCACCATGAACGCACTTGTCCGCGATGTCGCCGTGCCTGACGACTGGGATCGTCGGGGACTTCCCGGCTGGTGTTACCATTCGGACGCGCTTCTCGAGCTTGAGAAAGAGCACGTGTTTCGCAGCCACTGGCAGATCGCCTGCCATGTCTCGGATGTTCAGGAGCCCGGCAGCTATATCACTCTCGACATGGTGGGCGAACGCGTTCTCGTGCTGCGTGACAAGGCTGGCATCGTTCGCGCCTTCCACAATGTCTGCCGGCATCGCGGCTCACGCCTGGTGACAGATGAGGTTGGCCATTGCCGCGGTGCGCTGGTATGTCCCTTCCATGGCTGGGTCTACAATCTGGATGGCACGCTGCGCGGCCCCTCGCGACCGGACAGCTTCCCGCCGCTCGACAAGCATGAATTCGCGCTTGCAGGCATCGAGACGGAGGTCTGGCTCGGTCTGGTCTTCATCCGCATCAAACCAGGTCCCCAGGCATCGATCGCGGAGATCATGAAGCCGTTCGAGACCGAGCTTTCCCACTACCGGATCGGTGACATGGTCCCGACCTCCGGCTTCTGGGGGCATGAATCGCCGGTCAACTGGAAGTCGGTGCGCGACGTCGACAATGAAGGCTACCACGTGGCGATGGCGCATCCGGCGTTGCAGGATCTCTACGGCTCCAGCTATTACGACGAGCCCTTCATCGATGGCACCTGCCGGTCGTTTGCCACCTACAATCCGCATGCCGGTCGGCGCTGGAGTGTGCGGCAGTACCGCGCCATCGCGCCGGAGGCGGGCCATCTGCCGGCCGAGTTGCGCAAGGCCTGGATCTATTACGGCCTGTTTCCCAACAATGTCATCGCGGTGACGCCGGAGACGGTGCAGTTTTACCAGGAATTTCCGATCACACGCAGCCGAACCCAGCTACGCGGCGCAATCTACCGCTACCCCGACGAGGGGCGGGCACAGCGTCTCGCGCGTTATCTCGCCGCCCGTATCGACAGGGATACGATGGCCGAGGATGTGCAACTGACCGTCTGGTCCAACGAGGCGATGACCTCGCGGGCCTTTGCCGGCTTTTATCTCTCCGATCTGGAATATGGTGTCCGGACCCATCACGACCATCTGCGCGCCGTGCTGCCGGTCGTGACACTTGACGAGGCGCCCGAGGAGGAGCGCATGGCCGAGGTGAATGCGCGGATGTCGAACAGAAACTGAGGCCCACGGACAGTCACCCCGTCCACCGAAACGGCCGGCGACATTGCTCTCGCCGGCCCTTCCGTTTCGTCGTCTGCCCTTACCCTTTCCAGAGCCCCTCGCGCACCAGCTCGTCCTGGGTGAGCGTTATACCACGGCGCAGGATGGAGACGAGGTCGTCGATCTGCGCTCGGGTGACGGTCAGCGGTGGCGACATGACGCACATATGGATCAGCGGCCGCACCAGCAGGCCCAGTTGCTGGCAGTGGGCGTCGATCCGCTTGCCCACTTCGAGGTCGAGCGCGAGCGGATTGTTGCTGTCCCGGTCGGCGACACATTCGACGCAGGCCATCAATCCGAGGCCCCTAACCTCGCCCACGAGCGGCAGGTCCTCGAGTGTCTTTAGCTGGGCCTGAAAATAGGGTGCCGTGTCACGAGCATGGGCGAGAAGGCCGCCCTCCAGGAGGTCGAGATTGGTTTCGGCAACCGCACAGCCGATCGGGTGGCTGCTATAGGTCAGGCCATGGGCGAACATCGCATCCGAATGATTGGACTGACGTAACTTTTCGAGCAGCGCTGCCGAGATCATCGCGCCGCCGAGCGGGAAGTAGCCGGAGGTCACGCCCTTGGCAAAGGTGATGATATCAGGCTCGATGCCAAAAACCTCTTGCGAGGCGAAGACATGGCCAAGACGCCCGAAGGCCGTGACCACCTCATCGGCGATAAACAGGATGTCGTTGTCGCGGCACAGCTCACGCATGCCGGCGAGATAGCCGCCGGGCGGCACGATCACCCCCCCGGAGGCCATGATCGGTTCGGCAACGAAAGCCCCTATATGGTCTGCCCCATGCGTCTCGATCGTCGTGCGGAACTCGTCAACGAGCATGGCGCAGAAGGCCTCGACCGACATGCCGGCCGGGCGGCGAAACGGGTTGGGACAGGAAAGTTTGATCACCATGTCGCCCGCGCTGTCCATCCAGTCATGATCGCGCGGCCGGCCGTTCAGCGAAGCCGACAGGTAGGTGGACCCGTGATAGCCACCCTGGCGGGAGACGATCTTCTTCTTGTTCGGGCGGCCCTGGACATTGTTGGCGAACTGCATGAAGCGCAGTGCCGTCTCCACCGCCGACGATCCGCCGGTCGTATAGAAGACATGGTCGAGATCACCAGGCGTATGGGCAGCCAGCCGCTTTGACAGGCGGGCCGAGGGTTCGCTTACCGTATACCAGGGTGAACTGTAGGACAGGGCCATTGCCTGGTCGTAGAGTGTCCGGGCGATCGGCTCACAGCCATGACCGACATTGGTGCACCACATGCCGGCAGGACCGTCGATCAGCCTGCGGCCTTCGATATCGGTGACGTAGATGCCGTCGCCGGCGATAATGCCTGAGCGGGCTTCCGCACCAATCTCGCCGGCGACTGGCCATGGCTGGATGAGATGTGCTCTGGCGGTTTCGACAAACTCTGCCCGCAAGTTGCGGGGCGCGCCATCGCTGTTTCGAATTGCGGCCATTGCACATTCCCCTTTGATCGGTTCAAGCACATGAATTTGATTGGAGAATAGCATCATATTGAATGGACGTTCAATCAAATTCCAAAGATTTGGCTCTTGCAATCTGTCAACAGTTGCGCGCATCATGCCTGTGGGAACGGAAGAGGCGAAAAGCCGGAGAACCTGCCATGCAACGCATGCTGCACGACGCTTGTTGCCTGACAGAAACAGGGGAGGGGCGCTGATGGCGCTGGCGATGGATCGTTCGGTCCGGCTGCCGGACGGGAGCCCGGCAGCCCGGCCGTCCTGGCTGCGCGGAGAAGAGGCGACGGGCCTCGCGCTCATATCGCCGACCTTGCTCTATACGCTCCTGATGCTCGGCATCCCGATCCTGACCGTGGTCGCCTACAGTTTCTGGTCGCAGACCTATCTCGACATCGATCGCAGCTTTACCCTCGAAAACTACCGCGTGGCCCTGACCGAGCCGATCTACCGCGATCTGCTTTTGCGATCGCTCGGCATTTCCCTCGTTGTGTCTCTGACAACGGTTCTGGTCTCCTACCCTGTCGCCTGGTTCATCTCCTTCCATGGCGGCCGCCACAAGAACCTGCTTCTCTTCCTCATCACCGTACCCTGCTGGACGAGTTACCTGCTCAGGGTGATGTCGTGGAAGATGATCCTTGGCTATCAGGGCGTCCTCAACACCGGGCTGATGTCTCTTGGTGTGACCAGCGAGCCGATCGCCTCGCTTCTCTACAATTCCAATGCGGTGGCAATCACCCTGGTCCATAGCTGGGCTGCCTTCGCGATCCTGCCGATTTTCGTGTCGCTGGAGAAGATCGACCGGTCGCTGGTCGAGGCGTCGCGAGATCTCGGCGACGGGCCTTCGCGAAGTTTCCTGCGGGTCGTCCTGCCACTGTCCATGCCGGGCGTCATCTCCGCGCTGCTGATCGTCATGATCCCGACCGTCGGCGATTATGTTACGCCGCGACTGGTCGGCGGCAAGGACGGCGTGATGATCGCAACCGCCATCCAGGCGCAGTTTGGCAAGGCGGCCAACTGGCCGCTTGGTGCTGCACTGTCGGTCACCACCATGGCGATCGTCTCTGTGATGGCTTTGACCTGCGCGCTTCTCCTGAAACTTGCGGCGAGGCGGATCCGATGAGCGTGCTGAACGTCTCGCGCTGGCGCGTGCTGCCGGTCTACATGGCGCTTTATCTCGCCTTTCTCTATCTGCCGATCCTGCTGCTGCCGGTGTTTTCCTTCAATGATGCAGCAGCCACGCGCTTCCCGCTCGCCGGCTTCACGACCAAGTGGTACGCCTCGCTCTGGGGCAATCGGGAGATGCTGGACGCAGCCTTCAACAGCCTGATGGTCGGCATCTGCGTGGCGGTCCTGTCGACGGGGCTGGCGATCTGTGCGGCCCGCGCAATCACCCGTTTTCGGTTCCGAGGCCGGCAGGCTGCCAATGGTCTGATCATGGCGCCGCTCTTCCTTCCGGAAATTATCGTTGCGGTCTCGCTGCTGATGATCGTGCTTCAGCTTGGCGTACAATTGTCGCTCGCCACAGTGATCCTCGGGCAGGTGATTTTCTGCTTGCCTTATTCCATGGCGGTGCTGACGGCGGGTTTCGACGGGTTTGATCGGTCGCTGGAGGAAGCCTCGCTCGATCTCGGGGAAACCGCCTTCGGCACTTTCCGGCGGGTCACCCTGCCGGTGGTCGCCCCCGCCATCCTGTCCAGCCTGCTCGTCTCCTTCACCATCTCGCTCGACGAATTCCTGCTCGCCTTTTTCCTGTCTGGAACCGAGCCGACGCTCCCCGTCTACATCTGGGGGCAATTGCGTTTCGCCGCCAAGCTTCCGGGCGTGCTTGCGCTCGGCAGTATCATGCTTGCCTTGTCCGTCTGCCTGCTGGTTATCGTCGAGCTTTTGCGACGGCGCGCCGAGCGGCAGCTCTCAGCCGGAGCCTTGATCCATGTCTGATACCCCGATGATCGCGATTTCGGGCGTGAACAAGTTCTACGGGATCTACAAGGCCTTGACCGATGTCTCGCTTGACATCGCGGCCGGTGAGTTTTTCTCGCTGCTCGGGCCCTCCGGCTGCGGCAAGACCACGTTGTTGCGCTCTATTGCCGGCTTTGAAACGCCGAGCGGCGGTGACATCAGGATCGACGGCCAGTCGGTGATCGGCGTCCCGCCAAACCGCCGGCCAACCAACATGGTCTTCCAGAGCTACGCCATCTTCCCGCATCTCAACGTCGAGGAGAATGTCTCCTACGGCCTGAAACGCCTGAAGCTCGATGAGGGCGACGAGCGTCGTCGCGTGAACGATGCGCTCGACCAGGTGCGGCTCGGCGATCTTGGAAAACGTCGGGGACATGAACTCTCCGGTGGCCAGCGGCAGCGCGTGGCGCTGGCTCGGGCCCTGGTGCTGCGTCCCAAGGTGCTGTTGCTCGACGAGCCGCTCTCGGCACTCGACAAGAAGCTGCGCGAGGAGATGCAGTCCGAATTGCGTGCGCTTCAAAAGGCTGTCGGCATAACCTTCGTTCTGGTGACCCACGACCAGTACGAAGCCTTGGCCCTGTCCGATCGGATCGCCGTGATGTTCGGTGGGCGGATCGCTCAGGTTGCCACGCCCAAGGAACTTTACCAGCGTCCGCTGACGCGGATGATTGCCGATTTCCTCGGCGGCATGAATTTTCTGTCCGGTCTGGTCGCCGAGAGAACAGGGGAGATGCTCAGCGTCGAGACCGAACGGTTTGGCCGATTGCGGCTTGCGGCGGGTGCTGCCGGCGGGCGCCCAGGCGACACGATCACCCTGGGCATCCGGCCGGAACGCCTACGTCTTCTGTGGGACGGGGAGCCCGCTGATCACGAATTGCAGGGCAGGGTGACGGATCGGGCTTATTTTGGAGAAACGACCCACCTGTCTGTCCGCGTGGAGGGGCTGGAAAAGCCACTCTCGATGATCGAGACCAACACCTATGGCGCAGACGACCTGCCTGTTGGCGCCGAGATCCGGCTCGCTTTTGATCCGGAGGCCTTTGTCGCTCTCGCAGAGGACAAAATCGAAGACCGCATTCGCAAGATCGGCTGACCAGGCAAGCTGTCCGGCGGGCCGCCTCAGATCTGACTGCGGCGCTTGAGCTTTCCGCGCCACGCCGCGCCAATATGGTAGCGCTCCAATACCTCTACCGGGTCTTCAGCGTCGAGACGGGCAAGGTAGCGATAGACCTCGAGTGTCGCTGCATCCATCTCGCCTTTGGCATAGAAAAACATGGCGGCGGCATAACGGGCGCGTCCGGACCATGCAATGCCGACGGGCAGCGTGACGGTCTCCCACTGGCTGAGGGTTTCACTGTCCGGATCATCGGCCATGGCCGGAACCTTAAAACCGGCCCGGCGGTGTGGCCGAGCGTCGATCCAGCCTGATGAAGGGGCGCGGCACGATCTTGGCGCGCTTCATCACCTTCTGGTACTGCAGTTCCCGCAGGGCATAGATTTCCACCCAGAGATCATCGAGAATCCGGTCTCCGTAAGGGCGCGTGAGCGTCGCGATTGCGATATTGCGCTTGGCCATCGGCGACCAGATGCCGGCCGTCACGATGCCGGCTTCGCGGCTTTTTCGATGGTACACCAGGGCATGTTGGGCAGCGATATTGCCCTCGATTTCGAGCCCGACGAGGATATATCGCAGCGACTTCGCCTGGCGCGCCTTCAGGATGGCGTCACGCCCGTTGAAATAGGGCTTCTCAGGATCCACCAGCCAGTCCAGCCCGATTTCGTCGGGCACCCGTTCCCGGTCTGGGCGCAAGGCGCTGTCGGCCGTGGTAAAGTCGGCATTGGCGACGATGAAGCCAGCCTCGATGCGGGCGCGGTTCAGCGCGCCATAGCCGATCGCCTGCAGCCCGAACAACTGGCCAGCGGCCCAGATACGGTCCCAGAGCGATAGCGCGATCTCGGCCGGTGCGAAGAGCTCGTAGCCGAGGTCTCCAGTAAAGCCCGTCCGGGAGATCACGATTGCACGACCGTCATGATCGAAGGTTGCAAGTTGAAAGGGTCTGAGGGTCTCGATGCCTGAAAATCCCGCCGCATCCAGGACCGAAAAGCTGGTCGGCCCCTGCAGCGCGACCGCTGCGAGCGTTTCGGTTTCTTCCTCGATCGTGACATCGAAGCCGGCGGCACTGTCGGTCAACCAGGGCAGATGACGCTCCTGGCAGCAGAGCCGGAAGTCTGCCTCTGCCAGTCGAAACAGGGTGCCATCGTCGAGGACGTGACCGTGATCATCGCACCAGGCGGTATATTGCACCCGGCCTGGCTTCAGCTTGCGCACGTCGCGCAGCGTCAGGCGATTGAGGAAGCGTTCGGAATCGACGCCACGAATGCGGTATTTCACCATGGGTGAAATGTCGAACAGAGCTGCGGTAGAACGGATCGCGAAATATTCGAGTTCGTCGTCAAAGACGGAATGCGGCGCCTTGTAGCCGGCCCAGGAATACCAGTCGTTTGTGGTTGAGAGCGCCTCGACGCGCGGATGGAAGGGCGTCTCCAGGCGCGGTGTGGTGATGTGGATATGTGCGGCGCGGCGCAGGGCGGGGTCGAGGGTCATCGTCTGTCTCCGGCAAGAATCTGACGGGCCGCCAATAGCCCCGGCAGGCCCGAGATGCCGCCGCCGGGATGCGCGCCGGCGCTGGCGAGAAAGAGCCCCTGGAGCGGTGTATCGAAGCGCGAGGCCGCATGTATGGGACGGTTGACCAGAAGCTGATCGGCCTGCAACTCGCCGTGATGCCAGTGCCCGCCCGGCATGTGATAGGCGGCCTCGATATCCGGCGGCACCATCAGGCGCGCGCCACGGACGCTGCGGCTGATCCCCGGCGCATGGCGTTCAAGAGCGACAAGGGCGGCCGCCTGCAGACGTCCCCGGCCATTCTCCCACCCGGCCTTCAGCGTGTAGGGCACGAAGGGGATGAGCGCGGACAGCGTCGCGGCCCCCGATGGGGCGAGCAAGGGCTGGGTGAGGCTCGGCAGCATCACCTCCATCACAGGGTCTTGGTCGAATTCGCCGTATTTCGACGGATTGAAGGCCGCCTCGACATGCCCCAGCGATCGGCCGATCACCAGCCGGCCCTTGTGTGCCTCTTGCGAGACACCCGTGAAGCATGGTGGCTGATCGAGGGCGAGATCAAGCCGCGCGACATTGCCCTTCGAGCGGATGTTGTCGATGGCGCGGCGGAAGCCGGTACCGATTTCGGCGGCGTCAATCAGGGTAAGGAAGGTTGTCTTCGGATGCACGGCGGAGACGACCATCGGTGCCGAGAGCGTCTCGCCATTATCCAGGACAACACCGGTCACAATGCCGCGGTCAGCGACGATACGGGCAACCGGCCTTCCTGTTCGAATGGCAACGCCGGCCTTCAGGGCGCCAGCGACAAATGCCTCGCCCAGCGCCGCCAAGCCGCCTTCGGGAACGAACTGGCCGCCGGCACGTCCATTCGCCTCGCCGGTCAGCCGGTAGTAGAGGCCAAGCAGCGAGGTGGGCGACCGTGGGCCGAGCTGGACGCCGAGTGTGGCATCGAAGGCAAGGAGCGCCTTCAGACGATCGTCGGTGAGGTATTCGTCCGCGACATCGGCGACATTCATCAAAAGCATGCGCAGGAAATCTCGACCCTCTTCGCGCCCCTTGAACAGGAGAGCGAGGCCTACCGTCCCCAGTGCTGCAAGATCGCCGATATCAGCATTCTTCAGCGGCGGTGGTGCGCGCTTGAGGAAACGGCTCAGGATGCCGGCCTGGAACAGCAGCTTGGCGCGCATCGTTGCAAACCGATTTGCTTCCTCCGGCGAAACGCCTGTGATCCGTTCGCCATAACCACCTTCCAGGATGGCGGGTTCTGTCAGGTCCGAGAGGACGACGGTCGGGATTTCCAAGCCGCTGGCGACTTTGGCCGGCAGGGTCAGAAGTTTGGCCACTTCCGGGTCCAGCCGGTTGACGATTTGCGAAAGACCATTGGCCTGGAAGCCAGGGTGAAAGCTGTCGCCGCGCAGGGCGCCACCGGCCTCCTGATGCGCTTCCAGGACCACCACTTTGCGCCCGCTGCGCGATAACGCGGCCGCCGCCGTCAGTCCGTTGTGCCCGCCACCGATCACGATCACATCAAATGACGTCATGGGCGTCGCTCATATGTTTGCGGCCAAGTTTCAAGTCGCGCAGGATCTCAACGGCGGCATTGCGGCCCGGAGCCCCCATGACGCCACCGCCGGGATGGGTGGAGGAGCCGCAGAGATAGAGACCCTTTACGGGACTGCGATACTGGGCGTAGCCGGGCACCGGCCGGTTGAAGAGAAGCTGGTCGAAGGTGAGCTCACCCTGGAAGATATTGCCTTCGGTCAGCCCGACTTCCGCTTCGATTTCACGCGGCGTGCGCACTTCCATGTGCAGGATACGGTCCCGGAAACCTGGCGAATAGTCCGCGATCTGGCTGACGACCGTTTCGGCGAAAGCGTCACGGTCGGCATTGGTCCAATCTCGTCCCTCGACCTTCGGCGGGCAGTATTGCACGAAGCAGCTCATGAAATGTTTGCCGCGCGGGGCCATGGTCGGATCAAGCGTGGTTGGGATCATCATGTCGATGAAGGGATCGGCAGACCAGTGACCGTCCTTCCAGTCGTCATAGGCCCGTTCCATGCGCTCCACACTGTCGGTGAAATGCATGTCGCCGCGAATGCAGGTGGAGCCTTGCGGGAGAGCTGGAAACTCCGGCAGGCTGTCGAGCGCGATGTTGAGCTTGCCCGACGAACCGCGCATCTTGAAATGGCGGACCCGGTGCACGAAGCGTTCCGGCAGGTCCTTTTCGTCGACGAGCTTCAGGAAGGTTCGTTTGACATCGGCATTGGAGACGATGGTGCGCCCCCGGATCTCCTCGCCGTCCGCCAGCACCACGCCGGTTGCCTCACCGCCACGCGTCAAAACCTTTTCGACATCGGCGCCGGTGCGGATCGTGCCGCCGGCCGCCTGGAAGGAACTCGCAAGGGCCCGGCTGATCGCACCCATGCCGCCCCGCGCATAGCCCCAGGCGCCCACCGATCCGTCGACTTCGCCCATATAGTGGTGCAGCAGCACATAGGCTGTGCCCGGCGACATCGGACCGAGCGCCGTGCCGATGATGCCGGACAGCGCCAGATAGGCTTTCACCACATCCGTCTCGAAATACTCGTCGAGGAAATCCGAGATCGACATGGTCCAGAAGCGGAGTGTGGCGGCCATGTCGGCGGCAGAAAAATCACCGAAGCGCTTGGCGAGGAACAGAAGCTCGCTGATGTCACTCGGCTTGAAGGAAAACGGATCAGGAGCCGTGCGCATGAGGAGCGGCTGAATGAAGCGGCACTGGCGCGTCACATCTCTCGCATAGCGCTCATAGGCCTCGGCATCGTGCTTCGACCAGCGGGCGAATTCGCGCCGGTGGCTGTCGTGGTCCCGGTAGGAGGCCAGATAGTCGCCGTCGCGCGTGAAGACGGCCCCGCCCTCGTAGGAAATCACCTGCAACCCGTGTTTCGGCAGTTCAAGATCGCGCATGATCTCCGGCCGGAAGAGGGAGCAGACATAGGAGCAGTTGGAATAGACAAACCCGGGTGTCAGCTCGCGGCTGGTGGCGGCACCGCCCACCCAGTCGTTCTTCTCCAGCACCAGAACGTCAAGGCCGGCCTTCTGCAGATAACAGGCTGCCACGAGACCGTTATGGCC
>NNBU01000684.1_pt1 | contig 12002 bp, 10 predicted proteins | sample 1173781 | NCBI WGS metagenome assembly NNBU01 (sample SAMN07173937, study PRJNA388173) | plant metagenome | biome: Plant school; feature: Soil; material: Symbiotic tissue of Blasia pusilla L.; isolation source: symbiotic tissue sample KVJ2 | host: Blasia pusilla | place: Norway: Troms, Kvaloya...
ACATAAAATACTTAGACAGGTTGCTTCTGGCGCCTCGTCCGAGACAAGCATGACCACACCCGGAGGGAGAAATCCCGACCGGCGGCGACGCTTGGGTTTTTTGACATTGATAGTTTCTCCTCATCCCTCAGCGGCAGCGTGAGGCGCGTGCGGGGTCCTATCTCCCCCCTTGCGGGGGAGAACGGAAAATCGAAGGTTTAGGCGAGCGCAAGCCGCCTAAACTTCAGATTTTCCAAGAGAGGGGCAAGGTTCCGTTGGCACTCACCTCACCGAGCCCCCCTCTCGCGAAATCTGAGGTTTGSCCCTGATCGGGCCAATTCCTCGATTTCGCTTTCTCCCCCGCAAGGGGGGAGATCGGACCCCGCACGCGCCTCACGCTGCCGCTGAGGGATGAGGAGAAACTATCAATGTCAAAAAACCCAAGCGTCGCCGCCGGTCGGGATTTCTCCCTCCGGGTGTGGTCATGCTTGTCTCGGACGAGGCGCCAGAAGCAACCTGTCTAAGTATTTTATGTGGCTCCTTCCGGCGCCCCGTTCGGCGATTTTTCCCAACTGCATGCGTCTCTCTGGCAAGGCGGCGACGGTCCTCGGGTCAAGCCCGAGGATTGACCGGGCGCGGGTCCGGCTGTGGCAGTCACCTCCTCGCGGAATGTCTGCCAGAGCCTGGCCGGTGGCCCGGGAGGTTCCCGCCGGATGGTGCACCATACCGACCGGGACCCTCGCCCGGGGGATGCTGGTCTGGCCATTGCTGGCCCGGCCATCATCCCCGCCGTATTGTTCGCCCCGCTGTCTGGATGTTCGCGACAGCATTGGCGCCTTGTCTGTGTGCCTCTGAGGCACGTCCTTCCGATCGGGGTATCCAGGTTTGGCGGCATCCGACCGCCAACCCCTCGTTCCAGCCCCACGTCCGGAGGGAGACCGTTGCAGCGGGCCGGGATCTTGCACCTGCGACAGTGCTTAACCCCGGCGCCGGCCCCGCCTCGCCTGACATCGCATCGTCAGGTGTATCCGAGGGCGGGACAGCCCAGAGTCTACGAGAGGAAAAATGGGCGGGAATGAAAAAATGTGTCGGGGTTTGATTTTGTTGGGAAATGTTTGGAATTCATCCCCCTTTTTTCGGGACTTGAGGGGATTTTGCCGGCTCGCTCGGCCTATCTCCCCCTTGCGGGGGAGAAAGCGAAATCGAGGAATTGGCCCGATCAGGGGCAAACCGCAGATTTCGCAAGAGAGGGGCTCGGTCAGGTGAGTGCCAACGGAAACTTGCCCCTCTCCGGGAAAATCTGAAGTTTAGGCGGCTTGCGCGGACCTCAAGCCTTCGATTTTCCGTCCTCCCCCGCTAAGGGCGAGGTTGCGCGCCGCTGGCGTCGGAATTCGTGGCTTTTGCCCCTCACCCTTCCCTCTCCTTGGCTGCGGGGAGAGGGGGGCACCAGCGGTGGCCGTCGTGGCCTCCTCCCGGCAGCCAAGGAGAATGTGCCCCGAAAGGGGCGGATGAGGGGCAGACTGAGCGAGTGGGCTGTAACAGCCGGACGCGTGCATCGCCCAGCGGCCCTGCAAAAACATTTGCGCTTTTGCCGCCGCGCGGTACATCCAAGAGACGCAACGCGCAGAGGCGCCGGAGACCTTTATGAGCCCATCAGACAAGCCCGGCGCGCCCGGATCGGAGCATCCCTATCCGAAGCGCTGGACGGCGCTGGCGGTGATGATGCTGGCGAATTTCATGAACCTGCTCGATGTCACCATCGTCAATGTGGCGCTGCCGAGCCTGCAGTCGGGGCTATCAGCCACGTCGAGCCAGATCGAATGGGTCGTGGCCGGTTATGTGCTGGTCTTTGCGCTCGGGCTACTGCCCTTTGGACGGCTGGGGGATGTGCGTGGCAAGAAGCGGGTGTTTCTGGTGGGTGTCGGCGCCTTCACCTTTGCCTCGCTGCTGTGTGGCCTCGCACCCGGCATCAACAGCCTGATTGCCGCGCGGCTGTTGCAGGGGGCAGCGGCTGCGATCATGACGCCGCAGGTGCTGGCGATTGCCCAGATGATGTTTCCGCCGAAGGAGCGGGCCTCGGCCTTCTCGCTGTTTGGCCTGAGCGCCGGTCTCGCCTCGGTGTCGGGCCCGCTGCTTGGGGGATGGCTGATCAGCATGGATCTCTTCGGTCTCGGCTGGCGGCCGATCTTTCTCATCAACATTCCGGTCGGCCTGATCACCATTCTGCTCGGCTTACGCCTCATTCCCTCTTTGCCCGTGCGCCCCGGCCTGAAGAACGATTTCGGCGGCATCCTGCTCGCCGGTCTCGCGATCTTCTGTGTTATCTTCCCGCTGATCGAGGGACGCGGCTTCGGCTGGCCGACCTGGTGTTTTGCCATGCTGGCGCTCGCCGTGCCGCTCGCCATCGCCTTTGGCCTCTGGGAGCGTCGCCAGCACCGGACGAACGGGCCGGAACTGCTGCCGCTCAACCTGATGACCAATCGCAATTATGTCATCGGCACGCTGATGACGGCGACCTTCTTCTCGACACTGCCGGGTTTCTTCCTGACTTTTGCGATGTTCCTGCAGCAGGGTTTCGGCTTCACGCCGCTACAGTCAGGCCTGACCACGGTGCCGTTTTCCTCGGGCATCTTCGTCGCCTCGCTGATATCAGGACGGCTCGGCAATATCACGCCACGCCTGCGGGTCATCGGTGGCGTGCTGATGGTCATCATCGGCATGGCGGCGCTGCGCTATCAGGTCCTGGGGTTTGGCGATGTGGCGGACCGGATGGCGCTGCTGCCCTGGCTGCTGTTGAGCGGGCTTGGCATGGGGATCGCGATTGCGCCGATGTTCCAGCTGGTGCTGGCAGGCGTGCCGCCACACGATGCCGGTTCAGGCTCCGGCGCGCTGCAGGCGATCCAGCAGGTGGGGAGTGCGCTCGGCATCGCCATCGTCAGCCAGATCTTCTTTGCCGATCTGGCGAAAAGCGTGGCGGCAGGCGTCGCCAATCACGCGGCCTATATCCAGGCGCTGGCGACCGGGCTGTTCTACAATTTTGGTGGTTACGCGCTGGTGCTGATCGCCGTGCTGATGATGCGCGCCCAAGCGGGGCCGGCGGTGCAGGAAAGGCCCCTGCCGGTCGAGTGACCGGAAGGGGATTTTGGACGTCAGGGCACCAGAAGCGTTCCGGCACCGGTTTCGGTGAAGAGCTCGAGCAGGACCGAATGGGCGGTCTTGCCGTTGAGGATGACGACGCCCTGGACGCCGGCCTGGATCGCTTCGATGCAGGTCTCGACCTTGGGGATCATGCCGCCGGAGATCGTGCCGTCCTTGATCAGTGCATGCGCTTCGGCGACCGACAGTTCCTTGATCAGGGTGCCGTTCTTGTCGAGCACGCCGGGAACGTCGGTGAGGAAGAGCAGGCGCGAGGCATTGAGCGCGCCGGCAATCGCACCGGCAAAGGTGTCGGCATTGATATTGTAGGTGGCGCCGTCGCGGCCGGGCGCGACCGGGGCAATGACCGGGATCATTTCCGAGCGGGCGAGCAGGTCGAGCAGGGTGCGGTCGACCTCGACCACCTCACCAACGAAGCCGAGATCGAGCACGCGCTCGATATTGCTGTCGGGATCGCGGACCTTCTTCTGCGCCTTTTCGGCAAAGACCATGTTGCCGTCCTTGCCGCAGAGACCGATTGCCCATTCGCCGGTCTGGTTGATCAGCGCGACGATTTCCTTGTTGATCGAGCCGGCGAGCACCATTTCGACGATCTCGACCGTCTTCTGGTCGGTGACGCGCAGGCCGTTTTCGAAGCGCGATTCGATGCCCATCTTGGCGAGCATGGCGCCAATCTGCGGGCCCCCGCCATGCACGACGATCGGATTGACACCGGACTGTTTCAGAAGCGCGATATCGGCGGCAAAGGCCTTGCCGAGTTCGGGATTGCCCATGGCGTGACCGCCATATTTGACCACAATGGTCTTGTTCTCATAGCGCTGCATGAACGGCAGGGCCTGGACGAGAAGGCGGGCCTGCATTTCGCTTTCGGTCGATGTCATGGGGAACCTCGCATTGGATGGCGGCCTTTTAGCGCATGTGCAGCCGGGATGGAATAATCACCGCGCAATATAAGCGGGAGATGACATGCATCTTCGTGCTGTCGTATTGTCGAACCATGCTGCCGCCCTACATCTTTTTCGGTTGGAGCACGGGGGCAACATGGAACGCGACGACATCGGCGAGCTGCTGGCCCGCGTGGCCCTTCGCGACCGTGCGGCGTTTTCGCTCATCTATCAGAAGGTTTCACCGAAACTTTTTGCCATCTGCCTTCGTATGTTGAAGGACAGGGGCGATGCCGAAGAGGCGTTGCAGGACGTTTTCGTCAAGATCTGGGCCAAGGCCAGCAGCTATACGGGCGATGGCCTCAACGCCTATGGATGGCTGTGTGCCATCACGCGCTACCGCTGTATTGACCGCTTGCGGGCACGACGGCCTGAGAGTGCGGATCTCGACGAAGCGGAAGATCTGGCCGATCTTGGGCCCGACCCCGAACAGACGGCAATGCTGCATTCCGAAGGCGCACGCATTGACACATGCATGGAGGCATTGGATCCTGACCGGGCGCGTGCCGTCCGACAGGCCTATGTCGAGGGACTGTCCTACCAGGAACTGGCCGAAACCTATGCCGTTCCGCTGAACACGATGCGCACATGGCTGCGACGCAGCCTTTTGAAACTGAGAGAGTGCATGGATGAGCACGCCCGACCAGAGCAAGGGTGACAGATCGCGGGACGAGGTCCTCGCCGGGGAATATGTCCTCGGTGTTCTCGGTGTGCCGGAGCGCGCCGAGGTCGAGGCGCGTCTGCGCCATGACCGGCAGTTTGCCGAGGTCGTGCGCCGCTGGGAGGCCAATCTTCTCCAGTTCAACGACGAATACGCCGAGGTGGCGGTTCCAGATCATGTGTTCGGAAAGATCGAGCAGCGGCTGTTTCCGGTGACGGCGGACAACACGGCCCCGCGCGGGCTATGGAACGCGCTGTGGCTCTGGCGCGGGCTGACCTTTGCCTCGCTGGGCGGTCTGGCGCTTGTGGCCGGTCTGCAATGGGCGCCGGCTTTGCGGCCGCAGCCGGCAGCGACCCGGCTGACGGCGGAACTCTCCGGCGACAAGAGCGACATTGCGCTGGTCGCAAGCTATGACGCGGGCTCGGGCCACCTGGCGGTGACGCCGGTGGCAGCCGGTGGCGCCGAGCAGAAATCGCTGGAGCTGTGGTTGGTCGAGGGCGAACAGCCGCCGGTCTCGCTCGGCGTCTTGCCGCAGACGGGGCAGGGCGAGATCGCCGTGCCGGAGGACCTGCGCGGCCGCCTGGCGGAAGGCGTGGTGCTGGCCGTCAGCCTTGAGCCGTTTGGCGGCTCGCCGACCGGCAAGGCGACCGGTCCGGTGCTGGCCGTCGGCCCCGTTCATCCCTGACAGGCTAAAAGTTTCTTTTCAAATCAACGAGATGAAAGAGCGGCGCGAATTTTCGCGCCGTTTCTGAAACTTCTGTTTCGACCCGTCCGTCCTTTGTGATGTCCCCAGTAGAGGGATCCCACTCAGGCGTCCGGCGGCCCGAAAAAAAATCGCCAGGACGCGTTCAAGAACACCAAGGACAGAGGAAACCGTAATGTTCAAGATCGCCATTCGCCCGCTCGCAATCACCGCCGCCCTGCTCGCCGGCTCCGTCGCCGCCTATGCCGCCAATCCGATGGTCGGCGGGGCAGAAATGCTCGAGACCAAGAACATCGTTGAAAATGCCGTCAACTCCAAGGATCACACGACGCTCGTCGCCGCCGTCAAGGCAGCCGGCCTAGTCGAGACCCTCTCTGGCGCCGGCCCGTTCACCGTGTTTGCCCCGACCAATGAAGCCTTCGCCAAGCTGCCGGCCGGCACGGTCGACACCCTGCTGAAGCCGGAAAACAAGGCGCAGCTCACCAAGGTTCTGACCTGCCACGTGGTCGGCAAGGCCGTGATGGCTGATGCCATCGTCAAGATGATTGCCGATGACGGCGGCGAACACGACGTCAAGACCGTCGGCGGCTGCGTACTCAAGGCCAAGGCAGCCGACGGCAAGGTGACGCTGACCGACGAGAACGGCGGCGTCTCGACCGTGACCATCGCTGACGTCAAGCAGTCGAACGGCGTCATCCACGTCGTCGACGCGGTGATCCTGCCGAAGATGTAAGATTTGGGGATAGGGGGCTGGTAAGCCCCCTGTTCCATGACAGGTGCCTGAGCGTCAAAGGCCCTGTTTGACGGCCTCGGTGATTGCGCCCCGCAATTGCTCGAGGCCGTCTGCTTTTTCAGACGAGGTCGCAAGCACTTCCGGGAAGGCCGCCGGATGTTTCTTGATCTTCTCCAGCGTCTCGGCGATCAGCCTGGGCACGCCGGCTTCCTTGATCTTATCGGTCTTGGTGAGCACGATCTGATAGGAGACAGCCGCCTTGTCGAGCAGCGTCAGAACTTCGTCGTCATTCTTCTTGATGCCGTGGCGGCTGTCGATCAGCACATAGACGCGCTTCAGCGTCGCGCGACCCCTCAGGTAATCGAAGACCAGCTTGGTCCAGGCATCGACCTGCTCCTTCGGCGCCTTGGCATAGCCGTAGCCGGGCATGTCGACCAGCGCCATCGGCGGCAAATCGCCTTCCTGCCCGGAAAAGCCGTCGGGCACGAAATAGTTTAGTTCCTGGGTGCGGCCGGGAGTGTTCGACGTGCGGGCGAGACCGGCCTGGCCGACCAGCGCATTGATCAGCGACGACTTTCCGACATTCGAGCGACCGGCAAAGGCGACTTCGAGCGGGCCTTCCGGCGGCAGGAACTCCATCGACGGCACGCCGCGGATGAAGATCCACGGGCGGACGAACAGGGGATAGTCACTTCTCTGATTGGGGTCGCGCATCGCTGTGGCCTCTCGTGAACCGGTCAATTCAGGGTTTTGCGCGGTAAAGTCAAGCAGCAGCTCAGTTTTGGCCGCCCTTGGCGGGGCGCATGTGGCTGACGAGATAGGTGAAGAGGGCGGCCATGACAATCGCGCCACCGAGGATTGTGCGGCCCGAGGGGATCTCGTTGTGCAGGATCACCATCCAGACAGGGGCGAGGATCATTTCGGCGGTGCCGAGCAAGGCGGCAAGCGCCGAGGGGATGAGGCGCGCGCCGGTGACGTAGAGTGCCATGCCGAGCCCCAGATTGAGCGCGCCGAAGCAGAAGAGCAGAGCGAGATCGTGACCGCCGACGACAAAGGAGCCGGCCTGGGTGGCCGCAATCGCTGACGCGATGAAGGAGCCGCCACAGGCGGCCGGCGTCATGCGGATGCCGGGATAGCGGCGCGTGATCACGGTCATGCAGGCGAAGATCGCGGGGATGCTGGCGGCAAGCGTCAGCCCGAGCACCGAGCCGCCTTCACCGATCGAGGCCGAGACCATGATGCCGACACCGAGGATCACGGCAAAGATCGCACCCCAGGTGACCGGCGTGATCGGCTCGCCGAGCACGATGCGGGCGAGAAGCGCCGCAAACAGCGGGATCGACGCCATGAACAGCACGACATTGGCAACCGGCGTCATCGATACCGCCAGCACGAAGAAGGTCGATACGAGGGCAAAGCCGACAGCGATCGAAAGCCCGGGCCAGCCGAGCGCGCGGAACAGGCGGATCGTGCCCTTAGGTCCGTCGCGCAGAAGCATGAAGACGGCAAGGAAGAGGCCGGCGAACAGGCAGCGCCAGAAGACGATCGTCCAGCCGTCCGAGACGCCGATGAAGCGCTGGATCGCGCCGCCATAGCTCCAGGCGATGGCGGACCCAAGCACCAGTGCGATGCCGGCGAGTGAACGGGCAGGAGGCAGGGAAACGGCCTGGGTCATGATGTCTCGATGCACGGCAAGAAGGGAGCAACAAAGAGAAAGCCCCGGCAGGACCGGGGCTTTGCAGGATCATTTGGTTCCGGCGGGCTTTCGCCGGAAGACCTTGCCGATGTTCTTGAACAGCTCGATGTCGACGCCGTGGCGCTTCATGATGATCGACTGCTGCAGAACCGAGAGCGTGTTGTTCCAGGCCCAGTAGATCACCAGACCGGCCGGGAAGGTGCCGAGCATGAAGGTGAAGATCACGGGCATCCAGTTGAACAGCATCGCCTGGGTCGGATCCGGCGGCGTCGGGTTCATCCGCATCTGGACCCACATGGTGATGCCCATGATGATCGGCCAGACGCCGAGATGCAGGAAGGTCGGAGCGGCGAACGGAAGCAGACCGAACAGGTTGACGAAGCTCGTCGGATCGGGCGCCGAGAGGTCCTGGATCCAGCCGAAGAAAGGCGCATGGCGCATTTCGATGGTGACGTAGATGACCTTGTAGAGCGCGAAGAAGACCGGGATCTGCAGAAGCACCGGCCAGCAGCCGGCGACCGGGTTGATCTTCTCTTCCTTGTAGAGCGCCATCATCGCCTGCTGCAGGCCCATGCGGTCATCGGCGAACTTGGCCTTCAGCTCTTCGAGCTTCGGCTGCACGCGCTTCATGTTGGCCATGGAGGCATACTGCTTGCTGGCCAGCGGGAAGAACAGGACCTTGACGACGATGGTGGTGAGCAGGATGGCGACACCGAAATTGCCGACGAGGTGATAGAAATAATCCATCAGCTTGAACATCGGCTTGGTGAAGAAATAGAACCAGCCCCAGTCGATCATCAGGTCGAACTTCGGAATGTTCAAGTTTGCTTCATAGGCATCGATGACCGGAACCTGCTTGGCACCGGCGAAAACCAGCGTCTTCAGCGAGGTGTTCTGGCCGGCCGGGATGCTGACGGCATCGGCCTTGAAATCGGCCTGGAAGCGCGGCTGTCCGTCGGTGAAATGCGTGAAGCGCGACTCGAAGGGCAGGGTCTGTGCCGGGATGATCGACGATGCCCAGTATTTGTCGGTGATGCCGAGCCAGCCGCCGGTTGCCTTCGGATTTGTCACGGCTTCCTTTTCGATGGCAGCATACTTGTCCTGAACCAGGCTGCCTTCGGTGCCGAGCACGCCGAGGAAACCTTCATGCAGGACGAAGATCGCAGGCGTTGCCGGCTTGTTGTAGCGCGTGATGCGGCCATAGGGCGCGATGCTGGCCGAAGCCGTGCCGCCATTGGCGATCGTGTCCTCAATGGTGAACATGTAATGTTCATCAACCGAGATCTTGCGCGTGAAGGTGAGGCCGGCATCATTGGTATAGGTCAGCGTAACCGGCGTCGTCTCGGTCAGCGTCGCACCGGCAGGCGCCGTCCAGACCGTGTTGGGCCCGGGCACCTGGCCGGCGTTTTCGCCGGCGATGAAGCCGAGTTCGGTGAAATAAGCGTCCTTCGTCTCTGCCGGGTTGAACAGCGTGACGATCGGGCTCGTCTTGTCCACCGTCTCCCGGTACTGCTTGAGCTTCAGGTCGTCAAAGCGTGCGCCGGTGAGGTTAATCGAGCCGGCCAAGTCCTGCGTGTCGATGGTGACGCGAGCGGTCTTGGCGACGGCAGCCTCACGGCTTTCGGCGGAGCCTGCGGTGGCAGCGCCGGCTGGAAGCGCGCCGTTAACGGCTGTGCCAGCGGCCGGCGTGGTCGCGGCTGCCGGATTGGCAGCCTCTGCGGCCTGCTGCTGCGCGATCTGGGCTTCCTGCGCGCGGCGCTGGGCCTCGATGCGCGGGTTCATGTAGAAGAACTGCCAGGCAAGGACGATCAGCACCGATAAGGCAATCGCGACGAAATAATTGCGGTTGTTCTTCATCATTCTTTCCTGGGAGCGGTCTTCTGCGGCCGCGTGTTGTTCGTCTGGCGGTTTTCAATGCGATGGACCAGCTGTTGCGACAGCTGGCTGAAGGGTGCACCGAGCACCTCGCGCCGGCCGACAATGACATAGTCGTGTCCCGGCTTCATTGCAAACGCCGCATTCAGTCGCACGGCTTCTTTCAGCCTGCGCCGCATGCGGTTGCGTTCCACTGCATTGCCATGTTTCTTGGTGACCGTGTAGCCCACCCGGGCCGGCGCGCCGTCCTGACGGTCGAGGACCTCGAGGAGGAACAGTCGACCCTTGCGCGCTTCGCCTTTTCTTACGGCGAGAAACTGGGGCCGGCTTTTCAGCCGGCCGACAGAAGTTTTTGTGTCCGTGGACGTCATGGGCCCGTCAATCTCGTCGGGCACATCCGGCCTTAGGCCGAAAGCTTCGCACGACCGCGCGAGCGGCGAGCATTGAGGACCTGACGACCGCCCTTGGTAGCCATGCGTGCACGGAAGCCGTGGCGACGCTTGCGAACAAGCTTGGAAGGTTGGAAAGTACGCTTTGACATTTATTTAATACCGCGGTGTGCGGCCCTTCTTGGGATTTGCATCGCTGCAAAAGCGTTGGTTTGATCGCACGGGAAAACGCCGCCGGGGCGCCTTTTCCGAACGTGCGCGGCTTATACGGGCGCAGGTGCGAAGAGTCAATCATCCCAAGCGGGTTTTGAAAGGGTGCGTCCGCCTGTCCGGCGCGTTCATCCGGATCGATCCCGCACGCCGATATCTGTATTTGCACCTCCCCAAATTTAGGGTGAAACGAGGTATTAAGCACTTCTGCCCATATTATTTGCATATTCGGGAGCACGTGCATTCGGCGCGTCGGATTGGAGTGCAGGACGTGAAGGTCAGCGGTAAAGTTTATTCATTGGTCGGCATCTTGGGTGCAGCGGCCATCATCATCGGCACCATGGGTGTGTTTGTGACGGTTCAATACGGCGCCAAGACGGCGGCCCTGTTGCAGATTTCGCAGCGCGCCTACCTGGGTGAGCACCTGAACAGGCTGGTGACGGCGGTCGTCATGGAAGCACGCGGCATCTACGCGGCGGCCAATACGGAGAAGGCCAAGCCCTTTGCCGAAGGCATCATGAAGAGCCTCGACAAGATGGACGCAGCGCTCGCCGAATGGAAGCCGCTGGTGCCTGAAGCGCAGAAAGCGACCTTCGAGGCAATGACGGCGAAATCGGCGGACTTCCGCAAATTCCGCGCCGAAACGGCGCGTCTGGGTGTCGAAGTCGATCCGAAGGAGGCCAATGCGCAGGGCAATACCGACGCCAACCGTGCCAATCGCAAGGCCTTCCAGGCGGATATCGATGCCGTGGTCGAAGCGGACCGTGCCGAACTTGAGGCCATGACCAACAGCCTTGCAGCATTCCAGAGCACGATGCTGATGCTGATCTCGAGCGTCACACTGCTCGCAGTCGCCGCAGGTGCGGGTCTCGGCATGCATATCGGCGTCAACCATCTGAGCCGCCCGATCCGCCGCGTTACCGTAGCGATGAATGGCATTGCCGGCGGCGATTACGGCACCGAGATCCCTTATAGCGGTCGTCCCGACGAAATCGGCGAAATGGCCGCTGCCGTGGAAGTCTTCAAGGAGAACGGTCTTTCGGTCCAGCGCCTCAATGCCCAGGAAAGCGCGATGCGCGCCAAGAGCGACGACCTGCAGACAAGCATGGCGGCTGTTGTCGCCGCCGCTGCGGCCGGCGATTTCTCGCGCCGCATCGAAAAGGACTACCAGGACGCCAACCTCAACCGCTTCGCGTCGAACATCAACGAGCTCCTGGGCTCGGTCGAGACGGGCGTATCGGAGACCAATCGCGTTATCGGCAATCTCGCCGCCAACGACCTGTCGCAGGAAATGAACGGCCAGTTCCGCGGCGTCTTCGCCGAGCTGCAGGCCAACGTCAACAAGTCGCTGCAGAGCCTGCGCCAGACGATGACGGATATCCGTGGCCGCACAGACCTGATCAACGACAATACCTATCAGCTGACGTCTGCGACCAACGATCTCTCCAAGCGCACCGAACAGCAGGCAGCCGCGCTGGAAGAAACCTCGGCCGCCCTGGACGAGATCACCGTCGTGGTTCGCCAGTCGAGCGACCGGGCCGAAGAGGCAAGCCATATGGTGACCGAGGCCAAGCACAGCGCGGCCCAGTCGGCAACCGTGGTCGGCGTGTCGGTCAACGCTATGGGCCGCATTGAGCAGGCGTCGCGCGAGATTTC
>NNBU01000470.1_pt1 | contig 11998 bp, 10 predicted proteins | sample 1173781 | NCBI WGS metagenome assembly NNBU01 (sample SAMN07173937, study PRJNA388173) | plant metagenome | biome: Plant school; feature: Soil; material: Symbiotic tissue of Blasia pusilla L.; isolation source: symbiotic tissue sample KVJ2 | host: Blasia pusilla | place: Norway: Troms, Kvaloya...
GCGGCGGCTTCGTCGGCGGCAACAGCAACTATGCAGGCGCCAGCGGCTTCAACGACCGTGGTTCGCGTCCTCCGGCACCCCGTGGCGGCGGCTTCGGCGGCCAGGGTGGTGGCGGCCATAACGCCGGTTTCGGCGGCGGCCGTGACGAAGGCGGCAACAACGGCGGCGGCTTCGGTCGCAAGCCGGGCTGGGGCGACAGCGCCCCGCGCGGTGGTAGCAACCATGGCGGCCGTGGCGACTTCGCTCCCCGCGAAGGTTTCGCTCCGCGTGAAGGCTTCGCACCCCGCGAGGGCTTCGCTCCCCGCGGCAATGGCGCAGGCCATGGCGGCCCGGGCAAGGTGTTCGTGCCCCGTGACGCGCAAAAGCGCAGCTTCAAGCCCACGCGCTGATCCCCTGAGAGCGGCCAGACAGCCGCTTTGCCCCCCAAAGCCCGCGCTTCTCACGAACGCGGGCTTTTTCATTTCGGGTTTCCGAGCAGGCCGGTGTCGTTGAATTTGATTGACACCTGAATCGATGAAAAGTAATGTAATAGCGCATTGCTTCCCCGGGTCCGTCCTGCGGCCACCGGTTCATCGACACCTGCTTTTCGACTTTCGACATGAAAATTGCGATTCTTGGGGGTGGTCATGGCGCCTACGCGGCCGCCGCTGACCTGTCTGAAACCGGCCACGAAGTGCGCCTGTGGCGTCGCGATGCCGCGGCGCTCGCTCCGCTCGTGCACGCCGGCGCCATCACGCTGAAAGACGCCGACGGTGTGCGCGAGGTGCCCATCGCGCTGGCCACCGCCGACATCGGCGCGGCCCTGAAAGGCGCCGAGCTCATCGTCATTCCCACGCCCGCCATTGCCCAGCACGACATCGCGCTCGCCATGGCGCCGCACTTGGTCGACGGCCAGGTCGTGTTCCTGCCGCCGGGCACCTTCGGCAGCTACGTGATGGCGAAGACCGTCAAGGAGGCCGGCAGCCGCGCCGACGTCGCCTGGGCCGAGACCGGCACCTTGCCCTACCTGGCGCGCAAGCACGGCGAGCGCGAGGTGAACGTCACCATCCGCGCGATCCGGCTGCCCACGGGCGTCTATCCGGCGCGCAGGGAGGCGCAGGCCATCGAGGTGATTCGCCAGGCCTACCCGGCCGTGCACGGCTGCGGCGACGCACTGTCGGGTGCGCTCATGAACGCCGGCCCCGTCATCCACCCGCCGCTGATGGTGATGAACGCCGCGCCGCTGCAGCACTTCGAGCGCTGGGACATCCACAACGAAGGCACCCAGCGCGCCGTGCGCGACGTGACCGACCGCCTCGACCAGGAGCGCATCGCGGTGCGGGAAGCCTTCGGGCAGGGCGCGCCGCACTATCCGCTGGCCGACCACTACGACAACGACCGGTGGATGTACGGCGACGCGCACAAGCAGCTCGTGAAGTCGGGCGACTGGCGCGAGAACATCGACCTGCACACGCACCGCTACATCACGGAAGACACCGAGCTCGGCCTGGCGTTTCTCGCATCGGCTGCGCGCCATGCGGGCGTCGACGCGCCCATCGCGCACGGCCTGCTGGCCATCGTCGGCGGCTTTCTCGGCCGCGACCTGCGACATGGGCCGCGCACCTTCGAAAGCTTGGGCCTCGCCGACCTGAGCGCGCCGCAACTGCGCCAGAGGCTGCACGATGGCGAATGACGCCGCGCTGCCCCGTTTCGCCGCGGTCGGCGCGGGCCGCATGGGGCGCGGCATTGCCATCGCGTTCGCGTATGCGGGGCACCGCATTTCGCTGATCGATCTGCGCCAGCGCAGCGGCGAGGCGTGGCAACGCCTGCGCGACGAGGCGAAGGCCGAAATCGAGGCCAGCCTTTTTGGCCTGGCGCAGCTCGGCGTGATCGATGCGTCGCAGGTCGAACGCATCGCCGCGCGCGTGGATTTCGTCGACGCAGCCGCCGCGCCGCAAGCGCTCGCCGTAGCCGATCTCGTGTTCGAAGGCGTGCCCGAGACCATCGAAGCCAAGCGCGAGGCGTTCGAGCACATCAACCGCCACTGCCGCGACGATGCCATCCTCACGTCCACCACCAGCAGCATCCTCGTGACGCAGCTGGCCGCGTTGGTGCGGCTGCCGGAGCGCTTCCTCAACATGCACTGGCTCAACCCGGCCTATGTGATTCCCGTGGTCGAGCTGAGCTGCCACCCCGGCACCGACCCCGCCGTGCTCGCGCGCACCAAGGCGCTGATGGAGGCCATCGGCAAGCTTCCCGTGGTCTGCGGCGCCTCGCCCGGCTATATCGTGCCGCGCTTGCAGGCGCTGGTGATGAACGAAGCCGCGCGAATGATCGAGGAGGGCGCCGCCACCGCCGAGGAAATCGACAAGGCCACGCGCTACGGCCTGGGCCTTCGCTTCGCCGCGCTGGGCGTGGTCGAGTTCATCGACTTCGGCGGCTGCGACATCCTGCACCACGCCAGCCGCGAGATGTCGGTGTCGCTCGACAAGGGCCGCTACACCGCGCCGGCCATCGTCGCACGCATGGTCGAGGAAGGACGGCTCGGCCTGAAGAGCGGTAGCGGCTTCTACGACTACGCCGGCCGCGACATCCCAGCCTACCGGCGCGACGTGCTTTCGCGCACGCTCGGTGAATTGCGGCATGCGGGCCTGTGGCGCGCACCCGCCGACGAGACGCTGTCATGAACATTCGCCGCGCCTTCGCCGACCTGTCGGTGGGGCAGGTGCACTACGCGGCCTGCGGCGATCCGCAAGCGCCTGCGGTGCTGCTGCTGCACCAGTCGCCGCGCAGCTGGGCCGAGTACCGCGCGGTGCTGCCGCTGATCGGCGCGCAGCGCTGGGCCATCGCAATGGACACCGCCGGCTTCGGCGACTCCGCGGATGGCGGCGTGCCCGCGAGCATCGCGCAATGGGCGCACGTGGCCTGCGAGCTGCTCGACGCGCTGAACATCGCGCAGGTGGATGTCGTGGGGCATCACACAGGCGGTGTCGTGGCCGTCGAGCTTGCGGCGGCGTTCCCTGATCGCGTGCGCAGCCTCGTGCTGTCTTCGACGCCGTACACCGACGAAGCCTTTCGCCGCGCGCGGGCACAGCGCCCGCCCATCGATGAAGTCGCGCCCAGCGAAGACGGCTCGCACCTCGCCGCGCTGTGGCAGAAGCGCCAGGGCTTCTATCCGCCGGGGCGGCCCGACCTGCTCGAAGCTTTCGTGCGCGACGCGTTGAAGGTCGAGCGCGTGGAAGAGGGGCACCGTGCCGTCGCGTCGTACCGCATGGAGGACCGCATCGGCCATGTCACGCAGCCCACGCTCATCGTGCGCGCCACCGAAGACCCGTTCGCCGCACCGCATGCGCAAGAGCTGCAGCACCATCTGCCGCATGCGCGCATCGTCGACATCGAAGGCGGCATGGTGCCCTTGCCCGACCAGATGCCCGAGGCCTTCGCGCGCACCGTGCTCGACTTTCTGGAGACCTTGCCATGAAGGCCGTGCGCATCCACGGCTTCGACGCCGTGCCCGTGCTGGGAGACGTTGCCGACCCGGTGGCGCGGCCCGGCCGCACCCTGGTGCGCATGGAGGCCGCGACGGTCGGGCACATCGACCGCACCGTGTGGCGCGGCAGCTTCCTGCGCCATCCGCCGCTGCCCTACACGCCGGGTGTGGAGGCTGCGGGCGTCGTCATTGCGAGCGGGCGGCACGCCACCGGCCAGCGCGTGTGGCTGCGCGGCAGCGGACTGGGCACGCTGTTCGACGGCACCTGGAGCGAGCTGATCGACGCGCCCGACGAAGCGCTCGGCGTGCTGCCGGACGACGTGCCGATGCCGTTGGGTGCCGCATTCTTTTCGCCCTGCACGTCGGCGTGGGTTGCGCTGCACGAGGTCGCGAAGCTGCAGGCCGGTGAGCAGGTGCTGGTGACCGGTGCGAGCGGTGCCGTCGGCTCGCTCGTGATGCAGCTCGCACGCGACGCCGGCTGCACGGCGACGGCCGTCGATCCGAACGCCGAGCCGCCCGCCGCTGCCAGCGCCGACCTGCTGATCGACACCGTGGGCGGCGATGTGCTCGCGAAGGTCTTGCCCGCCGTGCGCGCTGGCGGGCGTGCGGTGCTGGTCGGCTACACCGCCGGCCCGACGCTGCAACTCGACATCTCACACTTTTTGCAACGCGATGTGGCGCTGTTGCCGCTCAACATGTTTCGGCGTGAAGCGGCGGGCCGTGCCGCCGCGCCCGAGCTGCTGGCAAGGCTGGCCGACGGGCGACTGCGCCTGGCCGTGCAACCCTTCGCGCTCGCCGATGCGGCCCGCGCGCTCGACTGGATCGCGCAGCGCGGCCACCGCGGCCGCGCAGTCCTCGTGCCTCGCCTCTGAGCGAGCGGGCAACGGGGACGCAGGGTCAGTCTTCCTCTGGCTCTCCCACCGGCACATGCACGTGCAGGTCGATCATCTGCCGCAGGGTCTGCTTGAGCTCTTCGGCGCGCCGCAGGCCGAAGGGTTCGAGCACGCGCCGCTCATGCTCGCGTGCGAGTTCCATCAGGTGTTCCACTGCCTTCAGGCCCTTGCGCGTGATGCGCACCAGCGTGATGCGGCGATCACTTTCATGGGGCAGGCGCTCCACCTGTCCGCGCGCTTCCATGCGGTCCAGCAGCCGCGTGACCGTGGGCTGCTTGGTCACCGTCACCTGCGCGAGCTGGCCGATGCTGACGGCGTCGCTGCCCGCGAGTGAGGCCATCACGCGCCACTCCGAAATGGAGAAGCCCTGCTGTCGCGCCACCTCGTGGAACTCCGAGGAAATCAGCTGGCTGGCCTGCGCCAGCAGCGCGGGCAGGTAGTCATCGACGAAGCGATGCGGTGCCGCCGGCTCAGCCATGAACGCACCCGGTGCATGAGGCGGGCACGCTGTTTGCATGTCTAGGGTAATTCATGATTGTGGATACATTCATTTGTCAACATTATAGAAAGCATGATGTGGCAGCTGAAGCGCATCGTCCCACGATAGACAACAAGGACCCAAATGGCTGAGCGTTCGTTCGTCGAAGAAGTCAAGAAGCTGCGGCTTTCCGGTGGTGATGTGTTTCGTGGCGAGGGCATTCTGGCCGTCACCAAGGCCTTGCTGGAGTCCGGAGTGTCTTATGTGGCCGGCTACCAGGGCGCGCCCATCTCGCACCTGATGGACGTGCTGGCCGATGCGCAGGACATCCTCGCGGAGCAGGGCATCCGCTTCGAGAACAGCGCCAGCGAGGCCACCGCCGCCGCCACGCTCGCCGCTTCCGTCAACTACCCGCTGCGCGGCGCCGTCACCTTCAAGGCCACCGTGGGCACCAACGTGGCGTCCGACGCGCTGGCCAACCTGGCCTCGGGCGGCGTGACCGGCGGCGCGCTCATCATCGTGGGCGAGGACTACGGCGAGGGCTCGTCGATCATGCAGGAGCGCAGCCATGCCTTCGCCATGAAGTCGCAGATCTGGCTGCTCGACCCGCGTCCCAACCTGCCGAGCATCGTCGATGCGGTGAAGCAGGGCTTCGATCTTTCGGAGGCCAGCAACACGCCCGTGATGCTGCAGCTGCGCATCCGCGCCTGCCACGTGCATGGCCACTTCATCGCCGGCGACAACAAGCGCGCCAAGTTCACGCTGCAAGAGGCGCTGGAGAACCCGCAGCGCGACGTGAGCCGCATCGTGCTGCCGCCGGCCAGCTTCGTGCATGAACAGGAGAAGATCAAGGACCGCTGGCCCGCCGCCGTGCGCTTCATCGAGGAGCGCAAGCTCAACGAGTTCTTCTCCGAGGACGCCGACGACATCGGCATCATCGTGCAGGGTGGCAGCTACAACACGCTGCTGCGCGCGCTCGAACGCCTGGGCCTGGCCGACGTGTACGGCAACACGCAGGTGCCGCTCTACGTGATGAACGTGGCGTACCCCGTCATCGAGAGCGAAGTCATCCGCTTCTGCGAGGGCAAGCGCGCGGTGATGATCGTGGAAGAGGGGCAGCCCAACTTCGTGGAGCAGAACCTCGCGACCATCCTGCGCCAGGCCGGTTCGACCACCGCGCTGCACGGCAAGGACATGCTGCCTGCGGCTGGCGAGTACACATCGTCGGAGTTGCTGAAAGGCGCGCGCACCTTCTGCGAGCGTTACGACCGCCTGGCACCGCTGCCCGTTCCGGTGCCGGTGCGCAAGGTGATTCCGCTCAAGGAGGTGGCCGCCATCGGTGTCGACGCCGCGCCGGAGCCGGCCGTGCCGTCCTCCTCGCTCGGCGAGGTCGTGCATGCCCGCCCGCCCGGTTTTTGCACCGGCTGCCCCGAGCGCCCGATCTTCAGCGCGATGAAGCTGGTGGAGCGCGAACTCGGCGCGCACCACGTGAGTGCCGACATCGGTTGCCACCTGTTCTCCATCCTGCCGCCCTTCAACATCGGCAACACCACCATGGGCTACGGCCTGGGCGGCGCGGGTGCTTCGGCGCTCAATGCACCGGCCGGAAAGCGTGCGATCTCGATGATGGGCGACGGCGGCTTCTGGCACAACGGCCTCACCAGCGGGGTGGCGAACGCGGTCTTCAACAAGAGCGACAACCTCACCATCGTCGTCGACAACAACTACACCTCGGCCACCGGCGGTCAGGACATCCTGTCGTCGCATGCCGTCAACAAGACGCGCAGCACCGGCCACGCGATCGAGCGCGCCGTGCGCGGCGTGGGCGTGGAGTGGGTGAAGACGCTGCGCCGCACCTACGACGTGGCCGGCATGCGCGACGCGCTCAAAGACGCACTCACCACCAAGACCCGGGGCCCCAAGGTGCTCATCGCCCAGTCGGAGTGCATGCTCAACAAGCAGCGCCGCGAGAAGCCGCTGGTGCGCAAGGCCATCGCGGACGGCAAGCGGATGGTGCGCGAGAAGTTCGGCGTCGATTCGGACACCTGCACCGGCGACCACTCGTGCATCCGCCTGTCGGGATGCCCGTCGCTCTCCATCAAGCCCAACCCCGATCCGCTGCGCACCGACCCGGTGGCCACCGTGCTCGACAGCTGCGTGGGCTGCGGTGTGTGCGGCGAGGTGTCGCATGCGGCGGTGCTGTGCCCGTCGTTCTACAAGGCGCAGATCGTGAGCAACCCCAACCGCTGGGACGTGCTGCGCGAACGCGTGCGCGCCGCCGTCATCGGCTGGCTGCAGCGCGGCGACGCGCGCCGCCGCGAAACCTATGCCTTCTGAAGCGATGACGACCAAGGCACAACCCATCAAGATCGCGATCCTCGCCATGGGCGGGGAAGGCGGCGGCGTGCTCGCCGACTGGATCGTCGACATGGGCGAGGCCAACGGCTACGTGGCCCAGACCACCTCGGTGCCGGGCGTGGCGCAGCGCACCGGCGCGACCATCTACTACGTCGAGCTGTACCCGACGGCGCAGGCCGAAGCGGACGGTGGCCGGCCCGTGCTGGCGCTGATGCCGCTGCCGGGCGATGTGGACGTGGTGCTTGCATCGGAGCTCATGGAGGCGGGCCGCGCGGTGCAGCGCGGACTCGTCACCCACGACCGCACCACGCTGATCGCATCGACGCACCGCGTCTTCTCCATTGCGGAGAAGAGCGCGCTGGGCGATGGCCGCGTCGACAGCACCCAGTTGCTTGCGCACACGGCCAAGGCCGCCAAGCGCTTCATCCGCTTCGACATGGAGAAGGCGGCCGAGGCCTCGGGCAGCGTGATCAGTGCCGTGCTCTTCGGTGCGCTCGCGGGCTCGGGCGTGCTGCCGTTCAGCCGCGCGCAGTTCGAAGCGACGGTCGTGCGTGGCGGCGTGGGCGTCAAGCCCAGCCTCAAGGCCTTCGGTGCGGCGTTCGCTCGCGCGCAGGGCGGCGACGATGGCGAGCCGGCGGTGGAAGCCCCGCTCGCCACGCCCACGCCGCAACCGCGCCACCCTGCCGTGCGCGCACTGGTGGAGCGCGTGCAGCGCGACTTTCCGGCGCAGGCGCAAGACTTTCTGCTTGAAGGTGTGCGCCGCCTCATCGACTACCAGGACGTGGCCTACGCCGGCCTGTACCTCGACCGCTCGGCGGCCATCGCGGCGCTGCCGGCCCAGGCCGACCACCGCCTGCTGCGCGAGACCGCGCGCCACCTGGCGCTGTGGATGTCCTACGAAGACACGGCCCGCGTCGCGGCGCTGAAGACCCGCGCCACCCGCTTCGAGCGCGTGCGCGGCGAGGCGCGTGTGCAGCCCGGGCAGGTGCTCGCCATCAACGAATACATGCACCCGCGCCTGCAGGAAATCTGCGAGACGCTGCCTGGCGGCATCGGCCGTTGGCTCATGCAATCGACGCTGCCCAAGAAGCTCGTCGAGCGCTTCACGCAGCATGGACGCGTGATCCAGACCAGCTCGCTGCGCGGCTACCTCATGCTGCGCGCCGTGGCGGCCTGCAAGCGCTGGCGCCTGTCCACCATGCGCTATGCCGAAGAGAACCGCCGCATCGAGGAATGGCTGCAGCGCATCGCCGCCACCGCGCAGCGCAACCCGGAGCTTGCCGTGGAGCTCGCGCAGTGCCAGCGCCTGGTCAAGGGCTACAGCGACACGCACGAGCGCGGCATTCGCAACTACGACACCGTGATGCGCGCCTTCGAGCGCGCCGGCGCGGGGCTGGCACCGGCCACGCTGCGCGAGCTGCGCGATGCGGCGCTCGCCGACGAACACGGCCACAAATTGCAGGCTGCATTGGCGCAGCACGCACTGGCCTGAAGAGACAACGCACGATGACCGCTCCCACTGCCTCGCTCCAGCTTCGCGTTACCGAAGTGCGCGAACTCAACCCGCTGATCCGCATGCTGCGCCTGCGCGCGGAAGACGGCCGCCCGTTGCCGGGTTTCGCGGCTGGCTCCCACATCCGCGTGCAGGTGTCGTTGCCCGACGGCAAGGCCGACTGGCGCCACTACTCGTTGATCAATTTCGCCACCGCACGCAACGCCACCAACGCGCCAACGGAGTACGTGATCGCCGTGCGCAAGGAAGCAGAAGGCCGCGGTGGTTCGCGCTTCATGCACGAGCAGCTGAAAGAAGGCGACATGCTCGCCGTCGAAGCACCGAAGAACGACTTTCCCCTGCACACCGGCCCGGGCGGCACGGTGCTGGTGGCCGGCGGCATCGGCGTGACGCCGCTCGCCACCATGGCCGCGCGCCGCCGCGCTGAAGAGGCCCCCGTGCGCATGCACTACGCCGGACGCAGCCGCGAGCTGATGGCCTTCCTGCCGGAACTGCAGACGCTGCTGGGCGACGACCTGCTCGTGCATGCCGACGCCGAAGCCGGCGCGCCGCTGGACATCGATGCGCTGCTCGACGGCGTGCCGGCCGGCGACCGCCTCTACGTGTGCGGCCCCAAGGTCATGCTCGACGCCGTGCTCGCCCGCACGCAGGCACGCGGCTGGGACCATGACCGCGTGCACTTCGAGCTGTTCACCGAGCCGGTCGCCGAAGCAGGCGACCAGCCCTTCGAGGTTGAGCTCGCGCAGTCGGGCCAGCGCTTCACCGTGGCGGCCGACCAGAGCATCCTCGACTGCCTCATCGAGAACGGCTGCGACCCCATGTTCGACTGCAAGCGCGGCGAATGCGGTGTGTGCGCCGTGCCCGTGATCGAAGGCGAGATCGACCACCGCGACTACGTGCTCACCGCCCGCGAGAAGGCCGAGGGCACCGTCATGCAGATATGCATCTCGCGCGCCAAGGGCGAGCGGCTGGTGCTCGACCTCTGAAGCAAGGAGCAACTCCACCCATGACTTCGTACCGAGACAACCCCGATGCCGTGCGCGCGCTGGTGCAGCACGACCGCGTGCACCGCGACCTGTACACCAGCCAGGAACTGTTCGAGCTCGAGCAGGAGCACTTCTTCGCCAACACCTGGAACTACGTGGGCCATGAGAGCCAGCTGCCGAAGGCGGGCGACTGGATCAGCAACGAGATTGCGGGCCGCCCGCTCATCATCGTGCGCCATACGGACGGCAGCGTGCGCGCCATGATGAACCGCTGCGCCCACAAGGGCTCGCGGCTGGTGAACGGGCCCTGCGGCAACACCGGCAAGTTCTTTCGCTGCCCCTACCACGCCTGGACCTTCAAGACCGACGGCGCGCCGCTGGCGATTCCGCTGAAGACCGGCTACGAGCACACGCAGCTGCACGAATGCGAGTCGGGCAAGGGCCTGACCACGCTGAAGCACGTGCGCAGCCACCGCGGCTTCATCTTTGTGAAGATCAACGACGCGGGGCCCGGCTTCGACGACTACTTCGGCGACTCGCTGAGCTCCATCGACAACATGGCCGACCGCTCGCCCGAAGGCGAACTCGAAATCGCGGGGGGCTGCCTGCGCTTCATGCACCAGTGCAACTGGAAGATGTTCGTGGAGAACCTCAACGACACCATGCACCCCATGGTGGCGCACGAGTCCTCGGCCGGCACCGCCAAGCGCATGTGGGCCGACAAGCCCGAAGACGCGCCCAAGCCCATGGCGGTGGAGCAGTTCGCGCCCTTCATGTCGGATTACAAGTTCTTCGAGGACATGGGCATCCGCACCTACGACAACGGCCACAGCTTCACGGGCGTGCACTTCAGCATCCACAGCAAATACAAGGCGATTCCCGCGTACGACGACGCCATGAAGGCGCGCTACGGCGAAGAGAAGACGGCGCAGATCCTCGGCATGGCGCGGCACAACACGGTGTACTACCCGAACCTCACGATCAAGGGCGCGATCCAGGCCATTCGCGTGGTGAAGCCGATCTCGGCCGAGAAGACGCTGATCGAGAGCTGGACCTTCCGCCTGAAGGGCGCGCCGCCTGAGCTGCTGCAGCGCACCACCATGTACAACCGGCTCATCAACTCGCCGTTCTCGGTGGTGGGCCACGACGATCTTCAGGCGTATCGCGGCATGCAGGCCGGCCTGCACGCGAGCGGCAACGAGTGGGTGAGCCTGCACCGCGACTACGACCCTTCGGAGCTGAGGGGCGGCGAGATCACCACGGGCGGTACCAACGAGCTGCCGATGCGCAACCAATATCGCAGCTGGGTCCAGCGCATGACGGAGACGATGTGATGGTCGCCACCGATGTCACGCGCCAGCAGCTGATCGACTTCGTCGTGAACGAAGCGCACCTGCTCGACACGCGCCGCTACGAAGACTGGAACGCGCTCTTCACCGACGACGCCTTCTACTGGATTCCGCTGGTGCCCGACCAGGAGGACGGCCTGAACCACACCTCGCACCTCTACGAGGACAAGCTGCTGCGCGACCTGCGCATCGAACGCCTGAAGAGCCCGCGCGCCTTCTCGCAGCAGCCGCCCAGCCGCTGCCACCACCTGCTGCAGTTGCCGGTGGTCGAACAGTTCGACGCCGAGGCCAACCGTTTCGTGGTGCGCACCGAATTCCACTACACCGAGTCGCAGGGCGACGAGCTGCAGTTCTACGTGGGCACCTTCTATCACTACCTCACGGTGCACGAGGGCGCGCTGCGCATGACGCTCAAGCGCGTGAACCTGCTCAACTGCGACGCGGCCCTGCCGGCCGTGCAGCTTTTCATCTGAAGGACGAGATGGCACACGACACCGTCCACCAGGTCTTCACAGCGACTGCCAGGCGCACGCCGCAGGCCGAGTTCCTGTTCACCGAATCGGTGACCGCAGCCGCCTATGGCATCGCGCCCGGCGCGATCCGCTGGGGCGAAGCGGCGGCAGAGGTCGAGCGCCTGCGCGCGGCCTATGCCCAGGCCGGCTACGGCCACGGCCACCGCGTCGGCCTGCTGCTGGAGAACCGGCCCGCCTTCATCTTCCACTGGCTCGCGCTGAACGCACTGGGCGCGAGCGTGGTGCCCATCAACGCCGACATGCGCTCGGCCGAGCTGGTCTACCTGATCGGCCACAGCGAAATCGGCCTGGCCGTGACTCTGCCGGGCCGCGCGGCCGACCTGCGCGCCGCGGCGGCGCAGGCGGGCGTGGCCTTCGAGACGAKGGGCCCCGACGMKGCGGKGCCGAGCGCGCAGACACCCGCACCGCCTTCCCCTGAG
>NNBU01000155.1_pt1 | contig 11908 bp, 11 predicted proteins | sample 1173781 | NCBI WGS metagenome assembly NNBU01 (sample SAMN07173937, study PRJNA388173) | plant metagenome | biome: Plant school; feature: Soil; material: Symbiotic tissue of Blasia pusilla L.; isolation source: symbiotic tissue sample KVJ2 | host: Blasia pusilla | place: Norway: Troms, Kvaloya...
TGATGATTGCAATTCCCCCAAAGGAATGGAAAGTTTTTGCAAAAATGAATCTAATTGAATTGACCAACATACTTCGAGATTTGGCAGCGCGCGTTAATTTAGTTGTTTTTGCGTCCCACCCTCGCGAGAAAGTCAAACATCAGGATATAAAATAGCAACCAGAGAAAGTGAATATGGAAAAATAAAACAAAGATGGTTAATTATAGAAAGTGAAGAGCGAAAAAAATCAAGTATTCAACAAGTAAAAAAACAAGTTGACAAACAGTCAGAAAAAGCACAAGCCGCACTGCGTAAACTATCCAGACAGGATTTTGCATGTCAAGCCGATGCTAAAATCGCCATAGAAAAGCTATCATCATCCTGGAAATATCACCAAATAAAATAAATTGAGTACTCAGAGAAAGCAGAATATACCAAAGTAGGAAGACCAAGTAAATCCAGCGAAAATCAGCACATAAAATATCAAGTTACAGGTCAAATAGAACCGAGACCAGAAGTGATAGAAACCGAGAAAATCAAAGCCGGAAGATTTATATTAGCGACGAATATATTAGATTAAAATGAATTGAGTAATCAGCAGGTATTAGATGAATACAAAGCTCAACAAGCTAATGAAAGAGGATTTAGGTTTTTAAAAGACCCATTGTTTTTCACATCAAAATGTAAAATTTTGCTGGCATAACAACCAAGCGGTATAAACTGTAACTTTAATTTAATAGTACTTTTATTTTATCCACAACTTGCAGATAAAAATAAAAGGTGATAAACAGGCGCTGGGTATTCTAACTTAGAGACTGTTGCACTAAAGTGCCGGATTTATACTCTTGTTTCTACTTTACTTCTGATAGATAGCCTAGCGCCTATGCCAGCAAAAAAATAAACAACCAGAAAAATCCAGCTATCACGTCTCACCTTCTTGAAACGCTAACTCCAACGAAAACGGTAGACACCCAGGATTAGCAGCTGCCCACTCGTTGGCTTCTGCAATTAGGGTTTTGTTACCTGAATCGAGATAAAATTGCATTTTGGCACTCTGCTCCAGTCTTTCGCGTTCTTTGCCCCCAATTAGGCGTCGCACAATCAGGCAATACTCTCTAGCTACACGCTTGGCGTGGGATGCTGCTTGGAGTCGCAACTTAGTCAGTTTCTTCAGTTCTGACAAAGCGAGAGTTGCTGCTAAATCGCCTGAATGTGTACTTTGCTCACTAACTTCGGCTTTTTGTGACGTTTCAGATGCCACAATTGCAGCTGTAGGTGCAGTAGGTGGAATACTGACAGAATTGATTAATAAGTTTTTATTATTGTAATTTTCAGACGCGCTTGGGGTAGAGAGGTATTTAAAATCCTTATCTGAAGTACTTTCATTAAGATTTTCAGCTAATTCTATAATATTTGAAGAACCTGATAAAATATCAGAATTATTAATGCTTGAAGTTAAAGACAAATCTTGTGGTTGTAATAAATTCAATTCTTCAGAATTAATATTAATTTCTTCAGATTCATCTTGTAGCTGGGGTACAAACAATTCTCCTTCAGAGGCAGCAACTTCTTCAAAACATGTTACCTTCTGCTGCCCTGTAGGGGCATCGGCAGCAGAAGGTAAGCAGTTACAAAAGACCTTCATATAGTAAAAATGACCGTCATTTTGCTTTTGGTAAGGGTTTCCAGCATTTTGTTTTTCAAACAAGTTTTGAAAACTATTAAATTGCCCGTTCTCGCTTGATTGATAAGGGTTTGAGCTATTTTCTGCCCACGGATCTAAGATGTAGCGCGTGGGATGCCACAAATGCAAGTGCTTTTGTAGTGTCTCTTGTGAGATAGTTTTGTGAAAGCGGCGCTTGTATTCAGCACGTATTGCTTTTCCTCGTTCAGTAGCCCCTGCTGGTAAGCCTCTATCCCACTCTATTGCCTTTACTACTATCTGGATGCGTTTTTGGGCTTGTTGGCTGCGTTCCCAGTTCTGTTGCTTACGACGGTCAAATGGGATTACGTTGTCTTTGGGTTTATCTATGTTGCTAATGCCTGCTATGGCTTCTGCAAATGTGTTGGCAAATGTACCCAACAACCTTTCGGGATAACTAATGTAAGCGCTGTACCATTTGTTGCGAATTGTGGATTCTACCCAATGCCGCACTCTAGCTTCGATTTCATGTTGGTGTCGGCAATATTGGCTGTAGCCGGGGGCATTAATTGCGGTAGTAAGGCAAAATTCGACTAATTTATCACTCTCTAAGTCTAAAAAGACGATTCCGTAGCCTACGAAGATTTGTAGGAGGGTGTTTGTTTGTCCTTTTCCTGTCCAGCCTGTGGTGATGATTTCTTCCCAGTTGGCACGCCACTGTACAACGTCAGCAGATTCTTGCTTGCGATATCTCTCCCGTGAAATTTGTTTTTTGGCTTTGTTCGCTACTTGTTTTAGTTTGGTTAAATCTTGCCGACTTGCCGCGCGATCGCAATAATCGAGGAAGATAGAAACTGAGTCGCTAATTGGTTGTAAGTCATCATTAAGTAAAAATGAGCCGCTACCCGGTTGCATGGGGCAACGGATGGCTTTGTAGTTAGTTATTTGTTTGGCACTATATGGTTTGGTGTTGGGGAAGATTTCTAGGTGTCCTTGGCGGAGGATAAAGCCTGCGTTTCTTAAGGTAATCTCTAGGGCGCAGGCTAGGGGAAAGGTGGGTAGGGAAGATGCGAAGCTTAGGATTAGGTGATAACCGCCACTGAAGCTGGACTGGAGGATGATGATATCGACTATGCCGATGTCCTCTAGCACCGCTTTGATGCGATTTATGGATTCAATGTTATGGTAGTCGCCTTCTAGGTCTAAATCGATTGTGGCGTAACGAGTTGTGTCGTTAAAGCGCAGACCTACTAGTTTTGATTTGTCTTGGTGCAGGTTCCACAGTTGGGAGGGTTGGAGGTAATAGTCGATAGTGCGCCATGCTGGTTTTACACCTTCTACTAAAGAAGGGGCAACTATCGCCCCAAATGGATGCCAAAAACGCTCTACGTAGCGTTTGCCCACGGATTCGGCGGGCAGGTGGGGTTTGATTTTCTTTTTTGAAGGCTGTGAAAGGCTTAATTGGGGCTTGTTATCAAAATCTGCCCCGAAATTTTCTTGGAACATGAGTGACTGTCCTGATGATTTTTGTGCATCAGGTAGTCTCGCTGTTGGTCAAAATGTGTTAGCCTAAATTTGAATTTTTTTTTAGATTCATTCAATCAAGCGTTGGTTATTCGCTTGTTGGAGGCGACTGGTAATCGTCTCGTGGTTGAAAGCAAACAAAGGTTTATACTTGTTTAGGCTTAGACATACGTAGGCTTAGGCTAAGATTTAGTCCAACACGCTTCACCAACAACAATGCGACTACCCAACTTTTTTTTGGTAATTATTTAAATGAGGCAGTTCTAGCGAAGTTGTCACTAAATCGACAAAAGAGTTTTGGGATGACAATGCAAAGCTAGTAACACCCACAAGTGTCACCCCACATTGGCTCTTGTTAGTACAACTAACTGGTGAAGATGAAATTACTCATACTCCACCATCGAGTTTAAAAACAAAAAACAGTCAAATATCTTGATACGAGTTCAGCACCCACAATAGTGAACTCGTATTGCAATTAGTATGGAGATGCTAATCTAGTAAGTAATGTTAAATTGTGGGATAAATTCTCTGCTAGATTAACTGCTTACAGCTACCTATGCAGCACGAATATTATCCTTTTTTCTATTTGTAGATACTTCCATTGCTTTCATTTGGGTCTTATAATCTTCCCACGTTTTTTCAAATACGTCAGACTCATACATCCGCAATAAAACCTCTTCTTTATCAGTTAAATTTGGGAGTTTTAACAACTCCGCTAAAGATACCTGAACTGGGAAAACATCACTAAACTTTTGCATTAAGTGAAATATTCTCTTCCTCTGTGATGCAGATGGTTCATCCTGCAATTCTGCATCAATTTGTCGACCAGAAAAACTCTCGAAGAGAATTTTCTCGCGCAGTAAACTATTATTCCCAACCCATTGAAAACCAATACGACTGAAGAGATATTTAGCGCATTGGCATTTGAAAAAAAGCATCTATCTAAAGATAGATTTGTCAAATTGGGTAAACTCATGATATGATGGCTCTAGATAACTAAATTGACAAAACAAAGTTCCGTCCTGTTTTAGTAACAGGTGGGGTTGCTTTTTCCTCAAGGCCCTGTTTGCAGCAGGGCTTTGAATGAATATTTAGGAAAAATGAACGCTACAAAAAAAGTATATCAGGCTTCATTCGATTTGGCAAAATTCTAGGTTTAAGCGGGGTAAATACTAAAATGCCTCATATTCAAGTATTGAATCCTATTGAAAAGCAAGTATTAGAGGATATAGCAGCCAACGGCAGCGATGAAATGATCAAGAGAGCAAACATCCTGCTAGAGCTTAATCGTGGGGAAAATCATAAAAATATAGTAAAAAAACTTGGTATAGCGAAGCAAACAGTAACAAACTGGAAGAAAAAGTGGACATCTTGTACCATAACATCGGAAACCTTGGAAGATGCGATCGCAAAGGTAAATGATGTATTAGGTGTGAACGCAGGCAGACCTAAGAAGTGCAAGAGCGCAGAGGCGAGCAAAATTGTCGAAATCAGCGAATGGAGCAAGAACCGAAAACCCAGTCGTTCAAAGCACCATTACCATATGCAAGTTGCTGAGGAAGCAAAGAGCAGGGGGTTGCCAGCACTATCGCCAAGAAGTATAGGTCGGATCTTGGAAGCGCAACCCTAATAGCATCAAGCTCAAATCAAGCTAACGGGCAATCCTATCTTTTCATTATGCCAGAATAACAACCAAGTCGCCGAAACTGTCAAGTTAAAAGGTTTGCCCAAAAGGAGCAGTAAGAAAAATTGATAATTCCCTTAAACCATTCCAACCACTGGGATGGTTTAATTTTTGCATCTATCATAATTCAGTAAAAGTACATAACGTAGTACAGTCAAGCGTTGGGTAACAAGCGAATAGCACTAATACCACAGCAGTATATTTAGCAACATTCAAATTGTGAACGTATAATGGAAGATTTATCGCGCCAAAGTGAGTGTAGTCGGGCAAATCGAGAGAGAATAGATTTGATATCGAAAATTACCCTTTTCGCGCCCAATGCTATGTCTGATACTCCATATTTTCCCAGACGGGCATCCCCAAAAGCAAACGATGATACCGGATTTGACTCGGCGGTAGAGTCATTAAAAAAATCTCTCAAAGCCCCAATTGAGCGGTATTTTGCTGCAACGGAGGACGAACGGGATGTCATTGCTTTGATGCTCGCCAATATCCGCGCACCCAGCACGCGGCGCGAATACCAGAAAGATTTGCGGAAATTTTTTGTGGCGATGACTGGTATTGAGCCAAATGTTGACAGCGTGTTGGAATTTCTGCACCTCACCGAGAAACGGGCGGTGGCGGTGGTGTTGAAATATAAGGCAAAGCTACTGGCTATTGGGTTGAAAGAAGCAACGGTCAACCGTCGCCTCAGCAGCATTAAATCATTGGTGAAGTTTGCCCGCAAGTTGGGTGTGTGCAGCTACACGCTAGAAGATGTGGAGTTGGAAAAGGTAAAAGCATATCGAGATACCTCTGGGGTAGATGCCCAAACCATCAACAGTGTAATCCAGCTAATTGAGCGCTCAACTGTTCATGGTCAAAGAGATTATGCGCTGTTGCGGCTGTTGTGGGAAAATTTACTGCGACGCAATGAGGTGAGTCAATTAAATATTAAAGACTTCGACCCACCAAATAGCAGGTTGCGAATTTTGGGAAAAGGGCAAGGTACGAATGATGAATGGGTAAAACTATCAGTAGCAACAGTTAATGCTATCTGTGATTGGTTGCAAGTCCGAGGCAATATCACCGCCTCCTCACCCTTATTTATCGCCCTTGATAACCGCAGCAAAGGGCATCGCCTCACTGGGGACGGCATACGCAAAATTGTTGTTAATTATTTTGATGCAGCTGGTGTAAAAAAGTTAATGTCACCCCACCGCATCCGCCACAGTGGGATTACAACTCTTTTAGAAGCCACCCAAGGGGATGTGCGAAAGACGCAAAAAGTCAGCCGTCATGCCAAGCTGGATGTATTAATCCAGTATGACGATAACCGCAAACAAGGTCAGTCAGAGATGACAAATTTGTTGGCAGATATGATTGACTAGGTGGATGCCTAAGCCAGGAAGTCACCTCCCTGACTCGGCTACAAAAGCGATAACATTCAACAATGGCTGGCATACTCAGATAACGGGACGAGTGCGATGGCGATCGCATGATTACACTCTCCCGATGAATTGCAATCGCACTCATGCGCTCCAAAATGATAGTGTCAAGGTAATTATCAAGATGGATGACGCGCTCACTCGGTCGCGGAGAGTCCCGGTAACAAAAGACATTACCTAGACATGAGCCAAACAGGGAAAAACAAGAAACTGGCATCTTTTAACTGTGACCAAAAGATGTGGGAGCAGTTTATCGCCCGTTGCCGGGAGAAAGGCACGACGGCAACAGCCACGCTGATCCAATTTATCGAACTCTACCTAGATGATATAGATAACCTTGATGCAATTGGTGGCGATAATTTAGATAAACGCTTGGACTCTAAGATTAAGGCAAGTGTTGAGGAGTACTTGGTTGCTAGTAACAATAGTCACCCCAACCCGACCAATGAAACGATATTAGCTATTTGCTCCCGACTTGATAAGCTGGAGTCACAGTTTTCAAGTGAATCTAATAGCAACGAAACCGAAGCAATCCATAATCTCGCCGATTTAGAAGAAAAAATTTCGGGGATAACAGCCCGAATGACACAGTTTACCGAGGCGATTATTAAAATTCAAAATCATCTCAACAACCAACAAGGGCGGAGCAATAAATCGTACAATAATTTATCTTATCGTGGGCAAAGTCCGCGAATGCAACCGCTAACAGAAGAAGGTTTAGCTCAAAGACTTGGTGTGAGTCAAGAAACTGTACGCGAACAGCTTCTGAAGCTGCACCCACCGCTTTTTGTAGCATGGTGCAAGGGGAAGGATAAATCGGGTATGGGATGGGAATTTAACGAAAATACGGGATTATATCATCCGGTAAGTTAGTATTTTTATTATTTTCAAATCTTCTCAAAATGAACGGTTCAAAGCTTCATTTTCCTGTGGCATATTGACGTTTTTAGCCTTAAAAATGATTTGAAAAGCAATATCTCTGCCTGACTGTCTCAACACTTGCAGATAAGCAACAGCATCATCCCGTCGGCGGAATCTTGTCACAACAATATTTTCTTGATTGGGAATATCACGGACAATACACCACGGTTTTAATTGCTCACAATAAGTCATATTCTACCCCTTAAAAATGCTGTAAAATAACCATGCTATGTGCTTTTAAATCGCCAAATTTTACCTTAAACGAGGAGGTATACTCAAAGACAGGTCAAATTGATATTGACAATTAAAATTATTCGTGCGTTAGATTTATTGGACAGATATATAGCGTTTCGACTGGAATGAAATATTGTGTACTGAGTCTGAAAACCTTGCAGGACAAAGCTTTTGTTTTAAAAACCTTTCAGTAATAAAACCGGATTGCTATATGTAGAATAAAAATGTTATTGAGATCAAGGCGAATGAGTCAGACATAGCAATTGCCAAAGTTGTTCGGGAACTTCTTCAAAATGTTCGAGTAAAAAGTCCATGAATGCCAAATGTCGTAAATCATTAGGCTGAGGATAGCGTCTAAATTTACCTTGCTTAAACCAACCTCTGACCGTAGAATCGGAACGACAGCATATTAAGGCAATTTGTTCATAACTCACATCCCATTTGGCATAAAATTCTTCTGGTTTCATACCAAATTCCCAGTGACTGTAGAGTGAAATTAGATGAATTTCTCTTGCCCCTAAAATCCGGGGGTTAGACATTGATACACCTCAAATATGTAAATATTGGAACTCATTTTTTACATCAGGTATTTGTCAGTCACAGAGTTTATAGACACACCAATAAAACCCAATTAAGCGGGTTTTAAACTCTTGATTCACTCTAAATCTGCGTAAGCAGATATAGTTAAAATAGTTCCGTTATTTATAATGGCTAGAATACCGATTCAGGAATAGCCAGAAATAGTGGATAGGGTGTAATACGCTTGGGTTAAGCCTTTTTTCTCCCCCTGCTTCACCTGCTCAAGAACAGCACGCCCCAACAGATAAATGTCCTTAACTAAACGGTATTGGGATAGGGCGGGGATAGTGCTTCGGATCAAAAACGAAACGCCCTCTAACCACATTTTGCACAAGCTATACGGTGAGGAGGGCAATTGAGTTTTTGACAAATCTTCTCAGAATAGCTTGACTGCAAATCCAACTTCAGTCGTACTGGGCGAGTTGGGGTAATTCACCAGCTATTTGATATTTTAATATCTATAACAACTGGAATAGGGCTAAGAAACTTTTGGGCAGCAGCAACCATACAATTGTGTAATATGTGGCTAACTTGGTCAACTTCAGTCTCTGGACATTCCAGTACAATTTCATCATGTCTTACACAGATGAGTTTTGTTCTGAATTTAGCTAATGGATTTGAAAGTTTTACCATAGCTAATTTGTTGATGTCGGCATTTAAACCTTGTACTGGATGGTTAAATAGCTCTGATAGTCGGGGCTTGTTTATCCATCTCCGTCGTCTGTTTGCTAGTGTACGACTTTCCTTAATGCCTTGGATGTATTTACGTTTGATGTTTTCATGCCACCTAGCTATTCCAGGATAAGCTTCAAAGAATCGTTGACTGAAAGCTTTTGCTTGTTCTAATGTCATTGCCACCCCATATTTTACTTGGGCGTAAATTTGGAGTTTGGCAGCGCCCATACCGAAAATCAATCCAAAGTTTATTGCTTTTGCTAGTCTGCGGTCTTCTTCAGTCACTTCATTGATATATTTTCCAGTTACTAGAGATGCTGTTAATCGATGTAAGTCAGCCCCCTGGCGATAGACTTGGCACATCTTTGTATCACCACTAAGCCGAGCCATAATTCGTAGTTCTATTTGGGAGTAATCGGCTTTAATAATTTTATAGCCAGGGGCAGCAATGAAGCAGCTACGAGCTGCTTCATCACGGGGAATATTTTGTAGAGGTGGTTTGCGGCAAGAAAATCTACCGGATTTTGCCCCTAATTGATAATAGTTGGGATGAATTCTCCCAGTTTTGGGGTGGATATGCTGGGGTAGTTTCTCGGTAAAAGTGCCGATAATTTTGGATAGACGGCGGTAAGAAAGCAATGCTTGAATTATGGGATACTGTGCAGCTAAAGAAACTAATTTACTTTGATTAGTTGAGTTAATTTTGATCCCAATAGCTTGTAAAGCAGCCAAAACTTGCTGAGGTGAATTCGGGTTTACTGCATCTGTCAGTTCTGGCAGCAATGACATCTGAGAATTAGCAATACGGAGTTGCTTGAGTTGGTTTAAAGCATCTGTTTTTTCAGTTTCTAGTTTTGCACCCAGTATCTGCCATCGAGACAAGTCAAATAGCATCCCGTTAAGTTCCATTTGAGCTACAACAGGCATACACTGAAATTCCAGTCGGGCAATTTTGAGTAACTTTGCTTGTTTTAACCTCTTGAGAAGAATTGGGTAAAGGTCAAGCAATATCGCAGCATCTACGGCAGCATAGTGCAATTGAACCTTGGTAAGAGGTTTACACCAATCGCTGATTTGTTGAGTTTTATCTAGTTGAAGGTGTAGTAGCTTTTTAGCTATATTTTGTAAGGATGAGCTTGTTTTTAATCCTGCGGTTAGAACTTTATAAGCAAGTTGGGTATCAAAGAATTGACCAGAGGGTTGAAGTCCTGCGAGTGTGAGAAATTGCCAGTCGAATTTGGCATTATGTGCAATTTTGACAGCAGAGTTACTAAGGAGTTGTTTTAAAAGTTGGCGATCGCTTTTGGGAATAGCTGGTAAATCAATTAGCAGTACTGGATGGTTTGGTGCAGCTATTTGAATCAGTCTAATAGAATCAGTTAGAGGGTCAAGTCCTGTTGTTTCACAATCTATGGCTAAAACCTCTGCCTGAAACAGACCTTGGAGAGCAGAATTAAGAGTTGAAACATTGGAAACAATAGTATATTCTGGAGTATAAATACTGGGATTATTTGTATTTATTAAGCTTGTATTCATAATGAATTTAATTTGAATTTCTCACCTAGAAGCGATAGCTTGTATATGTACCAACTTCAAAATATTTAGTTTTATACAAAGATTTGAAAACCTATTAAAGAGAGGTAATACTATAGCGGTGTGCAGTTGAGTGAGATACAAAAACTTTGCTGGAAAGATTATACAGCAAGTACTTTTGTCTTCTCATCCGAGCGATAACCGCCATATCGATATTCCTCTCTTTATATGATTAACTGACTTTACGCTTACCTGTTTTTGCAATGCTATAATGCTGAATATTTTCTCGAACAGATGTAAAAGCAGTAGGAGCCAATTCTCTGATAATGGGTATGACAATTTCTGGTGCCAGTTCTAAACGATGCTTAATCTGTGCTTGCAACCAGGCTAAAGGAACACATTTATTGTTGACTTTTTGTTTGATAATTAAGTCAGGATTGGATGTTGAAGCTTTTTTTATGGCAGTAGCAATTTTTCTGGCTGTCCGTAAATCAATTTTGTCTACATCAATGCTAATAAAGTTGTCTGGTTGAGGTTCTGGTTTTGATGTAATATGGCTAGTTGATTGATTTTGATTTTTCAACTTGAGAGATTTCTTAATATCAATAGATTCCAGGTGTAATTTTTCAGATGTTGTGTTTTCGATGTTGACTGTAAATTTCTGCCACAGATGGACTATTCCCACAACGAAATCAACGACCATCACAACGGTATATAAGGCTGTAATTCCAATGATGAGATGATTTAAAATCTCTTGAATTTCTTGAGTATTCATGATGACTAACTTGAAAATTTATGTTCATAATTAAAGAAGCGATCGCTTCCATTTAACAGAAAAATCCTCAGATGAAAATTTGAATAGACTGAGGATTTATTGAAAATTTAGAACAAGCTAATTTGCACAGTTGAATTTGATGAAGGTTTAGGAGTTGGAGTGCTTTGGATTGAGTCTAAGTTAGTCTTGGCAGTGACATGACGCTTACCCCATCCCTCTTGTGCTGCGTGTTTAACTATGCTGCGTCGAATTGACCTGCTAAGATAGTTGAATTCATTTTTTACCTGATTAAAATGAATGATGCGATTATTGCTGGCATTGTTCGTATCACCATCACCTAGAAATTCATAAAAACTCTTGCAACCCTTTGGTAATTTATCGTATTTGGTTAAAACTTCATTACCTACCCAAAGATAAAGGTCAGCGTAATCCCTATGCAGAGGTGCTTCGTAAGTTGCAGGCATCATGTAGGTAAGAACTTCTGTGGCTGTGCTGGAAACACCAACCTGATCCTGTTCGTATTCAGTGAAGATAAGTTCCAATCGATCCTGAATACAAGCAAACTTCAGCCATTGGGGAATCGCATCACTCCAAGGACTGCGATGAATTACCAATGGCCCTGCAAGGTAGCGAACATGGTGTAGGGAAAATTCAGCTATTTCCAAAAGACTTGCTAATAATTCTTTTGGTGTATTTAAACTTGCCAGAATTTTCAGCATTTTTCGGGTGTTGTCTGGCAGTTTGGTACTATTAGCATTACTAATTTCTGCCATTATTTCTGGTGAAATTAAATTCATTTGCTCCATTTTTAATCTCGATATGAGCGCATCACCAAAAATAGCCAATTGGCTAAAAAATAAATGTCCAATAGGTGAAGGCTGATATTAGATAAATCTTTTTATGCTGGCATTTATACAGCTTTTTCAGGTAATGTC
>NNBU01000104.1_pt1 | contig 11899 bp, 10 predicted proteins | sample 1173781 | NCBI WGS metagenome assembly NNBU01 (sample SAMN07173937, study PRJNA388173) | plant metagenome | biome: Plant school; feature: Soil; material: Symbiotic tissue of Blasia pusilla L.; isolation source: symbiotic tissue sample KVJ2 | host: Blasia pusilla | place: Norway: Troms, Kvaloya...
CAACACAGCAAGGGTGTGGTCCACCACCACTGGTAAGCTGGTAAGCGAACTCAAAGGGCATCAAGGACTGGTCAACAATGCCAGTTTTAGCCCAGATGGCAAGCAGATTGTCACCGCAAGTGATGACAAGACAGCAAGGGTGTGGTCCACCACCACTGGTAAGCTGGTAAGCGAACTCAAAGGGCATCAAGGACTGGTCAACAATGCCAGTTTTAGCCCAGATGGCAAGCAGATTGTCACCGCAAGTGATGACAAGACAGCAAGGGTGTGGTCCACCACCACTGGTAAGCTGTTAAGCGAACTCAAAGGGCATCAAAGTTCGGTCAACAATGCCAGTTTTAGCCCAGATGGCAAGCAGATTGTCACCGCAAGTGATGACAACACAGCAAGGGTGTGGGCAGTTAAAAGCTTAAATCAAAATTTGCTAGCAGGTTGTAACTGGCTGCATAATTACCTTATTACTCATCCTAAAGAGTTAGAAAAGCTATTAGTATGCCAAGATAAATCTATTTTGATAGCAGCCGCACCATTTCTAGTTAAAGAAGGTGAGGAGGAAGCAAGAGCAGGTGATGCCCAAGAAGCAGTTGCTACCTTCAATACAGTTTTCAAGTGGAGTCCCAGCTTAAACTTTGATGCTAAGAAAAAAGCAGAAGAATTGGCAAAGGCTGCAAATTTCTTTAAGCAAGGTGAAGAATTAGCACAAGCAGATAATATTGATACTGCGGTTCCTGTTTTCCAAAGTGCATTACAACAAGACTCCAGCTTAGAAACAAAAGTAGTGGCAGTGCTAACCCAAGAGGGTAGGAAATTTGTAGAAAAGCGTAAATTTCCAGAAGCTATATCTGCTTATACTAAAGCTCAACAACTCGCACCCAAAGTAGAAATTGATGCAAACTCTTGGGACATACTTTGTCGCCAAGGTAGCCTGCAAAAGTATGCCAAAGACGTAATATTTGCCTGTGAAAAAGCCGTGGCATTCAATCCCGAATATGGGCTTTATCGTGATAGTCGTGGTCTTGCTAGGGCGCAAACGGGCAACATTCAAGGCGCAATTGAAGATTTTGAGGCATACATTGCTAAGACTGACGATAAAGAAAGCAAATCACAACGGCAACGCTGGGTAAAAGCCTTGCGTGCTGGTAAAGATCCGTCGTTTATCCGTGAAGAAATTAAACGACTTGAAAAAAAAGAGGCAGGGGGAAATAAAAATTGAGGTTAAACGATGAAACTTAAATTCGGGGAGTAAATTAGCGATCGCAAACTACTAAATCTAGATCAGCGTATAGTGTAGCACCTATCCATGCGCTACTTGTACAGAATTCATGCTGAATTTTGGCTCTTGGCACAACAACTAGACCTAGACAAATTTTTGATGCATCAACTGTATCTAAGTGAATTTCACACAGGAATTGACATGGCATTATCTCTAAGTGGAAAGTTGCGATAATGGATGTTTTCACACCACTTAGAGTAATAAATACCCCTGAGCGGCTAAGATGGTCAGCAGGGGAGCAGAGGGCAGGACTGTGCAGGAGCGTAGAGGAACAGGGAAATGGAAAGAGAAGCGATTAAGAATCACGATGAATATTTATTCTGAAATCCAAGATGACGAACAGCAAGACAAAATTAATTCAAATCAACCCTCATGCGACTAAACCAGAAGAATATGCAGCGATTACTGCCAACGCCAGAATCCAAATTCAGGCAAGAAAGCGTATCGGTACACGAGACGACGATGGAACAGCAATAATTGAACAATGGTGGGTAGAAACTGATTTACTTGCTTATCTTCCAACATGGGATCTAGAGGATATCCAGAAAGGACGCGATTATGCGGTGATTACTCCACAGGCAGATTTTTACCCTTCATGGTGGTATCAACCTTGGGAGTGGCAAGAAAATCAGCGTCAATTGCTCACCCGCGCTAGAAGCTCAATGGATATTCACCCTGATGACTATCAACAGTTAAAAACTTCTTGCCACAAAATTCGAGAGCAAATCGGAAAAGAATTCTTGATTAGTAGGAATGGGCTTGCCTGGGGATGGAAAGATTTTAAGATTATTTAGAAATTTCTAGTTGCTCTCTAATCCTGGTTTGAAAATGCCTTGGTTGCAGGTCGTTACAATTAACAACCCATAGCCCTGGCTGATGAATAAAAATTAAACATCTTCTCTCCTCTGCTTAAACCCATGAACCCCATTCACCCGGAAAATCTTAGCGTTCTAGAAAACTCCTTGGCGTTAGCGATCGGTGAGGATTTTTCTTTAGAAAATGACCCCGATGTTATCCAGCAGTTGATTGGTGATAAGCGATCGCTCAACACCAAGCGCGAGTACCAAAAAGACCTGAAAGATTTTTTTCTGTTCATTGTTAAGAAAGAACCCAGCCGGGACTTAGTTCTAGAGTTTCTTCACCTGGAACAACGTCATGCTGTCGCGGTGGTTCTCAAGTACAAAGCGCACCTGATTAAGAAAAAGCTGGCTGAAGCTACGGTGAATCGTCGCCTTAGTGCTATCAAGTCAATGGTTGAGATGGGGCGACGGCTGGGAGTCTGCAATTTCTCCCTGGATGATGTCAAAGGTGAGAAGGTCGAAACCTACCGTGACACAATGGGCATTCCAGCCGAGGACTATGCTTTAGTCATAGCGTTGGTTGACCGCAGTACCCTTAAGGGCAAGCGCGATTATGCCATTATGCGGTTACTTTGGGATAATGGCTTGCGTCGTCAGGAGATAGTCAATCTAAATGTGCGTGACTTTAACGCCAAAGAGAAAACTCTTGCAATCCTGGGTAAAGGCAAGGGTAGCCAGAAAGAAATTCTTGACCTATCGGAAAGAACCACCGACGCAATCTCCGGTTGGATCAAAGCCAGTAAGAAGAAACGTAGTAATGAAGCGCTTTTCACGGTGCTAGCCTATTACAAGAATGGACAGAGATTAACCGGGGAGGCAATCAGGCGATTGGTGGATGGGCTATGTAAGCAAGCCGGAATTACTAAGAAGATGTCACCCCATCGTGTTCGCCACAGTGCGATTACCACAGTATTGGATCTGAATAATGGTAACTACCGCGCTACCCAGCGTTTCAGCAGACACGCCCAAGTGCAAACGGTTTTAAAGTACGACGATAACCGCCAGCGCTTGCAAAAGCAGATGAGCGACTCGATATCAGAATTGATTTAGAAAAGACCTAAAAATCTTGAGCCGCCGGATTTAGATATTATTAAGAAGCAAATTATGGGGATTTTCGAGTATAAAATGATTATCAACTTTTACTAAATCACCTGTGCAGCGAATTGGTAAACGTTCCTGATAGGCTTTAATGGCTAAGATATAATCATGGTCTGCTAGTTCTGTTTTGATTTCTCGTAATTTATCAAAAACTTCACCTAGTAAAGTAATTTCTCCACTCAGTTTATCAATTTGAGGAGTGGCAATTTGCATGACTACACCTTGCATGGTGAATTTGGGATAGTTGGTAATAAATTCACTTAATATTTCAACTTGGTCACGATTTTCTACTGTCTCTAATGTTTTTAATATATCGCTGATTCTTTCAGCATAATCTCCTAAACTATGTTTGAGAGGTAGCAGGATTTCATATTCAGGAACGGCATCTTTTTTCAGTCGCCAAATTTCCCCTGCATCATTATATATACGCCCTGTTTCATGCCAGCCTGTTGCTTGCAAATGTGCCTGTATTACATTGGGGTTAACAGTTTTGAGTATTTCACTATCTTTGATAGTAACTTTCATGGTAAATCTCCAAAACTAATGCGTTGAATGATGGATTGGAGTGATAGGGGCGTAAACTGATTACTACGGGGTATTTCAATAGTAACATTGGTTGTATTTTCGGTGTCTGGCATTTCGCGCAAGGATACCCAGTAACCACAATGTCTAATACAAAGTTCATCTTCGGTTTGCTTTAACCAGTCTGTTATCTTTTCTGGAACTAAAACGACTACTAAAATTCGAGGAACAAGGGCATTGATTTTTAAATCATTATAATTTTTGAGATTGAGGGGATATTTAATATAGTTTTCATCCAGAATATCTCTAGCTGTACACTTTAGTTGTAGTTCTAGTCTAGGAGAAAGGATTTTACCTGTACCGCCTCTGCTGACTATGCCTAAATCTACGCTGTCGTTATCGACTTCTGGTCTATATAAAGAATAACCTGCAACGGCAGCGATGGCTCTAATATAGGTGATGCTAAATTGTTCTTTTTGTTGGTTAATATCCATTAAATTACAAATTACAAATCAAGCTAATGCCAACAGCATCGATTGTTACTCAAAGCTTGATGGCAATTCATAAGAATGCGCTAAGAGAACTTTTGCATCATCGACTTCGCCCGTCGCATATTTGCCACTTGTTGCCTGTAATCATTCTTCGTTATCGCTTCAGATAACACTGCACTGAGAAATTCTGGATTTGCCTCACAATACTCAAACATGGCTTCAATCAGAACCTCTCGACAAATGCCGTTCTCCCGACACACCTCTTGTAGGCGTGAGCTTACTCCCTGCTCCAACCGCAGCGTACTCTGCTTTGTTTGCAACGGTTGTTTAGATACATTAGCCTGATTTTCTGTAACTTCAGGTATCTGACTTTCTTGGTTTCTAGATATCGAGGTATCTGGACTTCCAGAATCTAACGAAGTATCTCGACTTTTGACAGAAGGACGGCTTCGCTGTTTCAATCGCTCTAGTGCATCACTCATGAGTTAACGCCTCAATAATTTGCTCAAATGGATATTGCAGGTCGGATTGCCCCAGGTCTGACAACAGCTTGCCTTGTCGGATTGCACTCTTAAACTTCTCCGACTCGCGGATGCTCGGCAAAATTTGGATATCGGGAGCAAACTCTCGCATCGCTTCAATATTTTGCCTGCCTTCTAAGGTTTGGGTATTTCCTACCCAGCGATCTCGAAAAGGAACTATCCCTAATACTCTCCCTGTAAATGCCATTAAATTGGCTTGTTCTGTTAAGAAGCTCAGGGTATCAATTAAGCTGTTGGTTCCCTTAACGTTGGCTTCGACGGGGATGATGACATAATCAGACGTTCCCACCGCTGTTAGGCATAGTTGGGAGCGCGATGGTTGTACGTCAATCAGGACATAATCAAAGATATTGGCTACAGATTTGAGCCGTAGTTTGAGGATAAATGCTCCTGTACCACTGCTACTGAGGAAATCTGAAACCTTAAACAGTCCCCTATCCGCTGGGATCAGAAATAGATTTTCATGGGTGGTAGGGTAAATACCATCTTCTGTTGTCACTTGCCCAGTTAGCACTTCAAATAAGCTCGGCTGGTTTGGGTCTACCTCGTGATTTAAATAAAAAGTCAAATTTGCTTGTGGATCTGCGTCGATAGTCAACACTCGTAAGCCAAGTCGTGCTAGTAGCAGTGAGGTAAAGAAGATAGTGGTTGTTTTTCCCTGTCCACCGGAGAGGGAGATGGATGAGCAGGTTCGCATGGGTTAAACCCCCAATTCGATATAGCAGAGCATACAGATATTAACTCTAACTGTCTAGATATAAATCTCAAGAGATACCTGACTATCAAGATACCTACAAATCTAGATATCTTGACTTGTGAATATCAAGGTATCTGGCATCACCGTGCCAAAAAAGGTTTTTTGTACGCTAAGAAAATTTCAAGTGTCTGAAACAACGATTTTTCGTTCAAACTAGATCAAAACTAGCAGCATAACCATAGTAATTTCACAAAAATGATGTAGAAAGCAAGTCTTGAAAAGCTGTGCTCCGTCTGGGTTTCATCCTTAGCGTACAAATTATTTCTTTTGGTACGGTGATGCCATTATGCGATCGCCTGCTCAAAAATTGTGTTTCCAACCCTGGTTTTCAGTTATATTTTGAGTACTCTTGCTTATTGACAAATGGTATCCGACCTTAACCTCTCACGAATGCTACAATTACATTTGGAGAATTATCAAAATGCCTCTTCAAAAAGGTTATGCAGTTCTAAAAGGCCATGTGATCAGTGGTGTCCCTGCCAAGCCTGGTAAGGATCACTATTCCGTTCATGTTGTTGATGATGAGAAAGACTATCGGATCGCTATCAATGTTCGCTCAAATGCCAAGAACTTTGGTAAAGATTTGTGGTTCTTCCTTGATGAAAATTATCAGCATCCCATCATCACCGCTCTCAAAGCCCTGCCTCTCGGACGTAAGATATTTCAGCCCAATGCCACCGCGGCCGAGCGCAAGGACTCCGGAATCACCCTTGACTTTATCCGCATGAACCTCTTTGACCGAACGAAGATGAAGATTTTTCCTGGTTATCTTGAGGGTGCCCACAACGACCTCAACGAGCGCATTGACGACCTGATTACCGATCTAGCTGGAGATGAAGAAAGTTTGGTCTATGCTTTTGGTGAACCGTGGATCGACGAACCGATTAAGGACAAAGTATTTGGGTTCAGACCAGGTAACGGAGTCCATGACATCCATATGAACCAAGGCGATCTGACTGGGGATTATGCTCACGAAGATGGGGTATACCAAGATGGCGGCTTGATCTTCTACTATGCTCCTGAGAACCGCTATATAGCTTACTTCACGAAGTTTCAGTCTCAAAGTTGGCACACAGATGATTTAACGGGACACGCCATCAGCGGAGAGGGCGACAACCTTGGACCAGGCAGTGGACAGAGTGGTGGACCCATTGGTCATGGTACTCATGGAGGCGGAAACCCGATGACTCCCGGACATGACCCAGATTTCCAAGCGCGGATTATTGCCGCAATGGTCAACCCCGTTGGTCCTGCACCGGAAGCAGAGACAGTAACATTACTCAATACCACCACTCAAGCAGTTGATTTAACCGGATGGTTCCTCGCTGACAAACAAAAAAACAAGATGCCACTTTCTGGCTCCATACCAAAGGGCGGAACGCTTCAAGTTTCCGTAGAGATGCCAATGCAACTGTCTAACTCAGGTGGGATCATCACCCTACTGAATAATCGGGGTGTCAAGATCCACGGTGTTAGTTACACAGCACAGCAGGCTCACACAGAAGGGGTCACGATCGTATTCGGAGCTTAACTAGAGGTAAAAGTAGCCAAGACATATTTTGCTGCCAAGTAAAGCTTGAAAGGTTTGCCATGAAGGAGTTACAGAAATGAAATCGCTGTTTTTATCAAAAAACGGAGAAAAAGCTTGCCATACTCGTCGCCTGCAAATGCTATGTAACTGCTAGTAGGGAAAGTATGAGAGCATTGAACTGCCATACCTTGCCAAATTTCTGCTAGCACTTCGGCAACGCGGCTGGGACTTTCGGCTGCAATAGAAATAGGCATCACCGTGCCAAAAAAGGTTTTTTGTACGCTAAGAAAATTTCAAGTGTCTGAAACGACGATTTTTCGTTCAAACTAGATCAAAACTAGCAGCATAACCATAGTAATTTCACAAAAACGATGCTAAAAAGCAAGCTTTTCAAGACTTGCTTTCTACATCATTTTTGTGAAATTACTATTTTTCAAACACCCTCTAAAAATTAGTCCTTAAGAGAGATGTTTGCAAATATAGTCTCTTTTCTAATAGAGGCATTATTAATTTCTTTAATAAATCCATGCTGATTAGTGTATATAACAATCTACTTGTACTTAATGAAGTACTATAAAATCTATGTCAAAATTAACTTAGGTAAATCAGAAGGTAGTTACAAAATGATAATACTACTTTCTTTCTATTATTCAAGTTTATCAACAATAGCATCACTAATTAATATGCAGGGCTATTTCATTCTAAAACAATTTTTTGAATGTATTTGGTTCAAACGAACATAACCATTCAGATTGAGCCATATTTTCAAAACCTATATGACGATATGAATTGAAGACTTATGCAATGTATAAATTTATGTTTTAAGGTAGTTCTTAGTTGTCAATGAAAATAGTGTGTGTATAAAAAATCATTTTTTATATTTTAATTTAATGAATTTAGATAAATTTTAAAATTAAAGTTTTAGAGGTTAAATAATTGAGATTATGGCTTATTTTCTCCTTCTCCCAACCAACGAAAATGGAATTATTATTGATAATAATGTAAAAAAAGAAATTGATATTTTAACTCAAACACCTTTTGATTTTGATAACTTTTTCATGTATTCGCATGGGTGGTGGACTAATGCTATTAATACAATGTCTCAATATAATTTCTTTTCAGTAGGGCTAGGAAGTGCTATACTGCAATTTTTAAAATTACGAGGTAATTCCCAAATTAATACACTCGGAGTTGGAATTCATTGGCCTTCTACGCTTAGTGAAGATCATGGGGACTTTACGAATTTTCTAGAAGCTCTTTCTTTTTACACAATGGAAAAACGGGCTGATAGTATAGGAACAAATGCTGGATATTCTTTGATTCGATTGCTTCTTGAAAGATTAGCAGTTAATCATAACACTAATATCAATATTAATTTAATTGGTCATAGCTTTGGTTGTAAAGTTATTTGCTCTGCCTTGGAAGCTTTAGCCAGGAATTTTTCACTTGTTCCAAATCTCCAAAATGTAAATTTTAATGTTGTCTTGCTTCAGGCTGCTTTTAACAATGATGCTTTCGAGAAAAATCAAAGTTATGAACATATTCTTACAGACATTCCAAATATTCGATTATTGATTACAAAATCTCAGCATGATAAAGCATTGCAACAGGCTTATCCAGCAGCACATAGAATAGTTAGCCTTTTTCAAAACAGGCCTGCACTAGGAGCAGTAGGACTACAAAATACAGATCCTGTGATCGCAGGATTGCCTGAGCAAAGCAAGGCTTGGCTTCAAGTAGATGTTGGATTTTCAGCGAATAATTTTCCAGATATAAATAGACGAATAATCATAGCCGATCTTTCACTGTTGCATCAACATGATGGGTTTATAGCGAGCGACCCATTTTCTGGAAGCCATAACGATATTTTTCGTCTAGAAGTGTATCAACTTATTTCTGGTTTCCTATTCGGGAATATATAAATATTATATAAATATATATTTTTGGGCAAGTTAGTAAACCAACAAAGTAGGTATTGCAATATTTATTTACAACGTGTCCTAATTTCCACGTATCTCGGCTGGCTCCCTATAATCTTGTTTACTTAAACATAACTGTTACTATTGCAATTTGCTATATATTTCAACCCTGTAATACTAGGAAGAAAAAAGTATGCACTTCCTCTGGTTTTCACAAACTGAGAAAAGCCAACAATATTTTTCTTGCCTTCAACAGTAGGGATTACAAATTTACTTTCTTCGCTAGTATTGTTACCTATCATGGGATCTTTAGTCTTGCCTAAACCACCAGTAAAAATGCCGTTATTTATCCACTGAGTCATGAGAAATTCAAACTGGTCAACGAGACTAACACAGATAAATATACCCAGGGTGCCACGTTCGATGCCATCATTGGGAACAGGGGGGTTGAAAGGTGGGCCATAAGACATGCCTCGTCTAACAATTCGATGTAAATGACCACTGTCGCCTGCAACTTTTTCGCTGCGAGGATTAGTGCGACGGATGTGTGAGCCAATAGGACACAGATAGCCTTTCCGATCATCAACGCCATGTGGATTGTTACTTGAAGCCACATAATCGAAATTATTCATTTGCTCAGGTGTAATTGGCAAAGCAGGTGAGTCGGTTTCAGGGGAAAGAACAAGAGGTACACCGTTTCGCCAACGCCCACATACTTTGGCGGCTAGTTTTTCTACACTCATACCGATTTTTAAGGCGTTTTCCTGAAGAAAATTCTCGAAGCCTTCTACGTCTTGCTGAAGAATACGAAAGGCAAGAAAACTTCCGTTAAACCCCAACTCTTTGGGCGTAGGAACATCATAAGTATGACCATGAAACTGGCTAGGATAACCTAACAAAAATTCTCCTGTAGGTGCAATTGGCAGTGAATCGGGAAAACTGGGGGGGGGTGCTCCCTCAATTGTCGGTTGTGAAAAGCCGTCTTTATAGCCGAAGTGAGTGCGATTTTCAGGTAAAGCGTTACCGTCATGATGAGATAACTCAATGATCCCATCTTCTTGTACAAACAAAGAACGCAGAATTGTTGTTACTGACTCCAACACATGGCTTTTTTGGGCAAACAGAGAAAGAAGTATATGAACTTCAGATGTATTCAGTTTACCTTTCCAATTCTCTGGTGTGCTGTCCCCAATATCACCTATTCTTTCCGCTCTCTTAATAGAGCCTTCAACAAACTCATCCGGAAACGAACTTAAAGAAGTGGCTGATAGTTTGAGCGATTTTAAGCCTTCAAAGGTAAAACCAATATTTAAGCAGTAATCTGGTTTCCCTTCTAACTGTAAGGCAGTAGTAATTTGAGGGTTTGATGCAGGAACACCGTTTACTAAGCCACTAATAAAATGTTTTGCCCCATATGCACTGTTAATTTTAAGAACAAAATGGCGTACAAGAGGCATATTGTAGCTTTGCAAGATGAAGCCTTGGATATCTGCAAGATCAAGGTTAGTCATACAATCCTGTTTTTAGCTTGCTCTAAAGGCACTTACAAGTAGTAAAATGCCCAGCCGGATCAAGGTATTTTTGCTACATGATTATATTTCTAGGATTTCGCCCTGGGAGGCGAAAGCAACGGCTAGGCATCTAATTATTTGGATCTCTCTAACGCTCTTCTTCTGCAAGAGCAAGAATATCAAGTACTGTTAAATTAGGATAGGCACTATAAAATGGTTGAAGCGAAGGCGCATTATTCTTTGTAACATAGTCAACAAATTCATCACGATGACTTTCGACAGGCAGAGTAGGAGCATTTTCCATATGTACAAGTAATTCATTAAATACCTTATAAAGATGATTAGTAAAATCTATGAGATACGTCTTCAAATCTCCATCAAAGGAAGTAATGACGGCCAGTTTAGTGTTGTTCTCCAAGAAAGTAAAACGAGCAAAATGAACAGTACCAATTTCATTCAAAGCTACAGTAATAGGATTTTCGGTTGGGGGTAAACTTAGGTGTTGCTGCAACTTTTGATTCAACTGTTCAAAGTCAGATTGGGACTTTATTTTCATAATCAAAGTCAAAGGATTTTGCACTGGGGTTTGTTCAGACATTTATTTAATCCCTCTCTACAACCTAAATTTAGTAATTTTGAAATGAGTGATTTTGTTTTAGCATTGTTGTTAGGAATTTAATGAATTAGTTAATTCCATAACACTTAAACTGTACAGCAAGTAAGTTAAGGCTTGCCCTCTAGCTAAGATTTTAGAAATTACGTAGAAACAGCTAAATTTGACTGTAGTACATTCACTAATTTATTAAAAACTTCTTTACCAGAATTATTGAGGTAATCTTCTGCAGTATCAATCATTTGGTTCAAATGATATTTGTCACTCTTAAAAGCAGGGATTTCTTGTTTAAAAACAGGTTGAAATCTGTAATAATTATCACCAATTAATTGAGCAGCAATGTAGTCTACAGCATCGGAGCTCCCATCCAAATATACATTGAGCAGAGGTACATCTCTAAATATAGAAGTCCAATCTATTCCTCCCCAATTTTTAACATTTTCCTTGTTTATTCTCCAAATAGTATGACCTGTACCAATCGAAACAACTAAGATTTGGTCTAATTTTTCTCCTCTACTTTCTGAAGAAAACCATTGATCATCATTCCAACGGATACGTTCAGAAATTGCACAAAGACTAGGATTATTGGCAACTAAGCCACCATCGAGTAAGGGAATTACATTATCATTAATTTCAACTTGCATTCCTTTTTCACTATTAAAAAATCCTGGTTCATTTTTGTATGTCTGTAAAAACTCTGGATTACTAAGAAGATGACCAGGATAAGCTACTGGTGCAGCTGATGAAGCTCTACAAATTTCCCAAACAGGAATCTTTTTGTC
>NNBU01000125.1_pt1 | contig 11887 bp, 7 predicted proteins | sample 1173781 | NCBI WGS metagenome assembly NNBU01 (sample SAMN07173937, study PRJNA388173) | plant metagenome | biome: Plant school; feature: Soil; material: Symbiotic tissue of Blasia pusilla L.; isolation source: symbiotic tissue sample KVJ2 | host: Blasia pusilla | place: Norway: Troms, Kvaloya...
ATATTGGGAATATATCAGACAAAATCCTGTAAAAGCAGGGCTATCATCAAGCCCAGAAAATTCCCCCTTCTTTTGGCAACTCCCAGAATAATCTCAATCATCACATTCTCTCTTTCTTGTGGGGTGGGCATCTTGCCCGCCCCTTCTCTATTTTTCCCATCCTCCCCACCTAAAACCCAAAAAAAATCCCCCGCCTTGCGGCAGGGGATTTTTTTTAATTATCTACAAAACTAGCAGCCGAATTAACCGAACTTACCAGCAGTAGAAGCAATCAAGAACGCGGCGTAAGTTACGATGTAGCCAACAGTGAAGTGAGCTAGACCAACTACACGAGCTTGAACAATGGACAGAGCAACGGGCTTGTCTTTCCAGCGAACTAGGTTAGCTAGAGGAGTGCGTTCGTGTGCCCAAACAAGGGTTTCAATCAACTCTTGCCAGTAACCCCTCCAGGAGATTAAGAACATGAAGCCAGTAGCCCAAACTAGGTGTCCAAATAAGAACATCCAAGCCCAAACAGACAGGTTATTCACGCCGTAGGGGTTGTAACCGTTAATCAACTGAGCGGAGTTAGCCCAGAGGTAATCGCGGAACCAGCCCATGAGATATGTAGAGTTCTCATTGAACTGAGCTACGTTGCCTTGCCAAATACCTAGATGTTTCCAATGCCAGTAGAACGTAACCCAACCAAGCGTGTTGAGCATCCAGAATGTAGCTAGGTAGAAGGAATCCCAAGCTGAGATATCGCAAGTACCGCCACGACCGGGGCCGTCACAAGGGAAGGCATAACCGAAGTCCTTTTTATCGGGCATCAGCTTAGAACCACGGGCATCCAAAGCACCTTTGACCAAGATCAAGGTGGTGGTGTGCAGACCTAAAGCGATCGCATGGTGAACCAAGAAGTCGCCAGGGCCAATTGTCAAGAACAGGGAGTTAGTACCAGCATTAATGGCATCTAACCAACCTGGAAGCCAAACGTTAGCGTAGTTAGGCCATGCTGTGTAAGCAATACTATCTGGGTTAGATAGCAATGTATCTAAACCGTACAGTACTTTACCGTTTGCAGCTTGGACGAATTGAGCAAATACTGGCTCAATCAAGATTTGCTTTTCAGGAGTACCGAAAGCAACTACTACGTCGTTGTGTACGTACAAACCAAGGGTGTGGAAGCCCAAGAAAAGGGATACCCAGCTAAGGTGGGAAATAATCGCTTCTTTGTGCTTCAGCACGCGGTCAAGTACGTTGCCTTTATTTTGTTCTGGATCGTAGTCACGTACCCAGAATATTGCTCCGTGAGCAAAAGCACCAAGCATCAGGAATCCAGCAATATACTGGTGATGCGTGTACAACGCTGCCTGAGTTGTGTAGTCCTTCGCAATAAATGCGTAGGAAGGCATGGAGTACATGTGCTGCGCTACCAGGGAAGTAACAACACCTAGCGCTGCTAAGTGCCAACCCAATTGGAAGTGCAGGGAGTTGTTGTAGGTGTCGTAGATACCTTGGTGAGGTAGGTTGAACGGGCCTTCAACAGGAATGCCAAAGAAACTCTTGGCATTCAATGCTTCTTTGAGACTGTGACCAATCCCAAAGTTTGTCCGGTACATGTGACCAGCAACGATGAATAAAACTGCGATCGCTAAGTGGTGATGAGCTATGTCAGTCAGCCACAAAGCTTCTGTCTGGGGATGGAAACCACCCAAGAAACTCAGAATTGCAGTTCCTGCACCTTGCGATGTTCCGAAGATATGTCCAGGAGTGTCAGGGTTTTGAGAGTAAACACCCCAGTTGCCTGTAAAGAATGGTGTCAAACCGGCTGGATGGGGTGGGGTATTCAGGAAGTTATCCCAACCTACGTGCTGACCGCGAGCTTCGGGGACAGCAACGTGAATTAAGTGACCAGCCCAAGCCAATGAACTAACACCAAACAAACCTGCTAAGTGGTGGTTTAGGCGATGTTCCGCGCTCTTAAACCATGCCAAGCTAGGACGGTACTTGGGTTGCAAGTGCAGCCAGCCAGCAAACAGTAATACAGCAGCGAATAATAGCAAGAACACTGAACCGTTGTACAGTTCGCCGTTATTCCGCATACCGATGGTATACCACCAATGGTAGAGACCAGAGTAGGTAATGTTTACCGGATTGCTAGCGCCCGCTTGGGTAAAAGCTTCGATCGCTGGTTTACCAAAGTGGGGGTCCCAAATCGCATGGGCGATGGGACGGATGTGAAGGGGATCTTTAATCCACTGTTCAAAGTTACCTTGCCAGGCCACGTGGAACAGGAGGCTGGATGCCCACAGGAAGATGATTGCCAAGTGACCGAAGTGAGTTGCGAAAATCTTTTGGTAAAGATTTTCTTCCGTCATGCCATCATGGGTTTCAAAATCGTTGCCTGTAGCGATCGCATACCATATCCGACGAGTCGTCGGGTCCTGTGCGAGATCCTGGCTAAATTTCGGAAATTTTGTCGCCATAGGTTTAATAAATCCTCTGACCTTTAGCCATCAAATACCAGCGTTTTGAGTCCTGAGTTTTGAGTCCTGAGTTCTGAGTTTTGAGTATTTTCTCAGCACTCAGCACTCAGCACTCAGCACTCCACAACTGATTGCTACCCTACTGAAAGGATGTGTGCATGGAAGAATGCCCAAGTTGTGGCAATTCCTCCCAAGAGGTAGTGAGCTACCCCTACAGCCCGACCCTGAATAATACTCAGAGCGCGAGGCTGAATTGCTGGTGCTACCTTCAGTTTGTTATGCGCCCAAACAATGGACTCAATCAGTTCTTGCCAGTAGCCGCGACCACTGAACAGGAACATCAAGCTGAATGCCCAGACAAAGTGAGCGCCTAAGAAGAGTAGACCATAGGCAGATAGCGCGCTGCCGTAGGAATTGATGACTTGTGTAGCTTGTGCCCACAAGAAGTCTCGTAACCAACCGTTAATGGTAATGGCGCTTTGGGCGAAGTTACCACCAGTGATGTGAGTTACAGTCCCATCTGCATCTACGGTTCCCCAAACATCTGATTGCATCTTCCAGCTAAAGTGGAAAATTACAATAGACAGGGAGTTGTACATCCAGAAAAGTCCAAGGAATACATGATCCCAACCGGAGACTTGACAGGTACCGCCACGACCGGGGCCGTCGCAAGGGAAGCGGAAGCCCAAGTTTGCTTTGTCTGGAATCAGACGAGAGCTACGGGCGTACAGCACACCTTTGAGCAGAATTAGGACGGTGACGTGAATGGTGAAAGCGTGAATGTGGTGAATTAGGAAGTCCGCTGTGCCCAAAACAATGGGTGCAGCTGCCACTTTACCGCCAACAGCCAAGACACCGCCGCCAAACACATAGCTAACTGGTTCTAGGGCATTGGGTGCAGTTGTACCAGGAGCCAAGGCGTGGATATTTTGTATCCACTGGGCAAATACTGGCTGCAATTGAATCCCTGTATCAGAGAACAAGTCTTGAGGACGACCCAATGCACGCATTGTGTCGTTGTGGATGTAAAGTCCAAAGCTATGGAAGCCAAGGAAAATACATACCCAGTTCAGGTGAGAAATAATCGCGTCACGGTGACGAATCACCCGATCCAGCAAGTTGTTTTGATTCACAACTGGATCGTAATCCCGCACCATGAAGATCGCAGCGTGAGCTGCTCCACCAACAATCAAGAAACCACCGATCCAAATATGGTGAGTGAATATGCACAACTGCGTAGCGTAATCAGTTGCCAAATATGGATAGGGGGGCATCGCGTACATGTGATGCGCGATGATGATGGTCAGCGAACCCAAGAAGGCCAGGTTAGTAGCCAACTGAGCATGCCAAGATGTGGTCAGGTTTTCGTAGAGACCTTTGTGACCTTCACCGGTGAAAGGGCCTTTGTGGTTTTCTAGGATCTCTTTAATGCTGTGACCAATACCCCAGTTGGTACGGTATTGATGACCAGCAATGATAAAGAGAACTGCGATCGCTAAGTGGTGATGAGCAATGTCAGTCATCCACAAGCCGCCTGTTACTGGGTTTAGACCGCCCTTGAAGGTCAGGAAGTCAGCATACTGACCCCAGTTCAAGGTGAAGAAAGGTGCTAAACCAGCAGCAAAGCTGGGATACAACTCGGTCAACAAGTCTTTGTTCAAGATGAACTCGTGGGGCAAGGGGATGTCTTTGAGAGCAACGCCTGCATCCAAAAGCTTGTTGGTCGGTGCGGAAACGTGGATTAAGTGACCTGCCCATCCCAAGGAACCACAACCTAGCAATATTTGCAAGTGGTGATTCAGCATCGACTCCACATTCTGGAACCATTCCAGTTTGGGAGCGCGTTTGTGGTAGTGGAACCAGCCGGCAAATAGGAATAAGCCTGCTAATACCAAGCCACCGATCGCTGTTACATAAAGCTGGAAGGAGTTTGTTATCCCCCAACCACGCCATACTTGGAACAAACCGGAGGTGATTTGAATACCGTGGAAACCACCGCCAACATCACCGTTTAAAATGTCTTGCCCGACAATGGGCCAAACAACTTGGGCACTTGGTTTAACGTTTAACGGGTCGCTTAACCAAGCTTCGTAGTTAGAAAACTTCGCGCCGTGGAAAATCATCCCGCTCAACCAAACCATCACTACGGCTAAGTGGCCGAAGTGGGCTGAGAATATCTTGCGGGATATATCTTCTAAATCGCTTGTATGTGTATCAAAATCATGGGCGAGTGCGTGCAGGTTCCAAATCCATGTGGTGGTTTTGGGACCTCTGGCTAAGGATCTGTCAAAATGTCCAGGTTTTGCCCATGCCTCAAATGAGGTTGGAACTGGGTCATTATCGACGATTACTCTTGCCTTTTTTTCCTCTCGCTCCGGAGGACTTATTGTCATTTGACCTCCTCTCTTGATAAGGAATGAGGAATCATGAATACCACAAAGTGAACCATTACCGGATACTCAGAATTTTACTGAAGCCGCGATGAAGACCCTATGTGGAGAGTTGTTTCTCGTTGAATTATAGAGTCTTCACCTGCACTTTGTTGGAGATATTTTAACAATAATTCAAACTTGGTGGAATATTGCTGAAATTACCGTCTTATCTGCCTTTTAACTTCAAACTATTTGTCTAAAAGTCAATAGATTAACCATTTTAATTTACAAAGAATAACAATTCGTAAGTTTTATGGTTTTGCTGTATGTATTGGGCATTCCAGCTTTTACTACTATTACTCATGAACATTTGTGTCATCTTTCCATTGTTGTAAGTAAAAAGCTGTAAAAAGTATGACTTATTTTCAAATCTACTGAAATAGACACAGGAAAACTTAGGCGATGTGAGGTAGATTTCACCTTTTGGGCTATAGTTCCAGATGGACAGTTTGAGCGAAAATAATCTGTCAATTGTCGAAGACTATCACTGGGTGCAACGCATGAACTCGTGGCAGAAAAGGGTGTTAGAGAAGCTCCTCCCTGAGAGATTCCCGATTCTTAGGTGGATAATGACATTGTTGCTGGTATTAAGCTTGACCAGTTGCGGCGAGAAAGTCGCTAGCCAGGAAGTATCTAATAGCTATAGAGAAAACTCTCCACAGATTTCTCAAATTTCAAAGCAATTTTCAGAAGTTTCCCCACCATCTGTTATTCAAGAACTGCGGACAATTTTGGAAGTTTATCAGCCACAAGTGACAATTGTTACTCCAAAATCTGATGAAGTTTTCCAAGATGATGAAATCACAGCCAGTTTTCAGGTTAAGGATCTACCAATATTTAAAGACCCACAATTGCAATTGGGGCCACATCTCCATGTAATTCTGGATAATCAACCTTATATACCTGTTTACGACCTCAATCAGCCCTTGGTTTTGCCAGACTTGTCTCCAGGTACTCATACCCTGCGCGTCTTTGCTTCTCGTCCTTGGCATGAAAGCTTTAAGAATGAAGGCGCTTATGCCCAGACAACATTTCACGTCTTTACCAAAACCGACGACAACAACCCAGATCCTAAATTACCCCTGCTAACTTACAGCCGTCCTCAAAGTAGCTATGGGGCAGAGCCGATATTACTGGATTTTTATCTAACTAACGCTCCCCTACACCTGGTTGAGAAGGAAAACGCTAACGACGGATTTAGTGATTGGCGTATCCGCGTCACAATTAATGGTGAAAGCTTTATTTTCGATCGCTGGCAAGCTGTTTATCTTAAAGGCTTCCAAACTGGTAAAAACTGGATAAAGTTAGAATTTCTCGATAACCAGGGAAATCCTCTCAAAAATGCCTTTAATACCACAGTCCGGTTGATTGACTACCAGCCAAAGGGTAAAGACACTTTATCAAAAATTGTGAGAGGAGAACTCACAGCAGATGAGGTGCGGGGCATTGTAGACCCGAATTATAGACTTGCACCTAAACCTACACCTACGCCTTCTGTTGAAAAAACACCCCAAATACAACCGAAGCTAGAAAAACAGCCAATTCCGGAAACTGAAGTTCCAAGAGAATCTAAAACACAGCCAGAACAACCAAAATTGGAAGTTCCAACGGCTGTACCATCTCCCACCTTATCCCCGACACCATCAGAAATAATTGAGTCTCCGATACCAGAACCACAACCAGAGGTAACGCCGACTCCTGAATCGACGCCGTTACCTGAAAAAGTCGTCCCTCAACCAACAAAACCTAGATTTGGTGGATTTTTCAAACGTCAGGCTGGTAAAGTTCCCACACCACAAGCACCAGTTGAGCCATCTCCTAGTTTGCCACCCACGCTGCCAGAGATTATCGAGTCTCCAGTACCAGAAATAATTACGCCAACGCCAGAACCACAGCCAGAGGTAACACCAACTCCTGAATCAACGCCGTTACCTGAAAAAGTTGCGCCTCAGACAAAAAAATCTAAATTTGGCGGATTTTTTAACCGTCAAACGGGCAAGACACCAACTCCAGAAGTAACAGTGGCGCCATCTCCTAGTTTGCCACCAACACTGCCAGAGATTATTGAGTCTCCAGCACCAGAACCACAACCGGAGGTAACGCCAACTCCTGAATCAACGCCGTTACCTAAAATAAGCGCTCCCGAAGTCGAAAAAACAGAGTTAACCAAAAACACTCAACTGCAACTCTTGCGCTAAAGTTTCAACAAATGCGATCGCACCTACAGGATTTCCGATATTATCCAACCCAGGACTGTAGCAAGCGATCGCTCCCTCACCTGGTACTATTGCTACAAGTCCACCACCAATCCCTGATTTCATCGGTAAACCAATCTTGACTGCAAACTCGGCAGAAGCTTCGTACAGTCCACAAGTTAACATCACAGCATTGACAATTCGGCGGTTTTGTGAGTTTAAAAAGTTATTTTCACAAGCTAGAAGTTTTCCTAACAAGGCTAAATCTTCAACTCGCCCAGATATACAGCATATTTGCTCGTAGGTGTCAAGTGCTGTTTCAATATTTTCTAGATGTCCAGCTTCGGCGAGATAGTTTGCGATCGCTTCATTGGCTGTTGAGCGGGTTAATCGCACTGAAGCCAGCATTACCTCATCTAAGCTTAATTGGCAACCAGCTAATTGGTTAAGCCATTGACAAAATAAAAGAGTGCGTTGATTAGCGTCCTTTCCTGGTAGCTTATCAGCAAGCGTAATTGCCCCACTATTAATCATGGGGTTGCGGGGGTGTCCGCGATCGCTAACTAATTGTTTTAAAGAATTGAAGGGTGCATCCGATGGTTTCACCCCAACCCACTTAAAAACCGTTTCTGCTCCAAAATCTTCCAGCAGATAAAGGAGAGAAAATGTCTTAATCACGCTCATTAGCGGGAAAATACAAGCTATGTCCCCAAAACTGATACTTTTCCCCGATTGACAGCAGATATCGGCTGCAAACCAACCAGGATCAGCTTTAGCTAATTGCGGGATGCGATCGATAACTTTTCCGTGTTCAGCTTTCGTTTTTGCTTGTTGTACCCAAGCTGACAACTCTATAGTAGTTAGTCTGTCAAGTCTTTTCAAAAGTGATGTCCGTTAAAACCATTTCTAGTTTATGCGGATACTGAAAGTTAGAAACTGGTAGTCCAGTCCCCAGTCCCTTTTTCTAAGGATATCTGTTCAACCAATCCTGATGAATGTATTTAACAACGCTATCTTCTATGTTTGAGCCAATTTCTAATGTTGCATAACGTTTGAGTTTCGCATCTGCGTTAGCAACTGCAATGGCATGATTAGCAATTTTGAACATTTTGATGTCATTAATTTGATCGCCAAAGACCACAATTTCACTTTCCTTTAATCCATAAGTCTCTACCAGAGTCCGAATGGCTTGGCCTTTTGTCGCTTTGCGGTCATGAATTGTTAACCAATACCATCCTGGAGAGTATTGGTTTTCCATCAAGTGTGTCTCTACGTTACTTTTATGTCTTTCAATAATTGCACCTTGAAGTTCGAGTAATTCGTGTACGTAACCAATCACTGTTAGACAAACAATTTGATCGTTAAAAGAATGTGTCAAATCTTCAATTGCTCGCAATCTTCGGTCTTTGCTGGTTAGGCGGTCGTTAATATGCCAACGCATTCCATCGTTCATTACATCTTTATAGTAAACACAATCTTCTGTGCCATTAAAACTAGATACAAACGGAACACAGCCAAACTCCAGGATAAGTTTGTAGATACTTTCAACTACAGAAGGACAAATAGAGTTGATGATTTCATGTCTACCAGAATCTAAATCAGAAATAAAAGCACCATTGAATTCGATAATTGGGAGACGAAGATTCAAATCTTTCAGAATGACCTGCATAGAAACAACGCTACGCGCACTAGCTACAGTAAACTGGAGTCCTTGATGCAAGAGTTCATCAAGGATTTTTTTGCTGAATGAAGAAAGAATTGCATTATCTCCAAGCAATGTACCGTCTAAATCGGAAACATAGAGAGTGTTCATAAACTTTAGCTGACACTGATTGAGAGGATAATTATACTTTAAATTACGATAAGTCGATAGATTTACTGTAATATAAAATTATCGAGTTTGACTATTTGCAGACTTTAGTTTAAGTAATCTAAGGCTTTGTCTACCTTTTATTGTGTATAAAGGCAGTAAAATATGCATAAAAACTGCTCTGAATTTTTAAAGTTAAAGTGATGAGCTAACTTTATCAAAGAATACTTTATGATTCCCCGTGTTAGAGCGCCAGAATTACCACAAAATTACTTTTGGTTCAATACTGATAAACCCTTGTCTCTTAAAGAACTCAAGGGTAGAGTTGTAATTTTAGACTTTTGGACATACTGCTGCATTAATTGTCTGCATATTCTGCCAAACCTGAAATATTTAGAACAAAAATATAAAGATAGCCTTACCATTATCGGCGTTCACTCCGCCAAATTTGACAACGAAAAAGAAACAGAAAATATCCGCCAAGCCATACTACGTTACGACATTGAACATCCAGTTGTAGTTGACAGAGATTTTCGGATTTGGCAAGAATATGCTGTTCGTGCTTGGCCTACATTAATAATTATTGATCCAGAAGGTTACGTGATTGGCCAGATTTCTGGTGAAGGAAACCGTGATACTTTAGACGAGTTGATTCAAAAGTTAATTCAGCAACATCAAGAAAAAGGCACAATTAATTTTCAAGAAATCAGCTTGACTTTAGAAAAACAGCGCCAACCATTAATCACACCCCTAGCTTTTCCTGGTAAAGTTCTAGCTACTCCAATGGGTTTATTCATCGCTGACTCTGGACATCACCGCCTGGTTGTGAGTAGCTTTGATGGAGAAATTTTGCACTTAATTGGTACTGGAAAATCAGGTTTAACCGATGGTGCTTTTAACGAAGCGCAATTTTTTGCACCACAGGGAATGGCTTATGATGCCGAAAAAGAGATTCTTTATGTTGCTGATACAGAAAATCATGTTCTGCGGCGAGTTGATTTAAAGCGCCAAATAGTTGAAACTATTGCAGGAAATGGTGAACAAAGCCGCAATATTCATCCTCATGGTGGTGCTGGTTTAGAAACCGCGCTGAATTCCCCTTGGGATTTAGTGAAAGTAGGAAATACCTTATTTATTGCAATGGCTGGGCCGCATCAAATCTGGGAAATGGATTTAGAAACTGGCATTATCAAAACTTATGCTGGTACTGGTGCAGAAGCGTGTATTGATGGTTCATTTACTGAATCTGCTTTTGCTCAACCTAGTGGTATTACTAATAATGGGCAAGAATTATATATTGCTGACAGTGAAGTTAGTTCAATTCGTGGTGTGGGAATTGTAGAACCGTACCAAGTACGAACTGTTTGCGGTAGTGGGGGTTTATTTGACTTTGGGGATGTAGATGGACAAGGTGAAGATGTCCGTTTGCAGCATTGTTTAGGAGTAGAATATGCCCAGAATTTTCTGTGGGTTGCAGATACCTATAACCATAAAATTAAATTAGTTAGTCCTAGTGGGAATTGTCAAACAGTTTTGGGAGATGGTTTTGCTGGTTTACAGGATGGGAAAGGTAAGAATACTCGTTTTTTTGAACCTTCGGGATTGGGTGTTATGGATTCGTATCTATATATTGCTGATACCAATAATCACTCTATCCGTCGCGTAGATTTGAATACTTTTGAGGTGACAACCCTAGAGTTTCTTGGGTTATGTGCGCCAGATGTTTGTATTCCGCCGAATTTATAGAATCATAACCTTATGCAAAAGTACAAAGAAAAGCTCTACATCTGGAGTGTCTAAGCGTGATATTTTAAAGAAGAATTTTGTAGAGCGATCGCTTGTATGCAATTAGTAATTTTTGATATTGATGGTACACTGACAAATACCTACAAAGTTGATGAAGATTGTTTTAAACGTGCTTTTGCATTAGAGTGTGGCATTTTTGGTGTACATACAAATTGGTCTGAATACTCGTGTACTACAGATTCGGGAATTACCCAAGAAATTTTCAAAGAAAAATTAAAACGTCTTCCTTCAGATGAAGAGTTAATCAGAATCAAAGCGCGTTTTGTTAGTCTACTCCAAGAAGCGTATATTAATAACCAAGATTTATTCAGCGAAATACCTGGTTCTGCAAATGTATTAGCTAAATTACAGTTATACCCTGATTGGTGTGTTGCGATCGCAACTGGTGGTTGGCGTGAATCTGCTAAACTAAAACTTCAAAAAGCTAACTTACAAATAGAAGGCATTCCGTTGGCTTCAGCTAATGATGCACTTTCGCGAGAAGATATTATTAAGACAGCTATTATCAAAGCAGAAAATGTTTATCAAGTTGAAAAATTTCAGAAAGTTGTTTTTATCGGCGATGGGGTTTGGGATGTAAAAGCAGCCTATCAGTTGAGTATTGCTTTTATTGGAATAGGTAATAATAAATTAATAAATATAGGCGCTACAAAAGTTATTCAAGACTTTACAAATTTAGACGTTTTCATGACAATATTACAAGATGCAGAAATCCCTAGATTTTCTATGAACACTATTCTCCACATTACCAAACGCCAACAATGGGAACAAGCAAAAAATCTCGGTACATATCGCGCTGATTCGTTAGACAGTGAAGGTTTTATACATTGTTCAAAATCAACGCAAATACTCAAGGTTGCCAAGAGATTTTTTGATAATCAAAAAGAATTAGTACTACTTTTTATTGATTCGGAAAAAGTACAAGCTGAAATTCGCTATGAACCTGCTGAAATAGGTGAATTATTTCCTCATATTTATGGTGAATTAAATATTGATGCTGTTTATCAGGTGATTGATTTTGAAGCTGGGGAAGATGGTTTATTTGAGTTGCCGCAAGAAGTTATAAATTTAGAATTATGAACCGCAGAGGCGCGGAGGACACAGAGGAGAAGAGAATTTAAGCGATCGCCCTTGGCGTTGGCGAAGCCTCTCGTAGAGAAGCGATCGCTTTTTGGT
>NNBU01000594.1_pt1 | contig 11855 bp, 7 predicted proteins | sample 1173781 | NCBI WGS metagenome assembly NNBU01 (sample SAMN07173937, study PRJNA388173) | plant metagenome | biome: Plant school; feature: Soil; material: Symbiotic tissue of Blasia pusilla L.; isolation source: symbiotic tissue sample KVJ2 | host: Blasia pusilla | place: Norway: Troms, Kvaloya...
GCCCTGGCCCTCCTCGCCGACGCGGTAGCGCTGCGGCACGCGCACGTTGTCGAAGTAGATGAGCCCGGTGTCGCTCGAGTTCATGCCGATCTTGCGGATCTTCTTCGCCTTCTCGATGCCGGGGCTGTCCATCGGCACCATGACGAGCGACTTGTTGCGGTGCACCGGTCCGTCGCCGGTGTTGACCAGCATGCACATCCAGTCGGCCTGCAGGCTGTTGGTGATCCACATCTTCTGGCCGCTGATGAGGTAGTCGCCGCCGTCCTTGCGCGCATGGCTCTTCAGGCCCGCCACGTCGCTGCCCGCGCCGGGCTCGCTCACGCCGATGCATCCGACCATGTCGCCCGCGATGGCGGGCGCCAGGAACTCGCGGCGCAGCTCGTCGCTGCCGAAGCGCGCGAGCGCGGGCGTGCACATGTCGGTCTGCACGCCGATGGCCATGGGCACGCCGCCGCAGCTGATGTGGCCGAGCGCCTCGGCCATGGCCATGGCGTACGAGTAGTCGAGCCCGCCGCCGCCGAAGGCCTCGGGCTTGTTCAGGCCCAGCAGGCCCAGGTTGCCGAGCTTCTTGAAGACCTCGTGCGCAGGGAAGATCTCGGCGGCTTCCCATTCGTCCACGTGCGGATTGATCTCTTCGTCGATGAAGCGGCGCAGGGTCTTCTGGATCTCGAGGTGTTCGTGCGTGTACTGCATGGGGTTGTCTCCGTTCGTTCTTTCTCTCTTCACTTGTCCTGCGCGTCCTGGAACACACGCGGCGTCTGCGCCAGGTGGAAGCCGTCGAAGGGCTTCACCGCGCCGCGCTGCCGCGCCTGGGCATCGGGCAGTTCCATCGGCCAGCCCATGCGCACCTGCGGCCGCGCGCCGTCCACGCGCAGCACGGTGCCGCTGATGAAGCTGGCCGCGGGGCACAGCAGGAAGGCGATGGCGGCGGAGGTCTCGGCCTCGGTGCCGAAGCGGCCCGCGGGCAGGGTCTTGCGCATGGCGCGCAGCATGTCGCCGGCCTCGGGCGGGTAGTGGTCCATGCCGCTCGATGCGATGTAGCCCGGCGCCACCGCGTTCACGCGCACGCCGCTCACGGCCCATTCGGCGGCGGCCGTCTCGGTGAAGCTCACCATGCCGGCGCGCGCCGCGCCGCTGTGGCCCATGTTGGGCATGGAGCCCCAGATGTCGGCCACGATGTTGACGATGGCGCCGCCGTGCGCCTGCATGCTTTGCACGTAGCACTCGCGGGCCACCAGGAAGCCGCCCGTGAGGTTGGTGTGGATCACCGCCTCCCAGCCCTTGGCCGAGATGGCGGCCAGCGGCGTGATGTACTGGCCGCCCGCGTTGTTGACGAGGCCGTCGATGCGGCCCTGCGCGGCCACGACGGCGCTGATGGCCGCGCGCACCGCGTCTTCCTGGCGGATGTCGAAGGCCTGCGTGCTGGCCTTGCCGCCCGCTGCCTCGATCTCGGCTCTCACCGCGTCGAGTTTTTCCTGTTTGCGCCCGACCAGCACCACGTGCGCGCCCAGCGCCGCGAGTTCGTGCGCAGTGCAGCGGCCGATGCCGGAGCCACCGCCGGTGACGACGATGACCTGCCCGTCGAACAGGCCGGGGGTGAAGACGGAGCGGTAGCGGGAAGAAGAGGCGTTCATGCGAAGGACTTTCGGAAACTTGTCTTGCGGTGCGTCATGCGCCGACGACCTCGGTGACTTCGGCGACCTCGGCCACCACATGCCGCGCGGCCACCTGCGCGCCGACCGCGACATGCAGCGCGACGCGCCCGGCGCGCGGTGCGCAGTGCACGTGCTCCATCTTCATCGCCTCGAGCGTGACGAGCGGCTGGCCCGCGGCGACCGCATCGCCTTCGGCCACCAGCAGTGCGATGACGCGGCCGTTCATGGAAGCGCGCAGCAGGCCGTCGCGGCCGGCATCTGCGGCGCGTGCCACGGCCACGTGCGTGAGGTCGTCGAGCCGGAACGCGCGGCCACGGAAATGGAAGAAGACGCGGCCGGCCTCGCGCACCACGAGTGCCTGCTCGGCCAGTCCGCCGCACGAAAAGCGCAGCGTGCCGTCGTCCTGCAAGGCCACCAGGGCGATCTGCGCGACCTTCGCGACCTGCGCGGGCGCCTGGTCGTCCAGCACCACATCGAAGGCGCCTTGGCCGCGCGGCGTCACACGGGCCGCGTGCACCGCGCCGTCGAGCGCGAAGCGCAAGGCATTGGGCAGCGTGTGCGCCAGCGGCGACGGCCAGCCGCGCTCGCCGAGTTGCAGCAGCAGGGCGGCGAGCAGCGCGGCCTGCGTGTCGGCCGGGGCATCGGGCGCGAGCAACGCACCCGAGTGATCTGCAATGAAGGCCGTCGTCGCCGCGCCGCTGGCGAACACTTCGTGCGACAGCGCGCGTTGCAGCAGTGGCTGGTTGGTCGCGATGCCGAGCGCCACCGTGTCCTGCAGGCCCGCAATGAGCCGGTGCCTGGCTTCCTCGCGCGTGCGGCCGTGCGCCACCAGCTTGGCGATCATCGAGTCGTAGAAGGGCGGCACGGCCGCGCCGTCGCGCAGCGCGTGTTCCGTGCGCAGCGCGGGCGAAGGCCGCCACGCCGCGAGCGTGCCGCTCTGCGGCATGAAGCCCTGGTTCGGGTCTTCGGCGCACAGGCGCACTTCGATCGCATGGCCGGTGATGCGCACGTCCTGCTGCGCCAGCGGCAGCGGTTCGCCGGCGGCCACGCGCAACTGCAACTCGACCAGGTCGAGCCCGGTCACGGCCTCGGTCACCGGGTGCTCCACCTGCAGCCGCGTGTTCATTTCCATGAACCAGTACTGGCCTTCGGCATCGAGCAAGAATTCAAGCGTGCCCGCGCCTTCGTAGGCGATGGCCTTCGCCGCCGCCACGGCCGTGGCGCCCATGCGTTCGCGCAAGGCCTCGGACACCGCGGGCGAAGGCGCTTCCTCGATCACCTTCTGGTGCCTGCGCTGCACCGAGCAGTCGCGCTCGCCCAGGTGAATCGCGTGGCCGTGCCGGTCGGCGAACACCTGGATCTCGATGTGGCGCGGCGCGACGATGGCGCGTTCGAGGATGACGGTCGCGTCGCCGAAGGCGTTGAGCGCCTCCGACTGCGCGCTGCGCAGCAACTCGTCGAACTGCGCGGCCGATGCCACGAGCCGCATGCCGCGCCCACCGCCGCCGGCCGTGGCCTTGATCATCACGGGCCAGCCGATGCGCGCGGCTTCGGCGGCCAGCCGCTCCGTGCCCTGGTCGTCGCCCTGGTAGCCCGGAATGCACGGCACGCCCGCAGCCTGCATCAGGCGCTTGGCGCCGGCCTTGTTGCCCATTGCGCGAATCGCCTCGGGCGACGGTCCGATGAAGACCAGGCCCGCGTCGCGGCAGGCCTGCGCGAACTCGGCGTTCTCCGCGAGGAAGCCGTAGCCCGGGTGCACCGCGCCCGCGCCGCTGGTGCGTGCGGCCTCGACGACGGCGGCGATGTTCAGGTAGCTCTGCGCGGGCAGCGACTCGCCGATCCACACGGCCTGGTCGGCCTGGCGCACGTGCTCGGCGTCGGCGTCCGCGCTGGAATACACGGCCACGGTGCGATAGCCCATTGCGCGCGCCGTGCGCATCACGCGCACCGCGATCTCGCCGCGGTTGGCGATGAGGATCTTGCTGAAGCCGTTCACTGAAAAACCTCCGCGCTGCGCGCTGCGGCGCGAGCTTGCTTGGGGCGGCCCGGCGCTTCGCTCATGGCCGCGCCACCGAAAACTGCATGGCTTGCGGCACGCGCGCATCGGCATCGCGGCAGACCGACAGCACCTCGGCCAGCACGGCACGCGTGTCGCGCGGGTCGATCACGCCGTCGTCCAGCAGCAGCGCGCTGGTGGTGAACACGCTCATCTGCCGATCGAAGCGCTCGACGATCTGCTGCTGCATGGCGTCGATCTTCGCGTGGTCGACCGCACCCTTGCGCGCCATGCCGGCCTCCATCACGATGGCCATGGTCTTCGCGGCCTGCTCGCCGCCCATCACCGCGGTGCGCGCATTGGGCCAGCTGAAGCAGAAGCGCGGCGCAAAGCCGCGCCCGCACATGCCGTAGTTGCCCGCCCCGTAGGAGGCGCCGCAGTGCAGCGTGATCTGCGGCACGGTGGCGCTGGTCACGGCCTGGATCATCTTGGCGCCGTGCTTGATGATGCCGGCCTCCTCGTGCGCGCGGCCCACCATGTAGCCGGTGATGTTCTGCAGGTAGACGATGGGCGTGCGCGATTGGCAGCAGGCCTGGATGAAGTGCGTGGCCTTGGTCGCGCCATCGGAATCGATGGGGCCGTTGTTGGTGATGAGGCCCACCGCGTGCCCTTCGAGCCGGATGTGGCCGCAGACGGTGGCGCTGCCGTAGTGTTCGCTGAACTCGAGGAACTCCGAGCCGTCGGCGATGCGCGCGATGACCTCGCGCATGTCCACCGGCCGCCGGCCGTCGCTGGGCATGAGGCCCAGCAGATCCTCGGCGTCGTGGCGCGGCGGCGTGAAGGGGCGCGGCGCTTCGTGGCGCGCCCAGTCGATGCCTCCGAGGATGGAGCGCGCGATGCGGATGGCGTCACGGTCGTCCTCGGCCAGGTAGTCGCCCAGCCCGGAGACGTGCGTGTGCATCACCGCGCCGCCCAGTTCTTCTTCGGTCGCGATCTCGCCGGTGGCGGCCTTCAGCAGCGGCGGCCCGGCCAGAAAGGCCCGCGTGCGGTCGCGCACCATGACGATGTAGTCGGACAGGCCGGTCTGGTAGGCGCCGCCCGCGGTCGAGGAGCCGTGCGTCACCGTCACCACCGGCAGCCCGGCGGCCGACAGGCGCGCCAGGTTGCGAAAGATGCCGCCGCCGCGCACGAAGTCCTGCACGCGGTATTGCATGAGGTTGGCGCCCGCGCTTTCCACCAGCTGCACGTAGGGCAGCTTGTTTTCGAGCGCGATCTCCTGCACGCGCAGCTGCTTGTCCAGGCCCATGGGCTGCAGCGCGCCGGCGTCGATGCCCGAGTCGGACGCGCTCACCATGCAGCGCACGCCCGACACCCGGCCGATGCCGGCGATCACGCCGCCGCCGGGCACGCTCTTCGACAGGTCGGGGTTGTCCTGGCCCAGCCCGGCGAGCGAGGCCAGCGGGAGAAAGGGCGCGCCGGTGTCCAGCAGCAGCGCGATGCGCTCGCGCGGCAGCAGCTGGCCGCGCTTGGCAAAGCGCTCGGCCGATGCGCCGGACGCCGCCGCGGCGCGGGCCTCGTGCGCGCGCACCTCACCGAGCAGCGCGAGCATGCCGGTGCGGTTGGCCTGAAAGGTGTCGCTGGCCGCGTGCAGCCGGGATTCGATGACGGGCATGGGGTCTGTACGGATCGTTGTTGTCGCTCTGTACGGACTTTAGGAGGGGCCCGCCGCCCCTGCTTGCGCCAACTAGCTGGTGGACGCTCCAGGGCGTCGGTGCGTCAGTGGGCCGTGGGCCGCCGCACGCCGGCCGCCGGTGTCGTGTCGAGGCTGCTGCCGGTGACCACCCAGTAGATGAAGATCAGCACCGCGCCGGCCGTGCCGAACACGATGAGGCCCATCGAACTGCCGCCGATGGCCAGCGCGTCGACCGGCGCGGCGGTGGTGCAGACCATGCGGGCGGCGCTCATGCCCACGTAGTGCATGGTGCACACGGCCACACCCATCACGGCGGCGGCCGCCACCTTGTGGGAGAACTTGCGCAGGTTGAACGCCAGCCACAGCGCGGCGGCGGCGGCGCTGACGGCAATGACCACCGACAGCGCGACCCACGCCACGTCGAAGTCCATCTCGGCGCGCATGTTCATCGCGAACATGCCCATGTAGTGCATCACGCACGCGCCGGCCCCGGCGAGCAGGCTGCCGCCCAGCCAGCCCGACTTGCTGAACCGGTGCCGGCCGCCGGCCATGTACAGCGCAATGCCGGAGATGAGCACGGCCGCCACCAGCGACACCGCCGTGAGCGGCACGTTGTACGAAATGGCCACCGGCAGCCGGTACGCCAGCATGCCGATGAAGTGCATCGACCAGATGCCGATGCCGCCCAGCGCCACCGCGGCGCAGGCCACGATGGCAAGGTTGGGCCTGCCGTCGGCGCCGACCATGCGCCCGGCGCATATGAGCGCCACCAGCGAGCCGGCGAACGAAATGAAGAAGGAGAGCGCCACCATGCCCAGGGAATATTCGGGCAATAGCAGCTGGCCTGCGACGAGCGGAGTCATGCGTGTCCCTTTCGATGAAAAAAGGACGGCTCGCGAACCCCCGAAAACGGAAAGCGACCGGGACGCCGCGAGACGTCCCGGTCAGTTTGTAATGTTTGTTTTAAAAAGTAAACGGGTAATTACACTTCTTGTTACGCTACCTGACGGCGCGAATTCGATAGATCGCATTGTTGCGGTCGGCCGCCATGTAGATGGTGCCGTCGCGCCCCACGGCCACGCCCGTCACCACGTACGGCGGCGGCAGCCCGGGCCCGGGCGCCAGGCCGATCGGCAGGTTCTCGGCCACGGTGCGGCGGCTGCCGTCGGCCGGGTCGATCTCCACCAGCCGGCGCGCGGCGCTCTCGGCCACGATGAAGCTGCCCCACGGCGTTTGCGCCACGCCTTCGGGCAGCGCCAGTCCGTCGGCCACGGTGCGCAGCGGGGCGCTGGCGTCCAGCGGAATGCGCAGCAGCTTGCCGGCCGCCTCGGTCACGTACAGCGCGCCGTCCTGGCCGATGACCATCTGCACCGGACCGTTCAGGCCGCTGGCAATCACCGACTTCTGGGCGAACTTCGGCCCGCTGGCGCGGGTGATGCTGCCGGTGGCGATCTCGGCGTAGATCACGCTGCCGTCGGGCATGGGAATGGCGTCGAACGGCGCCTTCAGGCCGTGGATGGTTTCCACGGTCTTCAGCGTCTGGCGGTCCACCAGCTGCACCGTGCCGGTGAACCATGAGGTCAGCGCGAACAGCCTGGGCGACAGGCCGACCGCGAACGGGTAGTCGAGCTCGGGTTCGCGCTGCATGCGGAACACGTCGCGCACCTCGCCCGTGCGCACGTCGACCTGGCGGAAGCCGAACACGTCGGCCACCCACAGGTCGTTGCCGTCGATCTTCATGCCGGCCGGCACCGCCACCTTGCCGCCGGTGAGCGTGCGCAGGTCCCCGGTGGCGGGGTTGAAGGCCAGCACCTCGTTGTTGGCCATGTTCGAGACGTAGATCGTGCCGTCCGGTGCAATGGCGAGGTTGTCCAGCGAAGGCCGCAGTTGTTTGGCGACTGTCTTCTTGCCGCTCGCAAGATCGACCCGCACCAGCTCGCCGCTGCGTGCATCGACCACCCAGAGGTTGCCCTTGCCGTCCAGGTTGGCGGCGGCCGGGATCTTGAAGCCGTCGGCAATCACGGTCATGTTGCCGTTCGCGGGGTCGATCTTCACGACCTGCCCCTTGAACCACAGCGGCCCGTAGAGCAGGCCGTCGGGCCCGACCTCGAAGCCGTTGAAGCCGCCCATGTCCTTCTTGATGAGCCGCGGCGGCTTCTGGCCCGTGCGGTCGATTTCCCAGAGTGCGTCGCCCAGGAACACCTGCGACGCATAGAGCTTGCCGTTGCGGCGGTCGAAGTCCAGCGAGTTCAGGCCGGGCAGGTCCTTGGCGAGCACCTGCAGCGGGGCGGTGTCGTTCTCGCGGTAGCGCAGCATGCCCATGAGGTAGTTGGTCCAGGCCAGCTCGCCCCGGGGGCCCACCGCGATGTCGTCGGCCTGGCCTTCGGGGGCGTCGATCAGCACCTTGGCCGCGCCGGTGGTGCGGTCGACCTCCCACAGCGTGTTGCCCAGCACCGAGCCCGCGAGCAGGCGGCCCTTGGCGTCGATGGCCAGGCCGTGCACGCCGGCGAAGGCGGAAGGCGCGACCAGCGCTTCGGGTGCGGCCCACGACACGGGCCGCGTCGGCCGGCCGGTGAGCGGCTCGGCGGACGGGCCGAAGGAAGGCGGGGCCAGCGTGCTGCAGGCGCCCAGCAGGGCCAAGGTGGCGGCCAGTGCGGCGGCGCGGAAAACACCGGACGAACGACGGGGCATGGGTTTGTCTCCTCTTGTGATGGCGCGAGCAGTCTAGGAGGCCGCCGGGGCGGCGGAGTCTCTCCGGGGACACGGTGCGGACTTTCGTCCGCTGGGGCTTACCCGCCCGGGGGGAATCGTGCTCAGCCGCGCAGCAGCTGCGTGACCGTGTGGATCAGCAGCCCCACCAGCCCGCCCACCAGCGTGCCGTTGATGCGGATGAACTGCAGGTCGCGCCCGATGTGGCGCTCGAGTTCGACGGTCATTTCCTGCGCGTTCCACTCGCCCACGCGCTCCTCGATGTAGCGGCGGATGTCTTCGCGGTAGCGCTCGATGGCCAGCGGCGCGGCGGCCTCGATCTGCTCGTTGATCCAGCGGCGGATGGCCTCGTCGCTCTGCAGCCGCACGCCCAGCGCGCCGGCCATCGATGCGATGCGCTGGCGGATGGTCGAGTCGTGGCGGCCCAGGTCGTCGTGCAGCCATGCCAGCAGCTCGCCCCACAGGCCGTGCAGGTAGTCGCCCAGTGCAGGGTGCGCGATGAGCTCGGCGCGAATCTGCTCGCCGCGCCGCTGGAACTCTGGGTCCAGCTTGAGGCGCACCACGAAGTCGTCGACGAAGTGGTCGAAGCGCTTGCGCATCGGGTGCTCGGGCTCGGCCGCCAGCTCGCCGAGGGTGTGCGCCACGGCCGCCACGATCTTGCGCGTGGCCAGCTTGGCCGCCACCTGGTCCAGGCCCACGTAGCGCAGCGTCTTGATCTCGCGCGCGATGGCCTCGGTGATGTGCGCCTGCAGTTCGTCGCCCTCGAGCAGGCCGGCCACCTGCTGCAGCACGTCGTCGAGCAGCGCCTGGTGGCGCCCGCCGGCCGTGAGCGCGTCCAGTGCCTGGCCGGTCAGGCGCGAGAGGTCGATCTTCTCCAGGCCCGCCGCCGCGGCGCGGCCCATGAAGGCGCGCACCCGTTCGTCGTCGAAGGCCGTCAGGCCGTAGCGCGCGGCGGCCACGCCCCATTCGCCCAGCTTCTCTCCGCTGGCCGGGCGGGCCAGCCAGTCGGCGATGCGCCCGGCCGCGTCGAACTGCCGGACCTTGCCGAGCACCTGCGCGGTGCTCAGGAAGTTGTCGCAGATGAAGCCCGCGAGCTTGGCGCCGATGCGGTCCTTGTTGCTCGGGATGATGGCCGTGTGCGGAATCTTCAGGCCCAGCGGATGGCGAAACAGCGCCACCACCGCGAACCAGTCGGCAATGGCGCCGACCATCGCGGCCTCGGCGAAGGCCGCGACATAGCCCCAGGCCGGGTGCTGCGCATGCAGCACGCTGGCCACCGCATAGAGCAGCGCGGCGCCGCACAGCAGGCCGAGCGCGACGCGCTTCATGCGCCGCAGCGCGTCGCCTGCGCCACTGTCGCCGGTGTCAGCCAATATCAGCCGATGGTGGGCGAGGTGGCCAGCCGTTCCATGAACAGCTCGCAGCGCGCCAGCTGCTCCAGGCTCACGAACTCGTCGGGCTGGTGCGCCTGCTCGATGCTGCCGGGGCCGCACACCACGGTGGGGATGCCGGCGTTCTTGAACAGGCCCGCCTCGGTGCCGAAAGCCACCAGCGTGGTGCGGTCCTCGCCCGCCAGGCGCTGGGCCAGCAGGGTGATGGGGTCGCTGGCCGAGCCCAGGAAGCTCGGAATTTCGCAGATGGTCTCGAACTGGAAGCCGGCGTCCTTGGCCACCTTCTTCATCGAAGGCTCCAGGCCGCCGGCGTAGGCCACCACGTCGGCCTGCATGCGCCTGGCATCGGCGGTGGGCAGGTCGCGGAATTCATAGCGGAATTCGGCGTCGCGCGGCACCACGTTGTCGGCGATGCCGCCGTGGAACTGGCCCACGCTCGCGGTGCTGAAGGGCACGTCGAAGCCCTCGTAGCGCGGCTCGCTGCGCTCGAAGTCCTCGGCCATGTCGCGCACCTTGCCGATCACGCGGGCGGCCATCTCGATGGCATTCACCGACTTGGGCGTGAGCGACGAATGCGCCTCCTTGCCGCGCACGCAGCACTTGTAGCGGTACACGCCCTTGTGGGCGATGGCCGGCACCATGCTGGTGGGCTCGCCCACGATGCAGGCCAGCGGCTTGATGCCCGCGTCGCGCATGTCGGCAATGAGCTCCTTCACGCCGAAACAGCCGATCTCTTCCTCATAGCTGAACGCGAAGTGCACCGCGAAGGGCGAGTCGCTTTCCAGGAAGCGGTGGGCATTGGCCAGCGCGATGGCGATGAAGCTCTTCATGTCGGCCGAGCCGCGGCCGTACAGGCGCTCGTTCTGCACCACGGCGGAGAGCGGGTCGACGCTCCAGTCCTGGCCGTCCCAGGGCACCGTGTCGGTGTGGCCGGAGACGATCACGCCGGCCGGCTTGCCTTCGCCCAGCGTGGCGAACAGGTTGGCCTTGGTGCGTTCGGCGTTGTAGGTGATGCGGCTCTTCACGCCCAGGGCGGCCAGATGGCTCTGGGCGAAGTCGATCAATTGGAGGTTGCTGTTGGCGCTGACGGTGTTCATGCGAACCAGCGTCTGGGCCAGCAGAAGGCTTTGGGTGGAAAGCGTATGGAGCATGCAACACATTCTCCCGGAAGTCGGCGCGCCGCGCCGGGCGGGGTCGATGCTGTCACGCGAAGCGGGTACGCTGCGCCTCTTTTGGACGGAGAAAAATCCATGCGCACCCTCCAGCTCGCCCTGACTGCGACCGCCGCCCTGTGCGTTGCCGCCTGCGGCACCACCGGCAATTCCGGGTCCGCCAACAAGCTGCTGACGCTCGACGGCAACCCGCCGCTGGTCATTGCACACCGCGGCGCCTCGGGCTACCTGCCTGAAGAAACGCTGGAAGCCTATTCGCGCGCCATCGAGCTGGGCGCCGACGTGATCGAGATGGACCTGGTCTCCACCAAGGACGGCGTGCTCATCGCCCGCCACGACCCCAACCTGGCCATCAGCACCGACGTGGCCAAGCACCCGCGCTTCGCCTCGCGCAAGAAGACCATCAAGGTCGACGGCGAAACCCAGACCGGCTGGTTCAGCAACGACTTCACGCTGGCCGAGATCAAGACCCTGGGCGGCATCTCCACCGACGCCGAGCGGCCGCAGGAGTTCAACGGCAAGTTCAAGGTCGTGACCTTCCAGGAGATCATCGATTTCGCCAAGGCCAAGACCAGGGAAACCGGCCGCACCATCGCCATCTACCCCGAGTCGAAGAACCCGACTTACTTCCGCGAACTCGGCCTGCCGCTGGAAGACAAGATGATCGCCGCCATCACGGCCGCCGGCTGGAACAACAAGACCGCGCCCATCTACGTGCAGTCTTTCGAGCCCGGCAGCCTGAAGTACATGAAGAGCAAGGGCCTGAACACGAAGATCATCCAGCTGATCGACGGCGACAACGTCGACCTGCGCACCGGCGCCGTGACCTTCGCAGTGCCCAGCGACCGCCCCTACGACTGGACCAAGGCCGGCGACAAGCGCAACTTCGACGCAATGGTCACGCCCGCGGGCCTGGCCGAAATCAAGACCTACGCCGACGGCATCGGTCCGTGGAAGCGCTACATCGTGAGCATCAAGGGCACCATCGGCGCCGACGGCAAGCCGGTGGACGTGAACAAGGACGGCAAGATCAACGACGCCGACGCCACCTCCATGGCGCCCACCACGCTGATCGCCGACGCCCACAAGGCCGGCCTGTTCGTGCACCCCTTCACCTTCCGCAACGAGTCGCGCCGCCTGCCGTCGSACTACAACAAGGACGGCAAGAACGAATACGGCGTGKACTACAAGCTGGGCGTGGMCGGCGKGTTCACCGACTTCACCGACACYSCCCTGGSC
>NNBU01000774.1_pt1 | contig 11702 bp, 11 predicted proteins | sample 1173781 | NCBI WGS metagenome assembly NNBU01 (sample SAMN07173937, study PRJNA388173) | plant metagenome | biome: Plant school; feature: Soil; material: Symbiotic tissue of Blasia pusilla L.; isolation source: symbiotic tissue sample KVJ2 | host: Blasia pusilla | place: Norway: Troms, Kvaloya...
CGCGGCGCTGATCGTGGTGCTGCGCACCTTGCAACTGCCCKTGCTGCCGCCCATCGTGGCCCGCCGCACGCCCGGCCCCGAACGGGTGCAGGCGCTGGCGGCGCGCTCGGTGTGGCGCGACATCGGCGCCGGCACCGGCCCGCTGATCGCCGGCCTGCTGCTGCCGGTGGCGTCGCCGCCGTGGATCTACGGCGTGGCGGCGCTGCTGCTGGCGCTGACGGCGCTGGCCTGCGGCTGGAGTGCGTCGCAACCCTCCGTCAACATCCAGGAACGAAGCACATGACCCCGTCGCATGCCTCCCACGCCATCGAAACCATCGCGCAGCTCGAAGCCCTGTTCGGCCAGCCCGGCGAGGCCTCATTGAAGAAGGAGGTGCCGTACCTGCACCCGGCGTACCAGGCGCTGATTGCCGCATCGCCCTTCGCGGCGCTCGCCACGCTCGGCCCCGGCGGGCTCGACGTGTCGCCCCGCGGCGATCCGCCGGGCTTTGTCGCAGTGCAGGACGACAAGACGCTGCTCATGCCCGAGCGGCGCGGCAACAACCGCATCGACAGCCTGCGCAACATCGTGGCCGACCCGCGCGTGGCGCTGCTGTTCCTGATTCCCGGGGTGGGCGAAACGCTGCGGGTGAACGGCAGGGCGCAGATCACGGTCGAGCCGGAGCTGCTGGCGCGCTTTGCCATGGAGGGCAAGCCGCCGCAATGCGTGATCCGCATCCGCGTGGAAACGGTGTTCTTCCAGTGCGCCCGGGCGATTCAGCGTTCGCAGCTGTGGGCGCCGCTGCCGCCGGAGGCCAAGCGCGAGGTGCCCACGCCGGGGGCCATTCTGTCGGCGCTGACCGAGTCGGCGTTCGACGGTGCGACGTATGACAGGGAGTTGCCGGCGAGGCAGCGCTCGACCCTGTATTGAAAAAGCCCGCTGGCGCGGGCTCTTGAGTGGGTGCTGCCGGGGCGATCAACGCACCCAGTGGCACACGCGGTGGTGATGGCGCGCGTCCCACTTGCACACCTTGTGCGGGCGGTGGTGGGGCGCTGCCGAGGCAATGCTGGGGGCCAGCACGGCCAGGCCGGCAAAAGCGAAGATGCTGGAGAGGATGAGCTGCTTGGTCTTCATGTGGTTCTTTCTAAGCAATGACATCGAGGGGTGGGGGGTGCGTCTTTCAACGGGCGCCCTCGTAGAACGAGCCGAGCTCGCGTTCAGATGACGGCCGTTTACAAATTTGTCGCGAAAGATCTCGAGGACGGCGCCGCGCTCAGGCCCGACCGGCCGACACGGCCTGCTCGGTGCGCGCGTCGTGGCCGATGACCAGCACCAGCGCGAACGCCACCACCGACAGCAGCGCCAGGAACACCACCGCATACACGTCGTTGCCCATGCGGTCCTTCAGCGCGCCGAAGATCGTCGGGCCGATGTAGCCGCCGAGGTTGCCGATGGAGTTGATCCAGGCAATGCCGGCGGCCGCTGCGGTGCCGCTCAGGATGGCCGTTGGCAAGGTCCAGAAGGTGGGCAATGCGCTGAAGATGCCGAAGGCGGCCAGCGTCACCGCCGCCATTTTCGGAATGGGCGCGCTGATCTGCGAGGCCAGCACCAGGCCCACGAAGATGCAGGCCAGCGGAATCAGCAGGAACCACTTGCGCTCCTTGCGGGCGTCCGATGCACGCGTCCAGAACAGCATGGCGATGGCGCCGACCAGGTACGGAAAGGCATTGATGAAGCCGATCTGCACGTTGCTCAGCCCGCCGAAGCCCTTGATGATCTGCGGCAGGAAGAAGCTCAGCCCGTACAGCGGCACGGTGATGCCCATGTACACGAAGCCCAGCCCGATCACGCGCAGGTTCAGGAGCGACTGCTTCCACGAGATCTTGTTGATCGACTCGCGGTTGCGGCGCTCCGAGTCGAGCGTGGTCTGCAGCCAGCTGCGTTCTTCGTCGGTGAGCCACTTGGCGTCCTTCGGGCCGTCGGGCAGGTAGGCCAGGATGAAAACGGTCAGGATGAGCGAGGGAATCGCCTCCAGGATGAACAGCCACTGCCAGCCGTGCATGCCGCCGACGCCGTCCATGTTGAGGATGTAGCCCGAGATCGGCGAGCCGATGACCGTCGAGATCGGAATGGCGAACATGAACCAGCCCACGATGCGCGCCCGGTAGGCCGCCGGGAACCACAGCGTGATGTAGAAGATCACGCCCGGAAAGAACCCGGCTTCGGCAATGCCGAGCAGGAAGCGCACGATGTTGAAGCTGGTCGAGCCACCCACCCAGGCCTGCGCCGCGGACAGGATGCCCCAGCTGAACATGATGCGGGCGATCCAGCGGCGCGCGCCGAAGCGTTCCAGCGCCATGTTGCTGGGCACCTCGAACAGGAAGTACGCGAGAAAGAAGATGCCGGCCGCGCTGCCGAACACGGCGGCGGTGAAGCCCAGGTCCTTGGACATGGCCGCGCCGGCAAAGCCGAGGTTCACGCGGTCGAGGTAGGCGATGAAGTAGCTGACCATCAGCAGCGGCAAAAGCCGCCAGCTGATTTTCGAGATGGTTCTCTGTTCGACGGGGTTCATGGAGTGTCTCCGGTGTTGGGATGATTTTTGGAGGGGACGGGAAGCTGACAGGGTAGCGGGCACGACGCAAGGAATGAATCCGGGTCAACGTCAAGCGGCGCAGGACACCGGCCTGCGCTGAATAAGGTTATCCCTTTTGCATCGTTCCACGCCCCGGGGCGCAGGTATAGCCTTCGCGCTCGTCCATGGCTGTCACCTGCGTCACTCGCTGCGCTTCTTCTTCCGGGCCGGCGCCGTTGCCGGCCGTATGGCGGCCGTTCAAGGAACCGTTATGAGAGTTTTCAGGAGTCACGCTGCATGAGCGTCGGATCGAATGGCCAGATGCTGGCCGCAACGCTGCCGGGAGTGGAGGCCGAACTCAACTACCTGAAGGCAGGGCAGGGCCGGCCCGTGAGCTACACCTTCGAGCCGCCGCCCGGCACGCCCTGGGTCACCGGCGAACTGGAGCCGCGCCGCGTGACCATTCGCGACGGCCGCCCGATGGTGGCGCTGAACGAACTTTCGCTCGAGCGCAGCGGCTTCACACAGCTTGCGCACCGCAGCGTGGTGGCCGACTTTTCGCACGACGCGACCATCCGCGACATCTACTACCGCGAGGCCGAGGCGCTGCTGCGCGACGTCACGGGCGCCGAGAAGATCGTGGTGTTCGACCACACGCTGCGCGACAGCGCGCAAGGCGCGCGCGGCACGCCCGACCTGCGCGAACCGGTGCGCCGGGTGCACAACGACCAGACCCCCGCCTCCGCGGTGCGCCGGGTGCGCGACCACCTGCCGGCCGAAGAAGCCGAGGCGCGCCTGAAGCACCGCTTTGCCGTCGTCAACCTGTGGCGCCCGCTGGCCACGGTGGAGCGGTTGCCACTGGCGCTGTGCGACGCACGCACCATCTCGCCGAACGACCTGGTGCCCAGCGACCTGGTCTACCCCGACAAGGTGGGCGAGACGTGTTCGTTCACCTGGAACCCGAGCCATCGCTGGTACTGGTTTCCGCGGCTGCGGCCCGACGAGGTGCTGCTGCTGAAGATCTTCGATTCGCGCGAGGACGTCGCGCGCTTCACGGCGCACACCGCGTTCGAGGACCCGAACGGCGCGCGCGAGGCGCCCGCGCGCCGCAGCATCGAGCTGCGCGCGCTGGTGTTCTGGCCCCAAGGCAAATGAGGACCGGGGAATGAGCACGGGCGAACAACTTCGGCTCGGCGCCTTCATGCGCCCCGTGAGCATCCACACCGGCGCCTGGCGCTACCCGGGAGCGTGGCCCGACGCCAACTTCAACTTCGCGCACCTGAAGCAGCTGGCACAGACGCTGGAGCGCGGGCGCTTCGACGCCTTCTTCATGGCCGACCACCTCGCGGTGCTGAACATGCCCATCGAGGCGCTGCAGCGCAGCCACACGGTGACCTCGTTCGAGCCGTTCACGCTGCTGTCGGCGCTGGCGCAGCACACGCGGCACATCGGGCTGGTGGCCACGGCGTCGACCACCTTCGACGAGGCGTTTCACATTGCGCGCCGCTTTGCCTCGCTGGACCACTTGAGCGAAGGCCGCGCGGGCTGGAACATCGTGACCACCTCCAACCCCGACGCGGCGCTGAACTTCGGCCGCGACGACCACATGGAACACGACGAGCGCTATGCCCGCGCCCGCGAGTTCTACGACGTGGTCACGGGCCTGTGGGACAGCTGGGCCGACGACGCCTTCGAGCGCGACGTGGACAGCGGCCGCTTCTTCGACCCGGCCAGGCTGCACGTGCTGGACCACAAGGGCAAGTACCTGTCGGTGCGCGGGCCGCTGCACATCGCGCGACCGGTGCAGGGCTGGCCGGTGATCGTGCAGGCCGGCGCCTCGGAAGCTGGGCGCCAGCTCGCGGCCGAGACCGCCGAGGCGGTGTTCGCCGCGCCGGGCACGCTGGCCGCGGCGCGCAGCCTGTATGCGGACATCAAGGGCCGCATGCGCGCGATCGGCCGCGACCCGGACCACCTGAAGATACTGCCGGCCGCCTTCGTGGTGGTCGGCGACACGGTGGAAGAAGCACGCGCCATCCGCGCAAAGCTCGACAGCCTGGTGCACTACGACAGTGCCATCGCCTCGCTGTCGATCGCGCTGGGCCACGATGCCTCGAAGTTCGACCCCGACGGCCCGCTGCCCGAGGTGCCCGAGACCAACGCCAGCCAGAGCGGCCGCGCGCGCGTGGTCGAGCTGGCCCGCACCGAGGGGCTCACCGTGCGCCAATTGGCCCAGCGGCTCGGCGGCTACGGCGGCCTGGCCTTCGTCGGCACGGCGCAGACCATTGCCGACCAGATGCAGGAATGGCTGGCCACCGAGGGCTGCGACGGCTTCAACGTGATGTTCCCGTGGCTGCCCGGCGGGCTTGACGCCTTCGTCGACAAGGTGGTGCCCGAGCTGCAGCGCCGCGGCATCTTCCGGCGCGAATACGAAGGTCGTACGCTGCGCGAGAACCTCGGCTTGCCGCGTCCGGGCAACCGATTCTTCGTACAGAATTAGCAACGCGGGCTGAGCCCCCACGCCTGCACCGATCGCCGCCGTTGGCGACAATCGCGGCAATGCGTTCTTCTCCTTTCTTCAAGATGGCCCTGCTGCTGGGCCTGCTCTCGGCCATCGGGCCTTTCGCCATCGACATGTACCTGCCGGCCTTGCCGGCCATCGGGCAGAGCCTGCATGCCGACATCGGCGCGGTACAGATGAGCCTCACGGCCTTCTTCCTGTCGCTGGGCGCGGGCCAGCTGCTCTACGGCCCGGTTTCCGACATGTTCGGGCGCAAGCCGCCGCTGTACGTGGGGCTGGTGCTGTTCGCGCTGGCGAGCGTGGGCTGTGCCCTGGCCACCGACATTCACACGCTGATCGTGCTGCGCTTCATCCAGGGCCTGGGCGCCGCCGCGGGCATGGCGATTCCGCGCGCCGTGGTGCGCGACCTGCACACCGGTACCGACGCGGCGCGCCTGATGTCGCTGCTGATGCTGGTGTTCAGCGTGTCGCCGATCCTCGCGCCGCTCGCGGGCAGCGTGGTGATTGCCTTTGCCGGCTGGCGCGGCGTGTTCTGGGCCGTGACCATCGCCGCCGTGGCGGGCCTGGCCATGACGGTCAGGCTGCTCGAAGAAACGCGCCCCGCGTCGCAGCGCGTCGAAAGCAGCCTGGGCAGCGCGCTCGCAGCCTACGGGCTGCTGCTGCGCGACCGGCACTACCTCGGGCTGGTGTTCATCGGCAGCTTCGCGATGGCGGGCTTCTTCACCTACCTGGCCAATTCCTCGTTCGTGATGATCGACCACTACGGCCTGTCGCCCGCGTTGTACAGCGTGGCCTTCGGCGTGAATGCGGCGGCCTTCATCGCGGCCTCGCAGTTCACCGGCGCGCTGGGCGAGCGCTTCGGTCTGGTCAAGATCGTCAAGTTCGGCGTGGCGTGCTGCGGGGCGGCCATGGTCGCGATGTTCATCTACTTCGCGGCGGGCGGCGACAGCATCTGGGTGCTGATCGTCCTGTACTTCATCGCCTCGGGCTTCATGGGCCTGGTGATTCCGACCACCGGCGTGCTGGCGCTCGAAATGCACGGCGCCATCGCCGGCACGGCCTCGGCGCTGCTGGGCACGCTGCAGATGCTCACGGGCGCGCTGGCCATGGCGGTGGTGGGCTTCTTCACCGACGGTCGCCCCTTGCCGATGGTGGCCGGCATGGCTGCCGGCGCCCTGATCGCGGGGGTGCTGACCTGGCTCACGCTGGGTGGCGTGCGCTCCGAAACCACACCAAGGACACAGCAAGCCTGATGAACACGGCACGCGCAGGCGCCGCGCTCCCGGCGACCGAAGACAACCCCAAGTCCAGGCACATCGACGGGCTGGCCCAGCCGGAGCGGGCGTGGGCGATGCTGGTCATCATCCTCGGGCTGATCGTCGCGGTGCTCGACGGCACCATCGTCAACCTGGCGCTGCCGGGCATTGCACGCGAGCTGCAGGCCAGCCCGTCGCAGGCCATCTGGGTGGTCAACGCCTACCAGATCGCCACGCTGGTGATGCTGCTGCCGCTGGCGTCCCTGGGCGACCTGGTGGGCTACCGGCGCGTGTACCTGGTGGGCATGGCGGTGTTCACGCTGTCTTCGCTGGCGGCCACTTTTGCCAACTCGCTGGGCACGCTGATCGCGGCGCGCGCCTTCCAGGGCCTGGGCGCGGCCGGCATCATGAGCGTGAACGCGGCGCTGGTGCGGCTGACCTATCCGTCGTCGCAGCTGGGCAAGGGCATGGCGGTCAATTCGCTGGTGGTGGCCACCTCGTCCGTGGCGGGGCCCTCGGTGGCGGCGGCCATTTTGTCGGTGGCCTCGTGGCCCTGGCTCTTCGCCATCAACGTGCCGCTGGGCATCATCACCTTCGCGCTGGGCATGCGGGCGCTGCCGTTCAACCGCGTGGCGCCCGCGGCGGGCTTGCGGTTCTCGCCGGTCGACGTGACGCTCAACATCCTGATGTTCTCGCTGGTGTTCCTGGGCGTGGACCGCCTGGGCGTGCGCGAAGGGCCGGTGCAGGGCGCCGCGGGGTCGCAGGCTTCTGCCTGGGGCATCCTGCTGGCGGGCGTGCTGGTCGGCTTCATCTACCTGCAGCGCCAGCGCAAGCAGGCGGTGCCGCTGTTCCCGGTCGACCTGCTGCGCATTCCGGTGTTCGCACTGTCGATGGGCACCTCGGTCGCCGCGTTCTGCGCGCAGATGCTGGCCTACATCGCGCTGCCGTTCCTGCTGCTGGAGGTGTACGGGCGCAGCCACATCGAGGCCGGGCTGCTCATCACGGCCTGGCCGCTGGCCATCGTGGTGATGGCGCCGATTGCGGGTCGGCTCATCGGCCGCTATCCCGACGGGCTGCTGGGCGGCATCGGGCTGGGCCTGCTGGCCGCCGGACTGGCGCTGCTGGCGGCGCTGCCGGCGCACCCGGGCAATGCCGACATCGCCTGGCGCATGGCGCTGTGCGGGCTGGGTTTCGGGCTGTTCCAGTCGCCCAACAACCACACCATCGTGACCTCGCCGCCGGCGCATCGCAGCGGGGCGGCCAGCGGCATGCTGGGCACGGCCCGGCTGACCGGGCAGACGCTGGGCGCGGTGGTGCTGGCGGCGGTCTTCAGCCTCTGGAGTCCGCATGGCGGCCACGGCCCCGTGGTGGCGCTGGTGCTGGCCGCCAGCTGCGCGGCGGTGGCGGCGGTCTTCAGCACGCTGCGCCTTCGGACGACAAGCCACGGCGTCTGAATGGGTTAGGGTACCCACCCATGAAGGAAGTACCCGACACCGTGGTCTGCCCGGGATGCGACGCGGTCTACAGCCGCGCGCCGCTGCATCCGCGCGACGTTGCGCGCTGCCCGCGCTGTGGCACGGAGCTCGACCGGCACCCCGGCCAGCAGGAGCGCCGCATTCTTCCGCTCACGGTGGCCAGCCTGATCATGTTCGCCATTGCGAACCTGTTTCCCATCGTCGAGATCGAACTGCGCGGCCTGACCAGCCAGACCACGCTGGCTGGCGCGGTGGTGGCGCTGAGCGCCGAGGGCATGTCCCTGGTGGCGCTGCTGGTGCTGGCCACGACCATTCTTTTTCCCTTGCTGCAGCTGTGCATCCTGGCCTACCTGCTGGTGCCGCTGAGCCGTGAGCGGCGGCCGCTGGGCTTTGCGCTGCTGGTGCGGTCCATGCAGTCGCTGCGGCCCTGGGGAATGATCGAGGTGTTCCTGCTCGGTGTGCTGGTGGCCATCGTCAAGCTCTCCAGCATGGCGACGGTGGTGCCGGGGCCGGCCTTGTGGGCCTTCATGGCGCTGACGGTCTTGCTGACGACGGTGCTGTCGTTCAACCCGGGCGCGTTCTGGGGGATGACGTTTCGCCCGAAGGGCCAGGAAGACGGCCGGGAAGAGGGCGAGAAAGAGGGCCAGGCCGGCGAGCTGCGCACCGAAGACAACGGGACAGCGTCATGAGCCTGTTCGCTTTCCTGCGCCCGCGTGCATCGCGCGCGCCTGAAGAAACCCAGGACATCGACGACGAAGACGCGCCGGTGCCTACCGCGGCCGCGCTCGGCCTCATGGCCTGCCGGCACTGTGCCGTCGTCTGGCAGGACGCACGCGAGGGCGACGCCTGCGGGCGCTGCGGCACCCGGCTGCACACGCGCAAGCCGCAGAGCCTCACGCGCACCTGGGCCTTTCTGATTGCGGCCTGCGTGATGTACATCCCGGCCAACCTGCTGCCGGTGATGATCACGCGCACGCTGTTCGGTGCGCAGTACGACACCATCCTGAGCGGTGTCATCTATTTCTGGGTGTCGGGCGCCTACGGGCTGGCGGCCATCGTCTTCATCGCGAGTTTCCTGGTGCCGCTGTTCAAGCTGGCGGTGCTTTTCTTGCTTGTGGTGACGGCGCAGCGCGGCAGCACCTGGCGCCAGCACGAGCGGGCCAAGCTGTATCACATCATCGAGGTCATCGGCCGCTGGTCGATGCTCGACGTGTTCGTGGTGTCGCTGCTGACCGGGCTGGTGCAGATCCAGGGCTTCGCGGTGATCACCGCGGGCGTGGGCATCGCGGCCTTCGGCGCGGTGGTGGTGCTGACCATGCTGGCCTCGCTGAGCTTCGACCCGAAGCTCACCTGGGACAGCAGGCAGGCGCAGGCCGACTTTCAGGACAGGGACAGTGCGCACGCACATGACAACAACGACCGGAAACCAGCATGAGTGAAGAAGACCAACCCCAGGACAAACCGGCACCGCAGCCGGCGCCTTCGGCGCTGCCCAGGCCCCGCGTGGCGCGACGGCGCGAATGGCTGCCCTCGCTGATCTGGCTCATTCCCATCGTGGCGGCGCTGGTCGGCATCACGCTGGTGGCGCGCATCCTGATGGAGCGCGGCCCCGAGGTCGTGCTCACCTTCAAGACCGCCGAAGGCCTGGAGGCCGGCAAGACCGCCGTCAAGTACAAGGACGTGCAGATCGGCCTGGTCACCCACCTGCGGCTGGCGCGCGACCGCTCTCACGTGCGCGTGCTGGTGCAGTTCAACAAGGACGCCGAGGGCTTCACCGCCAGCGACTCGCGCTTCTGGGTGGTTCGCCCGCGCCTGGACACCTCGGGCATCTCGGGCCTGAACACCTTGCTGTCGGGCGCCTACATCGGCGCCGACGCGGGCGTGTCGAAGGAAACCGCGGGCGAGTTCACCGGGCTCGAAACCCCGCCCATCGTCACGCGCGACGACTCGGGCAAGCAGTTTCTGCTGCGCGCCAACGACGTGGGTTCGCTCGACGTGGGCTCGCCGGTGTACTACCGGCGCATCAAGGTCGGCCAGGTGGCGGCCTACGAGCTGGACGGCGATGGGCGCGGCGTGACCATGCGTGTGTTCGTCAACGCGCCCTACGACAAGTTCGTGGGCATGAACACCCGCTTCTGGCAGGCCAGCGGCATCGACGCGCAACTGAGCGCCAGCGGCTTCACGCTGCGCACGCAGTCGCTGGCCACCATCCTGCTGGGGGGTATCGCGTTCCAGGCGCCCGAGGGCGTGATGGGCCCGGTCGCCACGGAGAACGCGTCCTTCGCGCTGGCGCAGGACGAGGCCACCGCCATGAAGGAGCCCGACGGGCCGTCGCAAACCCTGCTGATGTACTTCAACCAGTCGCTGCGCGGCCTGACGCCGGGCGCGCCGGTCGACTTCCGCGGCGTGGTGATCGGCGAGGTCAAGTCGATCGGCGTGGAGTTCGACCGCGCCGAGCGCGAGTTCCGCATGCCGGTGCTGGTGCAGGTCTACCCCGACCGCCTGCGGCGCCGCGAAGCGCCGGGCGCCGGGCAGCCCGAGTCGCGCGCCACGCAACAGGAGCGGCTGCGCTTCCTGGCCGAGAAGGGCCTGCGCGCCCAGCTGCGCAACGGCAACCTGCTGACCGGCCAGGTCTATGTGGCGCTCGACTTCTTCCCGAAGGCGCCGGCGGCCAAGGTCGACGTCACGAAGAACCCGATCGAGCTGCCCACGGTGGCCAACAGCCTCGACGAGATCCAGTCGCAGGTGCAGGAAATAGCCACCAAGCTGAACAAGGTGCCCTACGAGCAGATTGCCGCCGACCTGCGCACCACGCTCGCCACGCTCAACAAGACGCTCACCAGCGCCGAGCAGACCGTGACCCGCATCAACAACGACGTGACGCCCGAACTGGCTGCCGCCATGAAGGACGTGCGCAAGACCGTCAACACGGCCGAGCGCACGCTGGCCGACGACTCGCCGCTGCAGCAGGACATGCGCCAGACGCTGCAGGAACTGACGCGCGCCGCGGGCTCGGTGCGCGTGCTGACCGACTACCTGGAGCGCCACCCCGAGTCGCTGCTGCGCGGCAAACCGGACGACAAGAAATGAAGAAGAACCTCGCATTCCTGGCCATTCCCGCGCTGGTGGCCGTGCTGGCCGGCTGCGCCAGCAAGCCCGACAGCTACTACACGCTGGCCAGCCCCGTGGCCGCCGCCGATGCGGCGCCTTCCACGCTCGGCGGCGCCGCGCCGCTGTACATCGAGCTGGCGCCCGTGGCCGTGCCCGAGCGCTTCGCGCGTCCGCAGATGGTGGTGCGCCAGCCCAACGGCAGCGTGCAGGTGGAAGTGCTGGAGCAGCACCGCTGGGCCTCGTCGTTCGAGAACGAACTGCGCGATGCGCTGTCGAGCGGCATCTCCGCGCGGCTCGGCGCACTCGACGTGACCAAGGGCGGGCGGCAGACCTCGCAGCCGGTGTGGCGTATCGCGGTGCAGCTGCGCCAGTTCGATGCGGTCGACGGCGCGCGCGTGGACGCGAGCTTCAGCTGGACGCTGCGGCGCTCGGACGAGGCGCGCACGGTGGTCTGCCAGATGAATTTTGGCGAAGCCGTGGGCGGGGGGATGGACGCGGTGGCGCAAGGAGCACAGCGCGTGACCGCGGCGGCGGCGGCGGCCATGGCGCGCAGCGTGGCTGCGGCGCGGGCGAATCCGTCGGCGAGCGCCTGCGCTTCCTGATTTTTTTCTTGCTCCCTCCCCCTCTGGGGGAGGGCCGGGGTGGGGGCACGTCGGCGCTGGAACAAGAGCGGCGGATCGTTAAAGGGCTGCCCCCATCCCAACCTTCCCCCGAAAGGGGAAAGAGCAAGGCAGGAATCCCCCACCAAGGAGTCCCCATGGCACAGGGCGGCAAGGCGCCGTGCGACGACA
>NNBU01001017.1_pt1 | contig 11702 bp, 9 predicted proteins | sample 1173781 | NCBI WGS metagenome assembly NNBU01 (sample SAMN07173937, study PRJNA388173) | plant metagenome | biome: Plant school; feature: Soil; material: Symbiotic tissue of Blasia pusilla L.; isolation source: symbiotic tissue sample KVJ2 | host: Blasia pusilla | place: Norway: Troms, Kvaloya...
CTGCGCATCCCGCCGATCGTCGTCACTCTCGGCACACTCACCATCTATCGCGGCATAAGCTTCGTTCTGTCTGGCGGCGCATGGGTCAATGCCCACCAGATGCAGCCCGACTTCCTCGGTGTTCCGCGTCTGCCAGTCCTCGGCTTGCCGATCCTCTCATGGATTGCAGTCGCCGTCGTCATCCTGGTCGGTTTCATCCTCGCACGCACGCCCTTCGGTCGCTCGACCTATGCGGCCGGCGGCAATCCGGTCGCAGCCGTCTATGCCGGCATCGATGTCGGCCGCGCCCGCTTCCTCGCCTTTGTCCTCTCCGGAGCGCTCGCCGGCCTCTCGGGCTATCTCTGGGTCTCCCGCTACGCCGTCGCCTATGTCGATATCGCCTCGGGCTTCGAACTCGACAGCGTCGCGGCCTGCGTCATCGGCGGCATCTCGATTGCAGGCGGCATTGGCACGGTCATCGGCACCGTGCTCGGCGCCCTCTTCCTCGGAGTCATAAAGAACGCCCTGCCGGTCATCGGCATCTCGCCCTTTGCCCAGATGGCCATCTCCGGCATCGTCATCGTGCTCGCCGTCGTCTTCAACGCCCGTGCCGAGCGCAAGAAGGGCCGCATCATCCTGCGTGACCGCGCAGCCAAGACGGAGGTGACGGCATGAGTACGTTATCAAAGCAAACCCACGAATCCCGCGTCATCCCTGATCGCCTCGAAACGCCCTTCCGTCGGCTTCTCGCAAGCTGGGAAGTGCTGCTCTTTGGCGTCGCGGTCATCATCTTTATCGCGAATTCGCTCGCCTCACCTTACTTCCTCAACGCCTGGAACCTGTCGGACGCAACCTTCAACTTTACCGAAAAGGCCCTGATCGCCTTTGCCATGGCACTGCTGATCATTGCCGGTGAAATCGATCTTTCGGTCGCTGCCATCATTGCGCTTGCCTCCACGGCAATGGGTTATGCCGTGCAGATGGGTGTAGGTACGCCCGGCCTGGTGGCAATCGGTATCACCGTCGGCCTCGCCTGCGGCGCTTTCAACGGCCTGCTCGTTGCCGGGCTGAAGCTCCCCTCGATCGTCGTCACCATCGGCACGATGAGCCTGTTCCGAGGCATCTCCTATATCGTCCTGGGCGACCAGGCTTTCGGCAAATATCCCGCCGATTTCGCCTATTTCGGCCAGGGTTACGTGGTCTGGGTCTTCTCCTTCGAATTCGTGCTCTTCCTCGTCATGGCAGTCGTCTTCGGCATCCTGCTCCACCGGACCAATTTCGGACGCCATGTCTATGTGATCGGCACCAATCCGCATGCCGCGCGCTTCTCCGGCATTCCGGTCGAACGGGTGAAGTTCATCCTCTTCCTGCTGACCGGTCTGATGAGCGGCATCGCTGCCGTCTGCCTGACCTCCCGCCTCGGCTCCACCCGCCCGTCGATCGCTCAGGGGTTTGAATTGGAAGTCGTTACCATGGTCGTGCTCGGCGGCGTCTCGATCCTTGGCGGGTCAGGTTCCATTGCCGGCGTCGTCATCGCCGCCTTCGTCATGGGCCTCGTCACCTTCGGCCTCGGCCTGCTCAACGTGCCCGGCATCGTCATGTCGATCTTCATCGGCTTGCTGCTGATCATCACCATCGCCCTGCCGATCGTCGCCCGTCGCCTTCGCAACGCAAGGAGCGCCGCATGACCACCGAGCGTTACGCCTTCAAGATGAGGCTCAATCCCGGCATGGAAGTCGAGTATCGCAAGCGCCATGACGAGATCTGGCCGGAGCTCGTTGCCCTGCTACATGACGCAGGCATCAAGGACTATTCCATCCATCTCGACCCGGAAACGAACATCCTCTTCGGCGTGCTGTCGCGGCCGAAGGATCACCGCATGGCAGATCTGCCGAACCACCCGGTGATGAAACGCTGGTGGTCGCATATGGCCGACATCATGCAGTCCAATCCGGACAATTCGCCCGTCGCCATTGATCTCATTCCAGTCTTCCACCTTCCATGAGCACGCAAGCCTTCAAGCGCATCGCCGTCATCGATATCGGCAAGACCAACGCCAAAGTGGTCGTTGTCGACACCATATCGGGACGCGAGATCGCCGTCCGCAAGACTGCGAACACGGTTTTGCAGGGGCCACCCTATCCGCATTTTAATATAGCCGGCTTGTGGGCCTTTATCCTTGCGACACTGAAGGAATTCGCCACGACGCCCGGTTTCGACGCCCTGTCGATCACCACGCATGGCGCCTCAGGCGTGTTGCTGGATAAGGAGGGCGAACTCGCACTTCCGGTCCTCGAATACGAATATCTCTATCCGCAAGACGTGCAGGTCGCCTACGCGGCACTCAGACCTGACTTCGCCAAGACCTCGTCTCCCGCTCTCTCAGGCGGTCTCAACTGGGGTGCACAGCTGCATTTCCAAAAACATGTTTTCCCGGACGCATTCGCCCGCGTCGCGACAATCCTCACCTATCCGCAATACTGGGCTTACCTACTGACCGGCGTCTTGGCCAATGAGGCAACGTCGCTGGGATGCCATACGGACTTATGGCTGCCATTTAAAGGCGCCTATTCGCCCCTCGTCGACGCACTTGGTATCCGGGAGCGCATGGCGCCGATCCGCTCGGCGTTCGAGCCCCTCGCCCCGATACGCAGCGAGATCGCCACGGAGATCGCTCTCGGCCAATCCGTCCCGGTCTATTGCGGCATTCATGATTCCAATGCCTCGCTGCTCCCGCATCTCATCGGCTTCGGCACCCCCTGCACGGTGGTCTCGACAGGAACCTGGGTCATCAGTTTCGGAGTCGGAGCAAGGCCGGACCATCTCGATGGCGCCCGTGACACGCTGGTCAATGTCGACGCCAATGGCAGCCCCGTGCCCTCCGCCCGTTTCATGGGCGGCCGCGAATGGGACCTGTTAACGCGCGACCTTCCGCAAACGACGGCTGACGAGGAACGAACGGCCCTGCAATCGGTGCTCGACAAAAGCCTGATGCTGCTGCCGAGTGTCGTGTCCGGCACCGGACCATTTCCGGACAAGATAGCGCGTTGGACGACCGAACCGACGTCGCCGGCCGAACGCCGCGTGGCCGTGAGCCTCTACGAGGCCTTGATGACCATGACATGCCTGGACCTGATCGCCTCGGCTGGCCCGATCATCGTGGAAGGTCCATTTGCCACGAACCCGATTTATCTTGCCGCACTTCACACCCTGGCAGATCGCCCGGTGCATGCATCGGAGGCGACCACCGGAACAGCCATCGGCGCTGCCCTGCTCACGGGGATCCACCTGAATGTGCCGATGCATGCCGTCATCGAGACACTCGACGGTTTGCAGGTTTACGCCCAGGCGTGGAAGGTTTTGGCGGAGAAAACTGACTAATCTCGGGCTGCAAGAGCGCAGCATGGAGTGCCGCCGATCAGCGATGCGTCAAAGAGCGACGATCAATACGGCGAGGAAGGCGATCGAGGCGCTGGTCGTTGCGATCGCCATGCACCGACCATTCGTATCCGTCAGTTGCGACGAACGGTAGGCGCTGGTCTTTTTCACGATCGATCGCGACATCAATATCCCCTGGCAAGGCCGTAGATCGGCGGCGCCGACAACGTCCTCGCCACAGTCTCGTCATATTTGTCTACGGGTCAATCATCACAACTAAATTGGTATTCTAAATATTCGACGGCCGAGAGAATGCCCGACCACCACGAACCCCACATGCGAAACGCCGCGGAAATCTCGCGGAGGACGATGCGGGAAATGGAGGCACCCCCTCGCAATTTCACGCATGACGTGACAATACCGACATACGGTCACGCGCCGCGCGGGAGCCGCAATGCGCATTTGACGCAGAGCATATATTTCAAAGCCGACCACGATCTCGAGAGATCGAAAAGAGCCGGCACCGGCAAACGGTTTGGGAGAAGCCATGACCAACACCCCGTCCTCCAGCGCGGCCTCGGCGCCAAATCTCGGGGCGTTCACCGGCCCTGCCGTCATGCTGCTTGGCATGCTCCTGTTTGCGCTCAACGATGCCATGGGCAAATGGCTGGTGGCGAGTTACGGCATTGGCCAGGTCATCCTTATTCGCAGCATTGCAGCCCTTCTTGTGCTGGCCCCCTTCCTCTGGATGGCGGGGCGGAAGCCAATCGTCGAGGCGGAGCGTCCGTGGCTGCAGGTGGCCCGCGTTGTCTTCTCCACGCTGGAACTCTTCTGCTTCTACTACGCGGTCATGTATCTGCCGCTGGCCGACGTGATGACCTACTGGCTTGCTGCCCCGATCTACGTCGCCGCCGCCGCACCCTTCCTGCTCGGCGAAAAAGTGGGTTGGCGCCGCTGGACCGCGATCGGTATCGGCTTCATCGGCGTGATCATCACGCTCGAGCCCTCAAGCGCCATGTTCACAGCACCAGCACTGATCTCGATCATCGGCACCGCCGCCTTCGCCTTCATGATGCTATCTGGCCGTAGTCTGCGCGGAACCCCGGACAAGACGCTGGTGCTCTTCCAGACGGGTGGAGCAGCCTCGGCCGGACTGGTTTTCGCCCCGCTCGATTGGACGCCGCTCACCTCGCTGACCGAGGTCCTGCTACTCGGTCTGCTGGGCATTGTTGCCATGACCGCGCACATCCTGGTCAACCGCGCCCTGAAGATCTCAGATGCCGCAACGGTCGCACCGCTGCAATACACCCTGCTTCTCTGGGCGGTCGTTTTCGGCTGGTGGTTCTTCGGTGAAGTGCCACGGCTGACCATGGTCATCGGTGCCGCCCTAATCGTTGGATCCGGCCTGTTCATCTTCTTCCGCGAACAGCAGTTGAAGAAGCGCGACACGGTCCTTCCTGCCGTTCCCGAGTAGCGGACTGCCTTTGCGTCGACAACAATGGGCCAAAGCCCGCTGCGGTCTGATCCTGCGGGCTTTGTCTCGTGGAGCCGTCAGGCCGCGACCAGGGAGGTCGCTTCCTGGTGGCAGCGAGTTCAGCGACGATCGGCAGCTTTGCTCGTCAGCAGTTCATGCCCGGTCGAGAAGTCCGCGACGGGCGAGATTGGCAAACAATGCGCGGGTTCCGAACGTCCATTCAGGACAGGCATCGGTGCGGTCCACCCAGTTCACCAGGCGTCCGAGCTTGGGCGAGGAAATCGCGACCCGATCGCCCACTTCATGGGTAAAACCGAGGCCGACGCCGCGACGATCCTTGACCGGCGCAAACATCGTGCCAAGGAAAAGGACGGCACCGTCGGGATACTGGTGATTGCGGTTGCGCAATTGCGCGACGAGATTTTCCGGAGAGCGGCTGATCGCTGCCATCGGGCTTTCGCCCGTCATTTCGAAGCCGTCCTCGCCGCGCACGACCAGCGCCACGCGCACCTTGCGCAGGACATCGATTGTGAAAGAGCGGTCGAACAACCGGATGAAAGGACCGATCGAACAAGAGGCATTGTTGTCCTTTGCCTTTCCCAGAAGCAGGGCAGAACGGCCTTCGACGTCACGCAGGTTGACGTCGTTACCAAGCGTCGCCCCCACGATCGTGCCGTCTGAACGGACGGCGAGAACAATCTCAGGTTCGGGATTGTTCCACTGCGAGATCGGATGGATGCCGACCATGTCGCCGCAGGCGACGGATGACATCGGCTGAGCCTTGGTGAAGATCTCGGCGTCGGGGCCGATGCCGACCTCAAGGTACTGAGACCAGAGCCCCATGTCCTGCAAAAGCCTTTTGACCTTTGCTGCCTGTTCCGAACCGGCGACGAGACCGCGAAGGCTGTCGCCAAGCACCGGCGCCAACTGCACCCGGATCGCCTGCGCACGGCCCGAATCGCCCTTGGCCTGCTCTTCAATAACCCGTTCCAGCATGCTGTCCGCGAAGGTGACGCCGGCCGCCTTCACCGCCTGCAAATCGATCGGCGCGAGGAGGCGTCCCCCCTTTCCCGAGAGGAAATCATCGAGCGAACCGAGATCTGCAAGATCCGTTGTATCAGACAGACGACCCGCGATGTCATCGATCTCAAGCAAACCGGCCGAAGTCGCTGCAATACCGGTCAAATCGAGCAAGCGCCCATCTCGCACCAGCACCGGGCACGGTCCGCCGGCGGCATCGGACCAGACGCGCCCGACAAGAATGGCCTCGGAAGCGTCTTCCGGCAGAATATCGTGAGACTTCAAGCTGCGTTCTGCCGTCAAAGCGAACCTCCCCGTGTACCGGCAAGACTACGCCTCCCGCAGCCCCACCCAATTGTCTGGATGTCTGACAACCTCTCAAGGCCATTCATAGGGTTCGACCCGCACCCTGTCTAGTCCCACCCCACAGAGCCGGAGCGACCATATCTCGAATGGTGGCCCGGTTCGACGCTCAAAATTGCTCCAGGCTGAGATCAATGCGGCTGGCAGCACCATGCATGTGAACCCGCATGGCTTCGCGTGCCTGCGCAGGGTCACGGCTCGCAATCGCATCCCGCAGTCGCGTGTGCTCGGCAATCGTCACCTCGATAATGTCCTCCAGCACCGCCCTCGAACGCGCGGCATCGATGGCAAGGCTGATGCGTTCTGCGATGAAGCCGATGAACAGCGCGAAATATTCGTTCTGGGTCGCTTCCGCCACCGCCCGGTGAAAGGCGAGATCGGCATCTATGCTCTGATGCGACCATTTTTCAGGCCCAGTCATATCGGCCAGTGCCGCGTCGATACGAGCCAGATCAGCCAGTCTGTGATGCACAGCGGCAAGACCGGCCGCCTCGATTTCGAGAGGGACGCGCAATTGGAAGAGGGCACGAAAGCTCTGCGGCTCGAACAGATCGCCTTCCCTGATACGGATCAGTCGGGCCGGTCGTTCGCTGACAAAGGCGCCGACACCTTGCCGGGTCTCAACCAGACCTTCATTGCGCAACTGCGCAATCGCCTCGCGCACCACCGAGCGACTGACCCCCAGTGTTTTTGCAAGCACATGTTCTGTCGGCAACTTGTGGCCCGGCGCAAGGCGTCCCTCGTTGATCTCCGCCGCGAACTGTGCCGCAATCCGCGTCGGCAGATGATCACTGCGCTTGATTTGCCCGAGATTGATTTGACCGATGTCGACCGCCATACCTGCCTGATCTCCGTACCACCCCTCAGGTTGTTCACGAATCTTCCGTCAAATTCAATTGGGAACAGGAATTCCTCAGGTTCGCCGGTCCCTGCTCGATCAACGGTGGCGCGGGGCCGGTCCGCGACACCCGCAAAACTATTCGGTTTTCAACACGGGAATATGAGGTTATCAGACAACCCTACAAATATAATTTGGCGGCCATGGCTTGTGCTCCCCGAATGCTCGGCGGATGAATGACGGGGAGGAGGAAAGCAATGCATGTTCTCATAATCGGGGCCGCCGGCATGGTTGGCCGCAAGCTCGCCCAACGTCTGAGTGAGGACGGAACACTGAACGGCAGGTCGGTCGAAACCATGACCCTGGTCGATGTCGTCACACCAGAGGCACCGGCGGGATATGGGGGGAGCGTCGTGCTGGAAACCGCCGACCTCTGCGCACAGGGCGCTGCCGAAAAACTCATCGCGGGGCGACCCGATGTCATCTTTCACTTGGCGGCCATCGTGTCAGGCGAAGCGGAACTCGATTTCGACAAGGGCTACCTGATCAATCTCGACGGCACGCGTTATCTCTTCGAGGCCATTCGCCACGCACATCTTCAGGACGGCTATCGGCCGAGAGTGGTGTTTACCTCCTCGATCGCCGTCTTCGGCGCCCCATTTCCCTTCCCGATCCCGGATGACTTTCACACCACGCCGCTCACCAGCTACGGCACCCAGAAGGCGATCTGCGAATTGCTGCTGGCTGACTACGCCCGCAAGGGCTTCTTCGACGGTATCGGCATCCGCCTGCCGACGATTTGCATCCGCCCGGGCAAGCCGAACAAGGCGGCCTCCGGCTTCTTTTCCAACATCCTGCGCGAACCGCTGACCGGCCAGGAAGCCGTGCTTCCCGTCACCGAAGACGTGCGCCACTGGCATGCCTCGCCGCGCTCGGCCGTCGGATTTCTGCTGCATGGCGCGACGATCGACGTCGAAAAGGTCGGCCCCCGCCGCAACCTCTCCATGCCGGGCGTCAGTGCGACGGTCGGCGAACAGATCGAAGCCCTCCGCCGCATCGCCGGCGACAAGGCCGTCAGGCTGATCCGCCGCGAACCGGACGAGATGATCATGCGCATCTGCGCCGGCTGGGCACCGGGCTTCGAGGCCAAGCGCGCCCGTGAACTCGGCTTCGTTGCGGAAAATTCCTTCGACGACATCATCCGCATCCACATCGAGGACGAACTGGGAGGCAAGCTGTGAGCGCAGCAAGAACCAAGAGCATCGCACTTCTCGGCACCGGCCTGATGGGCGCACCGATGACGCGCCGCTTGCTCGCCGCAGGCTTTCCGGTCACCGTCTGGAACCGAGATCTTAGCAAGGCGGAAGCCCTGGCCGAGAACGGGGCAAAAGTTGCACAATCAGCGGCGGAAGCAGCCAAGAACGCCGATGTCGTCATCACCATGCTCTCCGACGGCAATGCCGTTGGCGACGTCCTCTTCGCAGCCGGCGTCGCCGACGCCTTGAAGCCGGGCGCCGTGGTCGTCGACATGTCGTCGATCGCCCCGCCGATCGCCAAGGATCACGCCGCAAGGCTGGGCGAGCGCGGCATCGCCCACGTCGATGCGCCGGTCTCGGGCGGTGTCGTCGGTGCGGAAGCCGGAACACTGGCGATCATGGCAGGCGGCGAAGCCTCGGTGATCGAGGCCCTCGCCGAGGTCTTCGCCCCCCTCGGTCGCGTCACCCATGTCGGCCCCTCGGGTGCCGGCCAGATTTGCAAGCTGGCCAACCAGCAGATCGTCGCCGTCACGATCGGCGCTGTTGCGGAAGCCATGATGCTGGTCGAAGCCGGCGGCGCATCGCGCGAGAAGTTTCGCGAGGCCATCCGCGGCGGTTTCGCCGAAAGCCGCATCCTGGAACTGCACGGCGCCCGCATGGTCGAGCGCCGCTTCGAACCGGGCGGCCTGTCGCGTCTGCAGCTGAAGGACCTGAATGCGGTCGCGGCCATGGCGGAGGAATTTTCACTCGACCTGCCGCTAACGGAGGAAGTGCGCAGCGCCTTCGAAGCTTTCGTCGCAGATGGCAACGGAGACACCGACCACAGCGCGCTGCTTATGCATTTGGAGAAGATCAATCACCGGGCGGATCAATCATGAGCGCATCAGAGCAACCGAAACGCAGGCTGCGGTCGCAGGACTGGTTTGACAATCCTGACCACCTTGATCTGACTGCGCTCTATCTCGAGCGCTTCATGAATTACGGCACGACGCCCGAGGAATTGCGCGCGGGCAAGCCCATTATCGGGATTGCCCAGTCCGGCAGCGACATCAATCCCTGCAATCGCCACCACCTCGATCTCGCCAAGCGTGTCCGCGATGGCATTCGTGATGCGGGCGGCATCCCGATCGAGTTTCCCTCCCATCCGCTCTTCGAAAACTGCAAACGCCCGACTGCGGCCCTCGACCGCAACCTCGCCTATCTCGGCCTGGTCGAACTCCTGTATGGCTATCCCTTCGACGGTGTCGTGCTGACGACAGGCTGCGACAAGACCACCCCCTCCGCGCTGATGGCCGCCTCCACGGTCGACATTCCGGCCATCGTCCTCTCCGGCGGGCCAATGCTTGACGGCTGGCATGATGGCGAACTGGTCGGCTCCGGCACGGTGATCTGGCGCTCGCGCCGCAAATATGCGGCAGGCGAGATTACCAAGGAGGAGTTCCTCGAACGGGCGCTCGATTCCGCTCCCTCGGTTGGCCATTGCAACACCATGGGCACGGCCTCGACCATGAACGCCATGGCCGAAGCCCTAGGCATGTCGCTCACCGGCTGCGCCGCCATTCCTGGTGCGTATCGCGAGCGCGGTCAGATGGCCTATCGCACCGGCTGCCGCGCCGTCGAACTGGTGATGCAGGACATCAAACCATCCGACATCCTCACCCGCGAGGCTTTCCTCAATGCCATCCGCGTCAACTCGGCGATCGGTGGCTCGACAAATGCGCAGCCACACCTGATGGCCATGGCCAAACATGCGGGCGTTGAGCTTCTGCCCGAGGACTGGCAGGTCTACGGTTTTGACATCCCCCTGCTCGCCAATGTCCAACCGGCCGGCGCCTATCTCGGCGAACGCTTCCACCGGGCCGGCGGCGTGCCCGCCATCATGTGGGAACTGCTGCAGGCCGGCAAGCTCGATGGCAGTTGCCCAACCGTTACCGGCCGCAGCATGGCTGAGAATCTCGAAGGCAAGGAAGCGGTCGACCGCGAAGTCATCAAGCCCTATGCCGAACCGATGCGCGAGCGGGCAGGCTTCCTGGTCCTCAAAGGCAATCTCTTCGACTTCGCCATCATGAAGACCAGCGTGATCTCCGAGGGCTTTCGCCTGCGCTACCTGCAGGAGCCCGGTCGCGAGGGCATTTTCGAAGGCCGCGCCGTCGTCTTCGACGGCTCGGAGGATTATCACAAGCGGATCAATGACCCGTCTCTTCAGATCGATGAAAACTGCATCCTCGTGATCCGAGGTGCGGGCCCCCTCGGCTGGCCCGGTTCTGCCGAGGTGGTCAACATGCAGCCGCCAGATCACCTGATCCAGCGCGGAATCCTCAGTCTGCCGACGATCGGGGATGGTCGCCAGTCCGGCACAGCGGATAGCCCTTCGATCCTCAACGCCTCGCCCGAAAGTGCAGCGGGCGGCGGCTTGGCCTGGATCCGCAGCGGCGACAGGATCCGCATCGACCTGAACCAGGGTCGCTGCGATATGCTGGTCTCCGACGAGGAGATCACGCGACGCAAGTCGGAGGGCATTCCGGCAGTTCCGGCCGACGCCACCCCCTGGCAAATGCTGTACCGCCAGACCGTGACCCAGCTCGCGGACGGCGCAACGATCAAGGGCGCCGAGACCTTCAGGCAGATCTCCAAGAGGCCACCACGCCACAATCATTGACCGGCCAAAGGCATAGCCACCGCGACCCTTAGCGCGCTGCGGTGGCTACCACACCACATGGTAACCAATTCCGGCAGCTCGGCGGTTCCAGATGGAACTGACCGGGCGGAAATTCATTCTCCATCCAAGCAATCGCATTGATGGAGACTGCAATGAAATCCGTGGCTTCGCTGCTGGCCGGTACCGCACTCGCCGTGACCATCTTGATGGGTGGTGTCGTGGTCGCTTCAGCAGTGCTCGTCCCGAATGAGGATGTTCCGCGCTTCACCGGTCTCGATGTAAAAGATCTTTGGACTGAGACGCCTGTGAGGGTCAATCCGCAGACGCAAACCTATGAGCGGGTTCCGCCGCGCTATGGCAGCCAGGTCGTCATGGCAGCCAATACAAGCAAAGCGAAAGCCTCCACAGAAAAAAGCCTGTCTTCAGCCCCTCAGAGTATCGATCTTGTCTCGGCACACACCATGGCCGATGGAGATACAGCAGATTTCGTGCAAACTGCATTGCCCGAGGCACATGTCTCCTGGTGCCATGCGCGTTACAGATCCTACAGCCCGGACGACAACAGCTATATTTCCTTCCAAGGCAATATGCGGACCTGCATGTCGCCCTATCTTGACCCCTCTCCGGTGGGTGACACAGACGGCAGCACKGAGGAAGGTCAGGCCATMCYGGTTGMGGACACGTCGGAKGGCGGTGGCGCGGTGGCAATCRATTCGCCTCCTGTCTCTTATACAC
>NNBU01000950.1_pt1 | contig 11628 bp, 9 predicted proteins | sample 1173781 | NCBI WGS metagenome assembly NNBU01 (sample SAMN07173937, study PRJNA388173) | plant metagenome | biome: Plant school; feature: Soil; material: Symbiotic tissue of Blasia pusilla L.; isolation source: symbiotic tissue sample KVJ2 | host: Blasia pusilla | place: Norway: Troms, Kvaloya...
CCGCGTGTGGTCCCAGCGCAATAGCGCCTCGGCGCACSCGACCTCGTGGCTCGTGGCGTCGATCAGCGGCTGGAAATACAGATTGAGTGTGCCCAGGCTTACGGCGAGTGCCAGCTCTTGCTCAATCAGGTTGCGGCGGCGTGCCGTGGCATCAAGCGAGGAATCGAAGTAGCGGAAGCGGTTGCGGCCATCGGCCTTTGCCCGGTAGAGCGCAAGGTCGGCGTTGCGCATCAATTGGTCGGGATCCGTACCGTCAACCGGAGCGCAGGCGAGCCCGATGCTAACGCCGATATGGGCCGTTCCCGACCGCAGGTGGAAAGGTTGGCCGAGCCGCTTGATGATGCGCGCCGCCAGATGTCCGGCGCTTTTCGGATCATCGCCCGACATGTGCAGAATGACGAATTCGTCGCCGCCCAGACGAGCCAGCGTATCCCCTTCGCCGCAAAGCTGTTGCAGAAGGCCCGCCACTTCGCGCAGCAATTCGTCACCGCCGGCATGGCCGTGATTGTCGTTGACCTGCTTGAAACGGTCGAGGTCGAGAAGGATCAGCGAAAAGCCGTCGCCGAAGCGCTCCAGGCGTGAAACGGCCCGGGCGAGATCCTCGTTCAGCAATACGCGGTTGCCGACATCGGTCAGCGGGTCGTGGCGCGCCATGTGTTCGATGTGCAGCCGGGTCTGGCGATTTGCGGTCACGTCGCGGCCAACGCCGCGGTAGCCGATGAAGCGGCCGTCATCGTCATGGATTGCCTTGGCCGTCAGGGACCAAATGCCAAGCTCTCCCGCCTGTTCGACACAGATGTCGACGTCGCGGAAGGATTGTCGAGCCTCGAGCTTGCGTCGGAAGCTGTCGCGATCCTCGATCTGCTCGATCTCGGTCATGCAATGGGCCGCGAATGGAATGGCGTCCACCATCAGCTTGCCGACGATCAGGCTGTCAGGCGCTGCCAGTTGCTCGCAGAAGCGGCTTGAGGCACGTTCCAGCCGCAGGTGTTCATCGGCACCCCAGAGCCAGTCGGCTGTGTTTTCCTCAAAGTCGTTGAGCAGGAGATTGATGACGTCCCGCTGTTCATCGGCGGCCATCTTGGCGCGGACCTTTTCTGTCAGGCTTTCGCAGACGGCAAGCGAAGAGCGGACAATGATGGCGGCGAAGATGATGTAGAGGGCAAACAGATAGAGGCCGACCATGGAGGCATGGTTGCCGAGCGCGATCGCAGCTCCGAAGCCTACAATTCCGCAGAAGACGATTGATGCGGGGGGAACCGTCGCAAGCGCAAAGCAACCGCCGCCCGCCATGCCGACGGTGAGTGCAATCAGCACCATGCGCTGGGTCTCTGTTGCGTCGGCATAGGTCAAGGCAGCCAGAGCCGCCCAGAAACTGCTCAGGATCGCTGCATGCAGGACGGCCTTGCGGGTGCCCCGAATGCTGGCAGATTCGCGCATCGGACGCGATCTGCCCTTCTGCCACGTCAGGCAGGTGAAGATTGCCATGGCAATAAGGGATCCGGAGATCAGATTTACGGCCAAAGACGAGGGGCTGCCCCAAAATGCGAGTGCCGCGAGTGCGGCATTGCCAATATTGGCCGCCATCATCCAAGGCGTGTTGTCGCCGACGATCCCGAGCCGTACAGCGCGGATACGAGATGCTTCCTCTGCCGTCTGCCCACCTTCACCGAGGTGCCAGAAGCGTTCGATCCATGAGGTCCTGGGTGGGCCCGAATGCGCCGAGGGAAAATCTGTCATGCCGAAAGCATAGACACCACGCTTTAAGGGCACGTAAATTGCTGAATTAGGGTTGTCTGCAATTGTCTGAAAATACGGTCTTCAGCTTGACTTGATACAGTATAGAACGTGGGACTTCAGCTGCGGATGGCTGTCGGGCACCGAGGGATGGTCGAAGTCGCGCCCTTCGAGCTTGCGCATGCCCAGCCGCTCCATCACGGCGGTCGAGCGGTGATTGTCGTGCACGGCGAAGGCATAGACTTCCTCCAGTCCGCGCTTGTTGAAACCGAACTCCAGGAGTGCTCTTGCCGCTTCGGTCACATAGCCTTGGCCCCAGAAGCGCGTGGCAAGCCGCCAACCGATCTCGACGGCGCCTTCGGGCAGGATGCCGGGAAGGCTTACCTTTGCGAGGCCGCAAAAGCCCATGGCCTCGTCTGAGTGACGATCGGCGAGAGCATAGAAGCCGTAGCCCGTCTCCTCGATCATAGACTGGAGCCGATCCATAAGTTCGTCGCATTCGGCATGGCTGCGCCGCATGGGGAAGAACTCCATGACCTTCGGATCGCGGTTGATCTCTCGAAACAGATCCCTGTCCTTCGGGTACCAATTGCGCAGTCTGAGCCGCTCGGTTTCCAGGATCATCGTTCAGGCCTTAAGGGTGGACAATGTCGGACTTGCGGTAGCCCTGGAGATAGAGGAGGGCAGTCAGATCGGAATGATCGATGCGGATTTTCGCCTCGGCGGCCACGGCCGGCTTGGCGTGGAGTGCCACGCCCGAACCTGCGATGCCGAGCATGCCGAGGTCATTGGCGCCGTCACCGACGGCAAGCGCATCGTCCGGCGTTACACCGAGCGTCTTGGCGATATCGAGAAGCGAATCGACCTTGGCCTGGCGGCCGAGAATCGGTTCTGCGACTTCACCTGTCAGCACACCGTTTTCCTCTAGGAGGATATTGGCGCGATTTTCGTCGAAGCCGAGAACGGCGGCGATGCGGCTCGTGAAGACGGTGAAGCCGCCGGAGACAAGGGCCGTATAGCCGCCCCGCGCCTTCATCGTGGCAATCAGTTCGAGACCGCCGGGGGTTAGCGTGATGCGCTTGGCGATCACCTCGTCGACAACCGTGATCGGCAGGCCCTTGAGCAGGGCGACGCGTTCCCTCAGTGCTGGTTCGAAGGCAATCTCGCCGTTCATGGCGCGAGCCGTGATGGCCGATACCTTGTCCTTCAAGCCCACTTCGGCCGCCAGTTCGTCGATGCATTCCTGGCCGATCATCGTCGAATCCATGTCAGCGATGAGAAAGCGTTTGCGGCGGGTTTCGGCGATCTGCACTGCGACATCGATCGGCAACCCGTCCATGGCCTCCCGCAATTGCGATTCCGAGGCGAGTGCATCCAAGCCGTCGGTCAGCGGAATATCGCAGGCCACGCCGTCGGCGAGCCAGTAGAGCCGGGAGGAGCGAACAGCGTCTGCAGCCTTCTCGGCGACTTCTGGAGTGAGGATGGGATTTGACGGATTGGCGACAAGCGTGGCAACCAAGGCCATGATGCAAGATCCTGGAAAGACGACAGAAGCCATCCTGATAACCGGGCCGACCGCCAGCGGCAAGTCCGCACTCGCGCTGGCGTTCGCCCGACTGCATGACGGCGTGGTGATAAATGCCGACAGCATGCAGGTCTATGACACGCTCCGTGTCGTGACGGCGCGACCCGACTTAAGCGATATGGAAGGCCTCCCGCACCGCCTTTACGGGCACATTCCGGCAGGTATGGCCTATTCCACCGGCGACTGGCTGCGCGAGATGGATGCATTGCTCGCCGAGTTGAAGACGCAGGGCCGCATGCCGGTCGTGGTCGGCGGCACGGGGCTTTATTTCAAGGCGCTGACCGGCGGTCTTTCCGACATGCCCGTGATTCCGGAGGATGTGCGCACGGCCCTTCGCGCCCGTTTGACCGACGAGGGTCCAGAGGTTCTGCATGCGGAACTGGCGTCCAGGGATCCGATCGTCGCCAACGGCCTCAACCCGAATGACGGGCAGCGGATCGTGCGGGCGCTGGAGGTGCTTGCGGCGACCGGACAGTCGATCGAGCACTTCCGCCGGCAGTCGGGGCCAATGCTCATTGATCCGACACGGGCGAAGAAACTCGTCGTATTGCCGGAGCGAAAGCTGCTGCATGTCCGAATCGATCAGCGTTTCGCACTGATGATGGACGCAGGGGCGGTCGAGGAGGTCGAGGCGCTGCTCACGCTTGATCTTTCGCCGCAGGCTCCGGTCATGAAAGCAATTGGTGTCTCGCAGATTTCGGCGATGCTCGCCGGCGAGATGAGCCGCGATCAGGTCGTCGAAACCGCGTCTGCTGCCACCCGGCAATATGCCAAGCGACAGATGACCTGGTTTCGAAATCAGATGGATGCGAGCTGGGCGCGCGTCGACCCGGCTTCCTATAGGGTCGATTGAGCCTGGGCGTCAGTCGCGCTTGTAGAGGCTCGACAGCGGCTTTTTCAGGATGCTTTCTCGCAGCGACGAGCCGTTTCCCTCGCGTCGAAGCGGTTGGGCACCGAAGCTTGGGGCTGCGGCTTCCGGCTGAAGCGTGGGCGAGGCTGGCTCGGCGCGTCGCAGCAGGTCACCCTCGGCCGTACGTGGCAGCATGTCGGGCCGGTAGGGCTCGATGGCGGGCGTTTCAGCGGCGCTGAAGGTCTGGCGTACGGGCGCCGGCGCGTATTGCGCTCTGTTTACCGCCGGGGCAGGGTTTCCTGGAGCGGCGAAACGATTGGGCGGCACGTCGTCCGCGATTGCGTCGTCGTCGTCGAACTCCTCGTCGTCATAGAGACCGTCCGGCGCCATCGGAATGTCGCGACTGCCCATGCTCTGTTCGAATTGCTGCTGGAAGGCCGAGATGTCGGGGCCGGCAATGGCCCGCATGCGGGTGACGATCTGGCGCAGGTCGACGGTATCGGGCGTTTCCTCGGTGGCCTTGGCGTTGACGCCATTGGCCTTGGGCAGTTGGCTTTCATCGACGCGGGTGAAGCGCATGCGCATCGGCACGGCGATGGCCTCGCCGAAGGCAATCGCTTCGCCGTTGCCGATCGAGGAGATGAAGCTGGTGGTGGAAATCGAGCTGTCGGGGATGGCCGAGCGGATGATCTCCTGGTCGCGGTCGTTGGACAGCCGCATGGCAAACAGCGTCGAGCACTGTGACAGAATGGTCTGGTCGAGCTCGCCGGGGCGCTGTGTAATGACACCGAGCGACACGCCGTATTTACGGCCTTCCTTGGCGATTCGGGCGATGGCCTGGCGGGTAGGGAAGAAGCCGAGATTGGGATCGGCTGGTACATAGCGATGCGCTTCCTCGCATACTACCAGCATGTGGATCGCGCCGTTCGACCAAAGCGCGAGCTCAAAGGCCATGCGGCAGAGCACGGAAGCGACCGAGTTCACAACTTCTGACGGGATACCGGAGAGCTGGAAGGTAGAGATCGGCTGATCGTCTCCCGGGATGCGGAATATGTGGGCGATCGTCTCCATGATCGTGTCGCTGATCGTGTTGTTGGAGAACATGAAATGGTAACGCGGGTCGTTGATCGCGGCCATGATGCGCATTTTCAACGAGCGCAGGAACGGCTTTTCGCCACGACCTTCGAGGCGACCGATGCGCTCGTCGATGAGCGCCATCAGGTCTGCGATGCGGTAGGGCACCGGTGTGTCGGCCGTCATCGAACTCTTGTCCGACATACGCCGCATCAGGGCGCTCTCGTTGCCGCGGAAGGCACGCTTGGCCTCCGGCATCAGGTCGCGCAGGATATCCAGCTCTTCGGCAACCGGCTGGCGACCGCGGAACAGGACTTCGGCAAATTCATCCAACCGCATTAGCCAGAAGGGTAGATCGAGGGTGTCAGTGTCAATGACAACGGCCAGATCCGGAAAGGCAGCGGCAAATTCGTTGTGCGGGTCGAGGATAAGGATGCGCAGCTTCGGATCGCTCTCGATCGCCTTGCGCAGCAGAAGCGATACGGCCGTCGATTTACCCACGCCGGTCGAGCCGACCACGGCGAAGTGCTTGGACAGCATCGAGGGAATATGGATGGCGGCGTCTATCGTCTCGTCCTGCGTCAGCTTGCCGATGACCGCGACATCACTGTGATGGGTATCATAGATGCGCAGCAGGTCGGCGGCCCGGATCCGGTGGGCGATGGCGCCGAGATAGGGATAGCAGGAAATGCCGGTAGAGAAGACTTCCTTGCCGGTTTCGCTGACATGGACTTCGCCCAGCAACTCGACCTCGATCAGGAACTCGTTGTCGTCGCCTTCGCCCCAGTTTTTCGAGCCGGTCTGCATGGAGTAGGCGAGCGCCACGACGCGGTTGCGCCCGACACTGATCGAGATCAGGCGCCCGACCGACCAGAGCTCGGTGAGATCGGTGCCACCGTCTTCGGCCACGGCTGCGATCGTTGCCCGCGCGCCATTACACGCGACGACACGTCCGAGCATTCTGTTGCCTGGCCGCATACCATCGCGGCGCTCTTTGTCTCCGGCATCACCGGACTTGTGAAGATCATCGTTCGACAAGCGCATTCTCCCTGCTCGCGCGAGCGTATGAACAATCGCTTAAAATTCTGTATAGGGCGGTAGGGCGATGGCAAGGTTTCGGCACATGCGCAACAAAACTGCGTCGAAGGCCGGCGAAATTGTTAAATGATGCGTTGACGCTTGGCGGCTTTCTGGCTAACACTTCGCCCCATGAAAAACTCGATCGTACTTATCGTGGTGGGAAGGCGCATGGGCAGGATGGTGTAACCATCCGGCGATAGCCACCCATGCGCTAGATGACAGGCTCCCTCAAGGGGCCTTTTTTTATGCCCTAAACCGGGCTATCAGCCCCAAAAAATCCAGAAGGCAGATGGAAACACAGCATGACGGGTAAAGACAATCAGATGACCGGCGCCGAGATCGTTTTGCGCGCGCTGAAGGACAATGGCGTCGAGCACATCTTCGGCTATCCCGGCGGTGCCGTGCTGCCGATCTATGACGAGATCTTCCAGCAGGAAGAGATCCAGCACATTCTCGTCCGCCATGAGCAGGGCGCCGGCCATGCGGCCGAAGGTTATGCCCGTTCAACCGGCAAGGTCGGCGTCATGCTGGTCACGTCGGGCCCTGGTGCCACCAATGCGGTCACACCGCTGCAGGACGCGCTGATGGACAGCGTTCCGCTCGTCTGCATTTCCGGTCAGGTCCCGACTTCGTTGATCGGCTCTGATGCCTTCCAAGAATGCGATACCGTCGGCATTACACGCCCCTGCACCAAGCACAACTGGCTGGTCAAGGACGTCAACCAGTTGGCGAGCGTCATCCACGAAGCCTTCCGCATCGCCCAGACGGGCCGCCCGGGCCCGGTTCTCGTCGATGTTCCCAAGGACATCCAGTTTGCCACCGGCACCTATACGCCGCCGGACGCTCACAAGACGCTGAAGAGCTACCAGCCGAAGGTTACCGGCGACGCACGCGCCATCCAGGCCGCCGTCGAGTTGATGGCGTCTGCCCGCCGGCCGATCATCTATTCCGGTGGTGGTGTCGTCAATTCCGGCCCGGAAGCGACGAAGCTGCTGCGCGAACTGGTTCAGCTCACCGATTTCCCGATCACCTCGACCCTGATGGGTCTTGGCAGCTATCCGGCATCGGGCAAGAACTGGCTCGGCATGCTTGGCATGCACGGTTCTTACGAAGCGAACATGGCGATGCATGACTGTGACGTCATGGTCTGCATTGGTGCGCGTTTCGATGACCGCATCACCGGCCGCCTGAACGCCTTCTCGCCGAATTCGAAGAAGATCCATATCGACATCGACCCGTCGTCGATCAACAAGAATGTCCGCGTCGACGTGCCGATAACCGGTGATGTCGGCCGTGTTCTCGAAGACATGGTCCGCGCTTGGCGGGCTCTGCCGAAGAAGCCTGAGGCCGCGCAGACCACCGAGTGGAATGCTGATATTGCCAAGTGGCGGGCGCGCAAGTCCTTCGCCTATACGCCGTCCAAGGACGTCATCATGCCGCAATACGCGCTGCAGCGGCTCTATGAGCTCAGCAAGCATCGCGACACCTACATCACGACCGAAGTCGGTCAGCACCAGATGTGGGCGGCCCAGTATATCGGCTTCGAACAGCCGAACCGCTGGATGACTTCGGGTGGTCTCGGCACGATGGGTTACGGTCTGCCTGCCGCCATCGGCGTGCAGGTCGCGCATCCCGATGCGCTGGTCATCGATGTCGCGGGCGACGCCTCGATCCAGATGTGCATCCAGGAAATGTCCTGCGCCATCCAGTACGAGCTGCCGGTCAAGGTGTTCATCCTGAACAACCAGTATATGGGCATGGTCCGCCAGTGGCAGCAGCTGCTGCATGGCAACCGTCTGTCGAACTCCTACACGGAAGCGATGCCTGATTTCGTCAAGCTGGCGGAGGCCTATGGTGCCGTCGGTATTCGTTGTGAGAAGCCTGACGATCTCGATGGTGCCATCCAGGAGATGATCGACGTCAAAAAGCCCGTGATCTTCGACTGCCGCGTTGCCAATCTCGCCAACTGCTTCCCGATGATCCCGTCGGGCAAGGCGCATAACGAGATGCTGTTGCCGGACGAGGCGACCGACGAAGCCGTCGCCACTGCCATCGATGCCAAGGGTCGTCAGCTCGTCTGACCGGGAGGAAAAATCATGAACGCACACCTTCAACCGACCGGTTCCGCCTATTTCATCGCCAAGGAAACGGCCGCCATCGAGAGCCACACGCTCTCGGTTCTCGTCGACAACGAGCCGGGCGTGCTTGCCCGGGTCATCGGCCTGTTCTCCGGCCGTGGCTACAACATCGAAAGCCTCACCGTCTCGGAAACCGAGCACGAGGCACATCTGTCGCGCATCACCATCGTGACGCGCGGCACGCCGAGTGTGCTCGAGCAGATCAAGGCGCAGCTGGAGCGGATCGTGCCGGTCCATCGCGTGCTCGACCTGACGGTGCGTGCCCGCGAACTCGGGCAGGAGCGGCCGATCGAGCGGGAGGTGGCGCTGATCAAGGTGGTCTCATCAGGCGAAATGCGTGCCGAGACGCTGCGGCTGGCCGATGCTTTCCATGCCAAGGTTGTTGACGCGACCGTTGATCACTTCATCTTCGAACTCACCGGCAAGTCGTCGAAGATCGACCAGTTCGTCTCGATCATGAAGCCGCTCGGCCTCAATGAGATCTGCCGCACCGGGATCGCGGCGATGAACCGCGGCTCGCAGGGCATGTAAGGAATTCGGATATTGCCGAATTGCAGAAAAGGGCGATCCGTCGGGGTCGCCCTTTTTGTTTTGCCGGTGTCTTAGCTGTCCATGCCGAGCAGATCGAGGAGGCCCATCTGCTGGGGGGCTGGCGGGAGATTGGCCTCAGCCTTCTTTGGCTTGCCCTTGGCACGCTTTTCTGAGGCAACCTTTGCCGCTTTTTCAGACTTCTTGGATAAGGCTTCCGCCTCCGGCCGCTCGGCCTTCTTCTTCGACGATTTCTTCGTCTTTGCCGGGATATCCTCGGCCGTCTCCATGCCGGTCTCGTCACCAGACGTGTCGATCGTCGTCAGCATCGCCAGAAGGGCATGCCGAAGGGCGTTGGGCCGCAGGCTGTAGTGGATGTACTGGCCCTTCTTCTCGCCCTCGATCAGTTCGGCATTTTCCAGGATCGACAGGTGCTGGGAGATCGAGGGCTTGGCCATGTCGAAGCGGGCGGCGATCTCGCCGGCCGTCAGCGTCGATTGCGACAGATGCACCAGCATCATGCGGCGCGGATCGGAGGCCAGCGCGTGGAACACCCGTGATGCGGTCTTGTCCATTGCCGGATGGATGTCCGTCTTGCTCTTCTTCGCCATCGTGTCCCCGCAGCCGCAACCGTCTCTGGATTGTTCCGGAATTAGGAAATCTCCTAATTTCCTGAGGGGCTGGCGTAAAGGCCTTGTGCTTCAGGGGCTGTGGACAGACCACCTATCAATGCGCTCAGATCATCTCCAACGGCATCTTGCGCTCCGGCGGTGGGAAGGCGGCGTCCAGCCGTTCCCAGTCTTCGTCGGAAATGTCGAGATCGACTGCATCGCGGTTTTCCTGCAGGCGGCGCAGGTTCGCGGTCTTCGGGATCGGCATGACGCCGTCGCGCTCCAAGAGGAAGGCGAGCGCAACCTGCGCCGGCGTTGCCTGGTAGGCTTTTGCGACATGGATGAGTTCGGGATGATGCAGAATGCGGCCCTGTTCGATCGGGGAGTAGGCCATGATCGGGATTGCCTGTTCCTGGCACCATGGAAGAAGGTCGAATTCGATGCCGCGGCGGGAGATATTGTAGAGCACCTGGTTGACCGCACAGTTTGGGCCATCGGCGACGGAGAACAGGTCCTCCATGTCTTCCACGTCGAAATTCGATACGCCCCAGGCGCGGATGCGGCCGGCTTGTTTCAACTCCTCCATGGCGGCCACGGTGTCTTCCAATGGGTATTCACCGCGCCAGTGCAGGAGGTAGAGATCGAGGTAATCCGTGCCGAGGCGGTCGAGTGATTTGCTGCAGGCTGCAAGCGTGCCGTCGTAGCTTGCATTCCAGGGCAGGACCTTCGACACCAGGAACGCTTCTTCGCGGCGGTCTTTCAGGGCTTCGCCGACGATGCGCTCGGCGCCGCCATCGCCATACATTTCGGCCGTGTCAATCACGGTCATGCCGAGATCGATCGCGATGCGGATGGCGTCCACCTCCGCCTTTGCCTGAGCGCGGGTCTCGCCCATCATCCAGGTGCCGAAGCCAAGCGAGGGCACGGTGGTGCCGTCGGGGAGGGTGAGGCTCGGGATCTCGTCTTGCATGGTCGGGTTCTCCGGATAAGGGCCGGAGGATAACAAGCAGGCGGCGCGTGGCAAGCATTGGCTTTTCGCCTCTGAAATGTGGTGGTCCGAAGGTGTCACGAGGACAAGAAGTGGCTGGCAAGGTTCGCCGCGGTCGTTATGCTGGCGGGCAAAATCCGGGAGAACCACCCTTGTCCGCCGATACTCTGTTTGCGCTTGTGCTTTTTGCCTTCGCCACCTCGATCACGCCCGGCCCCAACAACATGATGCTGTTTGCCTCCGGCGTGAATTTCGGGTTCCGCCGCACAATTCCGCATATGCTCGGGATCGGCGTCGGCTTCTTTTCCCTGTTGCTCGGGGTGGGGCTCGGTCTCGGCGCCGTCCTGTCGGCCTATCCGCCGGCCTTTATCGGTTTGAAGATCGCGGGTGGCCTGTATCTGCTCTGGATCGCCTGGAAGATCGGCTCGTCCCGGACGATGGGCGAGGGCGAGGCCAAGGCTGCGCCGATGTCTTTTCTTGCCGCCGCCGCATTCCAGTGGGTCAATCCGAAGGCCTGGGTAATGGCGGTGACAGCCATGGCGGTCTATCCGAATCCCGAGCATTATGCTTTGACCGTCGGTATCGTTGCGCTGGTGTTTGCGCTGGTCAATTTTCCCAGCGTGTCGACCTGGGCAGGGTTCGGGTCGGCACTCCGGGAATGGCTATCCGTGCCGGTCCGATTGAAATGGTTCAACATCACGATGGCCGTGGCTCTGGTTTTGAGCCTTTGGCCGATGCTGAAATAGGAGGGTTCATGTCCGGGCATCATCACGATCATGATCACGCGCATGACCACGAGCACGATCACGACAACCATTATTCGGACATGCAGGCGCGGGTGAAGGCGCTCGAAACGCTGCTCACCGAGAAGGGCCTGATCGATCCGGCCGCCATCGATGCGATCGTCGAGACCTATGACACGAAGGTCGGGCCGCGCAATGGTGCCCGCGTCGTCGCCAAGGCCTGGGCTGATCCTGATTTTGCCGACTGGCTGAGGCGGGATGCCACTGCGGCGATTGCCCGCCTCGGTTATCCCG
>NNBU01000505.1_pt1 | contig 11609 bp, 13 predicted proteins | sample 1173781 | NCBI WGS metagenome assembly NNBU01 (sample SAMN07173937, study PRJNA388173) | plant metagenome | biome: Plant school; feature: Soil; material: Symbiotic tissue of Blasia pusilla L.; isolation source: symbiotic tissue sample KVJ2 | host: Blasia pusilla | place: Norway: Troms, Kvaloya...
GGCGGCATCCTCGCCATCCACTACGGCCCGTTCGCCGACGGCGACAGCGCCACCGCAATGCTCACGGGCCTGGTGCTGGTGTCGGCCATGGCCATCCAGAACGCGGTGCACCGCATCCACCTGGGCAGCGCGCCGCCGACCACCCTGATGACCGGCACGACCACGCAGGTGATGGTCGACCTGGCCGACCTGCTGCGGGGCGTACAGGCGCCCGAAGAAGCCGCCGCCGCACGCACGCGCATGCGGCGCATGGCGCTGGCCGTGGCCTGGTTCGCCGCCGGCTGCGCAGCGGCGGCGCTGATCTACGCGCGATGGAACATGTGGTGCTTTGCGGTGCCGCCCGTGCTGGCCGCGCTGTCGGTGGTGCTCCAGCGCAGCACGCATGAAGGCGACCCCACCGCGCCGCCGGCACTCAAGGCCTCATAGGGTTACTTGTAGAGCCAGCGCGCCATCAGGCGCGTGTACCTGGGCATGACGACGTACACCATCAGCCCGACGATGGCCGCCGATGCAACAAGGTGCTCCACCCAGTAGTTCGACACCACCGGCACTTGCGCCAGCAACCGGTGAAACACCGCCGGCACCGCCACGGTCAACGGGTAGATCACCGACAGCGTCAGCAGGAACTGCTTGTAGCGCTTGGCCGGCGGTTGCCCGGCAGACGGGTGAAACCAGAACTCGAGGCCGGTGCGCGTTTCGACCTTCTCGTCGGCGTCGAGCAACGGAGCCACCTCTTCGACCAATTCCCGGCGCGCGCCGGAGGCGAACCAGTCCTGCGCGTGCGCGAGCGAATCGAAGCGGATGGTGATGGTGTACTGCAGCCCGCCCGCCGCCGGGTGGATGACGTTCACGCCGCGGTGCCCCGGAAAGCGTGCGGCGATCGGCACCACCTTCTTCAGCCATTGCTCGTAGGCGGCCACGGCCTCGCGCCTGACCGTCTGCTGGATCACGGCGGTGACGGTTTCGGCGCCGGGCAGCGCGCGTCCGGCAATCTGGTCCAGCGTGGCGGTGCGCAGCTCGGGGTGGCGGTCGTCGGCGGTCATGCGCGCGCTCCTTGTCAAAGGCCGAGCAGTGTGCGGCCCTCGTCGGCCAGCAGATCGTGCGTCTCGGGGTGCGCACGCATGTAGGCGGCGAACACGGGGCATTGCGGAATCACGCGCAGCCCGCGCTCGCGCGCCGAGGCCAGGCCCGCGAGCACCAGTTGCTTCGCAATGCCCTGCCCTTGCAGCGCCTCGGGCACCAGGGTGTGGATGAAGGTGATGACGTCGCCGTCCAGCGAATAGATGGCGACCGCGCGTTCGCCCTGCGACGCGTATTCGAAGCGGTGCTTCGCGGGGTTGTCCTGAACCGAAGAGGGCATGGAAGAAGTGGTCATGAAAGGTTCTCGCTAAAGGCGCTTCAATGCAGATGCGGCAGTTGCCGCACGGCCTGCGGCGCTGTGGTTCCGGTGTCGGCATTGTTTCCGAACCGGTGCACCAGGTGGGCACAGATGGCCAGGGCCAGGTGTTGCTGCACGGCCGAGCCTTCGGGCTCGCGCCGCTCGAACAGGGCCAGCACGGCCGCGCCCAGGTTGCACATCACCGGATCGACCAGGCCCGGCGCGCAGGCCAGGCCGCTCACGCGCGCCAGGCCCGCCGCGCCGGCGACGCCGCGCACCAGCGCGTGCGGCACATAGAACTGCAGCGCGTCCAGCGGCGTGCCCAGGTAGCTCGCCACCTCGTCGCGCAGGTCGACGATGCTCATCGCGCCGGGCGCATAGCCGCGCACCACCGAAGGCCGTCCGCGCACCCAGAGTTCATGGTGCGCCACGTCCGCGAGATGCAGCGTGACCGCGAAAGCGTCTTCGGGCGGGATCTCCTGCTTCATGCCCAGCTGGTCGGGCAGGCAGGTGATGCGCGTGGCGACGAACGGCGTCGCGGATGCCGTCGGCAACATGACGAGCGCAGGCGCGCACGGCACTTCGAAGTACCGTCCCAGCAGGTCGCCGTAAGCGCCTGTCGCGTGCATCGGGGAAAACGGCCGCCTCAGCTCTTCTCAGCCCTGGCGCACCGACTCGAACAGGAACCAGGTGCGCCGCTCGGCCTCGTCGATCCAGTTCTCCAGCACGCTGGCGGTGGCCACGTCGCCGTACTCGTCGCACACCGTGTGCGTGGCGCGCATGAAGCCGGCCAGGCGCTGGTTGTCCTCGCGCAGCTCGGCCAGCATGCCGATGGGCGTCACGAAGTCGGCGTCGTTGTCGGACAGGCGCTGCAGCCGGGCGGCGTGGCCCGTGGAGCGCAGCGTGGTGCCGCCCACCTTGCGCACACGCTCGGCAATGGGGTCGACCGTGGCGAAGATCTGGTCGGCCTGCTCGTCGAGCAGCAGGTGGTAGTCGCGAAACGACGGGCCCGACATGTGCCAGTGGAAGTTCTTGGTCTTGAAGTACAGCGCGAACACGTCGGCCAGCAGCACGTTGAGCGCCGCGGAAATGTCGCGCGTGGCATCGGCGCCGAGGTCGCTGGGCGTGTGCAGCGACGCGGTGCGGCGTGCCTTGGTGCTGCCGGCCAGTGCCTTGACGGACCTGGCTGTCTTGACGGGTTTGGAGGTGGCCATGAGGTTGTTCCTTGGAGTTCCTGGGGTTTCAGAGAGAAAGAAAGTGATGCACCACGGGCTTCTCAGGCCCGATGTGGAAGCGCACGGCCTCGCCCTGCAGGTCGGCGTCGGCATGCGACACGCGGTGGTGCTGGCGCAGGTGCTCGGCCCACGACTCCACGAGGAACCACTCCATCACGCGCTCGGCGTCGCCGGTGTGCTCGGTCACGCCCCAGGCGTAGGCGCCGTCGCGGCGGCGCTCCAGCGACAGGCGCTTCATGGCGTCGAGGAAAGCCGGGCGGTCTTCCTTGCGGATGCGGTACTCGACCTGCACCATCACCGGGCCCCGGTCGTGCGCGATGGGTTCGGCCACCAGCGGTTCGGGCCAGTGGTTGGCGGCCTGCAGGTCCGACTCGCCCGTGGGCAACCGTGCGCGATGGAACAGCAGCGCCACGACGACAAGGCCGACGGCACCGGCCACCAGCGTCCAAGGCACGCCGATTTCCTGCGCAACGAGGCCCCAGCCCAGGCTGCCCGCCGCCATGGCGCCGTTGAACACGGTGAGGTACACCGCCAGCCCGCGCCCGCGCACCCAGTTCGGCAGGATGGCCTGCGCCACGCCGTTGAGCGTGGTCAGCGCAATGATCCAGCCCAGGCCCAGCAGCAACAGCAGCAGCACGGCCAGCCACTTGGGCGGCGCGAACACCAGCGCGGCCATCACGGCGGCGGTGATCACCGAGGCCAGCAGCACCAGCCCGTCGGCGTCCAGCCGCGCGCGCAGCCGCGGCATGACCAGCGCACCGGCGATGGCGCCCGCGCCCACCGCGCCCAGCAGCACACCGTAGAAGCCCGCGGTGCCGTTCAGCATCTGGCGCGCCACCAGCGGCAGCAGCGCCCACACCGAACTGGCGAACAGGAAGAACACGGCTGCGCGCAGCATCACGCGGTGCAGTTCCTTGCTGGCGCGCGTGTAGCGCAGGCCGGCGCGGAAGGCGCCCAGGAAGTTCTCCGACAGGCCGCTGTCCACCGCGGCCGGGCGCTTCCACCACAGCAGCGCCGCGATGACGAACACATAGCTCAGCACGTCGGCGCCGTACGTCATGGCCGCGCCGAAGCTCGCCAGGATCAGCCCGCCCGCGGCCGGGCCGATGGAGCGCGCGATGTTGATGCCCAGCGAGTTCAGCGCCACGGCGCTCTTCAGGTCGGACCGGGGCACCAGTTCGGGCACGATCGACTGCCAGGTCGGCCCCATCAGCGCCGCGCCGATGCCGCCGACGAAGGTCAGCCCGATCAGGTATTCGACGGTGAGCGAGCCGGTGTGCGACAGCACCAGCAGCGTGCCGCTGACACTGGCCAGCACCAGCTGCACGAAGATCAGGAAGCGCCGGCGGTCGAGGATGTCCGACAGCACGCCCGCCGGAATGGCGAGCAGAAAGATCGGCAGCGTGGCCGCCGTCTGAATGAGCGCCACGGCCGTGGGGCTGGCCGACAGGTCGGTCACCAGCCACGAACTGGCCACGTCGCGCATGAAGCTGCCGATATTGCCCAGCACGGTGGCGGCCCACAGCACGGCGAAAACCGGCTGGCGAAGCGGCGCGAAGCTGCCGCCGGCCTTGTCGGTCTTTGCGGTCGTGGCGGCCTCAGCCATGCGCGCGCTCCTTCAGGTCGTGCCAGGCCACCAGCACGAAGCCGCCGACCAGGCCCAGGTGCTCGAAGAACGAGTTCGCGGCCATGAAGCGTTCCTGGCCCACAGGCATCTGCCAGAAGCGCAGCGCCACGAAGGTGGCGAACAGCGTGAACGCGCCCAGCGCCAGGGCGCCCAGCCAGCGGTGGAAGCCCGTGAGGATGAGCACCGACGCGCCCAGCTCCAGCACGATCACCGCCGCCGCCATGGGCGCCGCAGGCGACACGCCGAAGTGGTTCATCTCGGCGATGGCCGAGGTGAAGTCCAGCGCCTTGTTCAGGCCGCCCTGCAGGTAGGCGGCGCACAGCAGCAGCAAGGCGATCCAGCGCAGCGCGGGAGATGGGGTCCAGCGCATGCTCATACCGCCCAGCAGGCGCAACCCAGCGCGCCCCAGAAGCTCTTCAGGTCGGCGATGGGCAGCTTGCTGCTCCAGGCCGTGGCGTGCTGGTGGCCGTGCACGTTGCAGTCGTTGGCGCAGGCGCAGGCTGCGGCGGCCTTCCGCATCGCGTTCTGCATTGCCTTCTGCAGCGGCGCGCCTTCCTTCGTGTCGGCCCAGCCGCCGTAGCCGCCGAAGGTGCGCGCGGGCGACCAGTCGGGCATGGCCGCGGGGGGCGTGCCTTCGTCCAGCGGCGCGAACGGGCCGGCGCCGTAGACCACCTTGCCGCCCACCATGGTCAGCAGCGCTGTGGTGTCGGCGATGTCCGATTCGGCGCAGCCGAAGAAGTCGCGGTCGGGCACCATCAGGTCGGCCAGCTGGCCGGCCTCGATGCGGCCCTTCTTGCCGACCTCGTTGGAGAACCAGGTCACCTTCTCGGTCCACATGCGCAGCGCAGTCTCGCGGTCCACGCAGTTGCGCTGCGGGTACAGCTGCATGCCGCCCACGGTGCGCCCCGTGACCAGCCACGACAGCGACACCCACGGGTTGTACGACGCCACGCGCGTGGCGTCGGTGCCGGCGGACACGTTCACGCCCTTCTCCAGCATGCGCTTCACAGGCGGCGTGGCCTCGGCCGCACCGGCGCCGTAGCGCTCCACGAAGTACTCGCCTTGGTAGGCCATGCGGTGCTGCACGGCAATGCCGCCGCCCAGCGCCGCGATGCGGTCGATCGACTTCTCCGAAATGGTTTCGCAGTGGTCGAAGAACCAGTTCAGGCCGGCCAGCGGCGTGTCCTGGTTGACCTTCTCGAACACGTCGAGCGCGCGCTCGATGGTTTCGTCGTACGTGGCATGCAGCCGCCAGGGCCAGCGGTTCTGCGCCAGCACGCGCACCACCTCTTCGAGCTCGCCCTCCATCTCTGGCGCCATGTCGGGGCGCGGCTGGCGAAAGTCTTCGAAGTCGGCGGCCGAGAACACGAGCATTTCGCCCGCGCCGTTGTGGCGGAAGTAGTCGTCGCCCTGCTTGTATCTGGAGGTGGAGGTCCAGTTCAGGAAGTCCTGCTTTTCCTGCTTGGGCTTCTGCGTGAACAGGTTGTAGGCCAGGCGAATGGTGAGCTGGCCGGCGTCGGCCAGCTGCTGGATCACCTGGTAGTCCTCGGGGTAGTTCTGGAAGCCGCCGCCCGCGTCGATGGCGCCGGTCACGCCCAGGCGGTTCAGCTCGCGCATGAAGTGGCGCGTGGAGTTGACCTGGTAGTCCAGCGGCAGCTTCGGGCCCTTGGCCAGCGTGGCGTAGAGGATGGACGCGTTGGGCTTGGCCAGCAGCAGGCCGGTGGGGTTGCCGGCGCCGTCGCGCACGATCTCGCCGCCGGGCGGCGCGGGCGTGTCGCGGGTGTAGCCCACGGCGCGCAGGGCGGCGCCGTTGAGCAGCGCACGGTCGTACAGGTGCAGGATGAACACCGGCGTGTCGGGCGCCACGGCGTTCAGCTCTTCGATGGTCGGCAGGCGCTTTTCAACGAACTGGTGCTCGGTGAATCCGCCCACCACGCGCACCCACTGCGGCGCGGGCGTGATGGCGACCTGGCGCTTGAGCATGCCCATGGCATCGGCCAGGCTGCGCACGCCGTCCCAGCGCAGCTCGAGGTTGTAGTTCAGCCCGCCGCGAATGATGTGCAGGTGGTTGTCGATCAGACCCGGCAGCACGGTCTTGCCCTGCAGGTCGACCACGCGGGTGGCGCTGCCGGCCAGCGGCAGCACGTCTTCGCCGCGGCCCACGCGCAGGAAGCGGCCGTCCTTGATGGCCACGGCACTGGCCGTGGGGTTGGCGCGGTCCAGCGTGGTGAAGCGGCCGTTGTGCAGGATGAGGTCGGGACGCGATGCATCAGCCATGGCGGGGTTCCTTCGATTCCTTGGCCGCCGTGGCGGCGGTGCATTGCGGCAACTCGCCGAACACGTGCGGCTTGACCTGGTGCTGCAACCACGAGGTCGCGGTGGCCTGCGGCTTGAGCACGCTCTTGATGAGCGGCGGCAACTGCTCGCCGAGCAGGATGCCCAGAAGCCCCACGAGGGCGATGACCGGCGGGGCCGGCGAGCGCACCTGGAACAGTGCGTAGATCACACCGACCAGCAGGCCGAGCGCGAGCGACAGAACATAGGGCTTCATCTTCGTCACCGCCGGGTTCAGCCTTCGTGCGCGCCGAACATGGTCTTGGCGTAGGTCACGCCCAGGCCGTAGGCGCCGCCGAACTTCTTCGCGATGCCGGTGGTCATCTCGTAGGTGTCGGTGCGGGCCCAGTCGCGTTGCAGCTCGAGCAGGTACTGCAGCGAGGTCATGGGCTGCGCGCCGGCCTGCACCATGCGGTCCATTGCGCGGTTGTGCGCCTCGGCCGACACGTCGCCGCAGGCGTCGGCAATCACGAACACCTCGAAGCCCTGGTCGATGGCCGACAGCGCCGGCCCGACGATGCACACGCCGGTCCACAGGCCCGACAGCACGATGCGCGGCTTGCCGATCTCGTTGATGCGGGCGATGACGGCTGCGTCTTCCCAGGTGTTCATGGAGGTGCGGTCGAGCATCTTCTGGCCCGGGAAGGCGTCGGTGATCTCGCTGAACATCGGGCCCGAGAAGCTCTTCTCGGCCACGGTGGTGAGCACGGTCGGCACGCCGAAGCCGGCGGCCGCGTTGGCCACGAGCGCGGCGTTGTTGCGCAGCGTGATGGCTTCGATCGAGTGCGTGGCGAAAGCCATCTGCGACTGGAAGTCGATCATGACCAGCGTGTGGTCCTTGGGGGTGAGGAGCTTGGCGCCGGCGGTGGGGGTGGCTTTGATGGACATGAGGTGACTCCGTGACGAGGTTGAGGTGAAAGCGAGAAAAAGTGGGGCGTGGCCCCGTGAAAACCGTTGCTGGCCTCTGGCGTGCATCCTCGTTTCAGCGAGGGTGCGTGTCTTGTCGATTAATGAGGCCGTTTGGACATTTGCCGCCGCTCAGAACGCGGGCAGCTCGTTCGGGCGCAGGTCGAACACCAGCACCTCGGCAGCTTCGCCGCGCGCCAGTTCGATCTGCTGCGCGTTGCGCACCCGTGCGCCGTCGCCTTCGGACATGCGCTGCCCGTTGACCTCCACGCTGCCGCGCGCCACGTGCACATAGGCGTTGCGCTCGGGGCCGAAAGCCAGCGAGGCGGTCTCGTCGCCGTCGAACAGGCCGGCGTACACGCGGGCATCCTGGTGCACCGCGAGCGAGCCGTCGGTGCCGTCTGGCGAAATGATCAGGCGCAGGCGGCCGCGCTTGTCTTCAGGCGCGAAGTGCACCTGCTGGTAGCGCGGTGCCACGCCCTTGGCGCCCGGCACGATCCAGATCTGCAGGAAGTGCAGCGGCTCGGTGGCCGACGAGTTGAACTCGCTGTGGCGCACGCCGGTGCCGGCGCTCATCATCTGCACGTCGCCGGGGCGGATGACCGAGCCCGTGCCCATCGAGTCCTTGTGCTCGAGCGCGCCGTCGAGCACGTACGAGAAGATTTCCATGTCGCGGTGCGGGTGGGTGCCGAACCCGCGGCCGGGCGCGACGCGGTCGTCGTTGATCACCAGCAGGTCGGAGAAGCCTTCCTGCTTCGGGTCGTGGTAGTGGCCGAACGAGAAGGTGTGGCGCGACTTGAGCCAGCCGAAGTCTGCGATCCCACGGTCGGCGGCGCTGCGAATGTCCAACATGATTCACTCCTTGGCAGTGTTTGAATTCGATTGAATTCACAATTGGCGTCGGAGGTATCTCCGAGGCATGGGATGAATCTTCGGGCTTTGCGATGGGGCTGTTGGCGAAACCTTTTGCCGTCTATGATCGAATTTTTCGATCATCGATCCGATCCGGCTTTTTCGAAGGAACCACACATGCTCAAACTCAGCCTGGAAGCCATCGAGGTGGTCGACGCCATCGACCGCCACGGCTCGTTCGCGGCCGCCGCCGCGCGCCTGAACAAGGTGCCCTCCACCATCTCGTATGCGGTCGGCAAGCTCGAGGAGCAGCTGGGCATGCAGCTGTTCGAGCGCAACGGCCCGCGCGTGACCCTCACCGCCGCCGGCAGCGAAATGCTCAAGGAGGGGCGCTGGCTGCTGAGCGCCGCGAGCGACCTGGAATCGCGCATGCGGCAGATCGCCACCGGCTTCGAGTCGGAGCTGCGGCTGGTGCACGACTCGCTCATTCCCACGCAGGCGCTCATCGACGACGTGCGCGCCTTCGAAGACCTGCGCTGCGGCACGCGGCTGCGCATCGGCTGCGAGGCGCTCACCGGCAGCTGGGAGGCGCTGCGCGAGGGACGCGCCGACGTGGTCATCGCCGCGGGCGAAGGGCCCGCCGGCGGCGGCTACCAGGCCGTGATGGTGGGCAGCCTCGACTTCGCCTTCTGCGTCGCGCCCACGCATGCGCTGGCCCGCGCGACGCACCCGCTGCAGCGCGGCGACCTGCTGGAGCACAACGCCATCGTGGTGAGCGACAGCGCCCGCACGCTGTCGGACCGCACCGTGGGGCTGCTCGCGGGCCAGCCGCGCATCGCGGTGCCCTCCATGCCCGCGAAGATCGCCTGCCAGGTGGCCGGCCTCGGGCACGGCTTCCTGCCGCGCGCCTGCATCGCGGGCGAGCTGGCGCGCGGCACGCTGGTCGAGCTGCAGACCGAGGAGCCGCGCGCGCCCGAGGCGTTCTGGCTGGGCTGGAAGACCGGCGTCATGGGGCAGGCGCTGAAGTGGTGGGTGAAGCAGTTGAACCGGCAGCTGGTGCCGGCGTTGTTGCCGCGGTCGGTGTGAATGCCGCGCGACGGCAGCGTTACTCGCGCCGCGCCGACTTCCTGCGCGCCAGTTCTGCCGCCTGCGCACCGATCAGCCGGGCCCGCTCGCGCATCTGTGCGACCACGCTCTCGACCCGCGCATCGGGCAGCCGCTCGGTGATGGTAGCGATCGCCAGTCCGGCGACGGTGCGGCCGTCGGCCAGGCAGACCGGCACCGCGACCGCGCGCGAACCCGGCACCACGCCGACCGGCGCGTAGGCATAGCCCTGCGCGCGGGTGCGCACCGCGCGTGCCAGCAGGTCGGCCGGGTCCACATGCAGGGCCGCGAGCCGCCGCGCGTTGCGCCGCACCACATCCGCCGCCTCGTCGGCCGGCAGCGACGCCAGCAGCACGAGGCCGCTCACGCCCACGCCCAGCGGGCGCCGCGCGCCGATCTCGATCGACAGCACCTTCACCGGAAAACTGCCGGGCCGCCGGTCGATGCACACCGAGTCGGTGCCGTTGCGGATGGTGAGGAAGGCCGTGTCGCCCAGGCTCTCGCTCAGGTGGCGCAGGTGCGGCTCGGCAATGGCCTGGATGGGGAAGCGGCTCGCGCGCGCCAGGCCGAGCAGCGAGACCTCGCCGCCGACCAGGTAGCGGCGCGTGGACGCGTCCTGCTCCACCGCGCCTTCTTCCACCAGCACGCGCAGCAGGCGGTGCACCGTGGGCCGGTTCAGGCCGGTGTGGCTCACCACGTCGGTCAGGCGCACGCCGCGCTCCTGGCCGGTGGCCAGCACGCGCAGCACGGCCAGCGCGCGGCGCACGCTCTGCGCGCCGGCGGTGGCGGCGCAGGTGTCCTTATCCGCCGCCGCGGCCATCCATCACCGCCTTGGGTGTCTGCTGCATGCCGCGCAGCGTGACGATCTCGCCGAGCGTCGCGTAGTTCGGCCCGCCGATGCGGCACACGGGGTCGAGCGCGCGCGTGTCGACCTTGCCCTCGCGCATCAGGCCGTCGCGCAGGTGGAAAGCCGTGACTTCGCCGACGAAGAACTCCGCACCCGTGTCGCCGAAGGCGATCACGCGCTCCAGCCTGCACTCCATGCTCACCGGCGCGTCCGCCAGGCGCGGCACCCGCACCGTATTGCAGGGCAAGGTGCCCAGGCCGAGCAGTTCGGTCTCGCTCACGTCGGGGGCGTGCTCGGCGCTGCTCTCGTGGATGGCGACCATCTGCGAGGCGTCGCCGATGTTCACGACGAACTCGCCCAGTGCATGGATGTTGGCGCCCGTGTCCTTGCGCAGGCCCGCCTTGCGCCCGATGTTCACGCCCAGCAGCGGCGGCTTGTTCGACACGAAGGTGAAGCAGGAGAACGGGGCGAGATTGACCACGCCGGCTTCCGACACGGTGGTGATCCAGGCGATAGGGCGCGGCACGACGATGCCGCTCATCAGGCGGTAGGTGGCTTCGGGCGAGAGATCGCCGGCATCGAGAAACATGGGAGGGCCTTGTGGGTTGGCTGGGCCTCGATTGTCGGCAGCGCCGCTGCGGCACTGGGCGCCGACTTTTCCAAAACGTCCACGATATGGAACAACCGGAGGATATTGCATTGCAGCATCCGGCGCCGGATTCTTAGAGTGGACGGGTCGCCGATCAAACCGCAGCCAACTTGCGGTGCCGGCGCCGAATTCAGGAGACACGACTTGAAGACACTCATCGCCACCGCCGCCGTGGCCGCATGCACGACCCTTGCCGCACTGCCCGCCATGGCGCAGGCCGATTGGCCCGACAAACCCGTGAAGCTGGTGCTGCCCTACCCGCCGGGCGGCAACGTCGACGGCGCCGCGCGCATCATCAGCGAGCAGCTGCAGGCGGTGTTCAAGCAGCCTTTCATCGTGGACAACCGCCCGGGCGCCGGCGGCATGATCGCGGCGGAGTACGCGGCCAAGGCCGCGCCCGACGGCTACACCTTCTTCATGGGCGCGAACGGGCCGATCCTGTTCTCGCCGACCATCTTCAAGCGCAACGCCTACGACTGGAAGAAGGACTTCGCGCCGGTCAGCTCGGTGTCGTTCACGCCGCTGGTGCTGCAGGTGCATCCGTCCACGCCCTACAAGACCGTGGCCGACCTCGTGGCCGAAGGCAAGAAGCCCGGCAACACGCTGACCATGGCCTCGCCCGGCGCGGGCACGCAGAACCACCTGGTAAGCGAGTACCTGCAGCGCGAAAGCGGCGC
>NNBU01001051.1_pt1 | contig 11590 bp, 9 predicted proteins | sample 1173781 | NCBI WGS metagenome assembly NNBU01 (sample SAMN07173937, study PRJNA388173) | plant metagenome | biome: Plant school; feature: Soil; material: Symbiotic tissue of Blasia pusilla L.; isolation source: symbiotic tissue sample KVJ2 | host: Blasia pusilla | place: Norway: Troms, Kvaloya...
GGCGTGGTGCGGCGCGGGCGTGGGCGGCGGCCCGAGCGCCGCTCACCACCGCGCTGCCGACGCGCAGMTGCGATMWGCCTGCAGGCCCGGCCCGTCGCGGTGGATCGAGGTGTCGGCCGCATCGGGCCGCCACGTGACGCTGATGGCGCCCGGCGGCACGCCGCGGTTTGCCAGCGCGGAGGTGACGGCCGCGATGCGCTGGTCGGTCAGCTCGTCGCGCTTGCGGGCGTCCCAGTTCTCGGTGTCGCGCGCCACCAGCACGATGTCGCTCGCACCCTTCTTGGCGGCGCCCGCGATCTGGTCAATCAGCGCCAGCGTGCTGCCGGCGAGCGCGGTCGCGCCGAAGTCGAACGGCACTTGCGTGGCGGTGCCGGTGAGGCGCGCGCCGCCCTGGCCGGCCGCGTTGACCGCCACGCCGCTTTGCACCACGGGCGTCGTCACCGCCGCGCCGCCCACCGTGGCGTCGCCGGGGTTGTCGACCTTGCGCAGCTGGTCGGCGGGCACCAGCGGAATCTGCTCGCCGCCGCCCGGGCGCATCGTCATGCAGGGCCGATGGTCGACCTGCGTGACCGTCGCCATGAGCCGCACCACGCCCTCTTCGAGCGCCGCGCGCACGCCCATCTGCACCGGCTCCTGGCCCTTGGCGCCGATGTCCACGTCATACAGCTTGCTGCCGAAGAAGCGGAACACGTTCAGGCCGACCTCGTAGCCGTTGAACTGCTTGGTGAGGCTCACCGTGCGCACCACCATCAGCGTCTTGGTGTCGACGATGCGCAGGTCCACGCTCACCGACTGGCTGAAGGTGCGCGCCTTCACGCCCACCTGGTTCACCGCGAACTCCGCGCCACCCGAGTTGATGTTGTAGTTGAGCTCGGTGATGCCGCCCACGATGAAGTAGTCGGACTTGTTGATGGTGCCGCCGAAGTACGGCAGCCACGGCACGTTCTGTCCGCCGTTGGGTCCGCCGAGCTGGTGCGTGCGGCCGTCGCCGAGCTGGCGGCGATCGGCATAGGCCAGCTCGCGCTCGGCGATCACCGGATCGAAGCGCTCGGCGATGCTCACCGCGCCGCCGAGCTTGCCCAGCGCCGAATACACCATGAGCGCGCCGCCCTGCGTGATGGCGTTGCCCTCGTTGATGCTGTACTTGCCGGTGTAGTCCTTGACGTCGCCCACGCCGATGACGATGGGCGCGCGCCGCGTGGCCGCGATGTGGTCGGCGTAGCAGGCGAGCACCGCCTCCATCGGCGTGACGTTGTCGCGCACCGCGGGGCCGAGCACCACGGGCGCTTCGCCGGCCGCGAAGCGCTGCTGCGGCGCGGAGACGCAGGCGGCGAGCAGGGCGGTGGCGGCCGCGGCCGTGGCCAGGCGTGCGAGAGGACGCGCTGAAAAGCGCGTGAAAGGTCGTGTGGTGTGCATGGTGCGCGTTCCGTTCAGTTGAGAACGCCGAAGGCGCAGGCCGAGCTGCCGCCCACGCTGGCCGTCTGTGCGCCCGCGTTGCCTTGCGTCGAGTTCAGCGCCTGGTTGGCTGCGCCCTGCACCTGCGTGCTGGTGCCGCCGACGACGGCCGAGCCGACCGCGCCGGCATTGGCCTGCGAGGTGCCCACCGTCGCGCCGCCGAGCGTGCCGACCGCCGTGCGGCTGTCGTTGCCCGAAGCGGCCGAACTCGCACCCGAGGTCGATGGCGAGTTGGCCGTCGTGCTGTTGTTGCCGTCGTTGCCCGTCGAGCTCGCGGAGACGCTGCAGTTGTACTGGCGCCCGATGGTCGTGTTGTAGACCGGCGCCGCGTAGTAGCCGCTCTTCTGCTTGCGCACCATGTCCTGGATGGCGGCCTGGTTGACCTTGTCGGTGCTCGTCTGGAACTGCCACGACGAGTTTTCGCCGGCGTTGTTGGCGAGCGCCGGCGGTACCACCCATGCAAGGACCAGCCCGAGCATGGCGAACGGTGCACGACGGCTGCGGCGGCACGCCGACCCGGGGTCGGCGGCGATATGAAATACGCGAGGCATGACTGCTCCTTTCGAGAACCGCACTTTGTGAATCCAAAGTGCTACGTTTCGCGAACGGATGCTAGGGATGGGCCGATGCCGCCGGTATCCCGCGAACCGGTGGAATTGATGGGGACGACCCGGAGCCGCAGCCACCGGATCCGGTGGCTGCAGGGCCACGCGCGGGTGCGTCATGCATCGAAGAACAGTCGCCAAAAAAAAGCGGGGAGCGACATGCAGTCGCTCCCCGCCGTGGATCGGCCGCGCCGATTCAGGCGATCAGGCGTGCGCCTTGATCGAATCGGCCAGCGTGTTCACCAACGTGTCGATGTGCGACTTCTCCACGATGTACGGCGGCGCGATCACCAGCACGTCGCCCGCGGCCCGCACCAGCGCGCCCTTGTGGAAGCAGTCCAGGAAGATGTCGTAGGCGCGCTTGCCCGGCAGGCCCGCGATGGGCGCGAGCTCCACCGCCGCGGCCAGGCCGAGGCTGCGGATGCTGATCACATTGGGCAAGCCCTTGAAGGCGCTGTGGAAGGCATCGCCCAGCACCTTGCCCATTTCGCCGGCGCGCGAGAACAGGTTTTCCTGCTTGAACAGGTCGAGCGTGGCAACGGCCGCGGCGCACGCCACCGGATGGCCCGAGTAGGTGTAGCCATGAAAGAACTCCACCACGTGCTCGGGCGCGTCGGTCTTCATCATCGCGTCGTAGAGCTTGTCGCGGCAGATCACGCCGCCCAGCGGAATCACGCCGTTGGTCACGCACTTGGCGAAGTTCAGCATGTCGGGCACCACGCCGAAATAGTCCGACGCGAAGTTGGTGCCCATGCGTCCGAAGCCGGTAATGACCTCGTCGAAGATCAGCAGGATGCCGTGCTTGTCGCAGATCTCGCGCAGGCGCTTCAGGTAGCCCTTGGGCGGCAGGTACCAGCCGGCCGAACCGGCCACCGGCTCCACGATGATCGCGGCGATGTTGCTCGGGTCGTGCAGCGGCAGGATGCGCGTTTCGAGCTCGACCAGCGGGTCTTCGGCCCACACCGGCTCCTCGTTGTGGATGTAGGCGTGGTTCACCGGGTCGTGAATGAAGCGCATGTGGTCCACGCGCGGCAGGAAGGCCGAGCCGAACACCTTGCGATTGCCCGGAATCCCGCCCACCGACATGCCGCCGAAGCCCACGCCGTGATAGCCCTTCTCGCGGCCGATGAACACGTTGCGGTGGCCCTCGCCGCGCGCACGGTGGTAGGCCAGTGCCACCTTCATCGAGGTGTCGGCCGCCTCAGAGCCCGAGTTGCAGAACAGCACCTTGTTGAGGTCGCCCGGGGCCAGCGCGGCAATGCGCTCGGCCGCCTCGAAGGCGCGGTCGTTGCTGACCTGGAAGGCGGTGGCGTAGTCGAGCGTGTCGAGCTGCTTCTTGATGGCTTCGTTGATGGGCTTGCGGTTGTGGCCCGCGCCAACGCACCACAGCGAGGAGATGCCGTCGATCACCTTCTTGCCGTCGTGGGTGGTGAACTCCATGCCGTCGGCCGCGACGAACACGCGCGGGTCTTTCTTGAAGTGACGGTTGGGGGTGAAGGGCAACCACTGGTTGTCCATGTTGAAGTCCTGGTGGGCCATGTCTCGCTCCTGCGGGTATGTGGTGGACGAAAATGATGATTCTGGCACCCCTGCCACAATGACGCCCCTGATGACGACCACTACGCCTTCCTCGCCCGCCTACATCCTCACCCTCTCGTGCCCCGACCGGACGGGCATCGTGCACGCCGTGTCGGGCTTCCTGCTCGAACGCGGCGCCAACATCGAAGAGGCCGCCCAGTACAACGACCACGGCACCGGCCTGTTCTTCATGCGGGTGCGCTTTGCAGGCGGCGCGCACAGCGACGCGGTGCTGCGCGAGGAACTGAAGACCTTCGGTGCCGGCTTCGGCATGACCCTGCAGCTGCACGCCGCCGCCGAGCCGATGAAGACGGTGATCCTGGTGAGCAAGGAAGGCCATTGCCTCAACGACCTGCTGTTCCGCTGGAAGAGCGGCCTGCTGGCCATCGACGTGCGCGCCATCATCTCGAACCACCGCGACTTCTACCAGCTGGCCGCCAGCTACAACGTGCCCTTCCACCACATTCCGATGACGGCCGCGACCAAGGCGCAGGCCGAGGCCAAGGAGCTGGAGATCATCGAGGCCGAAGGCGCCGAGTTGGTGGTGCTGGCGCGCTACATGCAGATACTGAGTAACGACCTCTGCCGCAACCTGGCCGGGCGCGCGATCAACATCCACCACTCGTTCCTGCCCAGCTTCAAGGGCGCCAAGCCTTACTACCAGGCGCACGACCGCGGCGTGAAGCTCATCGGCGCCACCGCCCACTACGTGACGGCCGATCTCGACGAGGGCCCGATCATCGAGCAGGACGTGGCCCGCGCCGACCACACCGCCACGGTCGAAGACCTCACGGCCCGCGGCCGCGACACCGAGACCCAGGTGCTGGCCCGCGCGGTGAAGTGGCACAGCGAGCACCGCGTGCTGCTGAACGGTCACCGCACGGTGGTGTTCCGCTGAACGCACACCGGCCGTCGCACTCGCCGGGGCCGGCACCCCGCATGTAAGCGGGTGTAGCATCCAGCGCCAAAGAGGAGAAGGCGCAATGCGACGTTGGATCGGTGGAGTGGTACTGGCGGTGCTTGCCGCCTGCCTGTTCGGGTGCTCGGCTTCGGGCCCCCGGTTCTCGGAGATGGCCCAGGCCATGCCCTCGTTGGGAGACAACGAGGGTCGCATCTACTTCTACCGCGACTCCATCATGGGCGCGGCGCTTCAACCCGAGGTTTCGGTCAACGGCCAAGTGGTGGGCAAGTCGCAGCCCAACAGCTTCTTCTACATCGACCGGCCGGCCGGCTCCTACCGGGCCACTGCCCGCACGGAGGCCGAAGCCACCATCGACATCGTGTTGCGGCCAAAGCAGACGGCCTACGTGAAGATGAGCATCGGCTTCGGCTTGCTGGTGGGACGGCCCGCATTCGAGCGAATGCCGGAAACAGAAGCACGGCGAGAAATACCGAACCTGGCCTATGGCGCAAGCCCCGCGACCAACGCCGGAGCCGGTGCCGCGCCGGCCGTGGAACGCGCGGCTGCATCGCAGCCGCCGCCTGCGCCCCCCGCACCCGCGCGTGCTGTGACACCCGCGCCCGCGCCGGCCCCAGTCGTCGCACCGGCACCCGCTGCTGCGGTGGCGACGACAACCGCAGCGCGCAAGCCCGCGGCCCCCACCGCTCCCGACGACACGCCCTTCGCCAGAACGCCGCTGAGCGATCTGCGCTTCCTCATGCAGCCGCCCCGATGAGACATCGTTTCCCCTTCATCACACTCACCCTCGCCACGGCCCTGGCTGCTTCCACAGCGGCAGCCCAGGGCGGCGGCGCGCTCGCACCCGACGCGCTCTTCATTCGCGTGTCACCCAGCGTCTGGGTGGTGCAGGCCAGCGACGCGCAAGGCAAGGTGCTTGCCACCGGCAGTGCCATCGCGACCAGCCCCGGTACCGCGGTAACGAGTTGCCAACTGCTCGCCAAGGCCAGTGCCGTGACGCTGAAGCGCGACAACGTCAGCTACGGCGCGGCACTGGAATTTCCGGACCCGGAGCGTGACCTGTGCCAACTGCGCGTAGCGAACTTCACGGCGCCGGCCATCGGCCTGTCACCGTCGAATGCGTTGCAGGTCGGCATGCCGCTCTACGTCGTGGGTTCGCCCCGGGGCAAGGAACTGACGTTGGGCATCGGCATGCTCGCCGGCGTGCGCCGTAGCGGTGCCGGCGAACCCGAGGCCCTGCAGCTCGCGTCCGCGCCCGAGCCGGGTCTGGGTGGCGCCGGACTGTTCGACGCGCAAGGCCGGCTGGCAGGGCTGGTCAGCACAGCGCCGGCCGGTTCGGCCTCGACCAACCTCGCGGTGCCCGCATCATGGATTGCCGACCTGCCGACGCGGGGCCGTCCGGCACTCGAGCGCCTCAAGGCGCTGCCTGCAACGGCATCCATCAACGACACCGCATCTGCGCCGAACGCCCGGCCCAGCGTGATCGAGTACCAACTGCACGACGGCCTCACGAACATCTCCCGCAAGGTGATCTATCGCGCGGACCCGGCAGTGGACGACAGCCTCAGCTTCAACAGCGGTGGCTGGGTCGAGAAGCCGGGCGGCGAAGTGGTCAGCGTCACGAGCGCGGTCGCCGGTGAGTTCGATGCGGCGATGCCGCCCGGCGGCTGGGTCAAGCCGAACTACAAGGAAGAAGCGACCTGGAGAGCACGGTACAGCTCGGTGCTCGGCGGTTCCCGCGTCAACATGGACCTCAGCGGCACCGTGATGGAAGACGCGACGCTGCGCGTGGGCAACAAAGACCTCAAGGTCATGCACGTCGAGTACCGCGGCTTCACGCAACGCTTCGCCAACGCGGGCGCCGTGATGGGCAACCAGTACGGCCCCTACAGGGCCGATGTCTGGTTCTCTCCGGACCTGGGACGCGTCGTGCGCTTCGAAGTGCAGACGCGTGGCGGCACCGCCGGCGGTGTGTTCCAGGTCCGGGAAACCCTCGAGCTGGTGAGCATCCGCTAGAGGGTTTTTTTCTCCGCGCCGTCAGTTCCGGTTCGGATTGTTCGGCCTGCGGTCGTAGCGGTTCGGCACGCCGTCGCCGTCACGGTCCCAGCGCCCGGCGCTGTATTGCCAGCGGCCGCCTTCCTGGCGCCATTCCGGCGCGCGGTAGGCATAGCCCGGACGGGCACGCACCCACACACCACCCACCCATGCGTGGCGGCCACCGCGCCATTCATAGTGCCCCGGCGCCCACACGTAGCCGCGTCGCGGCGGCGGCACGCGTTCGAAACGCGGCGGCGGCGGTGCCACCTGCACCGCAACCAGCGGTTGCGCCTGCGCGGCCATGGGAACGGTCAATGCACCCACCGACAGGAGCGAAGCAGCGCCGATGGAAAGAGCCAATGCGATTGTTTTCATGAAGGACTCCTCATGAGTTGTAGGAGCCTTCATCCTGCACAGCCCATGTGAACCGCCTGTAAGCGGGGCGCGAAGTCTTGTGTAAAGCTGTTTCGCGCCTTTAGCGCCCGCCTACTCCTGCAGTTCGTGCAGGTCCACCGCAGCGGCCATTGCTGCGTGGCCGGCCTTGTTGGGGTGCAGGTGATCGCCCGAATCGAGCAGCGGATTCAACGCCTGCGGGTCCGCGGGGTCACGCAGCGCCGCATCGAAATCGATCACGCCGTCGATGTCCTGCCGCCCACGGATCCAGCGGTTGACGGCCTCGCGCATTGCCTCGTTGCCCTCGGTCCAGTAAGGCGTGTTCTTGAACGGGGGCACCGTGCCTAGCAACAGCTTCACGCCCTTGGCGCGCGCCTGCTTGACCAACTGCTGCAGCCCCTCGGTGATGCGCTCGGACGTCGGCGTGTCGCGAGGCGCCATCTCCGCGCCCGGCACCCGGGCGAACACCGTGCGGCCGATGTCGTTGGTGCCCAGCAGCACGATCGCATGGGTCACGCTGCTCTGGCGCAAGGCATCGCGCTCGAAACGGGAGAGGCCGCTGGGCCCCAGGCCGTCGGCCAGCAGCCGGTTGCCGCCGATGCCCGCGTTGATCACGGCAACGCCCTGGCCGCCTGGTTGCGTGGCGCGCAAGCGCGTGGCCAGCATGTCGGGGTAGGCACCGGAGGTGGCTTCCGAGCTGCCTGCGGTGATCGAGTCTCCGAAAGCCACCACGGTGCGCACGGGTCGGCTGGTGAGCACATCCAGTCCGGTCACGATCTGGTTAAGCACCAGCGGCGTCGGGCTCTTCAGCTTGGGCGCCCTCACGGCATTGCCGGGCGCCACCCAGGTCGTGCCCGACTCCGGCATGGACACCGTCGAGAACGGCGTCGATTGATCGAAAAAGGCGCTCACCACCACGGTCTGCCCCGCCTGCGCCGGCAGGTCGATGCCGTCGCTCCAGGCGTCCGCACCCGGTGCGATGGTGACGCTGGTGCGGCCGCCGAAATGCAGCATGCGCAGCGTGGTGGGCGAGAAGGCATCGGCGCCGGTGCCGCGCGCCGCGCTGGCGGCGGCAATGCGCAGCGGTGTCTTGCCGAACCGGTTGGAAAAACGAATGCGGATGCGTTCCCCGTCCAGCGTCAGTTCGAGCTGCTGGCGCAGCGTCTGCCCGCGCAGGTCATTGCCTGCGGGCGATGAATAGCTGGCCCCGTTCGGGCTCGCGGCCATCTCGCGGAAATCGAGAGGAGCCACAGCCCAGCTCGCCACCCAATGCGCATCAGCGGGTTGCTTGGGCGTGTTCTGGGAGGGAATGGCCTGGACGCCGAAAGCCAGCGCAGCCAGGCAGAAAGCGGCCAGCCCGTGCGCGAGGGCAAACTCGCGCGCGTGTGCCAACCAACGTGAAACCAATGTCATGCAGGCAAAGCCGCTGAGTGTAGGCAGCTCCTTTGACCCTTGCGTGACGAGGTCTAGCCACGTGGTTACCAAGTGTCCACATAGGGCGAGACCGGCTGCGGCGCCCGCGTGGCCGATTCCAGCCCCCGCACCAACCAGGTGCGCGTGTCGGCGGGGTCGATCACCGCGTCGATCTCCAGCGTCTGCGCCATGTGGATCGCCTCGCCGTTCTCGTACTGCTGGGCCACGAGCTGTTTGAACAGCGCGTCGCGTTCCGCACCTTCCGTCACGGCAGCCAGTTCCTTGCGGAAACCCAATCGGACGGCGCCTTCCAGGCCCATCGCGCCGAATTCGCCAGTGGGCCAGGCCACCGTGAACACGGGCGCGTCGAAGCCGCCCGCCGTCATCGCCTGCGCGCCCAGCCCGTAGCCCTTGCGCAGCACCACGGCGAAGAACGGCACGCGCAAATGCGAAGCCACCATGAACATGCGGCACACATGGCGCACCTGCGCCTGCGCCTCGATCTCGGGCCCCACCATGAAGCCCGGCGTGTCGCACAACGACACAATTGGAAGGCCGTGCGCATTGCACAGCTGCATGAATCGCGCGGACTTGTCGGCCGCTTCCACGTCGATGGCACCGCCGAGGTGATGCGGGTTGTTGGCGATCAGCCCGACCGGCCGGCCCTGGATGCGCGCCAGCGCGGTGACGATGCCGGCACCGAAGCCGGCACGCAGTTCGAGCAGCGAGCCGGTGTCGGCCACGCCGCGCATCGCGGCCCGCACGTCGTACACGCGCAGCCGGTTCTCGGGCACCACGTGGCGCAGCGTGCGCGGATCGGCGCATTGCCAGCCGGTGGTCGGCCCCTGGAAGTACGAGAGGTACTGCTTGGCGGCAGCCACGGCGGCCGCTTCGTCTTCCACCAGGATGTCGATCACGCCGTTGCGCGACTGCACGCTGCTCGGGCCGATCTGCTCGGGCGCGAAGGTGCCCAAACCGCCGCCCTCGATCATCGCGGGTCCGCTCATGCCGATGTTGCTGCCCCTGGTGGCGATGATCACGTCGGCGCAGCCCAGCAGCGCCGCGTTGCCCGCGAAGCAGCGGCCGTGCACGATGCCCACCACCGGCACCTTGCCCGACAGCGCCGCGAACTGGCTGAAGGTGTGGTTGTTCAGGCCCGCGACGATGGGCATGTCGGTGTCGCCCGGCCGCCCGCCGCCGCCTTCGGCGAACAGCACCACCGGCAGCTTGAGCTGATGCGCCACCGCCAGCAGCCGGTCGGTCTTGTGGTGGTTGCGCATGCCCTGGGTGCCGGCCAGCACCGTGTAGTCGTAAGCCAGCACGGCGCAGCGCGACGCCTCGGGGCCGAACAGCTTCGCGTTGACGCTGCCCAGGCCCGTGACCATGCCGTCGGCGGGCGTGTTGGCGATCAGGTCTTCGAGCGTGCGGCGGCGCGTTTGCGCTGCGATGGCGAGCGCGCCGTACTCGATGAAGCTGCCGGGGTCCGATGCGGTGTCGCACAGGTCGGCGATGTTCTCGCGCGCGGTGCGTCCGCCCTGTGCGTGGCGCTTGTCGACGGCGGCCTTGCGGTTGGCGTCCAGCGTGGGTGCGTGACGGTCGATGACCTTCTGCAGGTCGGGACGGATCGCGCCGAGGTCGTGCGCGGTGCGCGCCTCGGCCTGCACGGCCTGCGCATCGACGGCCTCCAGCTGCACCAGCGACTGGCCTTCGACGAGATAGTCCCCGGGTGCGGCCAGCAGCGCGACCACGCGGCCGGCCACGGGCGCATGCAGCAGGTGCTCCATTTTCATGGCCTCGAGCACGCCGAGCTGTGCGCTGGCGGGCAGCACGTCGCCCACCTCGACCTCGAACTGCACGAGGCGCGCGGGCATCGGTGCCTTCACGGTCAGCTCGTCCGAGCCGTCGTCGGCAGCGACCGCCTGCACAACCGGTGCCGCCACCGTCTTCCTGGTCGTCTTGTCAAGCAGCGCCGCGCCGGCCAGCAGGTCGCCCAGGTGCGCTTCCACGAAACGCGTGTGCACCGCCTGCGTCGCGAACTCCGGACGTGCCGCGATCGCGCGCAGCAGCGACAGGTTGGTGGCAATGCCCTCGATGTGGCACTCGTCCAGCGCGCGCAGCGAGCGCCGCAGCGCGTCTTCGAAACGCGGCGACGGCGACTGCACGATGAGCTTGGCCAGCAGCGTGTCGTAGTGCGGCGAAGGTGCCAGGCCCGCGTAGCCGTGCGTGTCGACGCGCACGCCGGGGCCGGACGGAAGGTCGAAGCGCGCAAGCGTGCCACTGGACGGCCGCGCGTTGCCCTGCGCATCGAGCGTCTCGGCGTTGATGCGCCACTGCAGCGCGAAGCCGCGCTGCGGCGCGGTGCCGTCGGCTTCCACGCCAAGTTCGCCCAACGCCTGGCCGCCGGCCACGGCGATCTGCAGTTGCACCAGGTCCAGGCCGGTCACCGCTTCGGTGACCGTGTGCTCGACCTGCAGGCGCGGGTTCGCCTCGATGAAGACGAAGGGCAGCGTCGCCGATGCCGCATCGACTAGGAACTCGAAGGTGCCAAGGCCGCGATAGCCGACCGTCTTCGCCATGCGCAGCGCCGCCTGCGTGACCTGCACGCGCAGGGCTTCGGGCAGCGAAGGGCTGGGCGCGATCTCCACGAGCTTTTGAAAGCGCCGCTGCAGCGTGCACTCGCGCTCGCCGAGGCTGGCCACGGAGGTGCCGTCGCCCAGCACCTGCACCTCGATGTGCCGCGCGTTACGCATCAGCCGCTCGACGTACACGCCTTCAATGCCGAACGCCGCCTTGGCTTCGGACATGCAGCGCGCATGCGCCTCGGGCAGCTCTTGCGCGTTCAATACCGCGCGCATGCCGCGCCCGCCGCCGCCGCCGATGGCCTTGACCATCACGCCCGCGCCCTGCGCATGCTGCTCGGCGAAGAAGGCCTGCGCCTGCGCGAGCGTGACAGCACCCGCGCTGCCCGGCATCACCGGCACCTCGCATTGCACGGCCAGCGCACGCGCGCGCGCCTTGTCGCCGAACAAGCCGAGCTGCTCGGGCGTGGGGCCGATGAAGACCWGGCTCTTAGACACATCTCCGAGCCCACGAGACTAAGGCGACGCGCGTCGGCCGTCTTGTGCATGAAAAAAAAAGAGTACTGCAAGAGAAACAAGACAGACAGGCCAAGCGTATGCGACAGTCCGTG
>NNBU01000200.1_pt1 | contig 11565 bp, 14 predicted proteins | sample 1173781 | NCBI WGS metagenome assembly NNBU01 (sample SAMN07173937, study PRJNA388173) | plant metagenome | biome: Plant school; feature: Soil; material: Symbiotic tissue of Blasia pusilla L.; isolation source: symbiotic tissue sample KVJ2 | host: Blasia pusilla | place: Norway: Troms, Kvaloya...
ATGACCTAAGACACGCACACGCAACTGAACTTATCAACAATGGGGTAAGCCTAAATACTATCCGCAAGCGTCTTGGTCACAAAAACTTGCAAACTACCCTCCGTTACGCACAACAGTCAGATGCTACTGCTGACGCAGAACTGCGGGCTTGGCGACGGCACCATGAACAAGGTTATCAGTAGCGATCGCAGTAGCGCGTGATTGCTCCCGATTGCCGTTGTCTAGAGTCTAGTGATAGTAAGCTTTTCGGGCTTAACGTACATTCCTGTTCCATTGCTACTCGCGCGCGGATACCTTTCCTGATAGTGAAGGAAAATTTGATCGTCTTCTAAAACACCATTTTGTCCGATGTGATAATATCAACGTGGTCTGAGCTTAATAAACAAACCTGGAACAAAACTATTTGCCTCACTACCACCCGCAGGCATTCTCTCCTGAAAACTATCTTTCTTCTTAAGCTCTTCCTCAAGCATTTTTGATGTTTTTTTATCTTGATTACCAACTATTAGCTTAATTTTACCTAGTCTAGCCATTAGTCGCTCATGAGCGATCGCACAGTGACTTGTAATTCCTTTAAGTCGATTCTTCGTTGCTAACTTCGTGGAAAGCCGCCAACGCCTCTTCTAAGGCACAAGACACGAATAAATCAGCCCAGCCGTCGCTTTCGCCCTCAAGGCGAAAGCGCCTAAATCTCTCGGTTTTGGCAAAAATATTATTGATACGGTGAAGCAGCGCGGTCTTGGGGGTTTCCCCCATGAGCGACTGCTGAACCCCGTAGGGGCTGGGCTGATTTATTTATTGGATCTCTCTAAGTGGTTAAAAAACCGATTAGCACCGATTAAATCTGTCAGCCCGTCCCGCTCGAACTGGGCTTTTACCTCCGGTGACAGACCGGGCAGGACAAAAGTTACGTTCTGAAGGGATAATTCCTTGACGACATCCCGAATCGTTTGGGATGCAGAGTAGTCGATTTCAGTAATTGCTCTGGACTCCAGAATAAACCACCGCACAGGTGATTCAGCATTTTTCACTCCTATTTTGCACCTCCTCTGAAAAGAAGCTGGCGTTAGCATAAAACAAGTCTCTACTAAACCGATAAACGAGCAGACCAGATGCTGATACACTGCCGATGCGGACAGGAATCGCCTGCCATAATCTCTGAGCATCGGGAATAATGATGGCAGAATGCGGTCGGTAACTATGACGCACGTGCAAATCAGCGACAAAATAGTTGCTAAAACAATACCTTCTTTAACACCGATAAAAACAACTGTAGCAGTAGTAACGAGCGCAAGATAAAACTCCTCACGATGGGTCGAAAATATTGCCTGCATCCCCTGAATGTCAATCAATTTTAGTCCAATCTCAAATACAATTGCTGCTAAAACCGCATTCGGCAAATATTTTTTCTCAGACTTACTTACCTGGATTTGAGATGCACTTAATATTAAGCTAACCTCTTTGAAAACCTTTCACTGGTTGTTTTTCTCCTTTACCTTTGGGTTTAGATTTATTCACTTCTGTAAGTACTTCTTGAAATAAATTATGTAGATGTAAAGGAACACTAGCAATTTCCGGTAATTCTGGCTCGATAGGTTTACCGTACTCTTGCAAAATTTTATTTAAATCATTGCTCAGGCTAAATTCAGGACGTTGCAAGAAATCTTGCAAGACTTTTTCTAATTGAGTGGGATATTTTTGTGCTAACCGATGCCAGATATAAGCATTAATATTTTTATCTTCCAAGTAGTGACGAATTAGTTTTGCTGCACCTTCAATACTTTGCCAATCATCAGCTAATAATCTAGTTGTGAATTTAGTATATGTTGGTAAAAACATCAATCCCCAACGTGGGTGAGAAATGGCTGTGACTTGTTCTGCTTTCTTGAGTTCAGCAGGTAAACTTACTTTCGGTGCAACCATTTTTTGCTTACTGTTTTTCCCATCCAATATTTGAGAAACAGCGTTAGTATCAATCCTAAATTCTTTAGCAGTGGCGATAATTTCTTCTGTGCCAATACCAGCTTTTGCTACTATTTCATTCAAAGATTTGGAACTATGAAGTCCGACCGCTTTGAGATATTTATCGGCGATAATTTCTTGAAATTCAGTTATCTTTTTATTGAGTTGGTATCCTGGTAATGTAACTTCATCACTCCCAAAAAACTCAACAAACTGCTGATGATATTGCTCTACTGACTGCCATGCTTGTTCTAGCAAGTCTGGAGCATCGCTGTAAAGATGACTTTTATAATTATCTTTAAAATTTCCAATGGCGACGGCGAGTTTTGGCTTACCCAGTTTACCCATAAATGTGTGAGAGCCAGAAAATATCCACTCATTATCAGTAAAAGGATAAATGCGTGTTAGTAAAATCTCTCCTGGCTTGAAACGAGATATGGCTGGCTGTTTTTCAGAACTGTTAGACTTGACAATGTAATTTTTAGCTGTCAGAACTATGTAATGTTTAGCTGTCAGCCAGTTCATGAGTTCTAAGCCATCAGGTAAAATCTGGGTGATAGTAAATAAACCAATAAAACTACGATGCCAGCTATTCAGTAGATTGCGATCGCTCTGTGACAAATCTGCATGACTGGCGATAAATAACTCTATAGGTGAACGATCGCCAATTTTCCCTTCTGTAATAAACCTGTCAATGATTACTTGTTGTTGGGTGCGATCACCATTACCGCTAGGCATCTGTGCAGCTGCATAAATGTCGAGTGCTTGTGCTAGTTCGCCGTCAGCATCTAGGACAAAATCAACCAAGGCTTGTTTGAGTGTGTGCGATCTTTCTACTATGGCATCCACAAGCGAATCTTTCTACTCAACAATTGTAGCCTATAGCGTTTTGGAGGGTTATCGCATCTAGCAATAGCTAGATTTTTTTAGCTTAAACGAAAAGAAGCCCCACACTCACAGGAGTGTGGGATGAATTTTTGGGCGACGACGAATTGACCTACAACCAATTCAATCCGCAGGATTGACAGGACAGTGGGTCGATAAGGAGTCGCCATTTTTTATGTTTGGCAACGAGTCAATAAGCTCATCAATCACCTGAGTCATGGTTTTGTCTGCGTACTCCGCATGGAGCAGGGGAGAGTTCAATGTGCCTTGATTCTTTCCCCTCTGCACCTCTGCTCCATCAAAGCAGGGAAGCTTGTGAGCGGTTGAGGAGGGACTTCGTTTCCCCTCCACAAATATAAAAGAAACTAAATTCACAGGGATAAAAAGTACAGTATCCTCAAAAAGTACCCTGACAGTTAAAACCGAATTTTCAATGGTGCTTAATTGCCCGTTTGTGAGCGTGGTTCTGGGCTATAGCGAACAGAATATTGGTGAAGGAGCTGAATTAAGCGTACTATCCCGTTTAGAAGAATTACATATTTGTCGCAGTCCAGGTCAGGGTACACTTTCACTCTTGAATAAATAAATGGTTCTTCAGGATGTCAAAGCAGCAAAATCAACGAAAGCGCGCAAAAGGTAAAAAAATCCAATTCAAAAATATCGAATAATTGGCACAAATAAATCTAAACGCAGCAGGAATTGATATTGGAGCATCTGAACATTGGGTCAGTATACCAGCAGGACGAGACGAAGAACACGTAAGATGTTTTAGCTGTTTTACATCGGATTTATATGCCTTAGCAGACTGGTTAAAGGAGTGTGGAATCACAACCGTAGCAATGGAATCAACAGGAGTTTACTGGATACCAGTGTTTCAAATACTAGAAACCAAAGGGTTTGAAGTAAAGCTAGTAAATGCCCACTTGATCAAAACAGTGCCGGGACGCAAAAGCGATGTACTTGACTGCCAATGGATACAACAATTACATACCTACGGCTTATTATCAGGCTCGTTTCGACCGGATGACCAAGTATGCGTGCTACGCAGCTACATACGTCAACGGGATAATCTGATTCGTAGTAGTAGTACTCATATCCAACGAATGCAGAAAGCCCTATCCGAGATGAACCTGCATTTACATCAAGTCTTAAGCGACATCACAGGTGTGACAGGACTCAAAATTATCCAAGCAATCATCGCCGGAGAACGAGATCCTTCGGTTTTAGCTACATATCGAGACCGACGTGTAAAAAGCACACAAGCAGATACAGCGCTTCCGGCTATTATGCAATATAGTTTTCTCCTTGCCCCCCTCCTATCATCACTTTCAGCTTTTGGGATGTACCTCATAACTGCCGGAAGTGCTGTAAGCGCTATGCTTCAATTCACCACGGTTTTATGCCAAGCTATATAGTTTTTACCGTCCTGTTTCACCTATCTGATCTGCATCGTCTGCTACTCCATTGCGAAAGCGTACTTCTAAGCCGTGTTCTGGCTCCCAGTCACACTCAGCTATCAACTTAAAGGTAGCAATATCTAGATCATATTCCACATAAATATATGAGAAAGTGACTTGATCCCAGACCTGAATGGGATTAGCCAACACAGGCATTGACTCATCTCCAATCATGTCACGATATACATCATAATTTTGCAGCACCAGAGGAGCAGTGACGTGTAAAACATCAGGTGACAAGGCTAGAGCTTGCCGAATAGCTTCACGCTGAAGTGATGAAAGTTCCCCAATCTGCCCTTGTTCAAAATCCACACAAATCGGTACACGGCGATCGCCCAAAATAGCACATTGTGCTAAAGTCCAGTAGTTATCTTCCAATATAATCTGTCCAAACTCAGCATCGTAATAACTTCTTGGGGATTCCATCATCTTCAGATACTACCTTTATTCTGGGCTTCCCTAGCAACTCCAAAAACTAGTGAAAATTTTACTTTGAAATTAGTCGTACTTTTTGAGCGAGAATATCGATAGGTGAACTACGCCAACTTACCGAGTACGGTTGAAGTTGGGGCTTCTGTAATCGTTAGGGAGTGCCTAAACTTAGACTTTCGCCCAAGAGTAGGACTTACCTCCCCTCCTACAGCAGAGACGGCTGAACCTTCCGCCTTTATCATTCTGATGCCCTCTGCTCTAATGTTCTGCGCGGCGTTCGCGTCACGCGAATGATGAGTATGACAATGAGGACAAGTCCATTCACGGATATCCAATGGTATCTCACCTATTTGATAGAAACAATTAGAGCAAAGCTTAGAACTAGGGAACCATCTATCAATCTCAACCAACTTTCCACCTCTGCGTTCTAGCTTGTAGGCTAAAAAGTTAGTGAATGTTCCCCAGCCCACATCAGATATTGATTTCGCCAATTTGTGATTACGAACCATGCTTTTGACATTAAGATTTTCTACTATGACAGCTTGGCTATCGCTGACCAACTTATAACTAAGTTTATGTAGAAAATCTTGCCTTGAGTTACTAACTCGCTCGTACACTTTGGCAACAACTTTTCTATATCTATTCCTTGATTTACTCCCTTTTTGTTTATGTGCTAATTTTTTCTGCTTACGTTTGAGGTTTTTCTCATGTTTGGCAAGGTGTTTAGGGTTATCGTAAAAAGATACTTTCTCGCCATCGGTTACGACAGCAAAGTGTTTTAGTCCTAAATCAATGCCATAAATTTTACCTTCTGAAGTAACCTGATTTTCACCCTCCAACTCAGTCAGGATAGATGCAAGGTATTTTCCAGAGGGCGTTTTGCTCACAGTAACAGTCTTTATTTTCCCCTCAATGAGTCTATGTATTTTGGCTTTGATTACCCCAATATTACCTGGGAGTTTGACATTACCATCTACAATCTTGACGTTTTGAGGATACTGAATTGACTGTTTACCATGCTTGGATTTGAACTTAGGAAATCCAGCACGTTTCTCAAAAAAGTTTTTGTAGGCTGTAGTTAGATTGAGTGTCGTAGCTTGCAAAACTTGACTATAACAATCAGCTAACCAAGCAGTATTTTCAGCTTTTTTGAGTGCAGGCAGAAATGAGTTGAGTGCTACACGGCTAAGTCCCTTGCCCGTCTCCTTATAAGTCTCAACGGATTTATTCAGAGCATAATTCCACCACCATCTAGCACACCCAAAAGTTTGAGCTAGCTGATTTTGCTGTTCAACTGACGGATATAAACGGACTTGCACAACCTTGTGTAACACTTCACTTTCACCTCCTTGATGTGTTTATTTTATCATAAATACAAATTGTGGTAAAATAATAAAATATAATGTTGGTGATTTCTCAAACACCCCACTTCCTTATCAACCTGCGGTTAATATTAGTCGGAGGTGTTTTCGTCATCACCCGGCTATCCATCCCCACCGTGTAGACGGATGCGGAATTCCACCGAATTAGTTAAAGTTAAGTTCTGTATTTGTAACCAGCTTCTCGTTTTAGAAGTTCCCATGTTCCCATGCGCCAAAAATAGGGCTAATGCAGTTATTTAATTTCCCAAATATGTATAATGCTATCCTCATTGCTACTAGCAAGGGTTTTACCATCCAAACTCAAAGCAAGCCCTAAAACAGAACTGGAACCATCTTGAAAGGTATGCAACGGCTTTAAAGTCTCTAAGCTCCACAGTTTAATAGTGCCATCATAATTGCCGCAAATCAGAATTTTCCCATCGGGGCTGATGGCAAGCGATTCAACTGAACTAAAATTATCAGTAAACTCATGCAGCAGTTTTCCAGTTTGAAGATTCCATAACTTCAGGGTACTAATTGCACGATTTCGAGAAACTAGCTGACCAAAACTACCACTAACAAGCTTTTTGCTATCTGGAGTAATGGCAATAGCATCAACTCCGGTTTTGTGTCCTTTGAGAATATGGCGTGTTTTTTTAGTTTGTAAATCAATCAGCCTAATTGTATTATCATCGCCACCTTCAGCACTTACAAGGGTTTGCATATCAGGGCTAAATGCAACTTTACTCACAAATCCTGAGTGTGCAGTAATAGTATCAAGCAGCTTAAGCGTGTGTAAATCCCAAAGCTTGATTGTGCGATCGTCACTGCCACTAGCAATCAATCTACCATCTGAACTAATCGCAACGGTTTCTACTGGTTGGGTATGCCCACTGTCGCCCTTTAGCATAAGGAAAGTGCGTAAATCCCAAACCTTCATTGTTGGGTTGCTTATCCCACCAGTTACAATTCGCTTGCCATCTGGACTAATCGCAATTGAAGTGACACCATCTGAATGAGCTTCTAAACTACGCAGCAATTTCCCAGTACGTAAATTCCAGAATTTAATTGTATCATCTCTACCTGCACTAATTAGGGTTTGCCCATCTGAGCTAATCGCAACGGCTCGAACACCAAAAGTCACTTTTTTATGCCCAGTCAGTGTGTGAACAAGTTGAATCTGTGGTTGGGACTGAGTAATTGTACTCTTGCCTATGGGAAGATTTGAACTAGAAGAATGTACATCAATACCAGTGATGTTTACTGCAATTGCTAAAACTATAATGACTGGTCTGGATTTGAGAAAATGCAATAATTTCATGGTGCCAAGGAACGCAATTACATAACATGGTTCCCATTTGATGGGGCGTAATCGCACCTAATCTGATAGACCACAGTCAAATACTGAGTATAAATTAATAATCTAAATACGGTTTCCTAGTGATTAGAAAAATTATCATTTATCATCGTTTCAATCACAATCCCGCCAAACCGAGCTTCATCAGCGCAGCATTTTACCCCATCAATATAGCAAATATGGCTTTCGTACTTCTCTTTAGTTTCAGTTATAACTCCCTCAAATCCTCCACTCATTGAGGTATTAAAAAAACTCAATTTTCGTCCCTGAGCATCACTTGCTTTGCTATAGCAATTATCGCAAACTGCACGTGGATATCTTGGAAAATATCGAGTAGGGGTCGAACAAATTGGGCAAGGATGAAATTCAGTACTACTCATATATTTTTACTTGAAAAACTCCATCTTGTGACTTGGAGATTACTCAAGCCCACTACCTGTACTGTCAACAGCAGGGCTTCGGCAATCACTCATGAGAAATCGATTGAGGAGGCGATGGACTACGCCATTGCTTGAGTGATGCACTTCTACAGTTAAAGAAATTGCAAATCAAAACTCTTTTACTTGTCGTGGATCTTCATCCGGTGGATGCCAACCACCTTTAATCCAAAGACGACGAGCTTTGACAATAGAGCCTTCATTATGACGTTCATCATTGAGGTCTAAACGATTACTTGTAGCTCGTCCTACAGAACTAATTCCAATAATTTTTAGACCATCTGCTGACCAAATAAAGTGATCTGACCACTTTTGTTGGCGTGGATTAAACAGAGGTAGCATCTGTCCTGTATCTGGATCAATTCCAGTGGTGAAATTATAGCGATATCCGTTACAACGCTGACAAGCTAACGCCAGGTTATCAGGGTCATCCGAACCTTTAAGAGACTGTGGAATAATATGTTGAAATACTCACCGTGCTGAAGCATCGGTGATTCTTGACGCTTCAATGGATTCTGCTACCGAGGTAGTCTGACAATTCCTCTGCGTCCGTTTATAGTCGTGGCGATTCCCCATCCCGACTTGTTCTATATTTTTGCTGGCGTTTTCGTCCCTGTTTTGCTCGGTGTTACAATTCAAGCAAAGTATTGAACGAATTGACAGATCAAGTTTTCCCCATTTGTAGCCGCAATCAAAGCAGATTTGACTGGTTGGCTCCCATCGACTAATCACACGAAAATCTCTATTAAACTTTTCTGATTTGGCCTCACATAACGTTCTAAAGTCTCTCCATCCCTGGAAACTAATTGTCCTTGCAAGTCTGCGATTTTTGACCATGCCGGAGACGTTTAAATCTTCTAAAATAATAGCTTGGTTTTCGCTAACGATTTTAGTAGATAACTTATGCACAAAGTCTTTACGTGTATCTGCAATCTGATTATGCAGTTTTGCAATTTTGATGCGGGTTTTATTTCTACGTTTTGAATCCTTGGGTTGACGCGCTAACTTTTTCTGTAGTTTGCGAATTTTTCTATCAACTCTTGAGTAGTCTGGACTTTCCGCTTTCTCCCCATTACTCATCACAGCAAAAGTTTTAAGCCCCAGATCGATACCGATACTTTGGTTCTTAGCATCGGTTTGAATAGGTTCGACTTCTACTACAAAACTGAGAAAATAACGGTCTTCACAGTCTTTGATTACTGTTACCGACGTAGGCGATGATGGTAAAATTCTTGACCAAATAGGTTTTACATTACCAATTTTTGCAAGATAGACCTCCTCACTTTTTATTGAAAAACCACCAATTCTAAAACGTGCTGATTGCTGATTAGTTTTCTTCTTGAACTTAGGTCTACCTAACTTTTTACCTTTTCTTTTGCCTTTGAGCGAATCAAAAAAGTTTTTATAGGCGACTCCTAAATCTGCAACTGACTGTTGCAATGGAATATTAGAAACTTCAGACAGCCACTCACGTTCAACAGTTTTCTTTGCTTGAGTAATTACCAGTTTTTGCAAGTCGTTGTTGCTTGGTAATTTTTCTGACTGTTTGCAGATAGCCAGGGCATCATTCCAGACAACCCGAACGCAACCAAACAACTGAGCTAGGCTTTGTTGCTGTTGGTCTGTCGGGTAGAATCGGTATTGATATCTGGCTTTCATTAATCTCAAAGTGCTACTCTATTAGTATACCAATAAGTAATATTGCTTGTGATGACATTCCAAAAAAAACATAAACTTGGTTTTATTAGTGATAAACCATTAGCCAAAGAGCCTATTTGCCTTAAGCTTAAACCAGGGATGAGGGAGCAATTGATGACTATTCCAGGCTGGCAGGATAAACTTAGGACGCTTATTGAAATACTGATCCAAGACAATATAAAGCCGTCGTAGAACAACGGGGCTTGTATCCCAAATTTTCGGTCAATAGAAAATAGAGCAGCACTTGCTTCTTCTGAAGAATGACAGTATTCACAAAGAAATTTTGCTCTTTGTCTGACTAATTTTTTGGTTGCATCATTAACTGTCATGATTCAGAAATGATTTTGGCATTAAGCAAGGTAAAAATTCTATCTAGTTCCAATATGCCTGCCAATTCAGCATCTTCTTCTGTGGTTAGCAATCCAGCTTTCTTTTTCTCAGATAATTCTTCGAGTCGAGACTGTAATTCTTCAGTAAACTTAAACAAATGTATGTCCCTTACTTTACTGAGTTCGATTCCAGAATCTACCCAGAATGAGGGTTGAACCATCATTTGAGTAATCATAAGCTGTATGTCTCGTTTAATTTAGCCAACTGGTGGTATTTTAACAGTGAATCTTCCTTAACTGCTTTAGTTTGAATGTCAGTTGATAAAAGGTAATGCGCTAGACTTGTCTTTTTACCCAAGAAAGAGGCTCAAAATTGCGGATGCCGTCTTTTATAATATTGTTTTATCAAAACAGAATTCAGGAGTCAGGAGCCAGAATTCAGAATGAATTTTGAACGAAAAAGCGGATGAATCAAGGGCGTTTTTGCACCCCCACTAAATCGAAGATTTAGTGGTCTTCAATCAGTGGCGGGTCTGAATCCCCCACTGATTGATTCTGACTCCTGAATTCTGACTTCTGAATTCTTCTTCAATTAATGTCTTAACTCTTAATCTAAATAAATTCTGGCACAAATGAGCGAAATCCTTCTTGTAGTAGATATGCAAAATGGTTTTATGCCTGAAAATCTATCCTTACTGGCATCAGCGCAAGTTCGGAGCTGAACGCATTCCACAATAAAAATATCCCAGTTGCGATCGCCTGAAGCCAGTGAGCTTAGTGCGATCGCTCCCTATCTGTAAGTCCTAGCCCAATCGAGGAAAATCAGAGGTAGACAGTAGAGAAGCCGATGCCGTCTATGACCATCTGCCTGATCCGGACTTCTACACTTTGTAATGCCAACTTCAAGATTATTCGTTTTTTGCGTAAAGTATGAAACTTAAGGTGAATAGTATTATATAACAGTATTTACTATGGATAAACCGGGGACAACATTAATTGTCTCCCATATAATTTACTTCTATCAAAAACTGCTCCAGCTTTCGTCTAGGGCAGTTTTATATTGCAGGGTAGAAGCCAGATTCACAACTGCACCCAATGGTGAATCATCTAACAGTAGTTGGCAGCAATCGAAATTCTGGTACAGCCTATTATTTACAGTATTTTTGGGGTCGTAGGCGGCTGAAAACGGCTATATCAGTACGTTATACGGCATTGTAGACATTCAGAAGATACCGGCTTAACGGTTAAAATTGGCGGCATCGCCCACACGAGAGCCGTTATCAGGCACGTGCAGTTCGTTAATATAACCCTTCTGGTGGGGAAATATCAGATCCGACAGCCACACCAGTGTTAACGTGAGTTCGACGGATAGAAAAGCTCAAAAAGCTCACTAGATAAGAATTTGCTTAACTGGATAGACGAAGTGCGATGCCTGCGGCGGGCTACGCCTACGCTACGATTGATTGAGAATCAGCAAAAAAGTCACAAAAAAATGCCGAGACTAAGAATATCTAACAAAAATGAGGGTCAGGGCTTAGTCTACAATTGTATCTCGCCTGGACATTACACAAATTTTCTGCGACGTAGATGATTTCTGTCAGCAATGGGAAAATCTCTGGCAGCAAGTACCGCAATTACCATCGACAA
>NNBU01001120.1_pt1 | contig 11548 bp, 10 predicted proteins | sample 1173781 | NCBI WGS metagenome assembly NNBU01 (sample SAMN07173937, study PRJNA388173) | plant metagenome | biome: Plant school; feature: Soil; material: Symbiotic tissue of Blasia pusilla L.; isolation source: symbiotic tissue sample KVJ2 | host: Blasia pusilla | place: Norway: Troms, Kvaloya...
GGGGCTCGGAGATGTGTAGAAGGGCCAGTGGCAGCAGGKGCTGGCCTATCCGGGCGACGTGGGCCTGGCGGCCGCCTCGGTCATCACGACCAACCTGCTGGTGCGGCGGCCGCGCCTGCGCATCGCTTTCAGCCATGGCGGCGGCACGCTGGCCGCGTTGCTGCCGCGCCTGCAGCAGGGCTGGGACGTGTTTCCGGCGCTCAAGGAAAGCATCGCCGCGTCTCCGGCCGAGCAGGCACGGCGGCTGTTCTACGACACCCTCGTGTTCGACACGCCCTTGCTGCGCCACCTGGTGGAGCGGTTCGGGGCCACCCAGCTGCTGCTGGGCACCGACTACCCCTTCAACTTCCACGACCGCACGCCGGTGCAGCGCGTCGAGGCCGCAGGCTTCGACGAAGACACGGCGGCGGCGCTGGTGCACCGCAACGCCGAGCGATTCCTCGGTCTCCCCATGAAAGAGATGACCCCATGAGTTCTCCCTGGATCCAGGGCCTGCGCAGCGTGGCGCTGTTCGTGCCCGACCTCGCGCAGGCCGAAGACTTCTACACCCGCACCTGGCAGCTCGAAGTGGCGCATCGCGCGCAAGGCGTGCTCTACCTGCGCGGCACGGGCAACGACGCCTATCTGCTGGCGCTGCACCAGGGCGGGGAGCTGCCGCAGATCCGCCAGGTGACCCTGCGCGCACGCAGCCGCGAGGCGCTCGATGCGGTTGCGGCCCAGGTGGTGGCCGCCGGCGGCACCCTGCTGGCGCAGGTGCACGAACTTAGCCGCGACCCGGCCGGCGGCGTGGGCCTGAAGTTCAAGGACCCGCATGGCCGCATCTTCCAGGTGGTGCATGGCGACACGCAGCGGCCCGAAGGCGCCGCGGTGAAGGACCGGCCCATCCGCCTGACCCACGTGGTCCTGAACAGCCACGCGGTGGACGAGACGCAAGCCTTCCTGCAGCAGGCGCTGGGTTTTCGCCTGGCCGACCGCACCGGGATCATGGCCTTCATGAATTGCGATCGCGACCACCACGCCATCGCCATCGGCATCTCGGACAACGATGCGCTCAACCACATCGCCTTCCTGATGCCGGACTTCGAGTCCGTGATGCGTGGGGGCGGCCGCATGAAGGACGCGGGCTTTCCCATCCAGTGGGGCCCCGGCCGGCATGGCCCGGGCAACAACCTCTTCAACTACTTCATCGATCCTTTCGGCGTCGTCATCGAGTACACGGCCGACGTGGAGCAGATCGACGACAGCTACGAGGCGCACGGCCCCGAGCACTGGAAGTGGCCACCCGGCCGCGTGGACCAGTGGGGCATCTCGCCCCCGCCAGGCGCCGCGCTGAAGGAAGCGCAAAGGCGCGTCTTCTTTGCCCCGAATCCCTGATTTCCCAACCGAGCGACATCCCGATGAAATTCACCACCTACCTGCGCCAAGGCGCACCCCGCCTGGCCCTGGTCGAAGGCCAGGACCTGATCGACCTGAACGATGCCGACTCGCAGCTGCCCGCCGACCTGCGCGCCGCGCTGCGGACCGGCGTCGACCTGCAGGCCGCAGCACGCCAGGCGCTCGCGTCCGGCAAGCGGCAGCCTTTGGACGCAGCGAAGCTGGCGCCGCTGGTGCCCGAACCCGGCAAGATCATCTGCCTGGGCCTGAACTACTACGACCATGCCAAGGAAGGCGGACGCGAGAAGCCGGACTACCCCTGGTTCTTCTTTCGCGCGCCGTCGTCGCTGGTGGCCCATGGCGAGGCGGGCTGGCTGCCCAAGGTATCGACCCGCTTCGACTACGAGGCCGAGCTCGCGGTGGTGATCGGCCGCACGGTGCCCCGGCATACGAAAGAAGCCGACGCGCTGCAGTACGTCTTCGGCTACAGCTGCTTCAACGACATGAGCGTGCGTGATTACCAGAAGCGCACGCCCCAGTGGACCATCGGCAAGAACTTCGACCGCACCGGCGGCTTCGGGCCTGTCCTGGTCACTGCCGACGAACTGGCGCCGGGGGCCGCGGGCCTGCGCATCCAGAGCCGCCTCAATGGCCACGTGATGCAGGACGCCAACACCGACGACATGATCTTCAGCGTTGCCGAGACCATCGCGCTGCTGGCGGAGGTGCTGACCCTGGAGCCGGGCGACGTGATCGTGATGGGCACGCCCGCGGGCGTGGGCCAGGCGCGCAACCCGCCGGTGTGGATGAAGGCCGGGGACACCATCGAGATCGAGATCGACCGCGTCGGTCTTCTTTCCAACCCCATCGCGGACGAGGCGGCGTGAGCACGAGCGACATTTACGACGTTGCCATCGTCGGCTACGGGCCGGCGGGGCAGGTGGCGGCCGGACTGCTGGGGCAGCGCGGCCTGAAGGTGTATGTGTGCGAGCGCCTGCCTGACGTCTACGAGATTCCGCGCGCCATTTCGCTGGACCACGAAATCATGCGTGTGTTCCAGCAGCTGGGTGTGGTGGAGGCCATCGAGCCCTACATCGAGCCGTTCACCAACTCCGAGTATTTCGGTGTCGACGGCCAGTTGATCCGCCGCATGACGATGGTCGCGCCGCCCTATCCGCAGGGGTACACGCCTTCCATCGTGTTCACGCAGCCGCCCGTGGAGCGGGCGCTGCGTGCGCGGGTGGCGCAACTGCCCAACGTGAAGGTGGACCTGGGCGTGGGCATGAGCGCGCTCGCGCAGGACGACGAGGGCGTCACGCTGCAGATCGACGCCGAAGGCCAGCGGCGCACGGTGCGTGCCCGCTATGCCATTGCCTGCGACGGCGGCAGCAGCGGCGTGCGCACGCAGCTGGACATCGAGATGCAGGACCTGGACTTCGACGAGCCCTGGCTGGTGGTCGACGTCCTGGTCAACGAACAAGGCCTGGCCAAGCTGCCGAAGGTGAGCGTGCAGTACTGCGAGCCGCAGCGCCCCTGCACCCTGGTGGTGGGCCCGAAGAACCATCGTCGCTGGGAGATTTCGATCCTGCCGGGTGAAGACCCCAGGGAGGTCGCCACGCCGGAGCACACCTGGAAGCTGCTCTCGCGCTGGCTCGCGCCGGAGGATGGCGAGTTGTGGCGGCAGGCGAGCTACCGCTTCCATGCGCTGGTGGCCAAGGAATGGCGCCGCGGCCGCGTCTTCCTGGCCGGCGATGCGGCGCACATGCAGCCGCCCTTTCTCGGGCAGGGCATGTGCCAGGCCGTGCGCGACGTGGCCAACCTGAGCTGGAAGCTCGCGGCGGTGCTCCAGGGCGAGGTGCGCGGCGCGGCGGGCGAGGCGCTGCTCGACAGCTACGGTGCAGAGCGCCAGGCCCATGTGCGCGAACTCACCAGCCGCATCAAGGGGGTGGGGGCGGTCATTTGCGAGCGCGACCCGGCCAAGGCAAGGGCACGCGATGCACGCCTGCTGGAGGAATGCGGCGGCAAGGTGCAGGACTCGCCGCGACAGGACATCCTGCCGCGCCTGGCGTGCGGTCTTCTCTCGGCGGGGCCTGGTGCGGCGCGCGGCAGCCTGTTCCCCCAGCCGTGGCTCGGGGGCGCGGCGGGGCAGGGCCGGCGCATGGACGAAGTGGCAGGCCATGGCTGGCGGCTGGTGCTTGCGCCTGGCCTCGCGCTGGCAAAGGCCGATCCGATGCCGGGCTTCGTCACGCTGGCACTTGGCGGGGACGACGACGCGGAAGGTGTTGCGACAGGCTGGTTCCGGCAGCATGAATGTGTCGCTGCGCTCGTGCGGCCCGACAACTACGTCTACGGCACGGCTCGCAGCGCCGCCGAGGCCCTCTTCCTGTGCGAAGAGGCCGGCGCGGCGCTCGGTTTGCCGGCCCGCGTCGCCTGAGCCTGCGGGGCTTGCTGATCGGACGCAGCATGCGACTCGCGGAACTCGAGCGGCGTGCAGCCCTCCATTCGCTTGAAAAACTTGAGGAAGTTGGTCGGTTCGGTGAAGCCGAGCTGGTGTCCGATCTGCGCGGCCGTCGCCTCGCTGTGCACCAGCAGGCGCTTCGCTTCGAGTGCCACCCGGGTGTCGATCTCCTGCTTCGCGGTGCGGCCGACAGTGGCAAGGCATGCGCGGGAGACAGTGCTCTCGGAGAAGCCTATGCGCCGGGCATAGTCCAGCACGCTCATGCGCCTGGCGTAGTTCGATTCGAGCTCTCGGGCGAACAGCGCGTGGATCTGCGCCTCGCGGGTCGCTCCCGGAGCCGGAAGCGTGCCCCGCAGTTCGCGCGCGAGCCTCAGCAGCAGGGTCAGGAGCTCGTGTCTGATGATGGCCGCCTCCAGGTCCGTTCCCACGAAGCGCTGCACGTCCGCGGAAAGCCGGCTGATGTCGGCCAGCGCCTCCATGAAGAGGCCCTGGCTCGGCATGGAGACGGCCGGCCAGTCGAGCAGGGCGAGAAGCCGCATGTCCGTTTCCGAGCGTCCGGCGGAAGGAGCCAGTGCCTCGTTCGAAATGAGGGCCAGCTGACCATGGAGGCCTTTGCGCATGTGCCATTGCTGCACTTGGCCGGGCTTTACCAGCAACACCGAGCCGGGTTGGAGTTCGTGCTCCACGAAATCCACCATGTGTCTGGTGCTGCCTTCCTGTACGAGCAGCAGGTGGCGGAAGTCCACGCGCTGCGGGGCTGACATTTGCCGTGGCGTCGTGCGCTGCCGGAGATCTTCGAGCGTGAATGCATCCACGCCCACCTTCGCGAGCCTCGGGTTGTGGAAGCGGACTTCTTCGAGCTGGGCCTGGGGGCGTTTCATGGATGCCAGTCTAGCGACATCAACGCTGAAATTCCCAGTTTCAACCATCGAATGACGTGAACAGACCTTTTCCCCTGAGGCTCAAGAATCCAGAATTCCCTCATGAGATTGACACAAGACACAGCTGCAATCTGCTTGGTTGAGCGTCGTCCATGAAAAGAAATGACCATAAAGTTCTCACACCCCTTCCGTTTCGCGGTCCTCGCACTGGCCGCAGCAGGCCTGACTGCATGCGCCAGCGCCCCTTCCACCAACGCATCCAAGGAGAAAGCCCCCATGACACAGAAAAAGCAGCAAGTCGTCGCCTTGCTCAAGGCCATCGAAACCGGTGAGGCCGCACCCGTTGCCGTCATCAATCCGGACAAGTACATCCAGCACAACCTCGGCGCGGGCGACGGCCTGGCCGGCTTCGGCGCGCTGCTGCAGCAACTGCCCAAGGGTTCCGCGAAGGTCAACACCGTTCGCGTCTTCCAGGACGGCGACTACGTGTTCACCCACACCGACTACGACTTCTTCGGTCCGAAGATCGGCTTCGACATCTTCCGCTTCGAAGCCGGCAAGATCGTCGAGCACTGGGACAACCTGCAGGAGACGGCGAAGTCGCCGAACCCGAGCGGCCGCACGATGACCGACGGCCCGACGGAGGCTGTGGACCTCGACAAGACCGAAGCCAACAAGAAGCTGGTTGCCTCGTTCGTCGACGACATCCTGGTCAACGGCCGCATGGACAAGCTGGCCGGCTACTACGACGGCGACAACTACGCGCAGCACAACCCGCAGATTGCCGATGGGCTCTCGGGACTGGGCAAGGCACTGGAGGCCATGGCCAGGGCCGGTCTCACCATGAAGTACGACCGGGTGCACAAGGTGCTGGGCGAGGGCAACTTCGTGCTCACCGCGAGCGAGGGTCAGTTCGCCGGCAAGCATGTGGCCTTCTACGACCTGTTCCGCGTACAGAACGGCAAGATCGCCGAGCACTGGGACACGATCGAGGCCATTCCGACGCGCGCGGAGTGGAAGAACCCCAACGGCAAGTTCTGAGCGAAGGAAGACGCCCATGAAAGCGATATCCAGACTGTTGCTGGCCGCCGCATCGGCCGGTGTCCTGGCGATGCAGGCGAGCGGAGCCGCAGCGGCGGGTGCCCCGGCCAAGGTGATCGAGGTGGTCACCTTCAAGCTGAAGCCAGGAGTCACCGCGGCCGAATTCCAGGTCGTGGACAAGGAAGTGGAGACGCAGCACGTCTCCAGGCAACCGGGCTTCGTGTCGCGCGAGAGCGCGGCGGGCGAGGGCGGGGAATGGCTCGTGATCGTGCATTGGCGCTCGAAGAAGGACGCCGACGCGTCGATGGCAAGTTTCGAGAAGGCCCCGGCGGCGGGGACCTTCATGTCGAAGATCGATGCCTCGACCATGTCGATGAAGCGCTACGAGCATTGAAGGGCAGGGGTCGCTGGGGCGGGGCGATGCACTCGGTGCCGGATGACATTTCATGGTCTTTCGAAAGCGCCATGTGCCATAAACGTCACGCGGAATGCGTCCTTCACCCTGTACAAGCCGGGCCACGAATCGTTTCGACTTATCGATCCGCGCGAGCGATTCGTGCGCATGCATCGGCATGCATGTTGCAGTCCGGTAGTTGACTCAACTACACCGTTCTGTAATGCATTCGGACAACGAAAACAAAACTACTCTGGATCGCCGATTTTTTTGCGTCAGCGCGATTGGCCTCGTCACTCTGGGCACAACAGCGTGCGGAGGTGGAGGTGGAGGCGGCAGCTTCTTCGGCGGGAGCGCCGCTGCGGGGACCGCGGCAACGGATGCAGCACCGCTTGCGGCCGTCGATCCTTCCAGCGAAGCTGCCGTCGCGCCCGCGGCGGATCCGGCTCCCCAGGCACGCGAGTTCGTCCACCCCGGCCTTCTTCACACCGAAAGTGACTTCGAGCGCATGCGCCAGAAGGTCAATGATCAGGCGCAACCCTGGCTCGACGGCTGGAACGCATTGACAAGCAACGGCCGCGCGCAGCTCGGTGCGCAACCGCGCCCGCTGGCCACCGTGATCCGCGGCGGCGATGACCAGAACTTCGCGCAGATGTACATCGACATCGCGCGCGCCTACCAGCTCGCACTGCGCTGGAAGGTATCGCAGGACACGCGCTATGCCGATCTGGCCGTGGTCTTCCTGAACGCCTGGTCTTCCACCCTGACGTCCATCCAGGGCAATGCCGATCGCTTCCTCGCCGCAGGCATCTACGGCTACCAGTTCGCGAATGCGGCGGAGATCATGCGCTCCTACCCGGGTTGGGCAGCGAGTGACTTTGCGCGCTTCCAGAACATGATGCTGACCGTGTTCTATCCGCTCAATCACAGCTTTCTTACCGCGCACAACGGCGCGGAAATCACCAACTACTGGGCCAACTGGGACCAATGCACGATGGCGTCGATGCTGGCCATCGGCGTGCTGTGCGACCGGCCGGACATCTACGACGAAGCCGTCGCCTACTACAAGACCGGCCAGGGCAACGGCGCCGGCCTGCAGGCGGTCTATCACGTGCATCCGGGCTACCTGGGCCAATGGCAGGAGAGCGGACGCGACCAGGGGCACAGCACGCTGGGCATCGGTCTTGCGGGCGCGTTCTGCGAAATGGCGTGGAACCAGGGCGACGACATCTACGGCTACGAGAACAACCGCTTCCTGGCCGGCGCCGAGTACGTCGCGAAGTCCAATCTGCTCGACGGCTCCGGCGCCTTCTACACGGTGCCCTTCTTCACCAACGTCAACAAGCAAGGCACGCAGTCCGTTCTGTCGACCGGAAGCCAGGGGAGCCGACGGCCCGTCTGGGAGAGCGTGCACAACCACTACGCCAACCGTCTGGGCGTCGCCACGCCTTACACCGAACTGCAGGTCGCGCAGATGCATCCCGAGTCGGATGGCGGCAACGGCGATCAACTGGGTTTCGGCACGCTGACCTTCACGCGCGACCCGCTCCCCGCATCTGCGCAGCCCAGCGGCCTGACCGCACGGCTGCGCGGCGCCCAGGTGGTGCTGTCGTGGTGGGGTTGCACCGGCGCGGCCAGCTACTCGGTGCGGCGCGCCGAGCAGGCAGGCGGCCCCTACAACACGATCGCCTCGGGCATCACGGACGTGCTCACCTTCACCGATACCGCCGTCAGCGCCACGGGCGTGTACTACTACGTGATCGTTGCCGCCATTGCGTCGGGCGACAGCGCTCCTTCCAACGAAGAGCGGGTGGCCATGCAGCCCGAACTGCTGCTGCAGTGGAAGCCCGACGGCGTCGCGAGCGCTCCCGTCAGTCTTCCAGCCGGCCTGGCGAAGAACGCCGCCGACTTCACGGTGTCGATCCGCGTGCTGCTGGACAGCGCCGCGACATGGTCGCGCCTCTTCGACTTCGGCTCCGGTGAGCGCCGCTACATGATGCTCACGCCGCGCAGCAATGCCGGTGCGGTGCGCTATGCGATCTCCACGGTCCATGGCTACAACGAACAGGTGATCGATGGCGCCGCAGCGCTTGCCACCGGCCGCTGGGTGCATGTTGCCGTGACCTTGTCGGACACGATCGGCACGCTGTACGTGGACGGCGTCGTTGCCGGCACCAATGCCCAGATGACGCTCGCGCCCTTTCACCTCGGGGAGACGACGCAGAACTGGCTCGGCCGTTCGCAGTTTTCCAATGATCCCGATCTGCAGGGGCGCGTGGACGATTTCCGCCTCTACAGCGGCGCACTCGGCGCGACGGAGATCGCCGCGCTGGCGACGGGTTGAGGCGGTTGTCCGGGGGGCGAGCACTTGGGGATGCGGCTAAGAACTTGGACTGTTTAGGCCATGAGCCTCAAGCTTCTGGGCGATAGCGGCAGCCCATGAAGACGCAACTACTCCTGCGCACAGTCTCTGAAAGACTCGCATGGATGTCTCCGCGATTCTTTCGCCGGGCGGTGACCTGAAGCCCCGCACCGGCGTTCGGGCGCTTACTTTTCGGGTGCTTTGCCCACGACCCGGGGTGCGCGCAGGAAGTCGAAGTCGACCCCCTTGTCGGCCTGGGTGACGGTCTGCAAGAAAAGCTTTCGGTAGCCGCGCTCCGCCGTAGGCTCCACGATCGTGGTCTGCGATGCACGGTGCGCCAGTTCATCCTCCGAGACGAGCAGAGAGACCTCTCGATTCCGAACGCTCAGCCGGATTCGGTCCCCATTTCGCACATAGGCCAGCGGACCGCCGATGGCGGCTTCGGGTGTGACATGCAGAACGATGGTTCCGAACGCAGTCCCGCTCATGCGCCCGTCGGAAATGCGGACGATGTCTTTGACGCCTGCACGCGCGAGCTTGCGCGGAATGGGGATGTAGCCCGCTTCGGGCATGCCGGGCGCACCCTTCGGCCCGATGTTCTTGAGCACCAGGATGTCGTCGGCCTTGACGTCCAGGTCTTCGCTGTCCACCCGCGACGCAAGGTCTTCGCTGTTCTCGAAGACGACGGCGCGTCCCTCGTGCTCCATCAATTCCGGATGCGCGGCAGATTGCTTGATGATGGCGCCCCCGGGCGCCAGGTTGCCGCGAAGTACCGCGATGCCGCCTTGCGGATAGATCGGGTTGTCGAAGGGCCGTACGACATCCTGGGCAAATCCATTGCCCGCCAAATCTATTTCCTCCCCCAGCGTCCGGCCGGTGACGGTCAAGGCTTCCAGCCTCAGCAGCGGTTTGAGTTCGCGCAGCAAGGTCGCCATACCACCTGCTTTGTGGAAGTCTTCCATGTAGTGCTGACCGGACGGCTTGAGATCGACGAGCACGGGTGTCTCGGTGCCCATGCGATCGAGCCCGGCCAGGTCGATGTCGATGCCCAGGCGGCCGGCGATCGCGGTCAGGTGCACGATGCCGTTGGTCGAGCCGCCGATGGCAAGAAGAACGCGAAGCGCGTTCTCGAAAGCTGCCGGCGTCAGTATCTTGTCGATGGTCAGGCCCTTGCGGGCCAGCTCGACCGCCTGGGCGCCGGTTTGCTCTGCAATGCGAATGCGGTCCGCGGTCACCGCAGGCGGCGAGGCCCCACCAGGCACGGTCATGCCGAGCGCCTCGGCCACGCACGCCATGGTGCTGGCGGTGCCCATGACCGAGCAGGTGCCGACACTTGCGACCAGTTGGTTGTTGACGTCGGAAATCTCTTCGGCGTCGATCTCCTCCGCGCGGAACTTGCCCCAGTACCGACGGCAGTCGGTGCATGCGCCGACGCGTTCGCCGCGGTGGCTGCCCGTCAGCATCGACCCGGTGATCAGCTGGATGGCCGGAATGCCGGCTGACGCAGCGCCCATCAATTGCGCGGGCACCGTCTTGTCGCAGCCGCCGATGAGGACCACAGCGTCCATGGGCTGCGCCCGCACGAGTTCCTCGGTGTCCATCGACATGAGGTTGCGCAGGTACATGCTTGTCGGCGCCGAGAAGCTCTCGTGAATCGAGATCGTGGGGAAGTCCATCGGCAGCCCACCAGCCAGCATGACGCCGCGCTTCACGGCTTCGATGAGCTGGGGCATGTTTCCGTGGCAGGGGTTGTAGCCGCTTCCGGTGTTGGTGATGCCGATGACCGGGCGGTTCAGCGCATCGTCGGTGTAGCCCGCGCCCTTGATGAACGCCTTGCGCAGGAACATCGAGAAGCCTTGGTCGCCGTAGTTTGTCAGGCCCTTCTTGAGGCCCTTGGGTTCTTCGCTCATGTTGTTTACTCGTCCAGTTTGATGTTTGCTTCGTCGATGACCTTGACCCACTTCGTTACTTCAGCCTTCAACCTGTCCTGAGCCGCCTCAGGGGTCAGGGCGGCTTGCGGGGCGACACCTTGCAGGGCAAGTTGCGCCCGGACGCTCGGCTTCTGAAGGGCCTTGTAAATCTCCACGTTCAGCTTCTGCACGATGTCCTTGGGCGTTGCGGCCGGAACGAGGACACCGAAGGTGGAGCTGACCAGGAGATTCGGAAACCCTGCTTCTGCGGTAGTGGGCACCTCCGGCAGGTTGGGGTCGCGATTGGCGGCGGCCACGGCGAGGGGTGTGAGCTTTCCGCCCTTGATGAACTGCTGGACTGCGGGCACGGTTTCCGCCATGAATTGCAGTTGTCCGCCTACCAGGTCCGTGATCGCCGGTCCGCTGCCGCGGTAGGGAATGTGTTCCGTCGCCAGCTTGTACTGCGTCTTGAGCATTTCCGATGCCATTCGTTGAGGAGCGCCAGCGCCGGAAGAGCCGAACGACACCTTGCCAGGGTTGGCCTTGATGTAGGCAACGAGTTCCTGCATGGATTTCACCGGGAGCGAAGGGGTCGCGACGAACACCAGCGGCACGCTGCCGACCACCGCGACCGTGGAGAAATCCCTGACCAGGTTGTAGCGGACCCTGKCCTTTTCCAGCGTGGCGATGGTGGCGTGGGAGGTCAGGGCGCCCATCAACAGGGTGTAGCCATCGGCAGGCGCCTTGGCAACCCCCTGAGCGCCGATGTTGCCTCCGGCGCCGCCACGGTTGTCGATGATCACTTGCTTGCCAAGCGCGGTGGAAAGTTCGGCGGCGATGACCCGGCCGATGATGTCGGTTGCCCCTCCTGGCGGAAACGGGACCACCATGGTGATGGGCTTGTCGGGATACGTGGCAGCGGCAGCTCGCACCGGCAGTGCCGCAGCGAGCGCTGGTGCGAGAACTGCGAGCACGGCGTTCCGGCGACCTTGATGGAAGATTTTTCTGACCATTTCGATGTCTCCTTTTTGGATGTGTAGGAGCAATGGTCGATCACATGAAAGCCGGAAACAATTTGCTTGTGCTTGGTTCAGACTAAAATATTTACCCGCTTTCACGGGTCCATGC
>NNBU01000425.1_pt1 | contig 11541 bp, 10 predicted proteins | sample 1173781 | NCBI WGS metagenome assembly NNBU01 (sample SAMN07173937, study PRJNA388173) | plant metagenome | biome: Plant school; feature: Soil; material: Symbiotic tissue of Blasia pusilla L.; isolation source: symbiotic tissue sample KVJ2 | host: Blasia pusilla | place: Norway: Troms, Kvaloya...
TTAAAAATGAACGGCTCTCGGAACGCAAAAGACGCCGGTCGAGGACCGGCGTCTTGATGACGGCGTATGACGGGCCACTCAGCCCTTAAGGACACGTTCGACGATGTCGCGCACGTCCGTCGACAGCGAGGCGGAGGCCGCGATCGTCTCGAGCGCCTTGCGCGCATGCTCGGCGCGCTTGGGTTCCAGCAGGCGCCATGAGCGGAGCGCCGTCAAAAGGCGCGCGGCGAGCTGCGGGTTTTTCGGATCGATGGCGAGGATCTGCTCGGCATAGAAGGCATAGCCGGCACCATCCGCCCGGTTGAAGCCGGTCGGGTTGGAGAAGGCGAAGGTGCCGATCAGCGAGCGTACGCGGTTGGGATTGCTCGGCGTAAAGTTCGGGCTCTGCATCAGCGCCTGGACGCGGGCAAGCGCGTCTGCACCCGGGATCGTTGCCTGGATGGTGAACCACTTGTCGAGCACCAGCGCGTTTGCGGCAAAGCGGCTCTCGAAGGCGGCAAGCGCTGCTGTGGTTTCCGCCGCATCGGGGAAGCGGTGGGCAAGGATGGTCAGCGCCTGCGACAGGTCCGTCATGTTGTCGGCCGTGTCAAAGGCGTCTGCGGCGAGCGCGGGCGAGCTTTCCGCGAGAGTCAGGAAGGTGAGCGCGCTGTTCTTCAGCGCCCGCTTGCCGGCACCGTCAGCATCGGGGCTGAAGGCACCCGAGGCGGCGTGGGCGGCGTAGAGCGTGCGGAACACTTCAGCGCCCGCCTTGGCGATGGCCGAGAGGACGGCCTGACGGCCGGCATGGATGGCGTCCGGATCGTTGTTGCCGCCGAGTTCGCGCGCGACATCGGCTTCGCTCGGAAGGGACAAGGCCTGGGCGCGGAATGCAGGCTCCAGCGTTTCGTCCGCAGCGACCGCAAGCAGCGCATCGATGAAGGCGGGCTCGACCTCGACCGTACCACCCGCCTGGGCGGTCTTTGCGGCTGCGGTGAGGATCGGAAGCGCGATGTCGGTGATCGCCTGCCAGCGGGCGAAGAGGTCGCTGTCGTGCCGGGCGATGTGGATCAGGTCATCCTTGCTCTGCGCGAAATGCAGGCTGACGGGCGCCGAGAAACCGCGGTTGAGCGAGACAACAGGCCGGCTGCCGATCCCGGAGAAGGTGAAGGTCTGGGCGCGTTCGGTGAGATGCAGGACGTCTTCGGTTACGGTGCCGCCGGAGATCGCGGTGGCTGTGGCTTCCGCGCCGTTTTCCGACAGCAGCGCGAAGCGCAGCGGAATATGCATCGGTTCCTTGGCGCTCTGGCCGGGCGTTGCAGGCACCATCTGCTCAAGCGACAACGCCAGCGTCTTGCTGGCCGCATCATAGGTTGAGGAGACGGTGATCTGCGGCGTGCCGGCTTGGTGATACCAGAGCGAGAACTGGGTCAGATCGCGGCCGCTTGCGTCCTCAAAACACTTGACGAAGTCCTCGACGGTCGAGGCCTCGCCGTCATGGCGCTCGAAATAGAGGTCCATGCCCTTCTTGAAGCCGTCGCGGCCGAGAATGGTCGCGATCATCCGGGTCACTTCCGAGCCCTTCTCGTAGACGGTCGTCGTGTAGAAGTTGTTGATCTCGCGGTATTTCGTCGGGCGCACCGGATGGGCGAGCGGGCCGGCATCCTCGGGAAACTGTTCCGAGCGCAGATGCCGGACCTCGGCGATGCGCTTGACCGACCGCGAGCGCTGGTCTGCCGAGAATTCATGGTCGCGATAGACGGTGAGGCCTTCCTTCAGGCAGAGTTGGAACCAGTCGCGGCAGGTGATGCGGTTGCCGGTCCAGTTGTGGAAGTATTCATGCGCGATGATCGCCTCGATATTCGCGTAGTCCTGGTCGGTCGCGGTCTCGGGGTCGGCGAGCACATACTTGTCGTTGAAGATGTTGAGGCCCTTGTTTTCCATGGCCCCCATGTTGAAGTCGGAGACGGCGACGATCATGAAGATGTCGAGATCGTATTCGCGGCCGAAGACCTCTTCGTCCCACTTCATCGAGCGCTTCAGCGCATCCATGGCATAGGCCGCACGCGGCTCCTTTCCGTGTTCGACATAGATCTTCAGTGTGACTTCACGCTCCGACAAGGTGACAAACGTGTCTTCGACCACACCGAGGTCACCGGCCACAAGGGCGAAGAGATAGGACGGCTTGGGATGCGGGTCGAACCAGGCGGCGAAGTGCTTGTCCGGGCCGAAGCCGGCGCCGCCGAGGAAGTTGCCGTTCGACAGCAAGAGCGGATTGGCGGCCTTGTCGGCGATGATGTTGATCGTATAGACGGCGAGCACATCGGGGCGATCGGGGAAATAGGTAATCCGGCGGAAGCCCTCTGCCTCGCACTGGGTCGCATAGATGCCGTTGGAGCGGTAGAGGCCCATCAGCTGCGAATTGGCTTCCGGATTGATCATCGTCACGACGGTGATCTCGAAGGGCACGCTTTCCGGCAGGTCACGGATCGTGAGGCTCTCGGGCGTCGCGGTATAGCGAGCCGGGTCCATCTCGATCTGGTCGAAGAGGAGGCTGGTCATGGTGAGATCGTCACCGTCAAGCACCAGAGGCGCGCTCGCATCGACGCCTTCGCGGCGATGGAAGATCAGGCGAGCTTCCACCTTGGTTTCCGTCGGGTCCAGTTCGAAGGTCAGATCAACCCGTTCCAGAACAAAGTCGGTGGGGCGGTAGTCTGCCAGATGAACGATCCGGCCGGTATCTGTGCGCATTGTATATCCTGGTCGCTTCGAGGTTGGCCGCGACGGCGCAAGCAGAATTTCTCCGCACCGATCTGGGTCAAGTTAGACGCGATGATTGCAGCAAAATCTGAACGATTGTTAAAACACGCGATATTTTTCGAGGTCATTTTTGCCCAACGGACAAGAACTCTGTTCACCGCTTGTCAGGCCAAATCTGCAGACGCCAAGACTAGACAAGCAAGGTATAGGGTTTCTTTCAGCCGATGCAGCAGAGGCGGCGACTACTTCAGATTCAGTTGCGCGCGCAGGATTTCGTCGCTGTCGGATTGCTGGATGATTACCGCCGACCAACCCAGGCCGTCATAGTCTTCGTAGCCCAGCGTTTTGGCGAAGGCGACGATGGCGCCGTTTTCGTCATGATAACTGCCACGGGCCAGTTGCCGCGGATTGGCGAGCGCGAAATGGGTATAGGCGCGTTCCGGCCGGCTTGATGCGATCACCATATTGGCGCCATCGAGCAGCATGACCTCGGTGCGTTCGGCAATCGCCGGCGGCAGGTTGGCCTCCTTCTCGACGATGGCCTGGCCCTGGGACTGCCAGTCGAAATAGACCCCGAGCGTGCCGATCAGGGCACCGTCACTGCGCCCGCCTTGACGGATGCCGGTGGCATAGACGAGCACGTCGCGATTGTCATGCACGGCGCTGCGCCGCACATCGTCGACGACGTAGTCGTCTCCGCTCTTGCAGGTGCGAGCGGCCTTGAACCAGTCTTCGGCGGCGAGGTTGCGGTCCTTGAGGGTGCGCTGGTAACGCGGATTGGCCGAGGCGAGGACCTGGCCCCTGGCATCCGTCAGCACCAGATCGAGATAGACGGTGTAGAAGCGGTTGATCACGCCGAGCCGGTTTGCGGCATGGGCCGCTGCCGCCGGGGAGGGGTCTTCCAGCGCCGACCATAGGGCGTTGTCGGTTGCCCACCAGCGCACGTCGGCGGTACGCTCGAAGAGATTGCGCACGATGAACTGCACCAGCGTCTGGGCCAGATCGATCAGCCGCACACCCTCCATGTCCTCGACCAGCGCATCTGCCATGCTGCGGCTCAGGCTGATGCGGTCGAGCACGTTTTCCTGGAAGCGCTCGGAGATGTCGGCCGCCGCTTGCGCCAGCCTCTGCACCTCATTGGCGACGACGGCAAAACCTTTGCCGGTTTCACCCGCGCGGGCGGCCTCGATCAGCGCGTTGATGGCGAGCAGCCGGATCTGGCGTACGACGAGGGCATTGTCAGTGCTGTAGATCTCGAGATCCCGACCGATGCTCTCCGTGACCAGCCGCATGGAGCGAGGCGTGGCACGGGTCTCATGATCGAGTCTGGGCTTGCCTGCGATCTGCGTCATGTCGCGTATCCGGTTGAAAAGGCTTAGGTGATGGCAAAAGGGGCAAACTGTGCAGTGCAATATGTACCTGCAGGAAAGTTAGTTTACTGGTGTTGAAAACATGGTTAACGCGCAAGGGTGAGAAAACTCACGATTTCGGCCATTTTTGCGAAATTTGGGCCTTGTTTCAGTCTGGTTGCAGTGCAAGTTGTACCAGACAAGAGTCGAAAGGCTTCGCGATAGACGGCCTCCGATCTCCCGCCCGCATTGTCCCGCCACTGCCCGACGGGACGGACCGCTAACGAAATTGCTGACCGATATGGCTTTTGCCGATCCCAATCCGCTACGCGGCATTCTCCTCAAAGTCCTGTCGGTCACCGTCTTCGTTGCGATGCAGACCTCGATCAAGCTGGCGGGTGCCGGCATCGCGCCCGGCCAGATCAGCTTCTACCGCTCCGCCTTCGCCATCGTTCCGATCGTGATCTATCTCGCCTGGCGGGGTGACCTGCGACAGGCGATCCAGACCGACAATCCCTTCGGTCATGTCAAGCGCGGCTTTCTCGGCGTCTGCGCCATGGGGGCGGGCTTTTTCGGCCTCGTCCACCTGCCGCTGCCGGACGCGATCGCCATCGGTTATGCCATGCCGCTGATCGCGGTCGTCTTTGCGGCCGTGTTCCTCAAGGAGACGGTGCGGCTCTATCGCTGGACGGCGGTCTTTATCGGCCTTGTCGGCGTGCTGATCATTTCCGTGCCCAAGCTCTCCCTGTTTGCCGAAGAGGGCGTGGGATCGGAGGCCGCGATCGGTGCGGTTGCGGTGCTGATTTCGGCGACGCTCGGGGCGGCCGCCATGCTGCAGGTACGTCAACTGGTGCGCGAGGAAAAGACCGCGACCATTGTCCTGTTCTTCTCGGTGACGGCGTCGCTCCTGTCGGCGCTGACGTGGTTCTTCGGCTGGCCGGACCTCTCCTGGCGAGCGCTGGGTCTGCTGGCGCTGGCCGGCTTTTTCGGCGGGCTGGGCCAGATCCTGCTCACCGAAAGCTATCGTTACGCCGATGTCTCGACGATCGCGCCCTTCGAATACATCTCGATCATCCTCGGGTCGATTGCGGCATACGTCCTCTTTTCCGACGTGCCGACCTGGACAACCGTGTTGGGCGCGGCCATCGTCGTCGGCGCCGGCATCTTCATCATCTTCCGCGAACACCAGCTCGGCCTTGAACGGCGCGCAGCCCGCAAGGCCTCGACGCCGCAGGGCTGACGGCGAGCCGGTTGCTGTCAGCGATCTGGGTCGTTGAGCGGCGAGGCGCCTTCCGTGCCCTGCATGGGGATCGCCACGGCCTGGAAGCCGGTCTTGTCGGAACTGGTGTCCGGGCGGCGCGAGATGCGCCAGGCTGCATAACCGGAATAGAGCGCGAAGGCGGTGGCAAGGAAGAAGATCAGCGCGTTCGGCCCGAACCATTGCATCAGCGAGCCGGCCATCAGCGGACCTGTCACGGTCCCCATGCCGTAGAGGATCATGATGGCGCTCGACAGCGTGACATATTCGTCCGGTTCGGCGAGGTCGTTGGCATGGGCGACGTTGAGCGAATAGACCGGATACAGCACGGTGCCGACGAAGAAGCCGGCGATGTAGATGGCGGTTGCATTCTGCGCATCGAAGAGGGTCATGGCGAGGCAGGCGGCAACCCCGAAGATCCCGCATCCGATCATCACCAGGCGGCGGTCGATGCGGTCGGAGAGACGGCCGATGGGCACCTGCGAAATGGCGCCGCCGGCGAGAAATGCCGCAAGCAGGGTGGCGCCCTGGGTGGTGTTCATCTGGATGGTCTGGGAATAGACGCCGCCGAGGCTGCCCCAGGTGCCGGACAAAGCACCCGACAGCAAGGATCCGAAGAATGCGATCGGCGATCGGCGATAGAGCCGCTTGAGGTCGAAGCGGGCTTCCGCGATCGGGGCTGGGGACTTGGCGGTTGACAGCGCCACCGGGAACATCGCGAGCGAAAAGATCAGCGCGCAGATCATGAACAGGTTCGGCCCGTTCACGTCGCCAAGCGGCACGATATACTGTCCACCGATCGAGCCGACCAGGCAGGTCACCATGTAGACGGAAAAAAGCGCCCCGCGATTGGCATTGGTGACGCGTTCGTTGAGCCAGCTCTCGATCAACAGGTAGGCGCCGGCAATGGCAAAGCCCGCCAGGCCGCGAAACAGCACCCAGGCCCGCCAGTCGATCACCAGCGCACAAAGCAGGATGGAAACGGTGAGCAGCGTAATCAGCGCCCCGAACACCCGCACATGGCCGACCCGTCGCACAAAGATCGGCGTGACGACGCAGGAGACAGTAAAACCAAAGGTATAGCCGGTCGCGATGACGGAGATGATGAAGGTCGACCAGCCCTCGTTCAGCGAGCGGATCGGCAGCATATAGCCCATCAGGCCGAAGCCCGCCATCATCAGCAGGGTCGACAGCATCAGGGTCGCGATCGAGGCGAGACTGGACAGCATGGGGACCCCTTGGGCACATGGACAGGACGATAGTGCCCGCATGGCTGCGTTTAAGGAATTTCGAAACCGACGTCCAGTGTCGCAGACGTTCGCGCCTGATGCCGCAATATGGCAATATGCCCCAATAATTGATTGAAAATGCGTGATGAAATCGTTTACCTTGTCATTTGTCACTGTTGGACACGGCGTGAACCCATCTGGTTACGCCGAAGAAAGAGCGTGGGGCTGTCGAGCATGCAGGAAGGCGCGGAAGCTTGATCGGTTTTCACAGGCGGCGGTCGGTTGTATTCGCTGACCAATCCGCACGGCATCAAACCGGGCGAATGAGGTGAAACATGGCGTTTTCGTCTAGGGACATTGCCGATCATCCGAACTTCGTCGAAGCCTTGCGTGGCTTCGCAGCGTCGCTCAGAAAGCAGTTCGACGAGAGCCCGCGCCTGTCACGCATGCTGGCCTCGCACCAGCGCTGGTTGCTCAGTCAGGCGGCGTTTGCCTTGCAGCTGGAATATGATCCGACCCAGCCCGGCAGCGGCCTGACGACCACCAACCTCCGCGAGATCATTACCTCGAACAATGCGGCGAGCCGCAACACGGTGCTGAACTTTCTCGACCAGTTGCTGAGCTACAAATTCGTCCGCATCGTCGGCGATCCGGCCCGGCGGCCGAAGCGCTATGAGGCGACGGAAATTTCCTTTCACGCCATGTATCAATGGGTGTTGACCAATCTATTGGTGCTCGATCGGCTGGATGGCGGCGACCGTGTGTCCAATCTTGCGGGGCGGCCGGATCTTCTGCGCCTCGTGCAGCCGCAGATCGCGCGCCGGGCTTGCCTGGAGCCGCGCTGGCTGGAACCGCCGCCGCGCGTGGCGCTGTTCCTGTGGACGGAAGCCGGTGGTCTGGTGATGGACGAACTGGTGCGTCGGGCAATCCAACTGACCCCCGGCGGCGAAGGCTACGAGATCGGCCGGATCGACGCGCGTCAGATGGCCGAGCATTTCATGATTTCCCGCACCCATCTGCAGCGGCTGTTCCGCCGTGCGGTCGATGCGGGCTGCCTCTCATGGCCCGATGATACGCGCAAGAGCTGCCTGTTGAACCAGGACTTTCTGCGGGAATACTGCCACTGGCAGGCGGTCAAGTTCTCGATCGTCGATCACGCCTATGAGAAGATCTGCGGACCTGTGCATCTGGAAACGCCCGAGCCGCGCTTAGGCGCGATGCTCGAAGCCTGAGTTTGCCGCGCCTCCAAGTCTGACCCGTCACGACATGCAGACGGCCCGCCAGGGGCGAGCCGTTGCACGTTTTGCATTGGGTGAGCCGGTTTCAGAAACCCAGCGGCGGGATTGCCGGGCGTTCGCCACGGGCGATCGCTGCCTGGCGCTGGTGGGCGGCCTGCGAATACTCCGCCGACGCGCTGACCGCATGGCCGATCTGGTGCATGGCCTGACGCAGGGTGCGAACGGGATGGAAACGGATGCTCATGGGAGATATCCTCTGCTTTTCGCGCATGTCTGTTTTCAGGCCCTATTAGTTCAGGATTGAACGGCTTGTGCAATGCACAATTCAAGGGAGCTGATATGCGGTCATTGCAAGGGCGGCGCAGCCGCAAGCGCGGCCGTCTATCTCAGGCGCGGAAATCGGAGAAGATGGTCGCGGGGCGTGCGATGCGTCCGGCGCGGCCGGCATGACGGGCGCTCAGCTGTTCGGCAGACACGGCAGGGCCGATGCGATGGTAGGGAGAGTTTGTCCGACCGTGTTCGCCAGCGAGGCGCAGGGTCTCGAACTTGCAGTGGATGGGGCGGGTCCGGAGGCTCACGGCGGTCTTCCTTGTAAAGTGTCCCTCCCACTTTGCCCTTTGTATATCGCAGTGCAGCATTGAGTCGGCAAGGCATCCAGGCGCGGTCCTGCCTTGCATGATTTGCATGGCTGGTTTCATCATTTGTTTACAATGACGCTTATTTAGTCGTTTACGCTGTCGGCAGGCGTTCGGAAAATGCCATCAGATCCATCCAGGCCAGCGCCTTGCTGGCCGGCGCTGTCAGCAATTCCTGCGGGTGAAGGGTGGCCATGGCCGGCAATGGCGCGCCGCCGCTGCCGATTTCCCGCCATTTGCCGCGAAGGGCATGGATCGTGCCCGTTTCGCCGAAGAAGAAGCGGGCGGCGAAATTGCCGAGAACGAGGATCTGGCGCGGTTCGGCAAGCGCAATCTGCCGCTCGATGAACGGTCGGCAGATGGCGATTTCCGGCGCCGACGGCATGCGGTCGCCGGGTGGTCGCCAGGGGATGATCATCGTCAGAAGCACGCTCTCGCGCGACTGGCCGATGGCGGCCAGCATGCGGTCGAGGAGCAGCCCGGCTCGACCGGAGAAAGGCAGGCCCTCGCGATCGTCGTCGGCGCTCGGCATCGAGCCGATCACCATGATGCCGGACGTGGCCGTGCCGGTCGCCGTGATGGTCGAGCGCGCCGAAGTCTTCAGGTTGCAGCTGGCAAAACCTTCGACGGCTGTCTTGAGTTCGGCTAGCGATCGTGCCGATTCCGCGGCAAAACGCGCCTCGGCCACGGCATTTTCGTCCGGAATGGCGGGAAGCGCCGAGCCCTGCGCCGGCTGCGGGCGTGCCGCCTGGCGCTGGTCTGCGGCAGGGGCAGCGCGCGCGGGAAGGCTGCGGCCGGCGGCCTGTCCGCTTCCCGCATTGGCGGTGCCTCCGGCTGCAGACGGGGCTGTCCGGTGCGCCTGCCGCGCCGCCTTCTCCGCCGCAAAGGCGGCAATCCGATCGACCGGTTCCTCCTCCAGCAGCCATTCGACGCCCGCTTCCGCATGGAATGCGAGAAGGGCGGCAAGTTCTGCGGGCGTCATGTCGCGGGCCTGGATCATGGGTCCGTTCTAGTGCCAATCGGCAGGGGATGGCAAATGGAAAGGCAGCGGTGGGGCGTTGAGACCGCCCCTCATCCGCCCTTCGGGCACCTTCTCCCCGCGAGCGGGGAGAAGGCCATGGCGGCCACCGCTGGCGCTTCCTCTCCCCGCTTGTACCCCGGAGCTTTACTCCGACCCGGCCCTCAAGGGGAGGGCAGAGGAATCATGCCACCCATTGCTCGATATCATTGCGCTCGCCGATCAAGGCCAGACCATGGGCGATCGACACCAGTTCGCCGCCGGTCTCGATCTTGTCCTCGGAAAAGCGGCGGCGGAAGATGTTTCGGACGGCGGGCACGAAGGAGGTGCCGCCGGTGAGAAAGACCTTGTCGATGCCGTCGGCGGATGTATTGGTGGTTTCAAGCACCTGATCAAGCGCTTCCTCCATGCGAGCGATATCGTCGGCAATCCAGCTTTCGAAGGCGGCGCGCGTTACGGTCTTGTGGCCGGCCTTGCCGAGGGGCGGGAAGCGGAATTCCGCTTCTTCCGCAGACGACAACGCCATCTTGGCAGCCGAGACGGCCTGATAGAGGGGATAGCCTTCGTCATGGTCGATCAGGTCGATGAAGAGTTCGAGCTTTTCTGGCTCTTCCGCCTGGCGCACCAGCGATTTGAGATCGGTGAACTCCTTCAGCGTCTTGAAGACGGAGAGCTGGTTCCAGCGCGAGAAGGCGAGGTAATAATTGCTGGGGACGTCGAGCAACTTGCCAAAACTCTTGAACTGGCTGCCCTTGCCGATCTCAGGCGCCACCAGTTGGTCGATGATGCGCGCATCGAACTGGTCGCCGGCAATGCCGACGCCGGACTGGCCGATCGGGGTTGCCTTCAGCTTGCCGCCCTCGGTCTCGAAGCGGATCAGCGAAAAATCGGTGGTACCACCGCCGAAGTCGGCGACGAGCACGGTCGCATCGGCCTTCAGGTTCTGGGCGAAGTAGAAGGCCGCCGCCACCGGTTCGTAGACGTAATGGATCTCCGGAAAGCCCAGCCGGGTCAGCGCCTCGTTGTAGCGGCTAGTGGCGAGTGCGGGATCGGGATTGGCGCCGGCAAAATGCACAGGGCGACCGGCGACGAGGCGCTTGGCGCCGGTCGGCCAGCCTTCGCCGGCATAGGCCTCAAGGCGCTTGAGGAAAACCTCCATCAGGTCTTCGAACTGGAAGCGGCGGGCATGCACCAGTGTGCCCTGGAACAGGGCGGAAGCAGCAAAGGTCTTGATCGACTGCAGGAAGCGACATTCGCCGGGATTGTCGATGAAGGCGCGAATGGCGGCCTGGCCGGCCTCGACCTTCAAGGCCCCGGCGCCGAGCTGCCGATCCTTCAGGAAGGACAGGGCCGTGCGCATGCTGTCGGATGTCCCGGCCGGCGAAGTATAGGCGACCGAATGGGTGTGTTCGCTGTCGTCAGCCACGGCAATCACGGTATTGGTCGTGCCGAAATCGAGCCCAAGCGCCTGTGCCATGGCCGTTGCTCCCTAAGGTTTGTACATGTCAGGAAAGACCGGGCGAGACCCGGTCGAGCGCCGGTTGTTCCAGCGCCAATGAGGAGGGCGCCAGATGCCACAGGGGGCGGGCGAGGGCAAGCGCTAAAGCGTGGACGGGCGTCTCAGCCGCGGCGGCGCAGCACATAGAGGCCGACGAGACCCGCCAGCGCCAGCAGGGCGCCATTGAGGATCCAGGGCTTTTGATTGATCATGAAGCTTTCGGCCGGATAGGGGAAGAGGCCGGTGCCTTGCGCCATCCAGATTACGCCCAGGACGACGGCAAGTACGGCGACGATTTTAAGGATAAGGCGCAAGGCTGACATGGGGGAACGCTCCGGTTGGATTGGGAGCTTAGAGCTGTTCATTTTTAAATGGAAGCAGTTCTGCCGGAGCAGGTTTTCGTCGGGGCAGTGGCGATCGGCGATGTGCATACCCGGATGTATGTGCGAGCCGATCGCCGCTGCCCCGGCGGAAAGATGCCCGGCCCTTCGGGTTGGCTGAAACGGAGTCGGATGGTCGACCGGCCGGCGCGTGTCGTAGCCACAGCCTACGGCCAAGCCGGCCGGTCGATCAGGCGGCC
>NNBU01001157.1_pt1 | contig 11534 bp, 12 predicted proteins | sample 1173781 | NCBI WGS metagenome assembly NNBU01 (sample SAMN07173937, study PRJNA388173) | plant metagenome | biome: Plant school; feature: Soil; material: Symbiotic tissue of Blasia pusilla L.; isolation source: symbiotic tissue sample KVJ2 | host: Blasia pusilla | place: Norway: Troms, Kvaloya...
AGAAGCGCTTCGAGTTCGAAGTTCGCTTCTACATCTCGTCGAAGGCGCTGCTGTTTGCCATCTACTGCTTCGACAGGAAGTGGGGCATGGTCGACCAAGGCAATGTCAATCACCCGATCGATCCGGCGAGGTTGCCCGAAGCGGCGAGGGCTTCGATAGACAAGGGCCGGGCCGTGCTTGCGGCTCAGGGTTTGCAGGAAGTGGCGCACGCGTATTTCTTTCTGCCTGCACCGGGCTGCACCACGCAGCTCGACGGCTTGCCGGCGACCGTGTTCGAAAGCCTGTTCGCCGAGATCGTTTGACCGACTCTTGAACTTTCCATGACGCCGACCATCCAGAAACTCGAAGCATTCGCCGCGGCAAGAGACTTCGAGCCGCTGCCCGATGCACCCACACGCGAGCTCGATGATGTGCTCGACGCGTTCGGCGCGGCCAATGTGCACACGACAGGCCAGGGCCCCGCCAACGATCTCTACTCGCACCTTGTCGAATGCACATTCGGCCGTGTGTTGCAGGCGCGGTTCTTCATTCGCTTCGACCTTCGGGTCTTCGTGGTGCTGCCCTATGCGCTGTCAGGCGGCGCGTGGCAGCTCAGCGCGGGCCATGCCGAACTGCATGCGCTCTGCGCGCCGCTCGTGAAGGTGCTCGAAGCGCGGCAGCTCGAGCAAGTGGCGTTCGACGCTGCCATGCAGCCGCTGTCGGGCACCATGCTGCTCAAAGGGTTCGTCGACAACACGTTGATGGCCTATTGCTTCGAGAGCCTTTAAGGCGTGGCCCATTTCCCAAGAGAACGATGTTTCGAGCGTGGGCATCTTCAATCTGGACCGAAGCAACAATGAACCCCAAAGCACCAAGGCCGCCAAGCGATCCTGCCCAGGATGTCAGTGCCGCCATCCAGCGCATTCTGGACAACAAGAACGACGAGGTCGAAGGCACCTTCTGCCATGCGCTGTTCGAAGAGGGCTTCTTCGACGATGCGCTGCTCGGCGCACTCATCGACGACATGGAGCTTGTGCTGGGTCAGGACGCGGTGAGCCCCGCGCATGGCAAGGTCATCAGGTGGGTGGTGCTCAGCACGTCGAAGTGCTTCTTCTCGCACTTCGATGCCAACGATCTCTACAAGATCAAGAACTTCGACGAGGCGCTTTACTCGCGATGGTGCGACGACTATTTCGAGCGCCTGCGGGAATTGATGGCCCGGTAGCTTTCTTTGCCGCCTTGACGAACTGCGCTGCCCGCTAGGCGATCGCGATGTTGCGCCGCGTGTCCGCATCGACCAGCTCGCGCAGCGCGCTGAACAGCGGCGTGGTGCCTGTGTGCTTGCGGCCGTAGCCAAGGTTGAAGGCGTAGTCGAAGCCCTCGGGGTTGGCGCCCTGGTTGTGCTGCAGCATGGTCTCGAGCTTGTCGAGCGCCTTCACGGCCTGGGCCTCGGGGGAGGCGGCGGCTTCGTACTCTTCCCACAGGGCGAGCAGCTCGTGGCGCAGGCCGTGCGCTTCGAGCGGCGCCATCAGCGTGAGCAGGTCGCGGCGCTCGCGCTCGCTCTTGTCGGGGTGGGCAGCCTGGCTCACCGCCGGAATGTCGCCGTGAATCGCCTCGCCCAGGTCGTGTACCACGCACAGCTTGAGCACCTTCAGCAGGTCGAGCCCGGCCAGCTCTTCGCCGAAGGTCATGGCCATCAGGCACAGCCGCCAGCTGTGCTCCGCCGTGCTCTCCGCGCGGCCGGAAGAAGTGTGGGCGCTGCGCAGCACGTCCTTGAGTTTCTCCGCTTCGCGCAGGAAGGCGAGCTTGCCCTTGAGTGTCTCGATGTTCATCGCGGGCATCGTAGGCAGGTGGGGCGGCGATGTCCACGCATGAGATATGCGTGGTTGAGACGGCCGCGGCTCCGCAAGTATTGTTTCCACGAAACAATCTGGAAACAAGTTGCACCACAATGTGTTCATTCTCACCAGTGAACACCATGAGCCCCATCGACGCAGCGCGCGAGTTCGTCTTAGCGACCGTTCAGAAGCCTGCTCTCGCTAGCAATTTGTCCGAGTCGATCAAAGCGAAGGTGCGGCATTCCGACGTCTGGCTGAACCAGTTCAAGCGTGTAGGTGATTTGTTTGCATATCTGAAGCGCTTCCATCCAGACAAGCAGGATGCGATTTACCTGGAGATGCAAGCACTCAAGTTGCAAACATTCGAAGACATCGTTGGCCCCTTTGAAGAGCGATTTCGCGATTGGGTTGGGGACCGGATGCGAGCCTCGGACTTCGTCATAGGTGAGACCTACAGCGCGCACGACATCCTTATTTTTTCGGCGAACTACGACACCCGAGCCGGCGGCATGTTCGTCATTGAGTCAGGTGGTCAGCCGACGGCGGTGGTCATCAAGGCAACGCTGAGCGGCGGCAGGTATGCGAATGAGTGGTTGGAAGAGGGGCGCAGGCTAAAGTACTTTCTGAAGAGCAAAACGCTGAAGGATGGGAGCGTTCAGTTCGGCGAGCACTTCAAGCCCAATGCCGCCATCTTGAAATTACCTGGCCTACCTGTGCTTGCCTTCGTGAGACACACATCGAACGACCGCTTTGTCTACGCGGGAGCATTCGCGTTTGAAAAACTGCATGTAGAGACGGATGGCGCTAAATGGTTCGAACTCGTCCTCACGACTTCTGAAGAGATGATTGCGGATGCTGCGTACATGCAACGCCAACTGCAGGACAGTGTGGCGTTGGCAACTACTGAGTCACAGCAAAGTCGCCTTGAACGCTTGGCCAGCGCCCCTAAGAAGCCAAAGATGATTCGGACCGTTTCAATGGCATTCGTGAGAAATCCGGACGTAGTCGCGGAGGTCCTCTTTCGAGCCAAGGGCCGATGCGAAGAGTGCGATCAGTCGGCGCCTTTTTTTAGTAAAGCCACCGGCAAGCCATACCTAGAGGTGCATCATCGGAAGCCGCTAGCGCAAGGCGGCGAAGACACGGTCGCCAATGCTCTGGCTGTTTGCCCAAACTGTCACAGGGAAAAGCACTTTGGGTAGCAGCTAAAGCGTTTCGACCAGCCGCGCCGACGTGCCGTCGGAGAGCGTCATGCGCGTCCACCGGCACACGCTGTGCGCGATGGGCACCAGCGCCGAACTGTTGGTGCCCGTCGCGAACTCCAGAGAAGGCGGCGCGAGTGTGTCGCGCCAGCCGATGCCGTCCAGCATCGCCTCTTTGCCCGCGATTTCGGGCGTGGCATAGCGCCACAGCGAACGGCCCAGCAGCGTGGACAGTGGCGCGCCGAACTCGGCATGCCTGCGCGTGGAGCAGGCCAGCAGGCGGTGCGTGATGTCGCACACCAAGTGCACCGCGCGCGGGCTCTCGCCGACGAGCCTGGCGAGCGCGTGGTCCGCGGCTGCGTCGAGCCGGGCCGACAGCAGCTTTTCTGCACGTGCGCGCTCGGCCGGCTCCATTGCCTGCGTGCCGGACTCCCAGCGGGAGATGGTCGATTGAGCGACGTTGAAGAGCTCCGCGGCATGGGATTGTTTGACGCGGTGCAGGAGGCGCCAGCGTTTGAGGGCCGGGCCCAACGAAGGCGTGATCGAGGGGGTGATCGAAGGTGTGATGCGCGGGTCTTGCATGTCCATTTCTCGTCGCCAAAGACGGCCATTTCGTTTTGCTTTCTGGATGCGGGCAAAGTTGCGCGAATGCGCACTTGTTCTCTGCGCCGAGGCTTCCAATGCGGCGCTTCTCTTCATACATTTAATGACCGCCGCGTCTCACGGCGGGACATCGAAGCACACCGCGCCGATGTCGATGTGAGGCACAAAAGGCGACGGCCAAGGTGCGCTAACACCCTGACCGTCTGACCACTCAACGTGCACATACTTTGGAAAGAGAGCACATCAAATGGCTGATCGAATTATCGCCGGGCAAAACACGCCCTCATCCGACGACACCCCCCACGGGCCCGACGCGTCGGACATTCTTGAGAACAAGTTGACCCAAATGCAATCTCTGCTGAGTTGCTGCTACGGCGACTGGAGCGAGTGGTTCGAAGGAATAGGGGCGCGGCACCGGGACAACATCATGTGGATCGCGTCCGATCTGGCGGACGACATTGCGCGGCTTGCCCAGGAGCTTTTGAAGAGGCTCAACGCGATGGATCAGCCAAGGGCCTGAGGCCATCGGCGTGCGGCAGGTGTTCCTGATGATCAGGTTCGCCTCCGCATCAGGCCATTGCGGTCGGAGCTGGGTTTTGCGTGGGATATGGTCGGTTCGGCCTTGCGCTCGTCACCTGGATCGTCATGTCGCGCCTGCTGCCGCGCTACCCGGAGCCGCGCAAGTTCCTGATGGTCGGTTTCGCTTCGCTCGCGCTGTTCGGGTGGCTGCTGACACGCATTGAAACGGGGGGCCGACGTGTGGCTGCACGTGCTCCCCGCACTCGCCTTCAACAGCATCTTTCTGCTGACCGCGCTGCCGGTGACCGCAATGCAGACCTTCCGCGACATGGAGCGTGACGAGCCGGTGTTCTCGAACGCCCAGCAGCTCAAGAACATGATCGCGCAGGCAGCCACCGCACTCGGTATGACGCTCGCGACGATCGGGCAGCAATGGCGTGGCGCCACGCATTCGGCCGTGTTGGGCGCCGAGGTCAACGCCTTCAACCCGGTCTATGAAGCGACGCTGCAGAGCCTGCAACAGGCGCTGGCGGCGAGCCTGTCCGCAGGCGAGGCGGCCAAGGTGGCACTCGCGCGGGTGGCGCAACTGGTGGCGCAGCAGTCGTCGATGCTCGCGAACATCGATCACTTCAGGGCGGTTGCGGTGCTGGGCGTGCTCGGCGTGGTCGTGGTGGGATTGCAGCGGGTGTTGCGCTGAAGGCCCCTCATGGGCCGGACGCGTTGGAGATTCTTGAGGACAGGTTGACCCTAATGCAGTCGCTGCTTAGCTGCTGCTAGATGAACCGTTGCTTGAGGTTCAACTGGGGGCGTGCGAGAAGGTTTAGACGTATCGAGGCCGTGGCGTCGAACCTGAAGACTCTAGGTGCAAGAAGTTTTGAGGTCGAAATAGAACAGTGGGCACCGCAGTCGCTTGATGTCTGAGCGTGAGCCGAGCATATTTTTTAGTTTGGAGGAGCCGCCAGGGCGCGCCGTGTGCCTTCTGATGTTCCAGGCGTGGAAAATCCGATCAGAAGTTCAGTTTGTGCTCCCATGAATTGGGGAGGGCAGGGGTTAACACCACAGTCGCCGAGCGCAAGACCTATACATTGGCGTTGCGCCGCTTTGCCGACCAATCAATCAGAACTCTTGGCACTGTTCGCGTTGCTCGACTAACAATCCAATCAACTTGGAGGAACAGATGGAAATCTATAAAAACCTTGGAGGTAATTCAGGCGTAATGCAGTACGAAGTGGGGCAGGCTCACATAAAGGTTGGATTTCGCGATGGATCTCTATATCTATACAACCAATTTCGTCCGGGCCTTGCCACAGTTGAGCAAATGAAAACTCTTGCCTTAGCTGGAAGCGGACTAAACAGTTTTATTAGCCGCGTTGTTCGAAAGAATTTCGCAGAGAAGCTGGCTTAATGGCTATACAAGACTAGTCTTTAATAAATCTACGTGCCTCAGAGAAGCTATGAGAAAGAAAAAAGCCCCTGACKCTTGCGAATCAGGGGCTTTAATTTGGTGCCGGAGAGATGAATCGAACACCCGACCTTCTCATTACGAATGAGCTGCTCTACCGACTGAGCTACACCGGCGAAGCCTCAGATTATAGCCAACAAATCACGCCTTCTCGGCGTGGTACTGCGTCAAACGCTCAACTTCGTTACGCGAACCCAACAGCACGCTCACCCGCTCGTGCAGTTTCGTGGGCTGCAGGTCAAGAATGCGCTGCTTGCCGTTGGTGGCGGCGCCGCCGGCCTGCTCGACCAGCCAGCTCATGGGGTTGGCCTCGTACATCAGGCGCAGCTTGCCGGCCTTCTCGGGCTCGCGCTTGTCCCACGGGTACATGAACACGCCGCCGCGCATCAGGATGCGGTGCACGTCGGCCACCATGCTGGCAATCCAGCGCATGTTGAAGTCCTTGCCGCGCGGGCCTTCCTTGCCGGCCAGGCACTCGTCGATGTAGCGCTTCACGGGCTCGTCCCAGTGGCGCATGTTGCTCATGTTGATGGCAAATTCCTTGGTGTCGGCCGGAATCTGGATGTCTTCCTGCGTCAGCACGAAGCTGCCTTGCTCGCGGTCGAGCGTGAACATGGCCACGCCGTTGCCCACGGTCAGCACCAGGGTGGTCTGCGGGCCGTAGATGCAGTAGCCGGCCGCCACCTGCTGGGTGCCGGGCTGCAGGAAGTCGCTTTCCTGCACGCCGGGGTGGTCGTCGGGCTTCTTCAGCACGCTGAAGATGGTGCCGATGCTCACGTTCACGTCAATGTTGCTGCTGCCGTCCAGCGGGTCGAACATCAGCAGGTATTCGCCCTGCGGGTAGCGGTTGGGCACCACGTGGATGGTTTCCATCTCCTCGCTGGCCATGGCCGCCAGGTGGCCGCCCCATTCGTTGGCCTCGATGAGCACTTCGTTGGCAATGATGTCCAGCTTCTTCTGGATCTCGCCCTGCACGTTCTCGCTCTCGGCCGTGCCCAGCACGCCGCCCAGCGCGCCCTTGTTCACGGCCTGGCTGATGCTTTTGCAGGCGCGGGCGACCACTTCGAGCAGCAGGCGCAGCTGGCCGGGAATGAGGCCGTCGGCGCGCTGTTGTTCGACGAGGTAGCGGGTGAAGGAAATCTTTTGTTGAGCCATATGCTTTCTGTTCAGTCTCTTGCTTAGTTACCAGCCAGGGCGCGGGTCACGACTTCGTGGGTGTCCTTGCTCAGGTCGGGCTTGGCAGCAATGCGGGCGATGGCTTCGCGCGCGGCGCTGCGGTAGGGCTCGGCCAGCTTGCTCCAGCGGTCGAGCGCGCGCGCAAGGCGGGCCGCCACCTGGGGGTTGATGGCGTCGAGCTCTATCACGCGCTCGCTCCAGAACACGTAGCCGGCCGCGTCGGGGCGGTGGAACGCACCGGGGTTGGCGCTGCAGAACGCGAAGATCACGCTGCGCGCGCGGTTGGGGTTCTTCAGCGAGAAGTCGGGGTGCTTCATGAGCTGCTTCACCAGCGGCAGGATGTCGCCGCCTCGGTCGCTGGCGCCGGCCTGCAGGGAGAACCACTTGTCGATGACCAGCGCCTCGTCCTTGAAGATGGCGTGGAAGCGCGCGAGCGCCTGCGCCGCCAGGGTGTGGCCCGACGACACGAGCGCGTTGAGCGCGTTGAAGCGGTCGGTCATGTTGCCCGCGTCCTTGAAGCGCTGCAGCGTCTTGCCCGGCCACACCGCGTCGCCCGAGGCGCGCGCCGCCAGGCACAGAAAGTTGAGCGCCATGCCGGCCAGCGCGCGGCGGCCCGACGACGTGGGGTCGGGGCTGTAGGCGCCGGTGTCCTTGTTGTCTTCGTACACCTGCTGCCAGTCGGCAAAGAGGGCGGTGGCCAGCTGGGCGCGCATGGCTTCGCGCACCAGGTGCACGCGCTGCGGGTCGACCACGTCGAGCTGCTCGGCAATGTAGGTTTCCGACGGCAGCGTGAGCACCAGCTCCTTGAAGGCGGCGTCGAGTTGCGGGTTGCGCAGCACGCTGCGCATGGCATCGATGTAGGCGTCGTTCAGCACCGGGGTGGTGTCGGTGGCCAGGGCGGCAATGCCCTGCAGCGCGGCGCGCAGGCCCAGGCGCTGGCCGGCCTCCCAGCGGTTGAACGGGTCGGGGTCGTTGGCCAGCAGGGTCAGCAGCTGGGCGTCGGTGTACGCAAAGTCGAGCACCACCGGCGCGCTGAAGCCACGCAGGATGGAAGGCACGGGCTCGGCATCCAGCCCCACGAAGGTGATCTGCTCGCCGGCGCGCGACAGCACCAGGGTGCGGGTGCCGCGCGTGACTTCGCTTTCGCCTTCGAGCTGCAGCGGCAGCTCGCGGCCGTTGGCGTCGAGCAGGCCCACGTTCAGCGGAATGACGAAGGGTTCCTTGGTCGGCTGGCCGGGAGTGGGCGGGCAGCTTTGCACCACGCTCAGGGTGTAGCTGCGGTTCTGCGCGTCGTACACGCCGTGCGCGGCCAGGCGGGGCGTGCCGGCCTGGCTGTACCAGCGCTTGAACTGGGGCAGCAGGCGGGCCAGTTCCGAATCGGGGTTGGCGTCGGCAATGGCCTGCGCAAAGTCGTCGCAGGTCACGGCCTGGCCGTCGAAGCGTTCGAAGTAGAGCGTGATGCCCTTTTCGAAGCCCTTGCGCCCGACCAGCGTCTGCATCATGCGGACGACTTCGGCGCCCTTTTCATAGATGGTGACGGTGTAGAAGTTGCTGATCTCGATGTAGCTGTCGGGCCGCACCGGGTGGGCCATGGGGCCCGCGTCTTCGGGGAACTGGGCGGTGCGCAGCACGCGCACGTCTTCGATGCGCTTCACGGCGCGGGCCGAGGCGTCGGCGCACAGGTCCTGGCTGAACTCCTGGTCGCGGAAGACGGTGAGGCCTTCCTTCAGCGACAGCTGGAACCAGTCGCGGCAGGTCACGCGGTCGCCGCTCCAGTTGTGAAAGTACTCGTGGCCGACCACGCTTTCGATGTTGCTGTAGTCGGCGTCGGTGGCGGTGGCCTGGTTGGCCAGAACGTACTTCGTGTTGAAGATGTTCAGGCCCTTGTTCTCCATGGCGCCCATGTTGAAGTCGCTGGTGGCGACGATCATGAAGCGGTCCAGGTCCAGCGGCAGGCCGAAGCGGGCCTCGTCCCACAGCACGGAGTTGATGAGCGAGTTCATCGCGTGCTCGGTCTTGTCGAGGTCGCCGGCGCGCACGTACACCTGCAGCAGGTGGTCGCGGCCGTTGCGCGCCTTGATGCGCTGCTCGCGCGCCACCAGCTTGCCCGCCACCAGGGCGAACAGGTAGGCGGGTTTCTTGAAGGGGTCGACCCACTTGGCGAAGTGGCGGCCCTCGGGCAGCTCGCCCTGCTCGACCAGGTTGCCGTTGGACAGCAGCACCGGGTACGCGGCCTTGGCCGCGCGCAGCGTGACGGTGTACATCGCCATCACATCCGGGCGGTCCAGGAAGTAGGTGATGCGGCGGAAGCCCTCGGCCTCGCACTGTGTGAAGAAGGTGTCTTCGCTCACGAACAGGCCCATCAGCTTGGTGTTCTTGATGGGGCAGCAGGTGGTGAAGATCTCGAGCTCGAAGGCGTCGGGCAGGCCGTCGATGACGAGCTGGTCGCCTTCCATGCGGAACGACGCGCCCTGGCCGTTGACCAGCACGCGCGCCAGGTTCAGCTCGTCGCCGTCCAGGCGCAGCGGCTGCACCGGCACCTCGGGGTTGCGGCGCATCTGCATGCGGTTGAGCACGCGGGTCTTGGCGGGGTCGAGGTCGAAGGTGAGGTCGACGGTGTCGATCCAGTACGCCGGGGCGGCATAGTCTTCGCGGCGAATGGCAATCGGTTGCCCTTGAGCGTCACGCAGCATCATCGAGTGTCTCCAGAAAATTCGAGTGGGCGAGTTCGTCGTAGTCGCGAACCGCGGCAATCACATGGGGGCCGGCAAGCTCGGCGGCGGTATGGGTGCTGCACACGGCCACGGCACGCATGCCGCCGCGGCGCGCGGCCTCGATGCCGAAGGGGGCGTCCTCGAAGACGATGCAGCGCTCGGGCGCAACGCCGATGCGCCGCGCGGCTTCCAGGAAGATGGCGGGCGTGGGCTTGCCGCTGAAGCCTTCGTCGCCGCCCACGATGGCCAGCGGCAGCGGGTCCATCTTCAGGCGCGACATGGCGAACTGGATGTTGCCCTTGTCGCCGGCCGTGCCCACGGCCACCTTGAGCCCGCGCGCAACGGCCGCCTTGGCAAAGGCCGTGAAGCCCGCCACTTCGGTGAAGTTGTCGCTGAACATGGCGCGGTAGATTTCTTCCTTCTCGTGCACCAGGGCCTGGCACTCGTCGTCGGAGAGTTCCCGGTCGAACAGCTCGCGCATGCACTCGGTGCCAGTGCGGCCCGTGGTGCGCGCGAGGATGTCGCTCACGTCGAGTTTCAGGCCGTGGCGTTCCACGAATTCGACCCACGAGCGCGCATGCCAGGGCATGGAGTCGATCATGGTGCCGTCCATGTCGAAGATGAAGGCTTCGACCTTGCCGTGTTTCGGGCTCGTGAGGCTCATTCGGTTCACACGCCTTGCTTCAAAGAGGCTTCGATGAACACGTCCAGGTCGCCGTCCAGCACCTTCTGGGTGGCCGAGACTTCGACGTTGGTGCGCAGGTCCTTGATGCGGCTGTTGTCCAGCACGTAGCTGCGGATCTGGTGGCCCCAGCCCACGTCGGTCTTGCTGTCCTCGAGCTTTTGCTGCTCTTCCTGGCGCTTGCGCATCTCGAAGTCGTACAGCCGCGAGCGCAGGCGCTTCCACGCCACGTCGCGGTTGCTGTGCTGGCTTCGGCCGTCCTGGCACTGCACGACGATGCCGGTCGGAATGTGCGTGAGGCGCACGGCCGAGTCGGTCTTGTTGATGTGCTGGCCACCCGCGCCGCTGGCACGGAAGGTGTCGGTGCGCACGTCGGAAGGGTTGATGTCGATCTCGATCGAATCGTCGATTTCCGGGTACACGAAGATGCTGGCAAAGCTGGTGTGGCGCCCGCCCGACGAGTCGAACGGCGACTTGCGCACCAGGCGGTGCACGCCGGTTTCGGTGCGCAGGAGGCCGAAGGCGTAGTCGCCTTCCACCTTGATGGTCGCGCCCTTGATGCCCGCGGTGTCGCCCGGCGTTTCGTCTTCGATCTGCGTCTTGAAGCCCTTGCGCTCGGCGTACTTCAGGTACTGGCGCAGCAGCATGCTGGCCCAGTCGCAAGCCTCGGTGCCGCCGGCGCCGGCCTGGATGTCGACGAAGGCGTTCAGCGGGTCGGCCGGGTTGTTGAACATCCGGCGGAATTCGAGCTGCTTGATGTCGGCTTCGAGCGTGGCGGCGTCATCGGCAATGGCCTGCAGGCCGTCCATGTCGCCGTCGGCCTTCGACATTTCGAAGAGCTCGGTGTTGTCCGAGAGCCCGTTGGTGAGCTTGTCGAGCGTGACGACCACGTCGTCGAGCGACTTCTTCTCCTTGCCGAGTTCCTGGGCCTTCTTGGGGTCGTTCCAGACGTTCGGGTCTTCGAGCGATGCGTTGACTGTCCTCAGTCGTTCAGCTTTGGCATCGTAGTCAAAGATACCTCCGTAAATCGACCGTACGGACGCTCAGGTCCGCGAGCATTGCGCCGATTTGGTTGATTTGTTCTGCGTCCATGGGGTGTCCTGACTGTGGAGGGTTGGTGTTCGGGGGGAACCCGACATTTTCTCACGGTCCGCGAACTCGCTTGGAAGCGCCCCTGTATTGCTCCTTCCCCCTTTGGGGGAAGGCTGGGATGGGGGCGGGCAGGGCGCTTGTTTCGGCCGTTGCGACCAATGTGGGCGCCGCTTGCCCCCACCCCSGCCCCCCCCCCGCCGGGGGGGGGGGAAGGCCAAAGGCCGAACCCCGACTGTCCCTTTTACCCAACCCCCTGCCCACGCGAATCAG
>NNBU01000394.1_pt1 | contig 11514 bp, 7 predicted proteins | sample 1173781 | NCBI WGS metagenome assembly NNBU01 (sample SAMN07173937, study PRJNA388173) | plant metagenome | biome: Plant school; feature: Soil; material: Symbiotic tissue of Blasia pusilla L.; isolation source: symbiotic tissue sample KVJ2 | host: Blasia pusilla | place: Norway: Troms, Kvaloya...
AGATGTGACTAAGAGACAGGTCCTGCAGCACGCCGACCTGCTGCGCATACCCGCTGTCGATGCGCTGCAGGCGCGCCTCCCGCGCGGCGGCGTTCACCCATTGCGCGGTCATGGCGTTCTGCCGGGCCAGCTGGTAGGCCAGCTTGGCCGCGGGCTGCAGCGAGCTGTTGTCGGCCACCACGAAGCCGGCCAGGTCGTGCAGCGACTTGAGCACCACGCGCTCGGCGTCGCCGCGCGGGCCCTTGGCGCGGCCGTAGCCGGTCAGGAAGGCCTGCACGCGCTGGCGCAGCTCGGGCGGGTACTCGCGCCGCACCACGATCTGCGCATGCGGAATCAGCTCCGACTCCCACAGCACCTGCAGCCGCTCGGCCTCGGCCGGAAAGCGCAGCCTGAAGCGCTCGAAGTCGGCGGTGTTGTTGGTGGCCACGTCGGCCTCGTTGTTGGCCACGGCCAGCGCGGTGGCCTGGTGGGTGCCGACGATCTCGCTCTGGAAGCGCGTCTCCATCGCGATGTGGTTCGGCAGAAAGAGCTGCAGCTGCGGCACGATGAAGCCCGACACCGACTGCTTCTCGCCGCGCGCCAGCCGCCAGCGCTCGGGCTGCGCCAGCAGGGCCTGGAGCGAGTTCAGCGGCGGCGTCTTGCGCGCCAGCAGCAGCGCGCGGTAGCCGGGCAGGCCGTCGTGGCGCACCACCTGCGCCACCACTTTCATGCGGCGCTGGGTCACGGCGTCGAGCGCCATCTTTCCCGACAGGAAGGCCATGTCGACCTCGTCGCGCTGGATGGCATGCTCCAGCGCCTCGTACGAGTTGACCGACAGCACGCTCACCGGGCGGCGGATGGCGCGGCTGAGCTCGGCCAGCAGAGGGTCCCAGTCGCTGCGCGACTCGAACGCGCCGCCGAGCGGGAGGATGCCGAAGCGCACGGCGGTGTCCGCGGCACCCGCCTGCGCGCCGGCCCACAGCGGAACAGCCAGCCACAGCGCCAGCGCGAGCACGGCCTTGCGCGAGGTGCGCAGGGCACGGAAGGCATCGGTGAAGCGGCGCGCGAAAGGCTGCATTTTTGAACCGGAAGACAGAAGAGCCCGGCGGCTGCCGGGACCGGGCAAAGTCAATGCGGGTGCAATTAGATAACAAAAATGCAAACTTCTTCGGTCATGTTTTCATGTCTTCCCTGTGACGGTGAACCCCCCTAAGCTCGGCACCCATGCCTGCACTGCCCCCATGAACTGGAACTTCCGCGTCCTGCGCGGCCTGGCCCGCCTCACCTTCGCGCAGCAGCTGATCCTGCTGGCGCTGGTGCCGGCCACGCTGGCCACGCTGGCGGCCATTGCCGTGCTGACGCGCCAGCACCTGGGCAACCTCACCGAACTGATGCGCGCCAACGCGCAGACGGTGGCGATGCAGGTGGCCACGGTGGCGCAGGCCCCGCTGGCGCGCATGGACCGCCGCGCGCTGCAGCGCACCGCCCAGTCGGGCACCTACCAGCCGCACGTGCAGCAGGTGCAGATCTGGACGGAGGACGGCGAGATCGTCGCCAACTCCGAAACGGTGGACCGCGCGCGCGGCGAGGGCCTGCAGGTGGTGGTGCCCATCGTGAGCGACGACGGCCTGCACAGCGGCAAGGTGATGGTCGAGATGAGCCTGGCCGCCGTGCAGGGCGCGCGGCGCTCGGTCTGGCTCAACGTGGGGCTGGTGCTGGCAATCAGCCTGATAGGGGTGGGCCTGGCGGGCTGGTGGGCGGCGCGTCGCATCAGCGAGCCGATTCGCGCGCTGGGCGAGGCGGTCGACCGCCTGGGCGCGGGCGAAGACGCCAGCGTGGCCATCGAGGGCACGTCCGAGGTGCGCCACCTGCAGCACGGCTTCAACCAGGCCGCGCGCGCGCTCGCGGAAAGCCGCGGCCTGCTGCAAAGCCGCATCAACGAGGCCACGGCCGAGCTGGCCCGCAAGAACGCGCAGCTCGAAGTGGCCAGCCAGGCCAAGACCCGCCTGCTGGCGGCCGCCAGCCACGACCTGCGCCAGCCGCTGCATGCGCTCACGCTGTTCTCCGACGGCCTGGCCAACGGCGAGACCGACCCGGTGAAGCTGCAGCGCATCGGCCACATCCGCGAGTGCGTCGATTCGCTCGACCGGCTGTTCTCCGAGCTGCTCAACCTGTCGCAGCTCGACGCCGGCGTGCTGCAGCCGCAGTGGACCGACTTTCCGCTGGACCGGCTGTTCGACGAGATCAGCCGCAACTTCCGCCCGGTGGCCGAGCAGCAGGGCCTGCGGCTGGTGGTCCGCAAGACCGACGTGTGGGTGCGCTGCGACTACGTGATGCTCTCGCGCATCCTGAACAACCTGGTGTCGAACTCGCTGCGCCACACCATCGACGGCGGCGTGCTGATCGGCGCGCGGCGCCGCGGCAAGGGCGTGCGCATCGACGTGGCCGACACCGGCGTGGGCATCGCCAGGCAGCACCAGGCGCGGGTGTTCGAAGAGTTCTACCAGGTGGAGCCCACCGGCCGCGAGGCGGCGCGCGGGGCGCGCGGCATGGGCCTGGGCCTGGCCACGGTGCAGCGGCTGGCGCAGCTGCTGAACACGCGCGTGGAACTCAGCTCCACCCTGCACAAGGGCACCTGCGTGCGGGTGCTGGTGCGCGCGGCCCAGGCGGTGCTGCCTGCGCCGGGCGCCTCGCCGGCGGCGGCGGCGGCGGCGGCGGCCGCCATGGTGGAGGAAGAAAGCCTGGCGAACGTGCGCATCCTCATCATCGACGACGAGCGCACCATCCTCGAAGGCCTGAGCGTGGTGCTGGCCAACTGGGGCGCCGAGGTGCTGGCCGCGCAAACCCGCGCCGAGGCGCTGGCGCTGGCCGACGCCTGGACGCAGCCGCCCGAGGTGGTCATCAGCGACCTGCTGCTGCAGGGCGGCGACAGCGGGCTGGACGTGATTGCGGCCCTGGAGCGCCATCCGCGCGGCATCGGCGCCGACACCGCGCGCCTGCTGGTGACGGGCGAGACCAAGCCCGACCGGCTGCGCGAAGTGGCGAGCGCGGGCATCACGGTGCTCTACAAGCCGGTGTCGCCGCGCGTGCTGCGCCAGGCCATCCAGGCGCAGCGCGCGGCGGCCGCGCAGAGTGCAGACCTGCCGGGCGGTGTGAAGGTAGGGGCGTAGGTAGTCCGTCGGACATAGGCCGAGCGGCTGCCGCGCTGTGAAATTCATCACGCGGGCAGGCCCTCGCGGGGCCTGACATAAGCCCTCTGCCTTATCGCGCGATGCGGGGCCCGTCCGTACATTGGACCATCGCCCCTTGCTGCGAAAGCAGTCCATGCCCGTCGCCTTGAACCCTGTCCTGTCGCCCTTTGCCGCAAGGCCGAGCCGCGCCGTGCGCACGGTGCTGGCCGCACTGTCCGTGAGCGCGGCCTGCCTGGGCACCTGCGCCTCGGCCAGCAGCCTCACGGTGCTGATGGGCGACGACGCCGCGGCGTCGTCCGAGTTCGTGCAGCAGCTGCGCGCGGACCAGGGACCGGACGGCAAGTTCGACCTGGTGCGGCTGTCCCCCGGCGGCGCCGAGCCGCAGCCTGCAACGGAAATCGCGGGCTCCGACATCGAACGCGCGGCCAACGCCGGCGTGCGCACGCGCAGCCTGCGCGCCGCCGCCGACGCGCCCCTCACCATGGCGGTGGGCCCCGCCGCCGCCCGCGCCGCCGTCGAACGGCCGGGCCAGGAACCGCTGGTGCTGGCGATGCTGAGCCGGCTCGACTACGAAAGCCTCAAGGCCAGCAGCCCGGCCCTGCGGCGCGGCGACCGCCGCGTGGGCGTGCTGCTGCGCGACCCCGCCATGGCCGACCAGCTCGCGCTGATCAACGCGGTGCTGCCGCAGAAGCACCGCATCGGCGTGGTGGCCACGCCCGAGTCGGAGCCGCTGGTGCGCGAACTGCAGCGCGCCGCGCAGGGCGCGAACCCGGCCTGGGACGTGCGCGTGGAATACGCGCCGGACGCGAAGTCGCTGGCCAATGCCTTGCGCCAGGTGGTGCCGCAAAGCGATGCGCTGATGGTGCTGCCCGACCTGATCGGCGACAGCCAGGCGGCCACGCTGTCGGTACTGCGCGCGGGCGCGGGCGCGGGCCTGCCGGTGTTCGGCGCCAGCGAGGGGATGGTGCGCTCGGGCGGCCTCGCCGCGGCGGTCTCCACGCCGTCGCAGCTCGCCCAGCAGGCGCGGCTGCTCGGCCAGAAAGTGGCGAGCGCGGCCGGCAGCAACAGCAGCAACAACAACGCGCCGTTGGTGGAAGCGGCGACGCCCGCCACCGTGCGCGTCAATGCCACCGTGGCACGCGGACTCGGCCTGCGCCTGCCGGAGGAACGGGAACTGACCGAGCGACTCGCAGCCCCTCGATGAGCACCCCCCCGCTCACCGAAGGCCCGGTGCCCGCAGGGACCGCCGGCGCCCACACGCTGGTGGTGCGCGGCAACCTGCAGCACGACCTGTTCCGCCTGGGCGTGGTGCCGTGCGCCGCGGTGGCGCTGGCGCTCACCGGCTGGTTCACGCACAACCGCCTGCAGACGCTCGAAGCCGCGTTCGACGCCGAAGGCCAGGCCGTGGCGCGCCAGGTGGCGGCCATGTCCGACCTGAGCCTCTATGCGGGCGACCTGCCGGCGCTGCAGAACGTGGCCAACGCCGCGCTGCGCGGCGGGCAGGTGATGCGGGTGGAAATCAGCAACAGCGCCGGCGTGTACGTCACGGCCGGGCCCAGGACCACGTCGCTCGCACAGCTGCGCATGTTCACCTCGCCGGTCACGCTGCGCGAGGCTTCGCGCGCCAGCGCCTTCGCGCCCGCGGGCTCCACCGCGGCGGGCGACGCGCCCATCGGCCTGGTGCAGACTTTTCGCGACACCACGGCCTACACGCGCGAGCGCAGCCGCTCGCTGTTCGCGGGCATCGGCATCGCGCTGGTCGCGCTGCTCGCGGCATGGGCCTCGGTGCGCCACATGGCGCGCACGGTGGCGCGGCCGCTGCGGCGCGTGTCGCGCACCGTGGCGGCGCTGGAATCGGGCCACTTCGAGGTGCGCTGCGGTGTGGTGGAAGGCGGCACGCCCGGCACGCACGAGGTCGCGACGCTCGCGCACGACATCGACCGCCTGGCCGAGCGCCTGCAAAGCAACCGCCGGATCAGCGAGGAGCGCGTGCGCGAGGCCACCGCCGTCGCGCTGCAACGCATGGCCGAGGCGGAGCAGGCCGCGCTGTCGCGCGCACGCTTCCTGGCCGCCGCCAGCCACGACCTGCGCCAGCCGCTGCATGCCATGGGCCTGTTCATCGACGGCCTGCTGCCGGGCGCCTCGCCCGCGCAGCGCCCGGCCGTGCTGCGCCTGCAGGAGAGCACCGAGTTCATGGGCGTGCTGCTGGACGACCTGCTCGAGATCTCGCGGCTCGACGCGCAGGTGCTCACGCCCTCGATCGCCAAGGTGTCGCTGGCCGCGCTGTTCGACCAGCTCGACGCGCAGCACGCCGCCACCGCTGCGGAAGCCCGCGTGCGGCTGCGCTGGAGCGACCGCGGCCTGGCCGTGCGCACCGACGCGGCCATGCTGCAGCGCATCGTCGGCAACCTGGTGGCCAATGCGCTGCGCCACGCACCCGAAGGCGGCACGGTGCTGGTGGCCGCGCGGCGCGCCGCCGCCCGCCCACCGGAGCGTCCGCAGGACGAAGTGCGCATCGAGGTGCGCGACAACGGCGTGGGCATCGCGCCCATCCACCAGGGCCGCATCTTCGAAGAGTTCTACCAGGTGGCCAACACCGAGCGCGACCGGCGCCGCGGCTTCGGGCTGGGGCTGGCCATCTGCGCGCGCATCGCCGCGCTGCTGGGCACGCGCATCACCGTGCGCTCGGCGCTGCAGGCCGGCAGCACCTTCGCCTTCACGCTGCCTGCGGCGCGCGCCGCCGACGTGGTGCCGCCAGAACCGCCGCCGCTGGCATCGGCGCCGCTGGCAGGCCTGCGCTGCCTGGTGGTGGACGACGACCCCGCCATCCTCGACGGCAGCCGCACGCTGCTGGCGCAATGGGGCTGCCAGGTCGAATGCGTGACCACCGGCGCGGAAGCCATCGCGCGCCTGGGCACCGCCGACATGCCCTACGACGCGGTGCTGTGCGACCTGCAGCTGGCCGGCGAAGGCGACGGTGTCGACGTGATCGACGCCGCCAAGCGCCTGCAGCCCGATGCGCTCGCCGTGCTGGTGTCGGGCGCCACCGGGCCCGAGGTGCTGCAGCGCCTGCGCCACGGCGGCGTGATGCTCTTGACCAAGCCGGTGGCGCCGGCCAAGCTGCGCGCACTGCTCACCACGCGGCGGCACGCGCACGTGGCCTGAGCGGCACCCTCACCGATTGCAGGACACCACACGATGCTCGACCCTGCCGCCCTGAAAGACATCCGCCCCTTCGTTGCCACGCCCAGCTACACCGGCACCGTCACCAGCGACTACGTGCGCAGCCTGCTCGGGCTGGTCAACCTCGCATGGCGACACGGCTTTGCGATGCAGACGCGCTTCCTGGACGGCGACAGCCTGATCCCGCGCGCGCGCAACCGGCTGGTGGCGGAGTTCATGGCCGACGAGCGCTGGACGCATCTGTTCTGGATCGACGCCGACATCGGCTTCGAGCCGGAGGCCGCGCTGCGCCTGCTGCTGGCAAACCGCGCGGTGGTGGCCGGCGTGTATCCGCACAAGAGCGACGGCTGGCCGCGCGAGGGACTCGCGCAGCCGCTGCCCGCGGGCAGCACGCGCGAAGACTTCGAGGCGCGCCACGCCGTGTTCCCCGTGAACCTGGCAGGCCCCGGTGCGGCACAGGCCGCCCGGCGTGTGGATGCCGACGGCTTTGCCGAAGTGCTGGACGCGCCCACCGGCTTCATGCTGATCGAGCGCAGCGTGTTCACCCGGCTCGCGCAGGCCATGCCCGAACTGCGCTACACGCCGGACCACATGGACGACGCGGCCGCTGCCTCACGGGTGCACCACCGCTTCTTCGACGTCTGGGCCGAACCCGGCAACGGCCGCTACCTGAGCGAAGACTTCGCCTTCTGCCGGCGCTGGCAGTCGATCGGCGGGCAGGTGTTCGTCGACACGCGCTCGCGCCTCACGCACACCGGCACGCGCACCTACCGCGGCGACTTTGCGCGCTCGCTGGCGGCGGCCGCAGGGCCGGCCTGAAGCAGCGCCGCCAGGTCTTGCGGCAGGCTCGCCATGTCGTAGCCGCGCTCGCCGGCCACGGCGGCGAGCCGCAGCGCCGGGCCTTCCTCGGCCAGGTAGTCGTAGCCCCCGGCCTGGAAACGGCCTTGCGGGTCGAGGCGGCGGTACAGGTCGCGCCGCGCGAGGCGGTCTTCGCGCCGGATCATCTTCAGGTGGTAGAGCCGGTAGTAGCTGCGGTACATCACGCCGTGGCGCGCCACGGCGTCGGGGTACCACGGCCCGTGCAGCGCGGGCGCCTGCTCGAAGCCGATCTGCTGCGGAAGACGGAACAGGCAGGCGCGCGACTTGCGCCCCCACGGGCCGTCGACGCGGAAGCGGTCCGGCGCGTCCCAGAGCTCGCGCATCGCGAGCGACAGGCAGGACAGCTGCGCCTCGGACAGCGAATCGACGATGGCGTGCAGGTTGTCGAGGAAGAGCGTCTCGTAGCGCTCGTCCGCATCGCACACCAGCACCCAGCCGGCCCCGTGCGCGCGGGCGCATTCGAGCAGGCGGCGTCGGTTCTCGGGCTCGTTCCACGCGTGCGGTTCACCCGGCGTCGCGGCGCGCGGGTTCGACAGCAGTTCGAGCAGCTTCGGCTCGCGTTGCGCGATGTGCGCGGTGCCGTCGGTCGAGCCGTCGTCCAGCAGCACGAAGCCGTCGACGTGCGCGCGCAGGTGCGCAAGGCATCCATCGAGCAGCCGCGCCTCGTTGTGAAGTTGCATCACGCAGACGATGCGCGGACGCGCGGTCAGGCGCTCGCGTGGCACGGCGCTGCAACGCGGGCAATGGAAAGGGGGCGCGGGCTCGTGGTGGACCATGCGCGCGCAGATCTCGCACTGCAGGCGCGAGCCCATCGCGAACACCGGTGCGGGGCGCAGCCAGCCCGGCACCGCTTGCGGCGCGAGGTCGTGCGGGCGGTGCGCCGCCGGCGTGTCCTTGCGGGCAATGCGCGCGAAGTCGCGGCCCCAGTCGCCCGGGGCGTCCCCATTGGCACGCGCGGCCTGCGGCGTGCACCGCGCCCAGTCGTTGTCCAGGTCGAACAGCTCGCCGCCGTCTCGCGCGTCGAACGACAGGTGCAGCAGCTTCAGTTCCGCGCAGGCCTTCAGCTGCCACCCCGCCATTTCCAGCCGCACGCGAAAGTTGTCGTCGTCGCCGCCCCATTCGGCCAACGACTCGTCGTAGCCGCCGACCGCATCGAAGGCCTCGCGCGCGCAGCACAGCGAGCCGTAGAAGGTGCGCAGGTACAGCGCATCGGGCACCGCGTGCGCAAACAGGGTGCTCAACGGTGCGGCCATGTCCTGGCCCGCTCCCTGCGCTTCTTGCAGCGCACCGAAGCGCGCAAAGCCCACGCGGCCTATTGCGACGCCGCGCTCGCCGGCCATGGCCGCATGCAGCGCGACGGCCGGCGCGTCGCCCACGTAGGCCGACTCGGGCGAATGCACGAACACGAAGCGGCCCGCGCTGTGCCGCACGCCCACGTTGATCGCACAGCTGGGCGGGCGCCACGGGTGCGGCCGGTCGTTGACCACCAGCGTCCAGCACACCGCTGGAAAGCGCGCGAGCACGCGCTGCAGGCCGCTCTCCTCGGCGTTGTCGTCCAGCGCAACGACCACCTCGATGCCGGCGCGCGACCAGCTCGGCGCATTGAGCGCCACCACACGCTCGAACTCCGCCAGCTTGCGATAGAACGGCATCACGACGCTCAGCCACGGCCTCGCGCCGCCGCCCGCCGTCATGCCGCGCCCCGCTGCAAACGGCCACTGCCGGCGCCGCTGCCGGGAGAGAATGCCCCACGGACCTGTGTCATCACGCCATCATGAACGGTTGCTTCATCAATCTGCAAGACAGCACCGCGCGCCGCGCCACCATGGAGTCGCAGTTGCGCACGCTCGGCCTGACGGGCATCGCCCGCTTCGAGGCGATCGACACGCGCGGGCTGCCCGCCTCGGCGGCCCTGCCCGGCGCGGCCGTGAGCCCGGGCGAACACGCCTGCTTCGCCTCGCACGTCCGGGCCATCGAGAGCGCGCCGCCGGGGAGCTTCTTTCTGGTGCTCGAGGACGACGCGCTGCTGAGCCGCGCGCTGCCGTCCCTGCTGGACCAGGAAGAGGCGCTGGCGCAGCTCGAAGGCTTCGACCTGGTGTTCCTCGAATGCCTGCCCAGCATTGCCGCACCCGGGCTGCTGGCGCTCTGGCAGGCCCTGCGCAAGCACGGTCCCCACGATGCGGCGACGCCGCGCGATGCCATCGGCGGCATCGAGGTGCTGGACGCGCGGGGCCTCTACAACTGGGGCGCGGTGGCCTACATGGTGACGCCGAAGGGCCTGCACACGCTGCCCGCGCTGTTGCGCGAAGCGCTGGCCGCGGGCCCGGCCCTGGCCTTCGACATGACGCTCAACGCGCTGGTGCACGGCGAGCGCATCCGCGCGGCGGTGCTGGCGCCGTTCCTGGCCACGCCCGCGCTCGAAAGCCATGCGCAAAGCACCATCGGCGACCGGCCGCGCGCCGCGGAGAACGACGCGCTGGGCGGCGCGCTGCGGCGGCTTTTCTTCGCCGGTCCGATCGACGGGCTCGAGGCCCACGTGGCCGCCTACCGCCATGCGCCGCTGACGCCAGACCCGCAGCTGCGGCTGCTGGCCGACCTGATGGCGCAGTTGTTCGTCATCGCGGCGCGGCCGGCGGAGTGAGCCCGGCGGCTCAGAAGTCGGAGCAGCCGTTGCGCCGCTCGGTGTTGACGCAGCTCAGCAGGTTGGGCCGGGAACGCACGCGCGACCACTCGCGCGCCAGCACGTCGCCGGCTTGCGAGGCGCGGTCGCCGTCCAGCGGACCTGTCGCCAGGCAGATCGGCGCCTGGCCGATGTTGCGGTCGTAAAGGTAGGTCGAAGGCATCTCGCGCACCACGTCCACCGAGGGCAGGTCGGGACGCTGGAACAGCGGCACGGCGGGGCCCGCATCCACGCGCAGGTCGCCCGGCACCACCTTCACCGCGTAGCCTGCGGCCGAAGCGAAGGCGCCGTCGATCGGGTAGTTGCCCGGTGGGCTGCCGATGTTGGCGCTGGTGCCCGGCGCGCCGCTGAAGCTGGACGCGCTGTCGCCCAATATCAGCCCGCTCACGCTGTAGGTGAAGCTCGGGTTCGGCGTGCCCTGGGGCCGCGCGGCGTTGCCGATGGTCACGGTGGCGGTCGGTTGCTGCGCGTAGATGAAGTGGTTGCCGCCCGCCGGCACCGTCACCGTGCACAGGCCCAGGTAGGCGCAGTGGTACAGGTTGGGCAGCGTGCCGGTGCCGGCAAGGCCGCCGCGCGTCTCGCCCACCCAGGTGTCGGCCCAGATGCGCCACGCGCCGCCGCCGATGGCGAAGCTGCCCGGGTTCTGGAAGCGCGCCGCCGCCACCAGGTCGGTGCCCGTGCCGGCCACCACCGCCGTGCCCAGCGTGAGGTCGTCCGCCAGCGTGCGCACGAACACCGTGCCGGCCGCCATCGACGCCACGCCGCTGGGCGCCGCCTGGTTGGTGGCCGCGTCGAAGCCGGTGACGCTCAAGGCGCCGAGGGTGACCGCGTTGGCGTCCACGTAGCCGAAGCCGCCCGCGGCGCCGCCGCCCACGGTGGCCACGTCGTTCGCCGGGTTGCGCAGGTCGACGTCGCCCTTGAGCGAGCGCGCGAGCAGGCGGTTGGCGGTGATGGCGCCCGCCGCCGATTGCGCAATGTTGCCGGCCGACAGCAGTCCCACCTGCGACGCATTGATCGCGCCGTTGACCGCGATGTTGCCGCCCCCATCGTTCTGCAGCGTCAACGCCCCCGACGTGGCCAGCGCGCCGGCCACGGTGATGTCCGCCGCATGCGTGTTGCTGCCCGCCACGATGGTGGGCGCGCTGAGCCGGGCGAACTCGGCGCCCGACACCGAGAAGCCGCCGGTGCCCGCGCCGCCGAGGACGATGGGCGTGGCGGTGGCGTCGGACACCGCGAAGTTGCCGTCCATGCCGCCCGGGCGCAGGTCGATGACACCGGCCGCGCTCACCGGCGCACCGATCACGATGGCGTCGGTGCTGCCGTCGTTCACTGCCCGCAGTACCACGTTGCCGCTGCCCTGCACCACCGGCTGCGCGCCCGGCGCGGTGGGCGAACCGCCGGCCTCGATGGCGACGCCCGTGCCGCCGTTCTGCGAACGGCCGGTGATCTCGATGCCGCCACCACCGGTGGTGMCGAGCTGCGCGCCGTTCTCCAGCCGCACCCCGCTGTCGCCACCCACGGCGGGCACGGTGGCGTCGTTGTTGATGTTCTAGCCGCTCCGCGCACTGTTGCCTCTGCCGGCCGTGCTGGCGCTGTCTCTAT
>NNBU01000406.1_pt1 | contig 11466 bp, 10 predicted proteins | sample 1173781 | NCBI WGS metagenome assembly NNBU01 (sample SAMN07173937, study PRJNA388173) | plant metagenome | biome: Plant school; feature: Soil; material: Symbiotic tissue of Blasia pusilla L.; isolation source: symbiotic tissue sample KVJ2 | host: Blasia pusilla | place: Norway: Troms, Kvaloya...
GGTCATTCAGTGAGTCCGCGGCCCTTGGCTTTCTGGGGTTCTTCTGCGTCCGGCACCGGGCGGCAGGTGTAGAGCTGCCCGCCGGGCGGCAGCGCGGCAATGGCGGCCGCGAAGTCGATGGGGGCCGAGCCTTCGTGGGCCGACACGCCCTCGCCCAGCGCGTCCTGCAGGTGCGAGAGGTAGCCGAACTCGCCGGCGTGGCGCGCGCCGTAGAGCATCTTCACCGGCACGCCGCTGCGCTTTGCATGGGGACCGAGGCGCTGGGCCATCAGCACCAGCGGCGTGATGCCGATGCCACCTGCCACCAGCAGGTAGCCGGGCGCGGACAGGTCGAGCGCGAAGTGGTTCTGCGGCGCGCTCACCTGCAGGCGGTCGCCCACCGACAGTTGCCACATGGCGAGCGAGCCGCCGCGGCCGTCGTCGAGCCGCTTCACGGCAATGCGCCAGCACTGGCCGTCACCCTCGCCGACCAGCGAATACGAACGGGTCTGCACCTTGCCCTGCGCCGTCATCACCTGCACCTGCAGGTGGGCGCCGGGTTCATAGGTGGCGGCAAAGCCGCCGTCGGGGCGCAGTTCGAACTCGCGCACGGTGGGCGTGACGTCGCGCAGCGCCACGACCTGTGCCTGCATCCATTGAAGATCGCTTTTCATCGGGGGAACACCAAAGGCAAAGAGGGAGAAAGAAAGACGGCCGCTCAGCCGCGGCGGCGAATCAGTTGCACGCCCGGCAAAGGGCGTTGCTCGGCGCTCGGCGTGCCGTGCAGCGCCTCGCGCAGGTTGCGCCGCGCAATGCGGCTGTGCTCGCGCATCAGCGCCTCGGCGCGCGAGCCTTCGCCGGACTCGATGGCGTCGAGCACCTGCAGGTGCTGGTCTTGCGCAATGACGAGCATGTCGCGCGCGGCGGGCGAATTGGCCTGCACGATGACGAAGCCCGAGGGCGACGCAAACGGCAGGTTGACCACGCGCTCCAGCTGCTGCGCGATGACGGGGCTGCCCGCCATTTCGCACAGCAGCGCATGGAAGCGCTCGTTGTGCGTCACGTAGCGCGAGAAGGCCGCATCGTCGAGCGCGGGCTCGCGCAGCAGCTCGTCGATGCGCTGCAGGCAGGCGCGCGCCTCGCGCAGCACCACGGGCGCCGCGCCGCGCTCGGCCGCGAGCCGCGCGACCAGGCCTTCGAGCGTGCCGCGCAGCTCGATGGCGTCGGCCACGTCGCGCTCGGAGAAGGTGCGCACCGCATAGCCGCCGTTCGGCAGGGCTTCGAGCAGGCCTTCCTGCTCGAGCCGCATCAGCGCGGTGCGCACCGGTGTGCGCGACACGCCGAGCTGTTCGGAGATGGCCACCTCGGCAATGCGCGCGCCGCCCGGCAGCTCGCCCGCCAGGATCATTTCGCGCAGCCGCAGCTGCGCCTTCACGCCCTGCGAACTGCCGCTGTCGCCGGGCTCGGCGGCGCTGGAAACTGCCGCCACTTTCATGCGGCCTGCTTCTCCGCAGGACGGATCGGAATCGCGGCGCGCGCGGGCTTTTCCTTCTCGACCATGCGGTCGATCAGCCGGCGCGCCCACATCGAGCCGGCGTCGATGTTGAGGTTGTAGAACTTGTGGTCGGGGTGGTCGTCCATGGCCTTCTGCTGGGCCTCGAGCACCAGCTCGTCCTCGCGGAAGATGCCCGCCACGCCCTCGCGCAACTCGTGCGTGAGGCGCTGCTCGCCGATGCAGTAGTTGCGCGAGAAGGCCCAGAAGTACAGGCAGGTCTTGTCGGTCTCGGGCGTGATGGTGTTGAGCACGTAGCCGTTGACGCCCTTGCTGCGGTCGCCGGCGTCGCCGTTCTTCGGCACCGCGCCGCTGCCCGCCTCGGCCACGCCCACGTCGATGTTCACCGTGCACGGGCCTTCGAAGCGAATGATCTGCCAGCGGTCGACCTTGCCCGTGTAGCCGCGCGCATGGCGGATCTGGCCGCCCCAGAACGGCGGCGGGTCGATGTTTTCCATCCAGCGCGTGACGGTGGCCGAGCGGTCGCCGTGCGTGGCCACGAACGGCGCCTCGGCCACCTCGCGGTTGCCGATGGAGGAGCCGTGCACGAAGGTCTCGTGCGTCAGGTCCATGAGGTTGTCGACGACCAGGCGGTAGTCGCAGTTGACGCGGATCATCTTGCCGTCGCCGGCCCAGGCCGGGTCGTCGTTCCAGTGCATGTCGGGAATGAGCGCCGGATCGGCCTTGGCCGGATCGCCGGGCCAGATCCACACGAAGCGGTGCTTCTCCACTGCCGGAAAGCTGCGCACGCAGGCCGAGGGGTTGAGCGTTTCCTGGCTCGGCATGTGGGTGCAGCGGCCCTGGCTGTTGTAGACCAGGCCGTGGTAACCGCAGACCAGCTCGTCGCCTTCGAGGCGGCCCAGTGACAACGGCATCAGCCGGTGCCAGCAGGCGTCTTCCAGCACGGCCACCTGGCCGTCGGTACGGCGAAACAGCACTACTTTCTGGTTGCAGATGGTGCGCGGCAGCAGCGCGTGACGCACTTCGACGTCGTAGGCGGCGGCATACCAGGCGTTCAGTGGAAAGGCGGTCGCGGGCGTTTTCATGAATACCCAATGTATACAGAAACCGCCAAATTCCCAGTGAAATATGGCATTTTCAGGGTAAACACTGAGATTGCTGTATACAGCTGCCCACATCTTGAAGGCGCTACGATGCCCTTCGTTTCCCCCAAATCAAGACGGAGTCATCCATGTCACAGCACGTCGCATTGCCCGCCCGCTACGACCACGTGGGCAGTTTCCTGCGCCCCAAATTCCTGCTCGAAGCGCGCGAGCAAAAGGCCAAGGGCGAGATCACGCCCGAGCAGCTTCGCCTGGTCGAAGACAAGGCCATCACCGAGATCGTCAAGTTCCAAGAAGACATCGGCCTGAAGAGCATCACCGACGGCGAGTTCCGCCGCACGTACTTCCACATCGACTTTCTCGACCAGCTCGGCGGCGTGAAGACCGACATTCCGGTCACCATCCGCAAGCCCGACGGCACCGAGGAACTGGCTCCGCCCGCGATGCGCGTGATCGACAAGGTGCGCCACATCAAGGACATCCAGCTGGCCGACTTCCAGTACCTGAAGAGCCAGGTCGCCGCAGGCAACACGCCCAAGGTGACCATTCCCTCGCCGACCATGCTGCACTTTCGCGGCGGGCGCGCCGGCATCAGCAAGGACGCCTACCCCGAGCTGGACCCGGCCTTCTACGACGACGTGGCCAAGGCCTATGGCGACGAGCTGCGCTCGCTGGCCGCGGCCGGCTGCAACTACGTGCAGATGGACGACACCAACCTGGCCTACCTGTGCGACGAGCACATGCGCGAAGCGGCACGCAAGCGCGGCGACGACCCGAACGAGCTGCCGCACCGCTACGCCGCCTTCATCAACAAGGTGGTGGCGCAGAAGCCGCCCGGCATGCTGCTGGCCATGCACCTGTGCCGCGGCAACTTCAAGAGCACGCACGCCGCGGCCGGCAACTACGAGCCGGTGGCCGAGGCGCTCCTGAAGGAAATGGACCTGGACGCCTACTTCATGGAGTACGACGACGCCCGCTCCGGCGACTTCAAGCCGCTGCGCTTCCTGCCCAAGGGCAAGACCGTGGTGCTGGGCCTGGTCACCACCAAGTTCGGCGAGATGGAAGACAAGGACGAGCTGAAGCGCCGCATCGACGACGCCGCCAAGTACGCCTCGCTCGACCAGCTGGCGCTGTCGCCGCAATGCGGCTTCTCCAGCACGGTGCACGGCAACAACATCGCCGTGGAAGCGCAGCGCGCCAAGCTGCGCCTGGTGGTCGAGACGGCGCAGGACGTCTGGGGCTCGACCTGATGCGTTGAGGGGCGGTTTCTGGTGAAGTCGCAGCCCATGACGACAACCCTCTACTCCGGTCCCCTCAGCATGTTCGGCGCCAAGGTCGAGATCGCGGCACGCGAAAAAGGCGTGCCCTTCGATCTCGTCATGGTGCCCTTCACCACCGACGACGCCTACGAGCCCAAGCACCCCGAGGTGCTGCGGGTCAACCCGGTCAAGCAGCAGGTGCCCGTGTGGGTCGACACCGTCGACGGCGGGGTGTCGCTGTTCGACTCGACGCAGATCTTCGAGTACCTCGAAGACCGCTACCCCGGCCCCGCGCACCTCGCGCTGTGGCCCGAGGGCATTGCCGAGCGGGCCCGCGCGCGGCAGCTGGAGCAGAAGTCCGACGAGGTGTTCTTCCCGAACGTCATCAGGCTCTTCGGCCTGCAGCACGACATGAAGAGCGCGGCAGCCGTGGCGGCCTGCGCCGGCTGCGCGCGCTTCTACGAAGAGCTGGAAGGCCTGCTCGCCGAACGCGAGTACCTGGCCGGCCCCTACTCCTTCGCCGACATCGCCTTCTACATGGCGTACGTGTTCGCCGACCGCAAGGGCGCGGGCATGACAGGTGCCACGCCGCGCCTGCTGGCCTGGCGCACGCGCGTGGGCGAGCGGCCCGCGGTGCGCTCGGTGGTCGATCCGATGATGGCGTTCCTGGCCTCGCACGGGCGTGGCGTGCCGGCCTTCCTACAGCGGTGAAGGGGTTCGGCCGGGCCGCGGCGCCACGCTGAGGCATCATCGACCCATGCCCATTGCAAGCGCCTCGAGGTTCGACTGGCTGCCCTCGCCCTCGCAGCATTTCCTCGTCGTCACTTTTGCGCTCCTCGTCTACGTGCTGACCACGCGCGCGCGCCGCGAACAGCGCGCCCCCACCACGGCCATCGCCTGGGTCATGGGGCTGGTGCTGATGCCGTACTTCATCCTGCCCATGTACCTGCTGTTCGGCCAGCGCAAGCTGCGCCCTGCGGGCTCGCCCCGCCCGCCGCGCTCGGTGCCGCCGGGCCATTGGGCCGCCGACCTGATCGAGAGCTTCGGCCTCGCGCCGCCGGGGCGCTGCGCCGTTCGCATGCATGCCGACGGCGAGGCCGCGCGCGAGGCGCTGTGGCAGGTGATCGACGGCGCGCGCGAGCGCATCGACGTGTGCACCTTCATCATCGGCAACGACGTGCTCGGCCACGCCGTGCTCGAGCGCCTGGCCCAGCGCGCGCGCGAAGGACTCAAGGTGCGCGTGCTGCTCGACGGTTTCGGAGCGCTCTCGCTGCCGCGCCATCACTTCGACCGGCTGCGCGCGGCGGGCGGCGAGGTGGCGGTGTTCCGCCCCTTCTTCAGCCTGCGCCGCATCGGCCCGCGCAACCTGCGCAACCACCGCAAGTTCACCATCGCCGACGACAGCTGGCTCTGGTCGGGCGGGCGCAACCTGGCCGGCGAGTACTTCACCGGCAACGACAAGCACCCGCAGGCCTGGCTCGACCTGTCGTTCGACCTGCGCGGCAGCGTGGCCGCAGCCGCCGCGCGCCAGTTCGACCACGACTGGGCCTCGGTGCGCCCGCGCAAGGCCCGCGCCATCGCCTGCGACGACGTGCCCGAAGGCCCCGGCACGGCCATGGCCCAGTTCCTGCCGAGCGGCCCCGACCAGACCGAGGACACGGCGCATGCGTTGCTGATCGACGCGTGCTTTCGCGCCGAGCACCGCATCCTCGCGATCACGCCCTACTTCGTGCCCGGCGACGGCCTGCGCGACGCGCTGCGGCTGGCCGCGCGGCGCGGCGTGCAGGTGACCATCGCGATGCCGGCGGTGTCGAACCACCGCCTGGCCGACTTCGTGCGCGCACGCGCCATGCGCGACCTGGCGCGCGCGGGCGCGAGCTTTCGCATGCTGCCCTTCATGGCGCACGCCAAGGCGGTGGTGGTCGACGATGAACTGGCGATGTGCGGCTCGATCAACCTCGACCTGCGCAGCCTGCTGCTGAACCACGAGGCGGCGGTGGTGTTCTACGGCGCCGAACAGATCGAATGGCTGGCCGAGTGGATAGAAACCACCGCCTCCGCCGGCGAGCCCTACCGCGCACGGCGCCCCGGCCTGATGCGCGACCTGGCCGAAGGTCTGCTGCTCACGGTGGCTTTCCAGCTGTAATCTGAGTGCACAAATGCAACGTTTGTGCAACAAACAGCACACTTTCACTAAAATTCCCACCGGTTCCGGTAGTTGACCCCGGCCCCGGGGTTGACCGATGCGAGTCCTCTTCTCGCTGCGTGCACTGGCAAGCGCGGCGCCTCCAGTGCTGTTCGCACTGTGTGGAATAACGGCCGCTTTCACGCCGGCCCATGCCGCCATGGACGACATCGGCCGTGCGGCGCCCAGCGTGCACCGCCTGAAACTCATCGTCGACCCCGAGCTCGCCGCCGACATCGGCCCCGCCGAAGCCGGCCGCCGGCTTGCGCAGTACGTGGCCGACGTCAACACGGTGTTCACCCGCGAAACGGTGCGCAGCTTCGTCTTCGACCCCACCGCCGACCTGCAGCTCGTGCCGCCCGCCACCGCCCCGCAGTGCGCCTACAACGGCCTGGTCAACGGCGAAGTGGTGGTGTGCATCAACAAGTCCACCCGCGGCTACAGCCACGGCGGGCTGTCCACCAGCTGGACCTTTCCGCAGAAGGGCGTGGCCTGGAACCTGAACTGGGTCGCCATCCATGACCCGCTGCGCCTGTCGCGCGCGCCCAGCGCGGACGTGCCCGAATCCACCGAGAAGGACTACCTCGGCCGCCAGCTCAAGACCCTGCTGCACGAGCTGGAGCATGTGTTCGGCGCTGGCGCGGGCGAGTACTACAACGGCATCGCCGTGACCGACACCACCGGCGTGGCGCCCGTCGTCGACCTGGCCCTGGCCAACGACAGCGACCGCTACTGGTGGACGCGCCAGCACTGGCGCCTCGACCCGTTGCTGGGCACCGTGTTCGAGCAGCGCCGCGACCCGGCGGCCAACCGCATCGCGACGCTGGACATGATCCGCTTCACACCCGGCACCAAGGCCAACATCGACACCGACTGGACCGACTGGCCCAAGCTCGGCAGCTCCAAGTTCATGGCCGCCACCACCGCCACCCAGGTGCGCGTGACCGACCGCGACACCGGCGCCGCGCTGCCGGGCGCGCAGGTGTCGGTGTGGCGCAACCCGGGTGCGGGCAAGCCGCTGGTGATGCTGGTGACCGGCGTGGCCGATGCGTCGGGGCGTTTCGTGTTCGACTGGGACTGCGGCTTCAGCTGCTTCGCGGTGGGCAAGTCGACGCTGCTGGTGAAGGCGCATGCGCAGAACCGCGCGCCGGGCGCGAGCTGGTTCACCATCTTCGATGCGTTCGAGCAGAAGGCCGTGCAGGGCCAGACGATGTTCACCATCGACCTGGCGCTGGGCGGCATCGACGTGACGCCGCCGACCGTGTCGCTGGCCGCGCCGTCCACCGCCACCGTGGGCCAGCCCACCGTGATTGCGCCTGCGGTGGTGGACAACGTGGGCGTGTGGGGCGTCAAGGTGCTGGGCCGGGACAGCATTCCGATCTGCACCTTCACCGCCCCGCCCTACACCTGCAGCTGGACGCCGACGAGCGCGGGCGTGCAGACGATCCGGGTCATCGGCGTGGACGCGGCGGGCAACACGGCCGTGGCGTCAGCCAACATCATCGTGAACCCGCCCGGACTTGCCGCCCCGCCGGCCGTGGCGATGACCGCACCGTCCGACACCGCGGCGCGCGCGCCTGCACAGCTGGCGGCCAATGCCTCGGCCAACGTGGCGGAACTGAGCTTCATCGTCGACGGCAAGACCGTGTGCAGCCTGCAGGCCGCGCCCTTCGCCTGCCGCTGGACGCCATCGGCCGCGGGCTACGCGAACATCGAGGCGCGCGCCGTGGATGCGGCGGGCAACATCGCCAGCGTGTCCGCGCTGACGCGCGTGAACCCGTAGCGCCTCAGCCCTTCCTTTCCTTCTTTTCCTTCTTCGGATCCTTCGCCTTCGCCTTCTCTTCCTCGGGCATCGGCACGTTCGTGAAGCTCACATTGCCCAGCCCGGTGCCGATGGTCAGCACGCCCCAGTGCTTCACGTCGCGCATGAAAGGCAACTCGCTCAGGCCTTGCACCACGGCGTCGTTGTGCATGAGCACCAGCATCGGGTCGGCGCCCAGCGTCAGCATGCGGCGCCACACGGCCGTGGGCAGGTGGAAGGCGTGGCTTTCCCAGTCGCCCGGCAGGTTCTGCGCACCGCGTGCAATGGAGCCGTCGGGGCGAATGAGCCCCGGGCAGCCGATGCCGATGAAGGGTGCGAGCCGGATCTTCTTGCGCTCGCTGTAGCGCACCATGTCCATCAGCAGGTCGGCAATGTGCTCGACCATGAGGCTGCGGTTGGGGCCCTCGTCGGCGTGGCGCCACTTCACGCGCCGCACCACCTCCGCCCGCGAGAAGTCGGGCGCCTTGCGGTAGCGCGTCTTCACGACCCCGCAGCGCACGTTGGTGCCGCCGATGTCGACCGCCAGGATGGCGTCGTACTTGCGCAGCAAGGCCGGCGGCGTCAGGTGCACCCAGCCGATCAGGCCGCCGTCGTCCACGTTGTGCGAGAGCCGGCCCAGCTGCACGTGAAGGCCCAGTTCTTCCAGGATGGCGCCGGTCTGCAGCACCGCGCGCTCGCCCACGTCGCTCTCCGGGAAGCCGCCGCCGATGACGATGCGCTCGACCTTGTTCCATGAAGGCTGGCGCAGGAAGCGCTGGATCACCGAGGCCAGTTCCTCGGTGAACTCCTCGATCACGCCGTGCATCACGTCGGCGGCCTCCGAGGCCTTCTTCGCACCCAGCACGCGGTCGAGCTCCTTCTTGCTCAGGTCGCGCGAATGCAGGTCGCCCAGCGGGTCCGTGCCGTTCTTGCGGCGGCGCTTGCGCCAGCGCTCCAGCAGTTCCCTGAACGCGGTCTGGCTCGCCTGGTCGCCGACGAAGCCGTCCTTGTCGCGCAACTGCAGGCTGTAGCCCTCGACATGCACGCCGGGGAGTTCGCGCAGGCCGTGCACGTCGGCGGCGGGCAAGGGGTCGGGACGAGACGGGTCGGGTGTAGCGGGTGTGGGCTTCATGGCGATCGATGATGCGCCCTGCCGCCCGCAGGGCGCATCGGTTGCGCGCACGACGGCGTGTAGGAGATTGGCGGGTACGCCGAACGGGGTGTTGTCTATAAACTGCCCGCGATGCACCTGCTCCGCCGCCCCTGGCAACTTGTACTGCTGCTCTCGCTCGCGCTGTGCGGCATGGCCCTTGTCGCGCAGGCTGCGCACGCAGCAAACGACACGCTGCGCGTGGGCTCCAAGCGCTTCACCGAGTCGTACATCCTGGCCGAGCTGCTCGCGCAGACGGCCGCGCCGCACACGGCGTCGCCGCCCGTCGTGCGGCAAGGGCTGGGCAACACGGCCATCGTGTACGAGGCGCTGCGCTCGGGCGCGATCGACCTCTATGCCGAGTACACCGGCACCATCGCGCAGGAAATCCTCAAGGGCCAACCCGCCGGCACGCGCGAGGCGATGAACGCCGCGCTGGCGCCGCTGGGCCTGGGCGTGGCGATTCCCCTGGGCTTCAACGACGGCTATGCGCTCGCCGTGCGCGCCGCCGATGCCGACAAGCTGGGCCTGCGCACACTGAGCGACCTGGCGAAGCACCCCGAACTCAAGCTCGGCCTCTCGAACGAATTCATCGGCCGCGCCGACGGCTGGAAGGGCCTGGCGGAGCGCTATGGTTTCACGCAGGTGCCCAGCGGCCTTGACCATGGCCTGGCCTACGACGCGGTGGCGGCCAGGCAGATCGACGTGATCGACATCTACACCACCGACGCGAAGATCGACCACCTCGGCCTGCGTGTGCTGGAAGACGACAAGAAGTACTTTCCGCGCTACGACGCCGTGGTGCTCTACAAGCTGGACCTGCCCACACGCCTGCCGCAGGCCTGGGCGGCATTGAAGACGCTCGAAGGCAAGGTCGACGAGCACGCAATGATCGCGATGAACGCACGCGCGGAGCTGCAGAGCGTGCCCTTCGACACGATTGCGCGCGACTTCCTGGCGAGCACCGGCAAGGACGCGAAGGCCCAGCCGCAGGAGGCGCGCCGCGGCTTCATGGCCAAGCTGTTCGGGCCCGACCTGTGGAAGCTCGCGCGCCAGCACCTGCTGCTGGTCGCGCTGTCGGTCGGCATCGCCATACTGATCGGCGTGCCGATCGCGATCCTGGTGTTCCCGCATGTGCGGGTGCGCGCCGTGGTGCTGGGCCTGGCGAGCCTGATGCAGACCGTGCCGTCGCTGGCGCTGCTGGCGGTGCTGATCTCGATGCTCGGCGCCATCGGCGCCCTGCCCGCGTTGATTGCGCTCACGCTGTATTCGCTGTTGCCGATCATGCGCAACACGGTCACGGGCCTGGCCGAAGTGCCCAACGGGCTGCGTCTGGCCGGCACCGCACTGGGCATGACGCCGCCGCAGAGCCTGCAGCTGGTGTTGCTGCCGCTCGCGCTGCCCACGCTGCTGGCGGGCGTGCGAACGGCCACCGCCATCGCCATCGGCACCGCGACCATCGCGGCCTTCATCGGCGCGGGTGGCTTCGGCGAACGCATCGTGACGGGGCTGGCCTTGAACGACCGCGAACTGCTGATGGCGGGCGCGCTGCCCGCCGCGGCGCTGGCGTTGATCAGCGAAGGGCTCTTCGAGCTGATCGAGTTCCTGATGCGCCGCAGCCGCAGGGCCCCGGCGGCCTAGACCTTCGCTGAGGCGAGTGCACGCAAAAAAGCCCCCGGGCGGGGGCTTGCGAAACCTGGCGCCTCGACAGGATCAGGCCAGCGTATAGGCCGTCTTCACCGTCGTGAAGAACTCCTGCGCGTACTTGCCCTGCTCGCGCGGGCCGTAGCTCGATCCCTTGCGGCCGCCGAACGGCACGTGGTAGTCCACACCCGCGGTCGGCAGGTTGACCATCACCATGCCGGCCTGGCTGTGGCGCTTGAAGTGGGTGGCGTACTTCAGCGAGGTGGTGGCAATGCCGGCCGACAGGCCGAACTCGGTGTCGTTGGCCGTGGCCAGCGCCTCTTCGTAGTTCTTCACGCGGATCACGCTCGCCACCGGGCCGAAGATCTCTTCCTTGTTGATGCGCATCGAGGCGGCCGATTCGCTGAACAGCGCGGGCGACATGTAGTAGCCGTCGGTCTCCAGCTTCAGCAGTTCGCCGCCGGCCGCCAGCGTGGCGCCTTCGCCCTTGCCGATGGCGACGTATTCCATGTCCTGGTCGAGCTGCGACTTCGACGAGACCGGGCCCACGTCGGTGCCCTGCGCGAGCGCGTCGCCCACCTTGATCTTGGCCATGCGCTCCTTCATGGCCGCGATGAACTTCGGATAGATGCCCTCGGTCACGATGAGGCGGCTCGACGCGGTGCAGCGCTGGCCGGTCGAGTAGAACGCGCTCTGCACGCTGAGCTCCACGGCCTGCGCGAGGTCGGCATCGTCCAGAATCACCTGCGGGTTCTTGCCGCCCATTTCGAGCTGCACCTTCTTGTGGTTCGTGACGCACTGGATCGCAACTGTCACTTATACTCATCTCCGA
>NNBU01000770.1_pt1 | contig 11416 bp, 7 predicted proteins | sample 1173781 | NCBI WGS metagenome assembly NNBU01 (sample SAMN07173937, study PRJNA388173) | plant metagenome | biome: Plant school; feature: Soil; material: Symbiotic tissue of Blasia pusilla L.; isolation source: symbiotic tissue sample KVJ2 | host: Blasia pusilla | place: Norway: Troms, Kvaloya...
ACGCCGGCAGCGGAAGGCTTTGGAGCTCAGGAGATGCGCGGAGGCGCGCGAGGCTGCGCAGTCGACCACGCGAACACGGCGCGCGGTGCTGCGAGAAAGAGTTCGGGCAGGCCGTAGTGCAAGGTCGGCACGAACAGCACCGGCGAAGTCGCGGGTGGCAGGCCGAGCTGCACCGCATGCGACGAGCAATAGGGGCAGTGCGCCCGCGCGTGATCGTCGGTCTGCTTGCCCTTCGAAGGCTCGGCCGCCGCGCCATCGACGTGCACCAGTTGCTGACCCAGGGCCGTGCAGACCTCGACCCAGTCCGCGCCGCCTTGCGACGGCTGGAATGCATGCGACAGCACCGGCGCGACAGAGCCCATCAGGAGCGCCAGGCAGGCGATCCACGAGATGAGTTTTCTGAAGCGTTGGCCGACGCGCATGGGCCGGATTCTAGAGGCCGGAATACAACGTTGGTTCACGACAAAACGCCATCGGCCAGATGCCTCACACATAATCGCCCCCATGCCCGCCCTGCGCCACGCCCGCCATCTCGTCCGCTTCGTGCTGGCGTGGTTCGTGTTGTCGCTGGGGGTGGCGATTGCATCGCCGGTGGTCCAGCCGCAGTCGATGCAGCTCGTGTGCTCGGCGGCCGGCGCCATCAAGGTGATCGTGCAGACCGACGATSRCGCGCGGGCGCACTGCCCCTATTGCTCGTCGCATGCGGTGCAGCTCGGCCTGCCACCCGCGACTTCGCCGGTGCTGTTCGTGCCGACCTTGCACTACGGCCTGCCCGAACTCTTTCTCGCAGCACCGCGCGCCGTGTTCGCGTGGTCGACTGCGCAGCCTCGCGCGCCTCCGCGCATCTCCTGAGCTCCAAAGCCTTCCGCTGCCGGCGTTGACGCCTGCCAGCGGGTCTTTTGCATTTCGCCGGACCGCTGCGTCCGGCTTCAGGAGTTCCATGTCCTGGCTTCAGGCCAGGCGTCGGGGGCTCCTTCTTGACACAGAAGCATCGATGAAAAAAACAAACCTGGCCGCGGCCATCGCGGTCGTCTTCGCTGCGCCCGTCGCCGCGCAAACCGACAAGAACACGGACAGTTCCGCACTGACGCTGGGCACCGTCAACATCCAGGCCACGGCCAGCGGGCCGTTGTCCGCACGGCAGGTGTTCAGTTCGGTCGACATCCTGGGCGCCAGCGTGCTCGAAGACCAGCACGTCGACTACAGCTGGGAGCTGCTGTCGCGCGCACCGGGCGTGCAGGTCACGCAGTTCAAGCAAGGCACCGATGCAGGACGTTTCTCGTTTCGCGGCTTCAACGGCGAAGGCCGCGTCAATGCCGTCAAGCTGCTGATCGACGGCATCCCGAGCAACGACAACGCGGGTGGCATGCCGTTCCTCGACGCTGTGTTCCCGCAGGACATCGAGGCCATCGAGATCGTGCGCGGCACCAACGACCCGCGCTATGGCCTGAACAACATCGCCGGCAACGCGAACGTGATCACGCGAGCCGGCGGCAACCAGGGGCGCGCGAGCCTCACCGTCGGCAGCTTCGGCACCAAGGAGGTCGAGATCGCCAAGGGCATCGAGAGCGGCAACTGGAGCCAGAACTATTCGCTGGCCTACCGCGACTCGGACGGCTACCGCGACCACGCCGATGCGAGGAAGCTGGCCTTCTCGGGCAAGTGGTTCTACACCAGCGACGACGGCCGCTGGCGCGCGGGTGTCATTGCGCGCTCCTACCGCAACAAGGCGCTGGAGTCCGGTTACCTCAGCTACGACCAGGCCATGAGGGCGCCGCGCAGCTCGCCCGCATACGCGTCGGCCGACCGCGGCGAGCGCGAGACGGCGCAGCTCAGTGCGCACCTGGACGGTGAACTGACGAACACCCTCTCATGGTCGACCAAGGTCTATGCCAACCAGTACGAGAACCGGCGCTGGGTGCGCTTCTCTGCAGCGAGCGCCCAGCAGGAGCGCTACAACGACGAGAAGCAGCAGGGCGCGATCACTTCGCTGACCTGGCGGCCCCAGGTCAGCTGGGCGCACGAGTTCACGCTCGAAGGCGGGCTCGACGTCCAGTGGCAGCGCAACCTCGGCCAGCGCTACCGCACCACCGAGCGCGTGCGCACCTCGCAATTTCGCGACTGGGATTTCGATCTCGACACGCAGGGGGCCTATGTGCAGGCGGTGATCCGTCCGGTCGAGGCCTTGAAGATCGTGCCGGCCTTCCGGGTCGACCACGTGGGCGGCCAGTTCACCGACCGGCTCGGCCGCACCACCTCGCCGGTGCATGACTACGGGCTCATCCAGCAGCCCAAGATCAGCGTGGCCTATGCGCTGAATCCGCAGGCGAGCCTCTACGCCAACTGGGGCCGCACCTTCCAGATCGGCACCGGCATCGATGCCTACCGAACGCAGGCGCGCAACCTCCAACCGTCGATCAACGACGGCTGGGAGGCCGGCGTCAAGTTCAATCCGCTGCCATGGCTCGACGGGCGTGTCGCCTATTGGGAGCAGCGCGCCTCCGGCGAAGTCGCGCGCGTCCTGGGCGTCGACGGGCTGCCAGACCCGGGTGGCCTGGGCAACGTCGGCAAGACGCTCAGGAAGGGCTTCGACATCCAGCTCAATGCCAGGCCGAACGCACGCACCACGGCCTGGGTCGCCTATTCGCACCAGGTGGCCCGCATCACGGCACCGGACCCGAGCGCACCCGCCACCCGCGGCAAGGAGATCGAGAACGTGCCGCACTACCTGGTGTCGGCCGGCGTGGACTACCAGGCGAGCGACAAGCTCAAGCTGTCCGCCTGGGCCAACGCGCAGGGCGACTACTACGTGGAGCGCAGCAACACGCTGGGCCGCTTCGGCCGCTATGCGCTGCTGAACCTGGGCGCCACGTACCGTGTTTCTCCCACGATGGACGTGAACCTGCAGGTGAAGAACGTGACTAACCGCAAGTACGTCTATGCCTGGTACGACAGCGGCTCTTCCGGCTACTCGCCCGGCGACGGCCGCGGTGTGTACGCCAGCCTGAACCTGAGGTTCTGATGACTGCACAAGGCTTGACGCGCCAGACGGCGCCCTTCGTTGCCGGCAGCCTCTACCGCGCCGTGTGGCGCTGGCATTTCTATGCCGGCCTGCTGGTGCTGCCGTTCCTGATCTGGCTGGCGCTGACCGGCGGCCTGTTCGTCTTCAAGCAGCAGATAGACGGGTACTTTCACCACGATCTGAAGTTCGTGCAGTCAGGGCAGGGGCCTGCCTTGGCGCACAGCGAGCTGGTCGCGGCCGCGCTCGCGGTTCAACCCGGCACGCTGCGCAAGTACACGCCGGCGGCCTCGCCGGGCGACTCGGCGGAAGTGGGCGTCTCCAGTGCGAGCGGTGAACAGGTCGTCGTGTTCGTCGACCCGTACCGCGCGAAGGTGCTGGGCACGCTGCCCGAAGGCGGGAGCGTGGCCTGGACCATTCGCAAGCTGCACAGCCTGAAGTACTTCGGCTCGGTGGCGCGCGGCGCCATCGAGATCGCGGCCGGGTGGGCGATCCTGCTGGTGGCCACCGGCATCTACCTTTGGTGGCCGCGCGGGCGGCAGGGCGGCGTGGTCACGGTGCGCGGGCGGCCTCGGCAACGCATGTTCTGGCGCGACCTGCATGCGGTGACGGGCATCTTCGTCGGCGTCGCGCTGGTGTTCCTGGCGTTCACCGGCATGCCGTGGTCGGTGTTCTGGGGCGCCAAGGTCAATCAGTGGGCCAATGGGCAGAACTTCGGCTACCCGGCGGGTGTGCGGGTGCAGGTGCCGATGTCGCAGCAGCGCCTGGCAGACGGGGCACCGACCGCGTGGTCGCTCGAACAGGCGAAGGTTCCGCGCTCGAGCCGCGAGGGACATGAAGGTCATGAAGGTCATGAAGGTCATGAGGGTCATGAGGGTCATGAGGGTCATGAGGGGCACGCAGAGCCGGGCGCGGCCCTGCGACCCGTGGCTGCCGAGGGGGCCCTTGGTCTCGATGCCGTGATCGGGATCTTCGAGCGGCTGGGCATCGCCCGGGGCTACACCGTCAACATGCCCAAAGGGCCGAGCGGCGTCTACACGGCGTCGGCCTATCCGAGCGACCTGGCGCAGCAGCGCGTGATCCATATTGACCAGTACAGCGGCAAGACGCTGATCGACATGCGCTACGCAGACTACGGCCCGCTCGCGCGGTGGCTCGAATGGGGCATCAACGTTCACCTCGGCCAGGAGTTCGGCGTGCCCAACCAGGCGCTGCTGGTCGTGGTCTGCCTCGGCATCGTGCTGCTGTGCGTGAGTGCCGCGGCCATGTGGTGGAAGCGACGGCCCGCAGGTGGGCTCGGCGTGCCGCCGCTGCCCTCGGACCGGCGCACGCTGCGCGCGGTGCTGGCACTGCTGGCGCTGGGGGGTATCGCTTTCCCGCTGGTGGGCGCCTCGCTGCTGGTCATGCTGGCGCTGGATGGGTTGATGACCGGTCGTGCTGCTCGATGGAGACAGGCCGGCTCAGCGACGTCGACTACCCCAAAGTGACCCCAGGTCGGCCGGAAACCCGCATGGATGGAGGCGTGGAGGGCTGCTTCGTCTCAGAGGCGCACCCGGCTCACTTCGGCAGCAGCGTGAAGAACGGCATGACCACGCCCATCACCCAGTTCTGTCCGAAGTCGAGTGCGGCCCGGCGGTACTTCTCGTCGGCCTGTGCGGCCAGCAGGTCGAGCCGCGCCACCACCTTCGACAACTCGCGGTCGGCCACGAGGTTGCGGCCGCGCTCGCTGATTTCGGTCGCCAGCAGCAGCGGCTGGCCGTCGGGGCCGGTCTTGGAAGAAATGAGCCACAGCGAAATCTCGAAGTTGCGCGCGGCCCGGAAGCTGTTCTCGGCATTCACGCCGTCGATCATGGTCTGGTCCCAGGTGTCGCCGTTGGCCTGCTTGAGCATGGTGGCCCAGCCGTACACCAGCGCTGCGACCCTGTCGCCCTGGTAGCCCTGTGGTCCGGTTTCGAAAGCCAGGCGGATCGCGTCGATGCCGGTCGCGCCCTTGAGCTCGGGCAGGGGCGGGCCCTTGAGCACGGCGTCCCAGGCGCGCTGGGTGGCTTCGTCCATGCTGGACGCCGACTTGCGCCATTCGCGGGGGTTGCGCTTGTACAGCGTGCCCTGCACGCGCCGCACCGACTGCAGGTTGTCGCGCAACGACAGGTTGGCAATGCGGTTCGCGCCGGATTGCAACCATTCCTGGTTGGCGTAGGGCTCGGCACGCTGGGTGTCGCGCATCGACGAACAGCCTGCAAGACCGAGCAGGGCGGCCGCGCCGGCCACCATGCCTGCGAGGATCGCGGGACGGCAGCTTCGTCTTGCGGCCAGGGGGGAAACAAGGGAATCGCTCATGCCCTGACGTTATCATCCACGGCTGGGGCGGCGGCCTGCTGCAAGCTGCAGGCCCGTGCAATTTTCCTTACAAATCAATACCTTGGCGCTACAGCCAAGCCAGGCCGACAAGTCGTGCGTCTTAATTCCATCAAGCTCTCGGGCTTCAAGTCGTTCGCCGAACCCACCAACTTCCTGCTACCGGGCCAACTGGTCGGCGTGGTCGGGCCCAACGGTTGCGGCAAGTCGAACATCATGGATGCGGTGCGCTGGGTGCTCGGCGAGTCGCGCGCGTCGGAGCTGCGCGGCGAGTCGATGCAGGACGTGATCTTCAACGGCACGACCACCCGCAAGCAGGCCAGCCGTTCGAGCGTGGAGTTGGTGTTCGACAACGCCGACCACCGCGCCGGCGGCCAGTGGAACCAGTTCAGCGAAATCGCGGTGCGCCGCGTGCTCACGCGCGACGGCACGAGCAGCTACTACATCAACAACCAGCCGGTGCGCCGCCGCGACGTGCAGGACGTGTTCCTGGGCACCGGCCTGGGCCCGCGCGCCTACGCCATCATCGGCCAGGGCACGATCAGCCGGATCATCGAGTCCAAGCCCGAAGAGTTGCGCCTGTTCCTCGAGGAAGCCGCGGGCGTCTCCAAGTACAAGGAGCGCCGCCGCGAAACGGAGAACCGCCTGGGCGACACGCGCGAGAACCTCGTGCGGGTCGAAGACATTCTTCGCGAACTGAACGCGAACCTCGAGAAGCTCGAGAAGCAGGCCGAGGTGGCCGCGCGCTACAACACGCTACAAGGCGATGCCACGAAGAAGCAGCACCAGCTGTGGTTCCTGAAGCGCAGCGAAAGCGACGCCGACCAGGCCAAGATCAAGACCGACTCAGAGAAGGCCATCAACGACCTCGAGTCGCGCACGGCCGATCTGCGCCGCATCGAGGCCGAACTCGAAACCGTGCGCCAGGCCCACTACGGCGCGGGCGACAGCGTCAATCAGGCGCAGGGCAAGCTCTACGAGGCCAGCGCCGAAGTCGGCCGGCTCGAGGGCGAGATCCGCTTCGTGGTCGAAGGCCGCCAGCGCGTCGAGCAGCGCCTGGTGCAACTGCGCGAGCAGATGGGCCAATGGGGCCGCCGCCGCGACGAGGCCGAAGCCGAGATCGAGACACTCGCCGGTGCCGGCGTGGACGCCGAAGAGCAGGCCATCCTGCTGGCCGCGCAGCTCGAAGAACACGACGCCCGCCTGCCCGAGCTCGAAGAAGCCGTGCAGCGTGCCCAGGACCAGGCCAACGCCCAGCGCACGACCGTGTCGCAGGTGCAGCAGCAGATCCAGGTGCTGGCCGCCGACCAGCGCAACATCGAGGAACAAAGCCGCCAGCTCACGCAGCGCAGCGAACGCCTGCGCGCCGACCAGAACGCACTGGCCGCGCCTGACGAGGCCCGCCTGCTCGACATGCAGGAGCAGCACGCCGCCGCGCAGGAGGCTGCCAGCGAAGCCGACGGACGCCTGCAGGAACTGCAGGAAACCGTGCCGCAGCTCGACGACGACCGCCGCACGAAGCAGCAGGCCGTCAACACCGAAGGCGCCCGCCATGCCGAGTTCTCGGCGCGCCTGGAAGCGCTGCGCGCGCTGCAGGAAAAGGTCAAGACCGACGGCAAGCTGGCGCCCTGGCTTGCCAAGCACGGCCTCGAGGGCCTGCAGGGCCTGTGGAGCCGCATCCACATCGAGCAGGGCTGGGAGAACGCGCTCGAATCCGCGCTGCGTGAGCGCCTGGGTGCGCTCGAAGTCAGCCGCCTGGAGATGGTGCGCGCCTTCGGCAACGACGCGCCACCCGCCAAGCTCGCGTTCTACAGCCCGCCGGCTGCCGGTGCACCGCAGGGCCCGGCCACGCTGCCGCGGCTGTCGAGCCTGCTGCGGCTGAACGACGCGGGCCAGCAGGCGCTGCTGACCGACTGGCTGCACGGCTGCTTCACGGCCGCGAGCTTCGAGGAAGCGCTGGCCCAGCGCGCCACGCTGCAGCCCGGTGAAGTCATCTATGTGCAGAGCGGCCATGCCGTGTCCGCGCACAGCGTCAACTTCTACGCGCCCGATTCGGAGCAGGCCGGCCTGCTGGCCCGCCAGCAGGAAATGGAAAACCTGGAGCGCCAGCTGCGCGCCCAGACGCTCATCAACGAAGAGGCGCGCACCGCGCTGGTCCGCGCCGAAGCCGCCTACGGCGACGCCGCCTCGCGCCTGGTGACCGCGCGGCGCGAAGCCGCCGAAACCCAATCGCGTGCGCACGAGCTGCAGGTCGAGACGCTGCGCATGACGCAGCTTGCCGAGCAGACCCGCGCGCGCAGTGCACAGCTGGCCAACGACCTCGGCGAGGTCGACGCGCAGCTCGAGGAACTGCAGGAACGGCGCATCGCCGCCGAAGGCCGTTTCGAAGAACTCGACATGCAGCTGGCCGACAGCCAGGAGCGCCATGCCGAGCTGGATGAGCGCGTCATCGAGGCCGGCCGCGCGCTGAACGCCAGCCGCGAGCAGCACCGCAGCCTGGAACGCCAGGCGCAGGAAGCAACCTTCTCGCAGCGCACGCTCGAAGCCCGCCGCGGGGAGCTCAACCGCTCCATCGAAACTGCGGCGCAGCAGGTGGTGTCGCTCACCGACGAAGACGAGCGCGCCCGCGCCGAGCTGGGCCGGCTGTCCGACGCCGCCGCGCAAGCCGGCCTGCAGGATGCGCTGTCGCTCAAGCTCGAACGCGAAACCGCGCTGGGTGCCGCGCGCAGCCAGTACGACGACCTCACGCTCAAGCTGCGCGCCAGCGACGAGCGCCGCCTGCAGCTCGAACGCGAACTCGATCCGCTGCGCCAGCGCATCACCGAGTTCCAGCTGAAGGAACAGGCCGCGCGCCTGGGTGTGGAGCAGTACCAGCAGCTGCTGGACGATGCCGGCGCCGACCTCGAAGCCGTCGCGCTCTCCATCGAAACCGACAAGGTCCGCCTGACCGGCCTGCAAGGCGAAATCGACCGCCTCAATCGCGAAGTGGTCGCGCTCGGCGCGGTGAACCTGGCCGCGCTCGACGAACTGGCCATTGCCAGCGAGCGCAAGACCTTCCTGGACGCGCAGTCGGCCGACCTGAACGAAGCCATCGGCACCCTCGAAGATGCCATCCGCAAGATCGACGCCGAAACGCGCGACCTGCTTGGCGGCACCTTCAAGATCGTCAACGAGCACTTCAGCCGGATGTTCCCCGAACTGTTCGGCGGCGGCAATGCGCGCCTCGTGATGACGGGCGACGAAATCCTCGATGCCGGCGTGCAGGTGCTCGCGCAGCCGCCCGGCAAGAAGAACCAGACCATCCACCTGCTCTCGGGCGGCGAGAAGGCGCTCACGGCCATTGCGCTGGTGTTCGCGATCTTCCAGCTCAACCCGGCGCCTTTCTGCCTGCTCGACGAAGTGGACGCGCCGCTGGACGACGCGAACACCGAGCGCTATGCCAAACTCGTGACAGCCATGAGCCGCGAAACCCAGTTCCTCTTCATCAGCCACAACAAGATCGCCATGGAAATGGCCGAGCAACTGATCGGGGTCACGATGCAGGAGCAGGGCGTGTCACGCATCGTGGCGGTCGACATGGAGTCGGCGGTCTCGATGGTCGACGCCGCCTGAGCAGAGCGGCAACCATGAGCAATCTCACTCTCGCCCTGGCCATCCTCGGCGGTCTCGTTCTCGCGGCCGTCGTGGCCTACAACACCCTGATGTCGCGCCGCAATGCGCCGCGCCAGCCCGACGCGGTCGACATCGCGCTGGACGAGGCCGAGCGGGCCGCGTCTGCTGCGGCCGGCGGCATCGAGCCGATGCTGCACGTCGACCCCAGCCAGGTGGCGGGCAGCGACCGCCATGAGCCCTTGTTCGACCCCGACCTGCCCGCGCCCAGCGGCGTGCCCGTGCCCACCGGCGAACGCCGTGGCGGGCTGGACCCGCTCATCGACGTGATCGCGCCGGTGTCGCTCGAAGGCCTGGCCTCGGGCGACGCCGCCATCGCCGCCATGCCGCCGACGCGGCGCGCGGGCAGCAAGCCGGTGGCCATCGAAGGCCTGAACGAACACAACGGCCAGTGGGAGCCGCCCGTGGCCGGGCAGCGCTACAGCGCCTTCCAGGTCGGCGTGCAATTGGCCAACCGCACCGGCGCGCTCAACGAGATCGAGTACTCCGAGTTCGTGGTCAAGGCGCAGGCCTTTGCCGACGCCGTCAACGGCGCGCCCGAATTTCCCGAGATGCTCGACGAAGTGGCGCGGGCCCGCGAGCTCGACCAGTTCGCCAGCGCGCACGACGCGCAGCTGGGTTTCGTGCTGCGCGCGTTGCATGCGGCCTGGAGCCCCGGCTATGTGCAGCAGAACGCGGCGCGCCTGGGCTTCGTGGCCGGCATCATCCCGGGGCGCATGGTGCTGCCGACCGGCGAGGCCGGCCTGCCGCCCGTGCTCGGCCTGGCGTTCGACACGCAGGCCGCGCTGGCCGACGACCCGGCCCAGTCGGCCATCCGCGAACTCAGCCTGAGCCTGGACGTGCCGCAGGTCGACCGCAGCGAGGAGCCGTTTCGCCGCATGCGCGAAGCCGCCGCCACGCTCGCGCGCGAGATGGACGGCGTCGTGACCGACAGCGACGGCCAGCTGCTGCGCGACGAGACCATGGACGTGATCGGCAACGACCTCGAGCAGCTCTACGACACGCTCGATGCGCGCGACCTGGCGGCGGGATCGCCGCTGGCGCGCCGACTCTTCAGCTAACTCCGACCTTCGGGAGACACCCCATGACGACGCGCGACGAAGCGGCACGCGAAGCCGCCGCACTGAGCGAACAGCTTCACCGGCACGGCCATCTCTACTACGTGCTGGACGCGCCCGAGCTGCCTGACGCCGAGTACGACAAGCTGTTCCAGCGGCTGCAGGCCATCGAGGCTGAGTACCCCGACCTGCGCACGCCCGATTCGCCGACACAGCGCGTGGGCGGCAAGGTGCTCGACGGCTTCGCCAAGGTGCGCCACAGGGTGCCGATGCTGTCGATCCGCACCGAGACCGACATCACGGCCGGCGGCGCGAGCGCCTTCGATGCGCGTGTGCGCAAGGAACTGGGCCTGGCCGAAGACGGGTCGCAGGTGTCTTACGTCTGCGAGCTGAAGTTCGACGGGCTGGCCATGAACCTGCGCTACGAGCACGGCGTGCTGGTGCAGGCCGCCACGCGCGGTGACGGCGAGGTGGGCGAAGAGGTCACGCAGAACATCCGCACCGTGCGCGAGATCCCGCTGCGGCTGAACGGCAAGGCGCCGCCGGTGGTCGAGGTGCGCGGCGAGGTCTACATGAAGCGCGCCGATTTCGATGCGCTCAACGAGCGCCAGCGCCAGAAGATCGCAGCCGGGCAGAAGAACGAGAAAGTGTTCGTCAATCCGCGCAATGCGGCGGCCGGCGCGGTGCGTCAGCTGGACCCGGCCATCGCCGCGGAAAGGCCCTTGAGCTTCTTCGCCTACGGCCTCGGCGAGGTCACCCCCGCGGCCGAGGGCGGGCCCGACCATCCGACCCAGTTCGACTGGCTCAAGCAGTTCGGTGCATGGGGCTTTCCCGTCGCCACGCAGACTGCACGTGCGACTGGCGCTATTGAATTAATAGCATTCCATGAAAACATCGGGCGCCAGCGCGATGCCTTGCCCTACGACATCGACGGCGTGGTCTACAAGGTCGACAGCATCGAGCTGCAGCGGCAACTGGGCTTCGTTTCGCGCGAGCCGCGCTGGGCCGTGGCCCACAAGTACCCCGCGCAAGAGCAACTGACCGAGGTGCTGGGCATCGAGATCCAGGTCGGGCGCACCGGCAAGCTCACGCCGGTGGCCAAGCTCGCGCCGGTGTTCGTCGGCGGCGTGACCGTGACCAACGCCACGCTGCACAACGAGGACGAGGCACGCCGCAAGGACGTGCGCGTGGGCGACAMCGTCATCGTGCGGCGGGCCGRCGACGTGATTCCCGAAGTSGTCGRCGTCGTGCCCGAGAGCCTGGCCAAACCCGATGGMGAGCGCGGCGCGMAGTTCACCATGCCGCACCGGTGCCC
>NNBU01000627.1_pt1 | contig 11390 bp, 9 predicted proteins | sample 1173781 | NCBI WGS metagenome assembly NNBU01 (sample SAMN07173937, study PRJNA388173) | plant metagenome | biome: Plant school; feature: Soil; material: Symbiotic tissue of Blasia pusilla L.; isolation source: symbiotic tissue sample KVJ2 | host: Blasia pusilla | place: Norway: Troms, Kvaloya...
GCACGGAGATGTGTATAAGGAGCAGATGAGGTACTGAGGTCAGTCATTGCAGAGGTCCTGCGTGAGCAGGGCGGGTTGAGATGGGGTGGGAGAGCGGGCGCTCAGATCTTTTCGATCTGCTGCGCCGCGCTGTCGAGCACGGCCGCGAAGTCGTGCGCCTGCTGCTCGGTCAGCGGCGTGCCCGACAGGCGCATGCGCATCGCGAGCTTGAGGTTCTCGATGGCGCGCGTGACCTGCGGCGGGCGTCCGCCGCGCGGGCCGGCGCCGTCGACGCCGCCGCTCATGCGGGACATCATGGCGTCGGCCGTCTCGCGGTTGGCCGCCAGGAATTCCTGGCCGCTGTCGGTGATGCTGTAGCGCTTGCGCCCGCCGTTGTCGGCGGTTTCCACGCTGAGGTAGCCCATTTCCTCGAGCAGCGTGAGGGTGGGGTAGACCACGCCGGGGCTCGGCGCGTAACTGCCGCCGAGGCGGTCTTCGATGGCCTTGATCAGCTCGTAGCCGTGGGCCGGCTTGTCGGCGATGAGTTGCAGCAGCACGAAGCGCAGGCCGCCGTGGCCGAACACGCGGCCGCCGCCGCCACCGCCGCGTCCGCCACGGTGTCCGCGGCCGCCGGAAAGGCCGTCTTCATGTTCGCCGCGGGCGGTGCGGCAGTGGTGATGGTCGAGGTGGAAATGTCTCATGGCGGGTATCCTTCTTGATGTGTATCGGAATTATTTTAGATATATCTAAAATAAAGTCAAACCGATAGGCATCGAGGACACCCAGCGCTGGGCAAAAAGGGGCGCTAAGCAGCGCGGTTGCTGCTGTACAGCTGCAGATGCTCCAGCGTCAGCGCCTCGCCGACGTGCGACATCTGGACGGCCGCCCCGGCCGAACCATCCTCAGTTTCGACCACGCTTTCGAACATCTGAGTTTGGTAAGTGGCCACGGCGCCGGCCGCACCCGCGCGAAGCGGTACGGCCGGCGCTGCGAGGTCAGGCGATGTCGAACCGGTCGAGATTCATCACCTTGGTCCACGCCGCCACGAAGTCGGCAACGAACTTGTCCTGCGAATCGGCGCTGCCGTAGATCTCGGCGATGGCGCGCAGCTGCGCGTTCGAGCCGAAGACCAGGTCTGCGCGTGTGCCGGTCCACCTGAGTTCGCCCGACTTGCGGTCGCGCCCTTCGTACTGCTCGTTGCCGCCCGAGGCCGGCTTCCACTCCGTGCCCATGTCGAGCAGGTTCACGAAGAAGTCGTTGCTCAGCGTACCCGGCTTGCCGGTGAACACGCCGTGCTTGCTCTGGCCGACATTGGCATCGAGCACGCGCAGGCCGCCGACCAGCACCGTCATTTCAGGCGCCGTGAGCGTGAGCAGCTGTGCCCGGTCGACCAGCAGCACTTCGGCCGGCACGCTGAAGCGCGCCTTCGTGTAGTTGCGAAAGCCGTCTGCGGCGGGCTCCAGCGGCGCGAAGGAGGCCACGTCGGTCTGCGCTTGCGAGGCGTCCGCACGGCCCGGCGTGAACGGGACCTTGACCTCGCGGCCTGCGTTGCGCGCGGCCTGCTCCACACCGGCACCGCCGGCCAGCACGATCAGGTCGGCCAGGGAGATCTTCTTGCCGCCGGATTGCGCCGAGTTGAACTCGCTGCGAATGCCTTCCAGCACCTGCAGCACCTTGGCCAGCTGAGCGGGCTCGTTCACGGCCCAGTCCTTCTGCGGTGCCAGGCGGATGCGCGCACCGTTGGCGCCGCCGCGCTTGTCGGAGCCGCGGAAGGTCGATGCCGACGCCCATGCGGTCGAGACCAACTGCGCCGGCGTGAGGCCCGAGGCCAGCACCTTCTGGCCCAGCGCCGCGACGTCCTGTGCATCGACCAGTGCATGGTCGACCGCGGGAATCGGGTCTTGCCAGATCAGTTCTTCGGCCGGCACTTCAGGGCCGAGGTAGCGCACGCGCGGTCCCATGTCGCGGTGCGTCAGCTTGAACCAGGCGCGGGCGAAGGCGTCGGCGAACTGGTCGGGGTTCTCGAGGAACCGGCGCGAAATCTTTTCGTAGGCCGGGTCGATGCGCAGCGACAGGTCGGTCGTGAGCATGGTCGGCGCGTGGCGCTTGGAGGGGTCATGCGCGTCCGGAATGGTGCCGGCACCGGCGCCGCCCTTGGCCACCCACTGGTGTGCGCCCGCGGGGCTCTTGGTCAGCTCCCATTCGAAGCCGAACAGGTTCTCGAAGAAGTTGTTGCTCCACTTCGTGGGCGTGGTGGTCCACGTCACTTCCAGGCCGCTGGTGATGGTGTCGCCGCCCTTGCCGGTGCCGAAGCTGTTCTTCCAGCCGAAGCCCTGGGCTTCGATGCCGGCCGCCTCGGGTTCGTGCGCCACGTTGGACGCCTCGGCCGCACCGTGGGTCTTGCCGAAGGTGTGGCCGCCGGCGATGAGTGCGACGGTTTCCTCGTCGTCCATGGCCATGCGTGCGAAGGTGTCGCGGATGTCGCGCGCCGCGGCCAGCGGGTCGGGGTTGCCGTCCGGTCCTTCGGGGTTCACGTAGATCAGGCCCATCTGCACGGCAGCCAGCGGGTTCTCCAGGTCACGCGTGTGCGGCACCTTGCTGTCGTCGTCCTTCACGAGCACGCCGCGGTCCTTGTCGACGCCGGGCGAGCCTTGTGCGTAGCGCACGTCGCCTCCGAGCCAGGTCTTCTCGCGGCCCCAGTACACGTCCTGGTCGGGTTCCCACACGTCCACGCGGCCGCCGGCGAAGCCGAAGGTCTTGAAGCCCATGGTCTCGAGCGCGACGTTGCCCGTGAGGATCATCAGGTCGGCCCAGGAAATCTTCTTGCCGTACTTCTGCTTGATTGGCCAGAGCAGGCGGCGCGCCTTGTCCAGGCTCACGTTGTCGGGCCAGCTGTTGAGTGGTGCAAAGCGCTGCTGCCCGCGACCGGCGCCGCCGCGGCCGTCGCCGATGCGGTAGGTGCCGGCGCTGTGCCAGGCCATGCGGATGAACAGCGGACCGTAGTGGCCGAAGTCGGCCGGCCACCAGTCCTGCGAGTCGGTCATCAGCGCGGCCAGGTCCTTTTTCACGGCGGCCAGGTCGAGGCTCTTGAACTCGGTGGCGTAGTCGAAGCCGCTGCCCATCGGGTCGGACTTGGACGAGTGCTGGTGCAGCAGGTCCACGCGCAGTTGCTGGGGCCACCAATCGCGGTTGGTGGTGCCGGCGCCTGCGGCCTGGCTGAATGGGCACTTCGCTTCGGTCTTTTCATTGCTCATGGAGGATCTCCTGGGTTGTGCTGTGGGGACCGGCAAATTCTCTGACAGATGCCCCTGTGGGGCGAATAGAACCATTTAATTCCGGTGATAGCGGGCCGGCCGTCTGGCTGTAAAAAGGAAGACTTGTTTCTCAGTGCATCCACGAATGCGAACGAACGACTTCGACACCCTGCAGCCCACGCCGCCACGGCCCACGTCCTATTTCTGGAGCGGCAACGCCCTGCGCAGCCGGGGCGTGAGCCATGTCGTGCTGTCGGGCACGCTCGATGTGCCTGAGCCGCCCGCGCGCCTGGTGGCGGATTGGGAGCGGGACATCGCATCGACGCTGGCCCTGGATCCCGGCGACGTCGAGGCGCTGCCGCTGGCCAGGGCGCGCATGCGCTGGCCGGACTACAGGCACTGCGTGCAGGCCGCGTCCGACTGGACGCGCGCGCTGGGCCTGCCCGAGGTGCTGGCCGCCAGCGACATCGCCCTCATGGCCTGCCGCGGCGCGCGCTATCACCACGACGGCGAGCAATACGGCGGCGCGGCCTTCTGCAATCTCTTCTTGAGCGAGGACAAGGGCCTCGACCTGCATTTCCCCGGCGCGGGCGTTCGCATTCCCCTGACCCGGGGCACCGCCGTGGTGTTCGACACCGGCCAGCCCCATGCCGTGATCCGGCGCGGCGCCAGCGGCTTCGATGCGGCCGATTTCGCGCCCGACCACGATTGCACCCTGGTGTTCCTGACCTGGGAGCTTCCCGTGGAAGACGGCCCCGTGGGCCGCGCACTCCAGGTCACTTTCGACACCGACCCCGCCACCGCGCTGCAACTGGCCGAGGAGCAGGTCTGGCTGGACGGCGCCCGGGCCGTCGTGTGCCCCGAATCCGGCGTGTGGCGCCGTGCCGACTGACGGATGTCATACTCCCCAGCCCCCCAACAACTAGCCAGAAGCCCGCTGAATGGAAAACGAAGTCGATCCCCAGGTACTCGCTGTCATCAATGAAAAGCGATTGTCCGGACCACGGCTCACCCCCGTCGAAATCGTTGCCAAGATGGGCGTGTTCGACGCCCGCGAAAAGCCGTTCGACCATGCCTGGCTCGCCACGGGCGACAACGTCATTGCCACCATCTGGGCCGAGTGGGTGAGCGTGGGCGCTGGCGGACGCTGGTTCTGCCTCGAGCCGCTCGACGTGCAGCGCCGTGCCGACGGCGGCGCACGCAGCGCCCACCAGGTCCAGCGCGCCAAGGACCGCCTGTCGTTGCTCAAGCGCACCTGGGACGCAGGCACCGGCTTTCGCGCCGTGGTGCAGACCAACCGCATCGCCATCGTCGAGCTCGAGAGCAACAAGGACGCCAAGGTGTCCACGCGCGTGCGCGACGACGACGAATGGCACGTGGCCAGCTGGGAACTCGACGACAAGCTGGCCGTGCTCGTGCGCGGCCCGCGCGGCTGGGTTCCGACCGACGAGGAAATCAAGACCGCCAAGGCGCGCAGCAATGTGCCGGAGCCGGAAGTGCTGGCCCCCGTGGTCGCCAGCCAGGCCTCGCAAGAAGAGATTTTGTCTGCCGCACTCGCTTTCGTGACGCGCCATTTCAAGGGCTACGGCTACAAGGCCGAGAACGTGAGCGAGCAGAACCTCGGCTACGACCTCGAAGTGTCGAACTCCAAGGGCGCAACGCTCCTCAGGGTCGCGGTGAAGGGCACCGGCTCGGGCGTGTCGAGCTTCCAGCTCACCGCCGAAGAGCGCACCAGCCTGGCCCGCGAGCCGCTGTGGCGCCTGATCGTGGTGCTGGACGCCATCGGCCCGACGGCGCAACACAAGATCTTCAAGGCCTCCGAGATCAGCTCGGCGCCGGGGTACGACCCGCTGGGCTGAAGGTCTTCAGCCTTCGATAGAGCAACATCGCCCCGTATTGCGGGGCGATGTTGCTTCTGCCGAGTGCCTCTGGAGGCAGTGCCCCCTCACCGCTGCGGCATATCCTTCACCGAATACCCCAGGCTGACGGTCGCATCCTCCGGAATCGCAGGCATCGTCGCATTCCAGGCCGCCCAGTCCGCCCGCATCGCGGCGAGCCTTTCGGGCTCCTTCTTGGCCAGGTTCGCGCGTTCCCGCTCGTCGGATGGAATGTTGAACAGGTATTCGTTCCCGTCCACCTTCAGGTACTTCCAGTCGCCATCGCGCAGGGCTTCCTGTCCGCGATGGTTCATGCGCCAGTGCAGCGGCCGGCGGAAGCTCTTCGTCGCGTCCTTCAGCACTGGCATCAGCGACACGCCGTCCAGCGGATAGGCCGGATCGGCCGACACGCCGGCCGCGTCGAGCATCGTTGCGGACCAGTCCATCGTCATGCACAGCTGCGTGCTCTCGCCGCCCTTGCCGATCACGGCGGGCCAGTGCGCGATCCATGGCACACGGATGCCGCCTTCGGTCAGGTCCATCTTGCCGCCCACCAGCGGCCAGTTGTCCGAGAAGCGTTCGCCGCCGTTGTCGCTGGTGAACACCACCAGCGTGTTTTCCGCCATGCCGTGCTTTTCCAGCGCGGCCATGATCCAGCCGATGCCTTCGTCCATGTGATGGATCATGCGGCGGTACACGTGGATGTTGCCGCCGGCCAGGTCGAACAGGTTGTCCTTGATGGTCGGCGCTTTCTCGGCGTCGTCACGCGTCTCCCACGGCCAGTGCGGGGCGGTGTAGTGCAGGCTCAAAAAGAACGGCGCATCTTGCGCGGCCATGCGCTCGACGTAGTCGACCGCGCGCTTGGAGAGGATGTCGGTGAGGTAGCCGTCTTCCTTCTTGTCTTCCTCGCCGAACCACAGGTCGTGGCGGCCGGTGGAATCGCAGTGGGTGAAGTAGTCGACGCCGCCCGACATGGGCCCGAAGAACTCGTCGTAGCCCGAGCGCAGCGGCCCGAAGGTGGGCGGGTAGCCCAGGTGCCATTTGCCGATGAGCGCTGTCTGGTAGCCGCTGTTCTTCAGCAGCGACGGCAGCGTGGGGTGGTCGGTCGGCAGGCCCAGCGTGGTGCTGCCGCGGCTCTTGCTGTTGATGGGCTCCTCGGCCGCACCGCGCAGGCGGTACTGGTAGCGCGCGGTGATCATGCCGAAGCGCGTGGGCGAGCACACGGGCGAGTTCGCGTAGCCCTGCGTGAGCTTCAGCCCGTTGGCCGCCAGGCCGTCGAGCACGGGCGACACGGGGCCGAACGCGGCGTCGCGCCCGCCGTAGCAGCCCAGGTCGGCGTAGCCGAGGTCGTCGGCAACGATGAAGATGATGTTGGGTCGGGTCATGTCTCTGCTGTGGATGTTGTGGGGCTCAGGGCTGGTAGCCGGACTTCTGCACCACCGGCGCCCACTGCGTCTTGTAGGCCTTGAGCATCGCGGCGGTCTGCGCCTGGGTGCTGACCACCGGCGTCATGCCGGAGTCCTTGAACTTGCGTTGCGTGTCCGCGTCCTGCATGACTTCGCGGATGGCCGTGGCCAGCTGCTCGACCTTGGCCTTGGGCATGCTGGTCGGCGCGAAGAAGGTGTTCCAGCCGGTGGCGGACAGGTCGAGGCCGGCTTCCTTGAAGGTGGGAATGTTCGGCGCGAACGGCGAGCGCTTGGCGCCCGACAGCGCCAGGATGCGCAGCTTGCCCGCCGCATGCTGCGGCAGCACCACGTCTTCGGTGTCCACCGCAATGGGCACCTGACCGCCGATCAGGTCGTTCAGCAGCGGGGCGGAGCCGCGATAGCCGATCACCTGCGTCTGCACCTTGGCTTTTTCTCCCACCATCAGGCCGAAGAAGTGCGGCAGGCTGCCGGTGGCGGGCACGCCCACGTTGGCCTGCGCGGGGTTGGCGCGCATCCAGGCGAGCAGGTGGCTCAGTTCACGCACCGGCAAGGTGGGCGACACGGCCAGCGCGAAGTCGTAGTCGTTGACGTGCGACACGGGCACGAAGTCGCGCTCGGCGTCGTAGTTGTTGTCCTTGAAGACCAGCGGCGCGACCACCATCACGGCGGGGTTGGCGAGCATCAGCACGTTCTGGTTGGCGGGCGTAATCTTCACCTGCTGCGCCGCCAGGCGCCCGCCCGCGCCGGGCTTGTTGTCGACGACCACCGGCACGCCCAGCTTGGCCGAGAGCTTGTCGCCCACGATGCGCGCCACGCGGTCGGTGGCGCCGCCCGGGGCGTAGCCGACCACGAGGTGCAGCGGGGTCTCGAGCTTGGCCTGGGCGGCTGCGCCGGTGGCGAAGGCCGCCGTGGCGGCGGCGATGGCCAGCAGGCCGACCAGGCGGCGCGTCACGCGCGGGGTGGACAGGGAGGAGGGCGAATTGGTCAGCATGATGGGCAGGTCCTGGTCTTCGTCGTTCGGGCGGTGGCCGGTGAGTGTGGCCGCGAGGTCCGCGGTTGCGGACGATTCTGAAGACGCGGCGTCTGATTGTTCAAATCAACCATCGCCCGTGTTAACCCGAAGGTGTCAATCGACCTTCATGCCTGTTGCTTTCACGATGCGCCCGTAGCGCGCCTGGTTCGCGGCCAGGTGCTCGCTGGCGGCGTTGCCGGTCTCGCCGAGCGCCACCATGTCGAGCGAGGCGAGGCGCGACTTGAGCTCGGGCAGGGCCATGGCCTTTTGCAGCGACTGGCGCAGCGTCTGCATCACCGGCTCGGGCGTGGCCGCGGGCACCATGGCGATGTAGAGCACCTCGAACTCCAGGTCCTTCAGGCCCAGCTCGCCCACCGTGGGCACCTGCGGCAGCAGCGGCGAGCGCTGCCTGCCGGTGACGGCCAGGGCGCGCAGCTTGCCGGACTGCACCTGCGGCAGCAGGCCCGGCGTGGCCAGGATGCCGGCCTGCACCTCGTTGCCGATGAGCGCCAGCACGGCCGGCGCGTTGCCCTTGTAGGGCACGTGCGTGATCTTCGCGCCCGTCTCGGTGGCAAAGATTTCTGCCGCAATGTGCCCCGGGCTGCCGTTGCCGGCCGAGCTGAAGGTGGCGGGCTCGGCCTTGGCCTGGGCAATGAACTCGGGCAGCGTCTTCGCCTTCACGCCGGAGCCCACGCCGAAGCTCAGGCCCGAGGAGCTGAAGATCATCAGCGGCTTCAGGTCCTTCGCGGCGAAGGGCATGGTTGCGTACAGGTGCGGGTTGATGGTGAAGGTGCTGTCGATGCCCAGCAGCACCGTGTAGCTGTCGGCCGGGCTCTTGGCGACCAGGTCGGCGCCGATGTTGCCGCCCGCGCCGGGGCGGTTGTCGACGATGAAGGGCTGCTTCAGGTCCTTTTGCAGCGCGTCGGCCAGCGCACGGGCCAGGATGTCGATGGGGCCGCCCGCGGGAAAGTTGGTGAGGAACTTCACCGCCTTGGTGGGGTAGGGCGCATCGGCCGCGACGGCGGCGTTGCCAAGGGACAGCGCGGCGCAGGCCGCGAGGGCCGCAAGGGCCGCACTGGCGAGGCGGCGGCGCGCGCCGCCGGAAGCGTTCGGCAAACGGTGGGTCATGTGTCTCTCTTTGTCTTTCTGTATCGCTGGACCGAAGGCAACTCTAGAAGGGCGGCTTTCGCTTCACAACTGAAAGCTCATCCACCAGCTATTCCCTGTCGTTATATTTGGACGATGCCGCCCCAGAAGGAAACACCGTGTCAGCCATGAACTTTGCACGCTTGAAGATGCGCCATCTGCAGTGCCTGGTGATGGTGGCGCAGGAGCGCAACCTGGTGCGCGCGGCCAGGGCGCTGTCGCTCACGCAGCCGGCGGTGTCCAAGACCGTGGCGGAGCTGGAGGAAATCGTCGGGCGGCAGTTGCTGCTGCGCCGCCGCCGCGGGGTGGAACTCACGCCGGCCGCCGAGGTGCTGGTGCGGCATGCCGTCTCGGCGTTGCGCGGGCTGCGCGAAGGCCTGGGCCTGGCCATGGACCAGCCCGAGGCCGACCAGCTGCGCGTGGCCGTCGGCGCGCTGCCCAACATGGCGGGCGAGCTGCTGCCGCAAGCCGTGGCGCAGCTGCACGCAGTGCACCCGGCGGTGCGCGTGCGCGTGGTGAGCGGCACCAATGCGCAGCTGATGACGCAGCTGCGCCAGGGCGAGATCGACCTGGTGCTGGGCCGGCTCGCGCAGGCTTCGGCCATGGCCGACCTGGCGTTCGAGCACCTCTACAGCGAGCCGCTGCGGCTGGTGGTGCGGCCCGGGCATCCGCTGGCGTCGCGGCGCAAGCCGACACTCGATGCGCTGGCGGCCTATCCGCTGGTGCTGCCGGTGTCGGGCACGCTGATCCGGCACACGGCGGACGCCTTCCTCATCGCGCAAGGCATGGCATTGCCGAACCAGTTGGTGGAGGCGACCGACACCAGCTTCGCGGTCGGCCTGCTGCAGCGTTCGGAGGCGGTGTGGTTCGCACCGCAGGGCGCGGTGGAAGGGCTGCTCGCGCGCGGCGAGCTCAAGCGCGTGGCCCTCGACACCGCCAGCACCGAAGGGCCGGTGGGGCTCACCGTGCGGCGAACCCTGGAAGCTGGCGAGGCGGGTGAGCTTGGCGAGGGCGCGCGGCTGTTGATCGAAGAGATCCGCGGCATCGTGTGCAAGCGCAAGGCCTGATGCCGCGCTGCGGGTCGCGCAACGCTCAGTGGGCGATCCTGGGGTTCGGGTATTCGCAGCCCACTTCGACGCGACCCTTGAGCTGGCTCGCCACGATCCATGCGCCCTTGCCGGCCTCGCGCGCCAGGCCCCGGCCGTCGACGCCGCGCAGGCCCAGCCGGCGCGCCACCGCATCGAGGTCGGTGCTGTCGGTCACGGCGTGCACCGAGTAGTTGCCCAGCTCGTGGCTGCCGAAGCGCACGTCCTGCACCTGGAAGCCGGCCACCGTGATCGGCTTGGGCAGGTGCCACACGTCGGACATGAAGGCGCTGAGCTCCGCGCTCTTGGTCCAGCCCGCGAGCGAGCCGTCTTCCAGCGTGTCGGCGTAGGCCGGAATGCCGCTGGCCGCGCCCTTGCATTCGATGAGCGCCTGCAGCGATGGCAGCGCCTTGCCGCTGCCCGCCGGCGCAGCCATGGTCGACTGCGCCAACAGCACGAACAGGCCGACGACTGCCACCGGAAACGACCAGTACTGCATCGGCACCCAGAAGAACTTGTGGCGCTTGTAGAGCAGCACCGTCTCGTTGGTCTTGGCGTCGACCAGCTCGCGTGGCGGCTTGCTGTTGAGCTTGCGGCCGATGAACCAGTTGGCCGCCGCGCCAGAAAAAATGCCGAGCGCAATGGCGACCATCAGCCACTCGCTGTGCCCGATGGCGCCGAGCAGGCGCTCGAGCAGCATCGAGACCGCCATGGAAGTGACGAACACGATGGGCACCACCAGAAAACCAAGACCCGACCAGACAAAAATCATTGCACTCTCCCCGTGCCGCGTATGCGGCGAATTTTGAAAAAGGGCGAAGTATCGGTCAGGTAACCTGCGTTGCCGGCGCGGCGGCATCCGGCACCTTGCAAGTTCTTCGCGCGCGCGCCGACAGACCATGAACCAAACCCCCAGCCTCCCCGATTCCCCCGCCGAACAAGCCCGGCGCCAGTCGCTCGTCGATGCACTGCGCGGCTTCGCGCTGCTGGGCATCCTGGTGGTGAACATCGCCAGCTTTTCGTCGACCTACTACGGGGCGGGCGTGCCCGATCCGCTGGGCCTGTCGCTGGTGGAGCGTGGCGCGTCGTTCGTGCGCACCTTCGTGTTCGAGACCAAGTTCTACCTGCTGTTCTCGTTCCTGTTCGGCTACAGCTTCAGCTTGCAGATGCAGGCGGCGCGGCGCATCGGCACGCCGTTCGCGCCGCGCATGGCGCGCCGGCTCCTGGGGTTGTGGGTGCTCGGCGTGCTGCATGCCGTGGTGCTGTACCACGGCGACATCCTCACCACCTATGCGGTGATCGGTGCGGTGCTGCTGATGCTGCGGCGGCGCGGCGATGTCGTGCTGACGTGCTTCGCCATCGGGCTGGTGCTGGCCACGTCGTTGCTGTGGGCCGGCATCGGCTACCTGCTGGCATTCGTCAACCTGTCGACGGACATRCGCKGCGCGTACGCCGAGGCAGCCARSGCGCTGGCGGCCTACCGCGGCACGCCCGCCACGGTKAWCGTKCAGCACGTGCACGAKCTGACGCRKATCTGGGGGATCACCGTGCTGGTTCAGGCGCCGACGGTGCTGGCCATGCTGCTGCCTCGTATCCACCTCCCCGATCCC
>NNBU01001138.1_pt1 | contig 11380 bp, 8 predicted proteins | sample 1173781 | NCBI WGS metagenome assembly NNBU01 (sample SAMN07173937, study PRJNA388173) | plant metagenome | biome: Plant school; feature: Soil; material: Symbiotic tissue of Blasia pusilla L.; isolation source: symbiotic tissue sample KVJ2 | host: Blasia pusilla | place: Norway: Troms, Kvaloya...
GCCTTGCACCGGGTAACCAGAAGCCGTTGGACTACTACCTGCTGCCAAGGCTTCATTTCGCTTTGCCGCGCATCAGTCTGGCAGAGCAGAATGCCGTGGAATTGGAAAGCTACCGCTTTGATACGCTCGATTACCTGTATGGCATGGCTGCTCAGATCCGACTGCGGAGAGCGGCGTGACAGGAAGGGAGCCGGCGGGCGATCTCCGCATGATTCCGATGGATCGCATCGAGGTGTTGAATCCGCGAGATCGCAACCAGGTCATCTTTGAGGAGATCGTCGCCAACATAAGCGCGATCGGGCTGAAGAAGCCGATCACGGTGACGCCGCGCGCGGGCGAGGATGGGGCCGAGCGCTATCTCTTGGTATGTGGCGAAGGCAGGCTCAAGGCATTGCGTCAGCTCGGCGAGACACGGATTCCCGCCTTGGTCGTGCACGTGGATGATGAGGAAGCCTTCATCATGAGCCTCGCCGAGAACATTGCGCGGCGTCAATACCGACCCCTTGAACTCCTTGCTGGCATCAGCCAACTAAAAGCCAAGGGCTACACGCCCAAAGTGATTGCCGAGAAGACAGGACTCACCCTGCAGTACGTCAGCGACATACTGCTCCTGATCGATCAGGGGGAGGAACGCCTGCTGGTGGCGGTCGAGCGCGGGAAGATTCCGTTGAATGCTGCGATCACCATTGCGCGAGCTGGCGACAGTGACAAGACCGTTCAGGCAGCGTTGCAGGAAGCCTATGAGACAGGTCGCTTGCGCGGACGGCAGTTGATGGAGGCACGGCGCCTGATTCAGCGCAGGCAGCAGCTGGGCCGTTCGATCGCTCGAGAGGGGCCGCGCAAACGCACCGACGTCACGACCTCCAGTCTAGTGAGGGTGTATCAGAAGGAGGTCCAGCGGCAGCAGTTGATGGTGCGTCGGGCCTCCTTCGCACAGCAACGACTTCTTTTCGTGGTGGGCGCGTTGAGGCAGCTTTGCTCGGAAGAAAACTTCGTCAACCTTCTAAGGGCCGAGGGCCTGGACGCGTTGCCCAAATATCTTGCGGAGCGGATCGGGGCGATTGGAGGTCCAGGGTGAGTGATGTTGTGCTTGGTTTCCTACCAAAGCCGATGATGGTCGCGGTCAACAACCTTCTTCCTTCGCGCAAACCGCCTGTGGGATTGATCGGAACTCAGAAGTACAAACTGGTTCTTGCATCGATCAGCGAGATCGGACTCATTGAGCCGCTCACGATCAACGCTGTGGATCGGCGTTCGGGACAGCATGTGCTTCTCGACGGGCATATCCGGCTGCTGGCACTGCGCGAGTTGGGGCACACCGAGGTGGCGTGTCTTGTTGCGACGGATGACGAGGGCTATACATACAACAATCGAATCAATCGGCTGTCATCCATACAAGAGCACTTGATGTTGCGTCGCGCGATCGAGCGCGGCGTCTCCCCCGAACGCCTCGCCAAGGCGCTTTGTGTTGATCTTTCGCAAATCACCAAGAAGGCCAACCTTCTGGACGGCATCTGCCTGGAGGCCGCTGAACTGGTGAAAGACCGGCAATTTTCTCCGGAGGTAGCGCCAGCACTTCGAAAGATGAAGCCTATGCGGCAGGTCGAGGTCGCTGAGCTGATGATTTCGGCCAACAACATGACAGTCGCGTACGTACGCGCACTGCTCATGGCGACTCCACCCGAGATGTTGATAGACAGCAAGATGCCCTCCAAACGGCGGGGCGCGAGCCAGGAGCAAATGAACAGGATGGAACACGAGATGACGGGGTTGAAAGATCAGTACAAGATGATCGAGCAAACGTTCGGCGAAGACATGCTCAATCTCGTTCTGGCCAGGGGATACGTTGCCAAGCTAATCGACAACAAGTCTGTTTTTCGGTACTTGGAACGCAGTCATGCGGCCGTCCTGGAGCAGTTAGTCAGCCTCGTGCGGACAACGACGATAGATGTTTGACGCAACCAGTCCGATGGACACTTCTTCCTCGCTTCAATGCGATTTAGCCGGATACGGCTTGTCATGCCGGCGCTTTCACCGCACATCGAGCCCAACAAGCCTGTGGTGCGCCCCGGCGAATGTTCAGTGGCGTGGGATCGGCATAGTCGAATGTTCAGCGGCGCGCGGTTCGAAAGTGCTTTGGCGCATCCGAAATGCGGCCGTTAAAAATCAACGAGTTACGACGGGGCGGCTGCGCATGTCCAATGTCGTTCCGCAGCCGTTTCCGCGCTGCCGGACGTGCTGGTTCTGCGTGGCCGAACCACCCTTCCGAGGGCGGGCAAAAAATGCGTTATGGCTTGCATTACCCGTTTCCGCTTCATGGAACGCGCCGCGCACGTCACCATACGGGAATGCCCTCAACCCTCCACATCCAGGTCGACCGCCTCTGGCAGCGCCTCGAAACCCTCGCCTCTTTCACCCGCCCTGACGTCCCCTGGACGCGCCGCGCCTTCTCGCCCGAATTCGACGAAGCCAGGAACTGGCTGCGCAGCCAGTTCGAGCAGGCCGGGCTCAGCGTGCGCACCGACGCCGCCGGCAACCTGACCGGGCGCCGCGAGGGCACCGAACCCGGGCTGGCGCCGCTCGTCACCGGGTCGCATTGCGACACCGTGGTGGGCGGCGGGCGTTTCGACGGCATCCTTGGCGTGCTGGCGGGGCTGGAGGTGGCGCAGTCGCTCCACGAGGGCGGCGTCTTGCTGCGCCATCCGCTGGAAGTGATCGACTTTCTCTCGGAAGAGCCCAGCGACTACGGCATTTCCTGCGTGGGCAGCCGTGCTTTCGCCGGCACGCTCGACACGGCCATGCTGGCTTCCTGCAACGAGGCCGGCGAAAGCCTCGCGCAGGCCATGCGGCGCATCGGCGCACGGCCCGACGACCTGGCCAGCGCGGCCCGCGGACCCGGCGGCATCGCCGCCTTCGTGGAACTGCACATCGAGCAGGGGCCGGTGCTGGAGCGCGAGGGCCTGCCGATCGGCGTGGTCACCGACATCGTGGGCATCCGCCGCGTCGCGTTCACTGTGACCGGGCAACCGGACCACGCCGGCACCACCCCGATGGACATCCGCCACGACGCGCTCGTCGGCGCGGCCCGGCTGATCGACGCGGTGCACCACGAGGCCTGCGCCATGGACGGCAGTCCGCACTACGTGGTGGCGACGGTCGGGCGCCTCTCGATGAGTCCCAACGTGCCCAACGCCGTGCCCGGCCGGGTCGACATGGTGCTGGAGGTGCGCAGCAATGCGCAGACGGTGCTCGACGATTTCCCCGAGCGCGTGATGGCCCTGTGCCGCGACGACTTCCAGCGGCTGCGCGTCGCCTGCAGCGCCGCACCCCTCACGCGCACGCCGCCCACGCGGTGCGACGACATCGTCATGCAGGCCGTTGCCCAGGCCGCCGACGGCTTGGCGCTGGCGCACCGTGCGCTGCCCAGTGGGGCTGGCCACGACGCGATGCATGTTGCGGCGACGGGCCCGATGGGGATGATCTTCATCCCCTGCCTGAACGGCCGCAGCCACTGCCAGGAAGAGTGGGCCAGCAAGGAGCAGGTGGCCGCCGGCACCCGGGTGCTGGCGCAAGCGCTCAGGCTGCTGGACGCACGCTAGCTGCCGCCGCTTCGAAGGTCCGCCCCGCCGCGACGACGGCGTCGATCACCTGCCGCAAGCCCTTGCTCAGCGGCTTGTCGTTGCGGGTGACCAGCGCCAGGGTACGGTGCAGTGGCGGGTGCAGCGCTCTCAGGTCGAGCTCGGGGTGATGCCCACGGCCCGTGACCGCCATCCTCGGCAGGATCGTCACGCCCAGGCCGGCCGCCACCATGGCCTTGATGGCCTCGACGCTGTCGAACTCCATCACCGGCGGCGACGTGCATCCGCCGCGCCGCAGCCAATCGTCGACGAGGCCGCGCGTGCTGGCTTCCGACACGAACTTGACGAGCGGCAGCGAGCCGAGCATGGCCGCCGTCACTTCGGCCGGCCACTCGGTGCTGCCGCGCTGGCAGATGGCCACGAACTCGTCGCGAAGGATCGGCGTCACGGCCAGCGCGCGCGAGTTGACCGGCAGCGTGACCACCGCCGCGTCGACCGTGTTGTCTTCCACACGCCGCACGTAGCCCTCGGTGTTGCCCGTGCTCACGATGATGTTGAGCAGCGGATAGCGCGCGCGCAGGTCGCGCAGCGCCGGGGGCAGCAGGTAGAGGCAGCTGGTGCCGCCAGTGCCGAGCCGCACGCGGCCGGCCACGCCCGCCGAATGGAAGGTGGCGGCATTGATCGCGTTGGACAGCGCCGCCACCACCTGGGGCAATTCCGCCATCAGGTCGGTGCCGGCGGGTGTGGGGCCGACCCGGCGGCCGACCCGTTCGATCAGGCGCACGCCGAGGCGCCTTTCGAGTTGCTTCACTTGCACGCTGACCGCCGGCTGCGTCAGGCCGAGCCGTTCGGCGGCGGCTGAAAAACTACCTAATTCGAGCACCAGTGAAAAAGTGCGCAATTGCTCGAAATTAATAGACAAAGCCAAATTGTTTTTTATGGGGTGCATAACGATGCACGGCTTCTTTCAAGCATGCGCGACTACAAGAATGAGTTGGGGAGGGGCAAAGAGCAGAACGCCGGCCGAACGAATGGATGCCAGCGCGGCAAGATCCGCACGGCAGGTTATATGCCAAGGACCCCATGGACGCGTTTCAAACAAACTGCTCAAGGGGATTGGCATGCAGGACCTTATTTCCATCGAGGATCTTTCCAGGATCGATATCGAGAAATTGTTTTCGACCGTCGATCATTTGCGTCGCACACCTGAAATCTTCAGGCACGCGCTGGCCGGGCGTGTGGTGTGCACGCTCTTTTTTGAGCCCAGCACGCGAACACGGTTGAGTTTCGAAGCGGCAGCGCACCGCCTGGGCGCGCGGGTGCTGAGCGTGTCCGACATGCGCAGCACGCGGCTGGAGCTCGGCGAGAGCCTGCTGGACACCACGCGCATGGCCGGCTTCTACTGTGACGCGGTGGTGGCGCGCCACACCGAGAACGACGTCATGCGCCGCATCAAGGACACGGTGCGCGTGCCGCTCATCAATGCCGGAGAGGGACAGGTCCGGCATCCGAGCCAGGCGCTGATCGACCTCTATACGCTGCAGGACCATTTCGGCGACATCGACAACCTGCATGTGGGCATTGCCGGCGGCATTCGTTATTCGCGGGCGGCGAAATCGCTGATCGCAGGGTTGCGCAAGTTCAGCAATGTCCGCCTTCACGTGGTCGATGCGCCGCACGAGGCGGACGAAGGCACCGAATTTCCCCGGGAACTCGGTGAATTGAACGGCGTGCCGGCGCTCGAGTATTCGTCGATGAAGGAAATGATCGGGCTTGTCGACGTCGTGTACATGGTGCGCGTGCAGCAGGAAAAATTCACCGGCCCGGCCGCATACCAGCGCCAGTTGCACAAGTGCCGGCTGCACCGTGCGCTGCTGTCCCGCGCATTGCCGGGCCTCGTCGTCATGCACTGCCTGCCGCGCACCGACGAGCTGGACGCGGACATCGACGACACGCCGCAGAACAAGTACTTCCAGCAGGCGCGAAATGGCGTGGCCGTGCGAAGTGCCGCGCTGCTGCGCAGCCTGGCCGTCGGGTCCGGCGCGGGCCCGGTCGGCTGGGGCAAGTCGTGATGACCGTGCTCGTGATTCCGGCGCTGGGCCTTTTAATCGGCGTGGTGGCGGTCACCATCGGCGGCGGTGCGACGGCGGGCGTGCCGCTGTTGCTGCTCATGGGGCACTCGGCGGCGCAGAGCATTGCCACGGTCAAGTTCGCACTGCTCGGCTCCTTCTTGACCGGCTCGCTCGCGCACCGCAGTGACGCCGCCGAGCGCAAGGCGATGCCCTGGGTGGTGTGGCCGCTGGCGGTCGTGGGATCGGTATCGGGTTCGCTGCTGGTGGTCGGCATTGCCGACCGGGTGCTCAAGATCGTGGTGGCGCTGCTGATGATCGTCATTCTCTGGATCACGCACCGGGCCGACTTCTCGCAACGCCCGCGTGACGTGCAGGCGCGCCTGCCGTGCGCGCCAGCAGGCGTGGCGGTGATCTTCGGGCTGTGCGTGTATTCCGGGTTCTTTGGCGCTGGCTTCGGCACGTTCCTGATCTTCGCGCTGATGCGCTGCTACGGATTCACGTTCCGCGAGAGCGCTGCGGTCATGACGCGCATCAACCTGCTGGTGGTCGGGGCGTCGGTGGCCACCTTCGTCTCCAGCGGCGCCGTCGACTTCCGCCTGGGCATTCCCTTGTTCGTAGGGTGTGCGGTGGGCGGATGGCTGGGCGCGTGGGTGGCCCGTGTGGCGGACCCCAAGCGCATGAAGACCGCCTTCCAGGCCTTCACGCTGCTGCTGGGCGCCAAGCTGTTGTGGGAAGCGTGGGCGGCGGGGTAGGAGCCGCCACACGTGGCCCGCGCAACCCGTGGTTGCCGGGCTGCTACAGCTGGTCCGTCGGTACGAACCACGAGAACAGCAGCAACTGCAGCCGCGTCAGCATGCTGGAATCGGGCTCGCTGTCGAGCACCTCGTTGTCGACGTCGCCGGTGCCGATCCACTGCACGTTCTTGCCGTCGGGGCTGAGGGCCACGCGGTACACGCCTTCGATGTCGTCGAGCTGGTAGGCGAACAGCAGGGCCTGCGCCAGTTCGAAGCTGCGCACGCGCACGCCGAACTCGGTGTTCAAAAGTGCCGAGCGCGGGTCGAGGTTCATGGAACCCAGCAGCACCCACTGGCGGTCGACCAGCGCCAGCTTGGCGTGCAGGCGGCCGCGGGCCTTCTTCAGCAGGGTGCGGAACTGGCCGGCGCGGCGCAGCTGCTGCGTGCTGACCTCGTACAGGTTCACGCCCAGCTTGAGCATGTCGACGCGGTAGCGGTTGTAGTTGATGTTGACCAGCGGCTCGTCGCTGTCGGCCAGCGAGTTGGTGATGACGGTGATGTTGATGCCGTGCTCGCGCCCCATGCGGATGCGCTCCATGCCTTCGTCGCCCGGAATGAAGTAGGGCGAGATCACCACCACGTTCGACTGCGCGGTGGCCAGCATTTCATGGAAGCGATGCGCCAGCGACTCGGTGGGCTGCGTCATCACGCCCAGCGCCTTGTTGGGGCTGTCGGCTGTGGCGTGCGCCTCGGCGCGCATCCATCTCAGCTGCGCCACGTCGGCGAACTGCGCGCCCAGTGGCAGGTCGCCGAGCAGGTCGGTGATGGGAAGCGGGCCGGGCGGGGGCGCATGGGCCGGCGAGGTGGCTTCCTCGAAGTCGGCCTTCAGCGCCTGCGGTGTGCGGCTCGTGCTGGCCACCCGGCGCAGGGGGTAGACCACGTCGCTGTTCCAGTAGGTGTCGAAGATGGCGGCGGACTCGGGGGCCACCGGACCGGCCATGAGCAGTTCGAAATCGATGAAGTTCGCGCTCTCGCTGCGCAGGAAGTACTCGTCGGCGAGGTTGCGCCCGCCCGCGATGACCATGGCGCCGTCGGCCACGAACAGCTTGTTGTGCATGCGGTGGTTGAGCCGGCGGAAGTCGCCGAAGAACTCCAGCCAGCGCCCCGACGAATGGTCGCGCGCGTTCACGAACGGGTTGAACAGCCGCACCTCGGCGTTGGGCTCGGCGGCCAGGCCGAGCAGCAGGGGGTCCATGCCGGCCGTGTAGAAGTCGTCGAGCAGCAGCCGCACGCGCACGCCGCGCCGGGCGGCATTGCGCATTTCGCGCAGCAGCAGCCGGCCGGTCTTGTCGTTGCCCAGCTGGTAGGTCTGGATGTCGAGCGACGACGTGGCGCGCCGCATGAGTTCGAGCCGCGCGTCGAGCGCGTAGGAGGCCTCGATCAGCGGGCGCATGCTGGACAGCCCGTCGGGCGGCGAATTGAGGCTGAGCGCCGCGCGGCCGAGCTCGGTGGACGCGGAGGCCGCAATGGCGAATGCCGGTGGCTCGGGGACGCGCGGGGGCAGCCCGGCGCAGCCTGCCAGCACCAAAGCCGCCGCCAGGGCCATCAGGCGCAAGGCCGGGCCGCGCAGTGCAGAAGACAAGAGGGCAATGAGCTTGAACATGAGGGCCGCAAACGCACGGGGGCGTGCGGGCGGCATGGTAGCTGTTTCGCCTCGAAAAGAAGACGCAATTTCACAACGCAACCCCCCGCTCGGTGACTGGGGATTGGACGAAGAGCCTGCATTTCTCTAATAAAATAATAATGATTCTTAATTGTATTTGGAGCGAGGTTCTCATGACGACGTTGGTTGCGCGGCCCAAGGCTGTATCGGTGCTGGTGGGGTGTCTGGCGATCTATGCGCAGCACCAGGCGCTTGCCCAGACGACAACGGCGGGTTCCTTGCCTGAAGTCCGGGTCGATGCCAATGCCGACGCCGAAACGGCGACCTCGCCCGTCATCGGCTACCGCGCAAGGAACGCGGTCACCGCCACCAAGACCGACACGCCGCTGTCCGAAACACCTCAGTCGGTGACGGTCGTCACCCGGGACCAGATGGTCGATCAAGGTGCGACCAACCTGCAGGACGCACTTGCCTATGCTGCGGGCGTGCGTTCCGACGCGTACGGCCTCGACGCTCGCTCGGACAGCTTCTCGGTGCGCGGCAGCGACCCTTCCGTCTACCTCGACGGACTGCAGACCTATTCCTCCGGCTGGTACACCGCCACGGCGCGCCCCGACCCCTACACGCTGGAGCGCCTGGAGGTGCTGCGCGGGCCTGCCGGCATGCTGTTCGGCGCGGGCACGGCCGGCGGTGTGGTCAACATGGTCAGCAAGCGCCCCCAGCAGCAGGCGTACCGCGAGGTGGGCGTGCAGCTCGGTTCCTTCGGCCGCAAGCAGGTCCAGGCCGACCTCACCGGTCCGCTGACGGCGGACGGCGACTGGTCGTACCGGCTGGTGGCGCTGCAGCGCAAGTCCGACACGCAGGTCGACTACGTGCCGGACGACCGCTCGCTGATCATGCCGTCGCTCACCTGGCGGCCCAGTGCCGCCACCTCGCTGACGGTGCAGGGCCTGTGGCAGAAGGACAAGACCGGCAGCACCTCGCAGTTCTTTCCTTGGCAAGGCACCATCCTGGCGAACGTCAATGGCCCGCTGCGCTCGAGCCGGTTCATCGGCGAGCCGGGCGATGGCTACGACACCGAACGCAAGACCTTCGGCTGGATGTTCGAGCACAAGTTCAACAACGACTGGACGTTCCGCCAGAACTTTCGCGTGTCGCGCACGTTCAACGACTCGCACTACCACTACGGCGACTTCTTCTCCTTGCCCGGCGGCTGGGGCCTCGACCCGGCCGGCCAGCGCCTGCTGGGCCGTGTCAACGACAAGTCGCTGACCTGGACGCGCATGACCGGCGTCGACAACCATGTCGAAGGTCACTTCAACACCGGCGCGGTGCGCCACACGTTCCTGGTGGGCGCCGAGTATTCGCGCCAGCGCCAGGACAAGATCGAGGGCTCCTCGTACAGCGCCATCGACGCGTACGCGCCGGTCTACGGCATCGGCTACGTGCCGGTTACCGAGTTCGCCAACCGGCCCCGCACCACCCAGCGCAACGCCGGCGTCTATGTGCAGGACCAGATGAAGCTGGACAACTGGATCTTCGTGGCCGGCTTGCGCCATGACCGCAGCACGGCGGGCACTGCAGGCAGCGACTCGGAGACCACCAGCGCCACCTCGCGCCGGCTGGGCGTCATGTACACGCTGCCGTCGGGCTGGTCGCCCTACCTGAGCTACACCGAATCGTTCACCCCGCAGGCGGGCACGAACCTCGAGGGCAAACTGTTCAAGCCGCTGCGCGGCGAGCAGGTGGAGGCCGGCGTCAAGTACCAGCCCACGGGCTCGGCGACGAGCTTCACCGCGTCGGTCTTCTCGCTCAAGGAAAAGAACCGCGTCGTCTCCGACAGCACCAACCCCAACTACGGCCGCCAGGTCGATGCCACGAAGAACAAGGGCGTCGAGTTCGAACTCAAGACGACGCTGGCGCGCGATTTCGACCTCATCGCCAATTACACCCACATCGATGTCGACCGGAAGCTCGTCGAACAGCCGCGCAACCAGGTGTCGATGTGGGGCAAGTACCGCTTCTCGATCGCTGGGGTGCCGGGCTTCTCGGCCGGCGCCGGTGTGCGCTACATGAGCGACTTCACCGATGTGGACGGCAGCAGCGCGGGGCCGCGCGTGCCTTCGGTGACCCTGGTGGACCTGATGCTGGCCTACGAGTCGGCCAAGTGGCGCTACGCCCTGAACATCAATAACGCGACCGACAAGACCTACTTCAGCACCTGCCTGGCGCGGGGCGACTGCTGGTACGGTGCGCGTCGCAGCGTCGTCGCGAGCGCCACCTACCGTTTCTAGACCACGACCTAAAAAAACCACCACGACATGAACAGCCGAAAAATCAAGACCTGGGCCTGGGTGCACAAGTGGAGCAGCCTCGTGTGCACTGTCTTCATGCTGCTGCTGTGCCTCACCGGCCTGCCGCTCATCTTCCACCACGAGATCGGCCACCTGCTGGGCACCGAGGTCGAGGCGCCGAAGATGCCGGCCGGCACGCCCCGCATCAGCCTGGACCGCGTGCTCGACATCGCCAAGGCCAAGCACCCCGACCGCGTGGTGCAGTTCGCGTCGCAGCCGGAGGACGACGACGGCCTGTGGTTCGTCACGCTCACGCCCACGCCGGCGCCCACGGACGACTTCAAGTCGGTCGCGGTCGACGCGCGCACGGGCGACATCCTCGCGCAGCCCAAGTTCGACGAGGGCTTCATGTACGTCATGTTCAAGTTGCATGTCGACCTGTTCGCTGGCCTGCCGGGCAAGCTGTTCCTGGGCTTCATGGGCCTGCTGCTGCTGGTGGCCATCGTGTCGGGCGTGGTGCTGTATTCGCCTTTCATGCGCAAGCTCGACTTCGGCACGGTGCGCCGCGAGAAGCGTCCGCGCCTGAAGTGGCTCGACCTGCACAACCTGCTGGGCATCGTCACGCTGGTGTGGGTGTTCGTGGTGGGCGCCACCGGCATGATCAACACCTGGGCCGACCTGCTCATCAAGTACTGGCAGTACGACCAGCTCAGCGCGCTGCTCACTCCCTACAAGAACGAGCCGGTGGTGGCGGTGAACGAGCGCGCCTCGGTGCAGCGCTCGATGGACGCTGCGCTGCAGCACGCACCCGGCATGAAGCTGTCGTTCATCGCCTTTCCCGGCACGTCGTTCTCCAGCCCGCACCACACCACCTTCTTCGTGCGCGGCAGCGAGCCCTTCACCTCCAAGCTCTTCCAGCCGGTGCTGGTGGACGCGAAGACGGCCGAAGTGACCGCGTCGCCGAAGCTGCCCTGGTACCTCACGGCACTGCTGGTGTCGCAGCCGCTGCACTTCGGCGACTACGGCGGCATGCCGATGC
>NNBU01000169.1_pt1 | contig 11368 bp, 4 predicted proteins | sample 1173781 | NCBI WGS metagenome assembly NNBU01 (sample SAMN07173937, study PRJNA388173) | plant metagenome | biome: Plant school; feature: Soil; material: Symbiotic tissue of Blasia pusilla L.; isolation source: symbiotic tissue sample KVJ2 | host: Blasia pusilla | place: Norway: Troms, Kvaloya...
CCGTCATCGTCAGCTATGAAAGTGTTGTTAGAATTATCACCAGTGTATGTTCCCATTTGAGTTTCTCCTTAATTCTTGAAAATAATATTTTTGATGAGGCGATAAGCCTCGTTTTAAGTTGGGAAATGTCCTGTTTTTGGGTGCTTTACCCTTTCGTTTTTCAGGACTCCTTTACTTTAGGTTTGTAGTTCGATCGCGTCGATGAGGATAAGTTATGGAAAATTAAGGAGATAATTAAGTCGAATTTGTCTAAAAAGTTAATGCCTTTTCACGGGATCTGGAAAACCTCTCTCCTAAAAGGCTACGGTGTACACACAAGTATTGAAATTACGCCTTACACTTGGTTTCGTCGTCTAGTTGGATCGCTCTGGAAGCCTTTCATTGCGTTCGCGAATGCGTCTCGTAGAGAGGAGGAACGACGAACGCAAGTGCGTGTCGCAGACAAGCAATCGCTAAAACTACGGGATTATGCGATTACTTCGCTCCGCTTGTAATGACAATTTATTGGGTATGGTGCAATACGGTTCAGTTAAGGCTAAAACTCTGTTACCAAAGTCAATTTTTTAACGAACCGCCAAGGCGCAGAGGACGCAGAGAGAAAAAAGAGATGCTTAACTTAACTGAACCGTATTGGGGTATGGTGCAGATGCGCTGCAGGCGCACAGCGCCTGCAAGCTTCAGGCGATCATTGTTGCTATTTTTGCCAAGTCTTTCTGTCTATTGAAACTGGCAGAGGAAATCAGTGAAGTACTGGGCAGTTAGCCTGACTTGATGAACGGCAAAGAAGGCATTGTATAAAATAAAACTTGCACTCGCTGCTGATCCGAAATTATTTTTAGAGAAACTATTAGAGCAGCTAACTGATGATGAACTGCAATGGCTGCTGGAAAAAGCGGAATTAGTGGCAGCGTAAATCGAAATTCAGTGGTCAGATTTGAGTGTAATTTGCCTATGATTGAGGCTCCCCAGGATACCCGATTACAGCAGATAAAGTAGTCAATAAATCTGTCGCTGTGTAAGGCTTAGAAAGAAACTTCTCAGCACCAACGGCAATAGCCTTTTGCTCGTTAGCGGGTAAACCACTGGTGGCAATAATCTTAATATTGGGGTTGAGCGATCGCAGGATGGAGATAGTTGTTAATCCGTCCATGTTGGGCATGGACATATCTAGCAAAACTACACTAATTCGTTCCTTATACTGGGCATACAAAGCGATCGCCTCAATGCCATCGTTAGCTACAAGGGTTTTGTAGTTATAATCTTCTAAAGTTTCCTGATTGGTTTGTTTTACTAAGTCTTCATCATCAACAACTAAAATCAATTCGCCATTACCTTCAGGTAATTCTGCCTTTGTTATTGTCTCGGTTGCTTTGCCTTCTCCTCTGGGCAAAAATACCTGAAATTGTGTCCCTTTACTTACCTGAGTTAATACTTCCACAAAACCACCGTGGTTTTTGACGATACCTAAAACTGTTGACAGTCCTAGCCCTGTACCTTTACCAACTTCTTTAGTTGTAAAAAAGGGATCAAATATGCGCTCTAAGAATTCTGGAGGGATACCCGTTCCTGTATCTGAGACGGTAACAACGATGTAGCCTCCGGCTTTCGCGTCCAGGTGCATTCGGGCGTTTGTTTCGTCAAGCATCCGGTTTTCGGCATTAATTGTGAGCATACCGTCATTGGGCATAGCGTCACGGGCATTGACTGCCAAGTTCATAAATACCTGTTCTAGTTGCGTGGGATCGGCTTGCACCATCCATAATGTGTTTATGGGAATGTCATTAACAATTTCAATAGATTTAGGAAATGTCTGTTTGATGACTTTGACCAATTCTTGGAGCAAATGCCCAGGTTGCAACAAGATGCGCTTCCCTTCTGTACCACGGGTAAAGGCGAGAATTTGTTTAACTAAGTTCGCTCCACGCTGCGAGCTATTTTCTAGTGTTTTGAACAGTTCTTGAGTCCGCGCATCCACATTTTTGCATCTCAAAGGCAGCAATTGGGCAATCATGATTATGGGAGCAAAGACGTTGTTGAGGTCGTGAGCAATGCCACTGGCTAGAATTCCTACACTCTCCAAGCGTTGAGCGCGGTAAAATTGTTGCTCTAGTTGTTTTTTCTCGGTGATGTCGGTGTTGACTGATAAGATAGATTGGCTTTGTCCAAATTGATTGTGTACCAGTGTCCACCGACTAGCAACGATAATTTTTCTCCCTGTTTTGGTGGTTTTTTCTAACTCCCCTTGCCAAGAACCTTGTTCGAGAGTGGTTCTTACACCAGTTTCCATTTGAGACAAGGATTCTACCTGGAAAAGTTCATGGGCTAATTTCCCCATGCTTTCCTCTGCTGTCCAACCGTATAAGTTTTCAGCACCTCGACTCCAGAACAGAATGCGGTTTTCTAAATCGCGGACAAAAATGGCATCGGTAGCAATATCAATTAAGGCTGCTTGTTCGGCAATTTTCTGTTCGGCCAGCTTGCGATCGCTAATATTGCGGCTGACGGCTGCCAGACCAATTAGCTGGTCGTTGGTGTCTTTGACGCAAGAAACGCTGTAACCCATCCATAATGCTTCTCCCGTCTGGAAATGACGGAAACGAATTTCTACTTCCGCCCGTCCCTCACGCAAAACACGCGGGAAAAATTCATTGATGATAAAGTCCTGATCTTCGGGAAAGAAAAATTCCCTGACTGGCGTTTCGCTATATTGCTGAGTGTCATTCAGCCCGACTAGTTGCATACCCGCCGGGTTCAAATAGAATGGCACAAAATTCATATCACACATACCGATAAATTCTGTGCTGTTATCGGTCAGAGAAACAAATTTACGGATTTCAAGTTCCGCTTGTTTGCGCTCAGTAATATCTATATTCACCCCAATCATCTGGAGTGGCTCATTGGTGGTGTCATCATACAATACTTGACCCTTGCATACTGACCAACCAACTGTGCCATCTGGGTAAATAAACCGGAATTCGAGATTATGGGGTACTTGCTGGTCAATTGCTCGCAAAACTGATTGACGCAGCAATTCGCGGTCTTCAGGGTGGACAATGAGATTTAAAAAATTTTCATAGCTGACATCAAAGGTATCAGGAGTTAGACCAAATAAAGTAAACAAACTCTCAGACCAGATAACCTGATTGGTTTTCAGATTCCATTCCCAAGTGCCAATGTTACCAACACTAAGCGCCAGTTGTAACCGTTGCTCGCTTTCTCTGAGGGTTTCCTCAGCTTGTTTATGATCGTTTAGCGCGGCTTGGCGATCGCTCACATCCCGCAGGATTGCAAGATGACGATGTGGTATAAAATTGGCAACCGCCGCAAATTCAGTTTCTCGCACTGTGCCATCGGGACAATATAAGGTGAACTCACCCAACATCTGTCCTTGTTCGTAGAACTGTTGCCAAGCTTGGGTAAAATCAAATTCGGGTGCTGCAAAATCTGCGATTGTGGAACCTAACAGTTCTTCCTTAGATACACCAAACAGCTTACAGGCTGCTGGATTGACCTCTATATAGCGCCCCTCGTCATCTGCAATAGCGATCGCATCAAGAGCATGATCAAAAAGAGCTTTCCACTGATGTTCACGTTGCTGGAGTGCTATTTCAGTCTGTTTGCGCTCCTCAATTTCCCGTTTCAAGCGTACATTTGCTTGCAGTAGTTCAGCTGTACGCTCCGCTACCCGTAACTCTAATTCTTGTTGAGCTTGGCGGCGTTGTTTAACTTCCTGTTCTAACTGCTGGTTGCATTGTCTAAGCTTAACCGTTTGTTCCTCAACTTTTGCTTGCAAAACTTGAATTACCCTGTCTATTTGTAGGGGATCAAGCACTTGTAGGAGATTAGTTTGTGTCACCAGTCCTTGCAATTCGCTTTGTTCTCCAACTACGGTTAATCGCCGCACCTTTCGCTCTTGCATCAACTGGTGAACAGTCCATAAAGATTCAGTGGGAGTGATGCTTAATACAGGCGTACTCATCACATCTTGCGCCTGGGTTTGGGCTATATCTAGTCCCTGTAAATGGAATTTAATAATATCTTTTTCAGTAATCATCCCTACTGGGATCAATTTCGTCTTCTGTTGGGCGACAATTACCACACAACTGATCTGGCGATCGCTCATGATTTGAGACAATTCCAGCACAGATGTAGTCGGGAGAGCATGAATAACTTCAGTTACCATTACTTCCGTCACACATCGCAATTTCAACAGGTGAAGTGGTTGGATAACCTGACGAATTCTGTCTTGGGTAATTAAGCCTATTAATTGTCCAAGATCATCTACTACAGGTAGATGGCGAATACAATGTTGACGCATGAAAGATAAAGCTGTGAGGGCATTTTGAGCCTGAGCCAACCCCAGGCTGATGACTGGTTGTGTCATCACCTCTGAGATTTTGACACTGGATAAATCTTTGCCCATCCCAGTCAGTCGGATTACATCCCGTAGAGTTAATATACCTATTAAGTTTGTTTCTTGAACTACTAAAACACAACTACTAAAATCAAACTTAGACTCTACTATACTGCTATTTACCCTATTCATTAGAGCAATAACATCAATAAGTGGGGTATCAGGTAATACAGTTAAAGGAGAACATTCAACTATCTGCTCTAAAGTAGGTAAATCCACAGGAGAAAGTGAGCGCATTAGTTCAATCTGTTGGTTAAAGCAATTAAAGAATTGATTTCAAAAATCAGAGAATGACAAAATAAGCTTAAAATTTATCAATCTTTAAGCAATTTTGACAAAATTTAGCTTTCTGGTTTAATCAAAGTTATGATTTTAAATTTTTGCTAAGGAACCTCACAGAACAAGTTACTTTTTTAATCGCTGAACCCTTAGTAATCAAGGTTATTTTTTTCAAAAGGGAAGTTATTTTTGCACGACTCCTAATGTACTTAAATAGTTTTTTGTAATGTTGATAACTTTCTTGTAAAAATGTATTAGATTGATTATATAACCTAACTTGTTAATTACAAAAGTGCCTATATAAGGTAAAAGCAAAGATAAAAGCTCTGAAGTTAAGCATAAAACCTTTGCTCGTGACTACATGAATTGATTTGGGTAATTTTTGAGTAATGATACTAAAAGTCGTCTAAATATCAATACCTTATTCCCCAAAGCAAATCCTCACAACATTACAGGCAAGCAAAATGGGGCAATTAATGAATTGCCCCCCGTTATGACTATTGTTTGCGTAAGTCCTGAATTAAATCTCGAAAGCACCTAACGCTTTGAGGACATCTTTTTGAGCGGTGGTGATTCCTGTTACGCCTGTAATATTAGTTCCTTGATAAGGTCTGTCAGGATTCAGTGTTTTTAAAGATTCACCCGTTTGGGCATCCCAAATCTGAATAGTTCCGTTTTGGCTGCCGCTAGCGATCGCATAATGTTCTGTAGATTTGCCAAATGCGATCGCCGATCGCATCGCATGAGGCAGGACAGGCAACACTTTCAGACAAACCCCTGTATATCTATCCCAAATTCTCACTGTTTGATCTAAGCTACTACTTGCCAAAATATCACCTTCTGGACTAAAGGCGACTGACCAAACACTATTACTGTGTCCCTCAAAAATATTGAGACATTCACCTGTATCAACCGACCACAGGCGAACTGTCTCATCTTCACTAGCGCTACTGAGGATTTGCCCATCTGGACTAAAAGCGATTGCTTGCACTCTACTAGTGTGTCCTTCTAAGACTTGGAGACATTCACCAGTGGAAATAGACCACAGGCGAATGGTTTGGTCTTCACTACTGCTAGCAAGTATTTCACCATTGGGGCTAAAAGTAACACACCAAATCCAGCTGGAATGACCTTGCAAGATGTTGAGGCATTTTCCTGTATTGATAGACCATAAGCGAATGGTTCGGTCGTCACTGCCGCTTGCTAAGATTTGTCTATCGGGATTAAAGGCAACTGATTGTACCCAATTTACATGACCTCTCAAAATTTGCAGACATTGCCCAGTGCTAACTGACCAAATACGAACGGTGCGATCGGCGCTGCTACTGGCTAGCAATTCTCCATCTGGGTGAAACGCGACGGAAGTTACCCAGCCACTATGCCCGGTGAATTTTTTCAGGCAAGTCCCCGTAGTGACATCCCATAATCTCACGGTTTGGTCTGTGCTGCCACTAGCAATTTGACCATCTGCATTAAAAGCAACTGAAAATACCGAATTACTATAGCCTTTTAAGGTTTTAAAGCATCTACCTGTAGTGACATCCCATAGCTTTACAGTTTGGTCTGTGCTACCACTGGCAATGGTTTGACCATCTGCGTTAAAAGCAACTGAAAATATAGAATTGGTGTGTCCTGGTAAAATATTCAGGCATTGCCCTGTACTAGTTTCCCAAATTCTGACTGTTTTATCGTCACTGGCGCTGACCAGCATTTGGGCATTGGGGCTAAATGCTACTGATCGGACGCGATCGCTATGTTCCTGCAATATTTTACATTTTCCAGTACTAATTTCCCAGAGGCGAATTGTGAAATCAGCACTAGCACTGGCTAGGGTTTGACCATCTGGACTAAAGGAAAGTGACCAGATGCGATCGCTATGTCCTTCTAAAATGCGATCGCATTCTCCACTAATTTTCCAAAGTCGAATTGTGAAATCCGCACTGCCACTTGCTAGAGTTTGACCATCTGGACTAAAGGAAACCGAGAGAATTCGATCGGTATGACCTGACAAAATTTTATGACAGTCTCCAGTGTTGACATTCCATAATCTTATTGTTGGTTCATCGCCTCCACTAGCGAGGATTTGACCATCGGCACTAAAGGCAACTGACCAAATCGAACTTGTATGTCCTGACAAAGTTCTCAGACATTTACCAGTGTTGACATCCCACAGCCGAATCGTTTTGTCACTACTGCAACTTGCTAATAATTGCCCATCTGGACTAAAAGCAACTGACCAAACCCAACCCAGATGTCCGGCAAAATTCATAACCAGTTGCCCAGTTGCAACTTCCCAGATCCGAAGCCCACCTTCTGCATCACCCGTCGCTAATAATGTTCCATCTGGACTAAAAGCAATGCCAGCAAACACCATGCCAAAGGTTTCAACAAAAACACACTGACTCAAATCAGAATCTTCAAAATTAACATTATGCAAATTTACATTTTGTAAATAGGCTTGCCAAATCGTTAAATTTGAAAAATTGTAGTTAGTTAAAGTTGATTGTAATTGACAAAGTAAATTTAAAATATTACCACCTGCATATCCACTTTTAAGTGACGATGTACCTCGTAACTTGTTTAAACATTGAGTAAGTAGGTTTTCAATTACGAGTTCTTCACTTACTTCTATTAATAAGCGATCGAGTAATAAGCGTTCCAGAATCGGCTTCAGGATGAAACGAACTTGCGTTTCTCGCACATAATCTTTTGCAGTAGCTCTGAGTAATGCATGAGTTTTGAACAGCAGATTTTTTTGTTCAGCATTTGCTTCTAAACCTGCCAGAATTTCTTGACAAACTTGAGTAACTAATTTCTCGGTGACATATTCCATTACCATCGGCTGGAGTGAAAACTGTGCCGGATGTTTTGCAATCAATGTCAGCTTGTTTTTCTCAATTAAAGAGCGCTGTTCTAACGATTCTAGAACGTCAATTAATTTCTGTGGCGATATCGGGGGAAAAATATCCGATCGCAGTTCTGAAAATGAAGCAGAATCACGATAGATAGCCAACCAATAAATCACTGCTTTCTCGGATTCAGAAAGCCGTTCAAATTGCTGCTCAATTAGATTGCGAATATTTCCAAAAACAAATGTTTGCTGATTAAGGAAATCAGAAAGACTGCCATCAAACAAGTTTTGAATGGTAGTCGCTATAATTTTTAATGCTAAAGGATTTCCTGCATAACCTTCAACTAGCCGATTCCATTCTTCTTTTGAGCCTTGAAAGTTACCCTTTAACTGCAAAAGTTCTTGTGCTTCTGTTTTCTGCAATCCACCCAAATGAAAAGCCCTAACGGGTAAGCTTGCTCCTTCTAGGAGGCGAACTTCTGGGGGCTGATCTCGACTTGTTAGTAGTAAACAGCTTTGATGGCGAATTTCTCCAATTTGTCTAAATATTTCGCCATAAGCTTCATAGCCTTCGATGTAGGATGATTTAGATTTATCGTTATGTTGTAAGATGGTTTCAACATTATCAAAAATTACTAAACAACGCTGCGATCGCAAATAATGCAACAGCCGCGAAATTTTGCCATCAACGGTTTCTGGATAATCAATTTCTTGTTGATTGGATAATAATTTCAATAACTCGGTTAATATCTCTTGTACAGGTGGCGCATTTCGCAGACTTCGCCAAATAACCCATTTAAAATCACTCTGTAATTGTTGCGCCAGCTTGATAGATAGAGAAGTCTTTCCCATCCCACCCATTCCTAACAAAGCCACAAGCCGACACCGCTCGACCAAAATCCACTGCTGTAACTGAGCTAGTTCTGCTTGTCTTCCGTAGAAAAAATCAACATCGATTGCATCTCCCCAATCTTGATATGAAGTCTTAACTTCTGTAATCAGTAAATTATTAGTAACTTTTACTCTCGTTTCTTCTTCAAGATTATCAAATATATTCTCTTTGTCTGGAATTGATTGTGCCGTTGCATTCTCTATTTTAAATCGTCGCTCGATTGCTGTTCTAAAACTTGTTTTATTAACTTTTTCTGCTAAAACCTCTGAAAGGAGTTTCCATAGCTTGGGGCCAACATCATGTTTTAAGTAAGTTGGGGAATAGCCATAAATATCGGCAATGCGATCGTAACTTTGGCGTTCCAAAGACCAAGACTCACGCAACATAGCTTGTTGGAGATCGCTCAAATGAATTCTTGACTTGGCGAAAACGAGAGAGTCTGTAAATGCGAGTGCTTGATCAATATCCATTGCTGCGATCGGCAAAACTTAAATTAACTTTAAATTCTATAAGTAGAATGTCATAATTCATTTATCAGATAATAGCAAAAACAATATGCAATATTTTACAACTTCTTTACATAAAGCTTATGGTTCAGTCATTAATTAGTCGAATTTGGCAATCGCTTTTACGCTTACTATTACAGAGAATTACTCTTGTACTCACGCTGATGTTATGTGCTGCGATCGCGATCGCAATTTCTAATATGTCTGCGCTTTCATCGAGCTTGATTGAATCCCAAGCAGTGCAAAATGCTGCCTTAAATGTCCAATCATTAACTCAAGCTTTTGACCTCTACAGCGCCGCCGCCGCAGATCGAGCTAAACTCGTGCCTGGAGTTACCGTTACCCACGCTTACCTCAATACCAAGGGTGCAATCCCCTTACCCTCAACTTTTGCGATCGAACTTGGCGAGCAAATTAGTGAAAAAAATTCTGAAATGTCTGTACGGCTGTACAGTAACTATCCATATCCTTGGCGCACGACAGGGGGAGCAAAAGACGAATTTGAGCGCGATGCACTCAACTTCTTGAGAGAAAACCCTCGTCAAAAATTCTATCGTCTTGAGAAGCAAAATGGAAACACCACTTTGCGCTATGCACAAGCCAGTCTTATGAAACCAAGTTGCGTAACTTGTCATAACACAGACATCAATAGTCCAAAGAAAAACTGGGAAGTAGGAGATGTTGCTGGAGCCTGGGAGATTTCTCAATCTCTCGATAATTTAGTAACCAAAACCAACCAAAGTCTCCAAGGAACCTTCGCCATGTTAGGTGGGATGTCAGTCTTAGGACTTTCAGGATTGACACTTGTTGTTGGGAAACTCCGAGAAAACACGAGAAGTTTAGAGCATCGAGTCAGAGAACGAACCACAGATTTAGCAGAAGCCAACACTGAATTAGAAAAAAGGAACGAATTAATTCGCCAAGTTTTCGGACGATATTTGAGTGATACGGTTGTCGCTAACTTGTTAGAAAGCCCTGAAAGATTAAAACTCGGTGGTGAACGACGCAAAATTACTATTCTCACTTCTGACTTACGAGGCTTCACTTCTCTCTCAGAACGCTTTCCCCCAGAAGAGGTTATTCACATTCTCAACCTCTATTTAGAATACATGGCGGATGTGATTAATCATTATCAAGGCACTATTGATGAGTTTATGGGAGATGGTATTTTAGTCTTATTTGGTGCCCCGATCGCTAAAGAAGATGATGCCCTCAGAGCAGTTACCTGTGCCTGTGCCATGCAGTTAGCAATGGGTGGCGTTAATGAAAAAATGAAAGCCCTCGGTTGGCCACCATTAGAAATGGGAATTGGAATTAATACAGGTGAAGTTATAGTCGGCAATATTGGTTCTGAGAAGCGGACTAAATATGGAATTGTCGGCAGTCAAGTAAATCTCACCTATCGAATTGAATCATATACTAGTGGCGGTCAAATTCTCATTTCCGAGCAGACTTTTCAAGAAGTCGGTTCAAGCGTCAAAATTATCGGACAAAAGCAAGTTCAGCCGAAAGGTGTGAGCCAAGAAATTACCATTTATGAAGTATATGGTGTGGGTGGAAGATACAATCTTTATTTGCCCAAAGAAGAAGAACTATTTTTTCCTGTTCCTCAAGAAATTCCGCTTTTATACACTATTTTGCATGACAAACAAATGGGTAATCCGGTCTTTTCCGGGCGTTTAGTCAAACTATCAGCAAAAGGAGCCGAATTACAGGTAGATATCCTAAATGAAATACCACCTCATTTAACTAATATTAAAATAAATCTTTTAATTTATAAAAATTCAGCCCAAGTAAGTGAAGATATATATGCCAAAGTCTTAGACAGAATAGCAGGTAGAGGAAGTTTTTATATTCATTTTACGGCTGTTCCTCCAGCAATTGTAACTCAGTTAAATAACCTCTATCAGATGATTTCTAAATAACCTAATTAAATAGAATATCAACTAGTACACTCTTACAGAAGTTTACTTATCTTTAACAAAGAGACAGTCTGCTTGATAGTAAAAACTTTGCACCCTTCTGCGCTTTTATTTGCGTTTAAACTAAAATCTATCATCACAAAACTAAGGGACTTCCAAGAAAGAAATTATCCAATCTTGTGGGGTGGGCATCTTGCCCGCCCGTAGTCAAAGGCGGGCAAGATGCCCACCCCACAATAAATAGTTGTATATTTTTTTATTTAGAAGTCCCTAAGTTACAAAATCTCTCCTCAGGTTAATGAAAATTTAAAGTACTTTTTCTAACATTTAAAATGCATACTTCCATTTTCCTCTCTGTGCGTAAATCCTCATGGCTAAAGTTGAAGAATTGACACCCCAGCAACTCTCCGAAACAGACCTGAAACCACGAGGGAGAGTTTATCCGAGTCCTATCAGTTGGCGCGACCAATTTTTGTACCAATTGCTATTAGATAGATTCAGTGA
>NNBU01000412.1_pt1 | contig 11362 bp, 12 predicted proteins | sample 1173781 | NCBI WGS metagenome assembly NNBU01 (sample SAMN07173937, study PRJNA388173) | plant metagenome | biome: Plant school; feature: Soil; material: Symbiotic tissue of Blasia pusilla L.; isolation source: symbiotic tissue sample KVJ2 | host: Blasia pusilla | place: Norway: Troms, Kvaloya...
GGATGGATCAGGTGATGTAGCCAAGGCGGATCGCCTTGGCGATCGCCTGGATGCGGTTGACCGAATCAAGCTTGATCGTGGCCGATCCGAGATACGCATTGACCGTGTGAACCGAGAGGTTCAGGCGCTCGGCAATCTCTTCACTAATGCGCCCGTCACCGGCCAGCTGAAGGCAGGCGATTTCGCGCTCGCTCAAGGTTTCCGAAGGCGCCGCGCGACGTTCGTCCAGGGACAGAATATCGGTCATGACCTTGTAGCAGCGGCTGTGCACAGCGAGGATCAATTCACCGGGAAGGTCTGCTCCACCGATCGTCGGGAAGACCACGTAACCGTTGCCGACGGCACCGAGCCGAACCGGGAAGGCAATACCCGAATAGGGCAGCAGCCGGGCTTCCAACTGATGCACGAAGGGCGTGAAATCGGACGCATCCAGAAAACTCGTCTTCTCCTCCGCGCTCCACAGCACAGGCTGGGTCGAAACCTCGATATGGGTGAGAAGCGTTTCGCCGTAGGCGCCGATAAATGCGTCGCGGCCGCTGGCGAGTCCCGGGCTCCAGTTCTCAAATTCGGGATCCAGGCGACGCTTGTGCGGCAGGTTGGCACCAGCAATGCGAAAGGCGGCGAACCCACGGGCATTCAGCGAGCGCTGCAGCGAGACGAGCTTCGGGAAAATGTCGGAACGGGAGGTGACCGGACGCTGGCCGGACCAAGTGGCATCTTCCAGGATGGATCCACCCGGCCTGCTGTTGTTGGCCATTCCGCCTCCTCTAGACGAGATTGTTTCGGACCGCATAGGCAATGGCCTCCGATCGTGTCTTCGTCGCTGTCTTGCGCATCACGCTGGTGATGTAGTTGTTGATCGTGTTGCGCGAGATACCCAGGATCGTGGCAATCTCGTCGCTGGTCTTGCCTTCGGCGATCCAGAACAGACATTCCAGCTCGCGGTCGGTCAGTTCGAAGTCGCGCTCGCTCTTCTGGCCCTTGGTCGTGGACAGACTGACCGCATAGCCGGACAGCAGCCCAACCTCCCGCAACCGCTCCGGTGACAGCACGAAATCCTGCGGAAAGAGCAACATGAGGGCGAGGCGCGTGCGCCCGACATTGAGTGTGATCGAGCAATACTGCCGGCTGAGGCCCAGCGGCACGTAAACGTCATCCGGCAGAATATTGTATTTCGGCTGCAGAACCGACAGGCATTTCTCAAGTTCGGTGGATTGGGAGTAACTCGTCGCCAATTCGCTTTCCAGGCGGCGGACCATGTCGAAGGGCCAGTCAGCGGCAACGACGAAATCCAGCCCCTCCTCCTGCACAAGGTCATAGCGCGCGAGCAGATAATTTGATGAGCCGACATACTGGCACAGAAGACGCAGGCAGTGGGCGATGTCGCCAGCAAGAGCAGGAGAAGCAAGCTTGCGGATCAGGGTGTCCTTCGACGTCGAGCCCTGCACAAACGCGGCGGAATCGACCGCATTCGCCAGTCCTTCCGTTTGCCCCGTCGTCAGCTCGGCATCCATCCGCTCTGTCCCCTCGATGTCACTGCCGCCCGAACCGCCAGGTGGCCGTCCGAATCAATTTGTGCCGACTCATCGGCAACCCCGCTAATCGTCGTACCGAATCATGTTCATTCTAAAATATAAAGTGGCAAAGGTCACAAGCAGATCCGGTATTGTGAACCCAATCGGAGAATGCGCTACCCAAGCTAGCAATTCAATACGGCGGAACCCTGCAGCACAACGGAAAACCGCGCCTCTAAGGCGCGGTTCGTACTCTTGATCTTCTTTGCCCTTAGGCTGCGTTTTCCACAGCCCATTTGCGCAGGATCTTGGCGGCGCGCTCTTCGGAGATTTCCACCATGCGCGACAGGCGCCGTTCGGGGCCTTCCTTGACCCGGCGGTTGAAGCCGCCATTCGGGTCGTCGTCCATCGACAGGAGGTCGTCGGTCGAGTCGAAGCCGAAGTCGGAACCGAAGCCATCCATGAGGCCGCCAGCACTGCCGCCGCCGAGTGCGGGCGAGAAGTCCGGAAGTTCGAGGCCGGCCGCCTGTTCTCCGACGCCGCCGGCGAGAGCCGCGTCCGCACCGCCACCGGCCGAGCGGATCATCGGACGGATGCCCATCCAAACGATCAGGAAGGCGACACCGACGAACGCAAGCGAGTTGATGATGCCACCAAGATTGCGGCTGAGGATTTCCATGACACCCGGACCCGTAGCGGATTCTTCCAGGAGTTGGTTTTCGAGGAAGTCCATCGCGGTCAGGGTGACGACGTCTCCGCGTGCGGTATCGAGCCCCGAGGCGGAGCTGACGATCTTCTGCATTTCGGCGAGATAGGCATCGATCTTGGCCTGGTCAACCGGCTCGCCGACCATCTTGGCGATGCGGCCACGATTGACGACAACGGCCACAGACAGCTTCTCGACGACATAGCTGTTCTTGACGGTTGCAACCGTCTTGCTGTTGATCTCGTAGTTGGTCTGCTCTTCCTTCTTGTCCTGCTCGTCAGAGGACTCAGGCCCCGTACCGCCTGCCTGGGGCGCTGCCTGGGGAATGTTCTGCTCGACGGTTGCCGCTGTATCCGACTGGCGCTGCTGGGACTTCTGCGCTTCCTTGGTCACACGGACAGAACGCTCGACGCGGGACTCGGGATCGTAGATCGTTTCCTGGATCTGCTGGCTGTCCGTATTGATCTGCGCTGTCACGCTCGAACGGAAATTGTCCATACCGAGGAAGGGCGCTAGCGCCTTGTCGATATTCGTCTCGATTTCGTGCTGCACGGACTGGACGACGCCGAGTGAGCGTGCGGCTTCGCCGCCGCTCTCGTCGCCCGCTGCCAGAAGCTGGCCGGTGGAATCGAGAATCGTCACGTCCTCGACATTGAGGCCCGGAACGGAGGATGCGACCAACTGCCGGATCGAACCGGCAGCCTTGCGGCCGGCATCCGAGGAGGCACGAATCATGACGGAGGCTGTCGGCTTCTGTTCGCCCCGACGGAAGTTGCCGACGTCAGGCATAACGATGTGCACGCGGGCGGCCGCAATGCCGGCGATCTGCTGGATGGTGCGTGCGACTTCACCCTCCAGAGCGCGCACGCGGGTCACTTCCTGCATGAACGAGGTCAGGCCGAGCGAGCCGACGTTGTCGAAGAGTTCGTAGCCGGCATTGGCGCTGTTGGGCAGACCGCGCTCCGCCAAGAGCAAACGGGCCTTGCCGGTCATGCCGGCGCGCACCATGACGCTCGCGCCGTCGCTGCCGGTCTCGAAATCGATACCCGATTCAGCCAGAGCGATGCTGATCTGGTTGAGATCGACTGGTTCAAGGCCGACATACAGCGTTTCAAAAGAGGGTTTGTTGACGTAAAGAGCGCCGGCAATGATGATTGCGAAAGAAACGAGCGTGACGCCAGCCATGGCCAGAAGCTTCGCCTGCCCCATCGCCGCAAAGTTTTTTGATATCTGAAGTACTTGATTTAACAGATTCATTCTGTCTCGCACCATCAACATGAAAGGTCTGGGCGCTCTAGCCCTTGGCGAGACATTAGAAAGCGAAACTTGTGCGAACGTTTCGCGGAGTGGAAAAGCCGAATTCATTTCGGCTGTTCAGGCATATGAGGGGCTTACGCCATCCTCATTTGGACGCTCAGAAAAAGTCGAAATCACCCGCGGCTTTGAGCAGCGGCTGGGAGTGTCCGTGGCGCAGTCCGGCGCCCAGCGCCTTCTGCATGTCTGCAAGCTTCACGAGGCTGAGAGCTGTCGTCATGTCGATCATCCAGTCATTCGGGATGGAGCCGGTGATGGTATCGACGAATTCCGCCAGCCCGCGCGCCTTCTGGACAGCAAGGTCTATGCCCTGGAGCACCTTGAGGCTATCAGGGTTTTCCAGGATTTTCGGACCACCAAGTTCGAGCAATTGAGGCTCCACGCGCTCAATCAGGTAAGCAACGTCGTGCAGCTCGCTGACGAGGCGCATGAGAATTTCCGGCAGTTCTTCCTGGAAACCCTGGTTGTCCGCTTTGTTTTCGTTTTGCATCCGATTTCCAGTACTAGAAAAACTCGATTGAACTTTCCACCGGCTTGGCAACAGGCACGGGACGCTGTTCCAGCGCGACCGTCTTCTGTGTTTCCGCGCCCGTGAGCGGATACTGCCTTGCCCGACCGCTGACCGGCCAGAATTCCAATTTCCGGCCGTGATCGCCGCCCGTCGACGAACCTACCACCTTGATACCTTCGTCGCGCAGGAACTGCTGGGCAAAGGCCGCATTCTGTTCTCCGACATTGGAGAAAGTCGCGATCGTCTTGGCGCCGCCGAAGATCTTTGCCTCCAGGCGTTCCCTGCGGGCGCCCTTCTTCAACAGACCGTTGATCAGAAGCTCCATCAGATGAACCCCGTAGCGGGTGGCGTCGCCGCCGCCTGCCCCCGGAACGGCAGATCCCGGCAAAAGGAAGTGGTTCATGCCCCCGACGCCTGCGATCGGATCGCGAATGCAGGCAGCTACGCACGAACCCAAGATGGTCGACAAAACGACATTGGGATCGTTGACCACCTTCCATTCCCCTTGAATGATATGGACGCGCTTTGCTGCCCCGTCTTCGATCATTTCAGTGCTCCGAATACAGCTTCAATCGCCGCCTTCATCTTTTCTATGGTGAAGGGCTTGGCGAGAACGTTATTGGCGCCCAACTGTGCGGCCTTCTGCACCAACGCTCTGTCACCCTGGGCGGTGAGAATGATGAAGGCCGCCTTCTTGGTGTTGGGATTGGTGCGCACGGCCTGCAGAAGACCCAAGCCGTCCATCTTCGGCATGTTGAAGTCCGAGATGACCAGATGGTGGGGCTGCTGCTCCATGATCTTCATGCCCTGCTCGCCGTCACCGGCAGCAGTGATCTGCTTGAAGCCGAGCTGGGTCAGTGCATCGCTGAGGAGGAGGCGACTGGTGACCTGATCGTCGACGATCAGAACTTTGATTTTTTCGGCTAGGGACATTATTCGATACCTTCTTTTCGGGCGGCAGTGAGTTTGAGGATTTCCTCCCCAATGGAAGTCAGGGGCAGCTGATGCTCGACGGCGCCCAGCTCATGGGCGACGCGCGGCATTCCGTAGACCACACAGGTCTTTTCGTTCTGGCCGATGGTGCGTGCGCCGGCATGGCGCATCTTCAATAGACCGGAAGCGCCGTCGCGGCCCATTCCGGTCAAAATGACGCCAACTGCATTGCGGCCAGCGAGCTCGGCGACCGAATCGAACAGCACATCCACCGACGGGCGATGGCCGTTAACCGGCGCGCGCTCGACCAGACGGCAGCACGGCGCATTGACGTTGGACACCTGCAGGTGGCGTTCGCCGCCCGGGGCCAGATAAATTTTGCCGATTTCGAGGCGCGCGCCATCCGTCGCCTCCTCAACCACCGGCGCGCAGAGGCGGTTCAGCCGCTCGGCGAAGCTCTTGGTGAAGGTTGGCGGCATGTGTTGCGTGATCACTGTCGGCGGACAATTGCGCGGGAATTTCTGCAGGACCGCGATCAATGCCTCGACGCCTCCAGTGGAGGAGCCGATGGCAACGATCTTGCGACCGACGCGGAAGTCCGCCACCGGTGTCTGTTGTACCGGTTGTGCGTGGACGACCGGCTGGTGGCGATGCTGCGAACGGGCTGCGGCCTTAACCTTGTCGGCGAGCTCACCGAATGGGCGCGGTTCGCCGGGCTGCGGTTTAGCCACACAGTCGAATGCACCGATTTCCAGCGCTGCCAGCGTTGCCTCAGCGCCGCGATGAGTCATCGTCGAGACCATGATGACCGGCATTGGCCGCAGCTTCATGATCTTCTCGAGAAATTCGAGACCGTTCATGTTCGGCATCTCGATATCGAGTGTCACGACGTCCGGGTTGAGCTGCTTGATCGCAGCGCGCGCTTCCATCGCATCTCCAGCCTGGCCGATGACAGTCACGTCCGGATCCTGGCTGAGGACGGCGGTGATCAGCCCACGCATGGTCGGGCTGTCATCGACAACGAGAACACGAGCAGGAGAAGCCATTATTTGCGCCCTCCCTGCTTGCCGAGATAGCGATAGGTTGTGATCCCGATGTTGTCGAAATCATTCTTTGCATCGCCCGAAACGCGCTCGGAGTGACCGATATAGAGGTGGCCGCCAACGGGCAGAAGGTCGCAGAACCGGTTCCAGATCCGGACCTGGGTCGGTTCGTCGAAGTAGATCACGACGTTGCGGCAGAAGATGACGTCGAACTTACCCTTGAATGGCCACTGGGCCATAAGGTTGAGTTCGTTATAGGTGATCAAGCGCTTCAGGCGATCATCGACCTGCCATTTACGACGACCAGCGATTTCGACTTCCTTGAACCATTGTTTGCGCACCGCCGGCGACACGGTCTCAAGCGCCTGCTCGTCATAGGCACCTTGCCGGGCTATCGCCAGGATTTTCGGGTCGATGTCGGTTGCGAGGATCTTGAAATCGTAGTCCAGGACATTCGGGAAGGCCTGGAATACGGTCAGACCTATCGAATAGGGCTCCTGCCCGTCGGAACTTGCGGCCGACCAGATGCGCACGCGGCCGCCGGACTTGGCGCGCTGGATGAGACCAGGAAGCACCTCGTCACGCAGGTGCTCGAAATGGTGATTTTCCCGGAAGAAGCGGGTGAAGTTGGTGGTGAGATGCGAGAGCATCTCGCGACGCTCTGCCGCGCCTTCCGGCGAAGAGACCAGCTGGCAGTAGGCGCGGAAGCCGGGCAGACCGAGGTTGCGGATGTGCTTCGACAGACGCGAGTAGACAAGCGAGGCCTTGGAATCGTTCAGCGCGATCCCGGCATCGGAGTAGATCATCGATGCAATCTCGTTCAAATCCCGACGGGTCAGCGGGTACTCGCCGCTGGCCAGTACTTCGTCGTCAGATTGACGGGATGTGCTCATTGCGATCGTCATGCAGCCTCGCTTTCGGCGTCGTTGAAGAGAGCACCAAGCTCGATCAAGCAGATCATCCGCTTGTCGATTGCGAGAATGCCGCGGGCGTATTGTCTTTCCAGGTCGGAGGAAACCTCCGGCGTCGGTTGAATGTTTTCGTCAGACACCGTGAGGATGTCCGAGACGGCGTCGACGAGAAGACCGACGATCTTCTTCTTGACCTGCGCCACGATGATGACGTGGCGGGCGGTCGGTTGCGCGGTCCGCATGCCCAGCCTATGCGACAGGTCCATGATCGGCAGGACCGCGCCACGCAGATTGATAACACCCATGACATAAGGCGGCGAATGGGGCAGCGGGGTCACGGGGGTCCAACCCCGGATCTCCCGTACCGCCATCACGTTCACACAAAATTCCTGATCGCCGACCCGGAAGGCAATGAGCTCCCGACCCCCTTCAATCAAGTTTTTGACCGCATACGACATACTCTTACCCTGCGACGGCTAGCGACATTTCCTGTCGGAGCGACTGACCACGGGAGGCGGCAACGACGGCATCCACATCCAGGATGAGGGCCACACGGCCGTCCCCGAGAATGGTTGCCGCGGCAATGCCCGGCACGTGGGTATAATTGGCTTCAAGCGACTTGATCACGACCTGGCGCTGTCCCTGGATCGCATCGACCATCAGGGCGCGCTGGCCGCCACCTTCGGATTCGACCAGCAGGGCGACACCTTCCACCGGATTGGCCTGGGTGCCGCGGAAGTTCAGGATCCGACCGACATCCACCAAGGGGCAGAAGCTGTCACGGATCGAGATCAGCCGCTGGTTGGCGCCGAAGGAGTGGATGTTGCGCGCTTCCGGCTGCAGAGTTTCGACGATCGCGGTCAAGGGGACGACGAGGGTCTGGCCGGCGACCGTGACAACCATGCCATCGAGGACGGCGAGCGTCAGCGGCAGGCTCATGGTGAAGGTCGAGCCCTGGCCCGGACGCGAGGTGATCGAGATACGACCGCCCAGAGCCTGGATCGAGCGCTTGACGACGTCCATGCCGACACCGCGACCGGAGATGTCCGAGATCTTGTCGGCGGTCGAGAAGCCCGGCGCGAAGATCAGGTTGTCGATTTCTTCGTCGGTCAGGTTCGAGTCGGCAGCGATCAGGTCATTGTCGATCGCCTTCTGGCGAACGCGCTCGCGGTTGATGCCGGCACCGTCGTCGACCAGTTCGATGACGATACGGCCAGAGCGATGCTTTGCGGTCAGCTTGACTGTGCCTTCCGGGTTCTTGCCAGCAGCGGCACGCTTTTCAGGGGTTTCGATGCCGTGGTCGACCGCATTGCGGATCATGTGAGTGAGCGGCTCGGCCAGCTTGTCGATGACCGTCTTGTCAACTTCGGTGTTTTCACCCTCGGTGACCAGGCGGATCGACTTGCCAACCATGTCGGCAACTTCACGAACGATACGTGACATGCGCTGGAAGACCGGCTTAACCGGTTGCGCGCGGATCGCCATGACAGAGTCCTGGATCTCGCGGGTGAGCTGCTGCAGCTCATCGAGGCCCATGTTGACGGCCGAGGTCCCCGTCGCGTCGTTTTCGATGACGCTCTGGGACAGCATGGCCTGGTTAATGACGAGCTCGCCCACCAGGTTGATCAGGCGATCGACGCGATCGAGATCGACGCGGATCGTCTGGCCGGCGGCGCTGTTGGCCTGCGCGGCTGCGGCAGCAGCGGCAGCAGCAGCGGCTGCGGCCGGCGATTCCTTTTTCTCAGGCTTGGCAGCACCGGCTGCCATTTTCACGACATTCGAAGCCGTCTCGGCAGCGGCAACGGCCGCAGTTACCGTTTCGTCCTGGCCACCGGTTTCGTCGATTTCCGGGCCTTCATCGAGTGCCGAGAGATCGAAAGGAACCGGGACCATCGGCAGCTCTTCGCCGGCATCCTTGGTTTCCGTCTCGACAACCTTGACTTCGAGCTCGCAATCCCATTCGGCAAATTCGAAGACCTGGCGGATACCTTCCTCACCCTTTTCGGCGGTGATCTGGATCTTCCAGCTGAAATAGGCCGCTTCCGGGTCCATCTCATCGAGCGACGGCAGGTCGTCGGTGTTGCAGTGAATGCTCATTTCACCGAGACGCGAGAGATCTCGCAGCAGTAGGGCGGCTTCATTGCCCTTGCCGTAGAGTTCGCGGCGCGGCTTGAATGTCACTTCGAACGTCGAGGGAACAACCGACTGTTCTTCCTCGCCGCCGAAGCCGTCGAATGTGAAGGGGATCGGCTGGAAGCCGCTGTCATCCGAGGGCTTGGGCGCGGCTGCAACCGGTGCAGGAGCAGCAGCCTTGGGCGCGGGGGCCGCAGCAGCCGAGGGAGCCGGCATCTCGCCATTGGCCAGCTGCTCCAGTTCCTTGACCAGGCCGCTCGAGCGACCCGGATCGACACCGACGCCATCGCGGGATGCGGTGACTAGGTCGGCGAGAACGTCGGCCGATTTCAGCATCACCTTCATGACCTCGGGGCCAGGGTCCAGCTTGTTGGATCGAACGCAATCAAGAGTCGTTTCAAAGACGTGCGCGAAGGCGACGAGGTCATCGAGACCGAATGCGCCAGCACCACCCTTGATGGAGTGAACGGCCCGAAATACGGCATTGACCGTTTCCGGATCGCGATCTCCGTCATTCATTTTCAGAAGACCGGATTCCAGTTCGGCGAGCTGCTCCTCGCACTCCTGGAAGAAGATCTCTTTGATTTCGTTCATATCCATAGGAAAAATTCCTGGCTTAGGCGGTTACACGCTCGATGGCATCGATCAGCTTGGTGGGATCGAACGGCTTGACGATCCAGCCGGTAGCGCCAGCTTGGCGAGCCCGGTTCTTTTTCTCCGCGTCGCTTTCCGTGGTCAGGACCAGGATCGGAATGGCGCGATACTTGTCGTTGCGGCGAACGCCTTCGATGAATCCGAAGCCGTCAAGCCGCGGCATGTTGATGTCGGTCACGATGACGTCGGGATTGCATTCTTCGAGAACTTCCAGACCCTCAACGCCGTCTTCGGCTTGGATGGTTTCGAAGCCTGCATTGTTGAGGGTGACCAGAAGCATGTTTCGGATGGTTCTGGAGTCGTCCACGGTAAGTACTTTTTTCTTCATTGCCGGATCTCCTTAGCGAGCAGATGATCGATGTTCACGCCAATCAGTTGAAGGGTCTTGAGAAACGCCTCGGAGGCTTTCCCAAACGAGAATGGATGCTTGTCGACTTCCCAGGCCTTGGCTGCTGCCAGCAGAACCTGTGCACACTGAGCCCCCAGACGCTCGACGCCGGAGGCATCGATGGTCAGAGGTGCACCGCGCATGGCCATAATGTTGGCCTTGAGATTGGATGCCTCGTTCAGGTCCAATACCGCGGCCAGCTTCAGACCTTTCTGTTCGCCTTTCTTACTTGCCATTATTTGTTTCCTTGTCTCACGGGGCCGTCCCAATCATCCCCGAACAGTGGCTGGCGGTTGAACCATTCCACCGTCAGTCTGATCGCATTGCACGCCCGTCGATTCCTGTTGTAGCGCATGGTGGTAAACAATCTTCTCAACCTCCCAGCCCTGCGAGCGGGAAGGACATTGCAAAATCCTCGTCGAGCGTTTCTGCGTCGACAAAACCGGCCTGTGACGCATTCGGTGCGACAGGCTGAGCCTCATTGCGACCGCTTGCGATCTGGATCTGCGGACCTGCGCTGCGCCGGGCGCGCGACTGGCGTTCGATATGAAACTCGCGGATGGTGGCGCCGAGTTCAAGGATGACCGCGTGCAGATCCTGAGAGCTCTCACTCGTCCGTCGCGCCAGATCGGCGGTGCCCGACAGATCCGTGCCGAGACCGGCGACCGTCGACGTCAGGCCACCGAGTTCGCCGGCATGCACGTCTGTCTGGCGGGCAATGTCGGAGACGGTTCCGCTGATATCACCCACCTGCACGACGATGTCGGCAATCGCTCCTTGCGTTTTGGCGACCATATCGACGCCGGCGACAACCTGGTTTTTGGTGGTGGCGACGAGTGACTTGATCTCGCGGGCTGCATCTGCGGACCGCTGGGCGAGCGCCCGGACTTCCTGGGCGACGACGGCAAAGCCGCGGCCACTGTCGCCGGCGCGAGCCGCCTCGATGCCGGCATTGAGCGCGAGGAGATTGGTCTGGAAGGCGATTTCGTCGATGGCACCAATGATATGCCCGATCTGCTCGGCGGAGGCTTCGATATCCGCCATGGCGGCAATCGCCTGGCCGACCACCTGGCCGCTCGCCTCGACGGACTGACGGGTCGCGGCCACGGTGCCTTCCGCCTTCTTCGTCCGGACAACGCTATCGCGCMCGCCGGCCGTCAGGGTTTCGAGGGCCCGTCCCGTCTCGTTCAGCGTCTCGGACTGGATCTCGACCCGACCGGCCCAGCCACGGGCTCCCTGCGCCCCCTGCCCGCCC
>NNBU01000566.1_pt1 | contig 11358 bp, 11 predicted proteins | sample 1173781 | NCBI WGS metagenome assembly NNBU01 (sample SAMN07173937, study PRJNA388173) | plant metagenome | biome: Plant school; feature: Soil; material: Symbiotic tissue of Blasia pusilla L.; isolation source: symbiotic tissue sample KVJ2 | host: Blasia pusilla | place: Norway: Troms, Kvaloya...
GCACCAGGCCGGTGAGCGCCGACTTGCTCATGGCGTACACGCTGCCGCCGGCAAAGGGCATGCGCTCGGCGTTGGTGCTGCCGATGTTCACGATGCGCCCGCCCGAGCCCATGTGCGCCAGCGCGGCCTGGATGGCGACGAACACGGCGCGCACGTTGACGGCAATGGTGCGGTCGAAGTCGGCCAGGCTGAACTGGTCGACGGGGCCCAGGTGCAGCACGCCCGCGCTGTTGACCAGGATGTCGATGCGCCCGCCGAAGTGCTGGGCGGCCTGGTCGATGCCGGCCTTGAGCGCGTCGGCGTCGGCGCTGTCGATCTTCAGCGCCAGCGCGCGGCCGCCTTCGGCCTCGATGGCGCGCGCCAGTTCGTCGGCGGGGGCCTGCGCGTTGCTGTAGCTGAAGGCCACGGCCGCGCCGTCGCGCGCCAGGCGGCGCACGATGGCCGCGCCGATGCCGCGCGAGCCGCCGGTGACGAAGGCGACCTTGCCGGCCAGAACGGGAGAAGAGGAAGAAGAAGCGATGTTCGAGGTCATGATTTTTCCGATCGGTTGGAGGAAGAAGGCCTTCAGTGTCGGCATTCCATTCCCTTTGCGGTAGCCACCAATTGACGCAATCAACTTCAACCCGTGGTTGAAGATGCGCGGGAGAATGCACGGGATGGAACCGCTCAACCACCTCGAATCCTTCGTGCAAAGCGCCGAGGGCGGCAGCTTCTCTGCCGCCGCCCGGCGCCTGGGGCTGACACCGGCCGCGGTCAGCAAGAACGTTGCGCGGCTCGAGGCCCGGCTGGGCGTGCGGCTGTTCAGCGCAGCACGCGCCGCCTGACGCTGACCGAGGGTGGCGAGCGCTTCCTGGCGCAGATCGGCGGCGCGCTGGCCACGCTGCAGGCGGCCGTGGCGGGCATCGACACCGACGACGGCCAGCCGGCCGGCACGCTGAAGGTGAGCATGGGCCAGGCCTTCGGGCGCGAGCATGTGCTGCCGATGATGGGTGACTTTCTGGCGCGCTACCCGGGCATCGTGCCGGACTGGCATTTCGACAACCAGCAGGTCGACCTGGTGGGCGAGGGCTTCGACGCGGCCATCGGCGGGGGCATCGAGCTGCCGGCCGGGCTGGTGGCGCGGGAGCTCTCGCGCATCCACGTGGTGGCGGTGGCCTCGCCCGCGTACATGAAGGGGCGCAAGCGGCCGCGGCATCCGTCGGAGCTGGCCTCGCTCGACACGCTGCTGCGCCGGTCCTCGCCCACGGGACGGGTGCGAAGCTGGACGCTGCGGCATGCCAAGGGCCAGGACGGCCACGAGCGCCAAGAGCGCGAGGAGGCCACCGTCGAGCTGCCCCGGCCGCGCGCCATCTTCAACGACCCCGAAGCCATCGCGCATGCGGCGCTCATGGGGCTGGGCGTGGCCATGCTGCCGATGCCCTTCGTGGAGCGCGGACTGCGCAGCGGCGCCCTGGTTCGGCTGCTGCCCGAGTGGTATCAGGATGCGGGCGCGGTGTGGCTGTACTACCCGAGCAAGAAGCTGTTGCCGCCCAAGACGCGCGTGTTCATCGACTTCGTGCTGCAGCGCTTTCGCGACGAGCGCTTCGCGCAGCGGATGCAGGTGGGCTGACCTGGCGAACGGCCGGCCCGTCAGGTCACGGGGTTTTCACCCGCGACGCCCGCGGCGCGCCCCTGTACAAACGCGCGCATGACTTCTTTCTCATTTCAATCGAACCGCCGCACCGCGCTGGCCGCTTCCCTCGCAACCGCCCTCGCCGTGATGGCCGCTCCTTCGTGGGCCCAGACCTGGCCGACCAAGCCGGTGCGCATCGTCGTGCCGTTCGCTGCCGGCGGCACCACCGACATCCTTGCGCGCGCCGTGGCGCCTGAGCTCTCCAAGGCCTTCGGCCAGCAGTTCATCGTGGACAACCGCGCGGGCGCCGGCGGCAACGTGGGCGCCGAGCTGGTGGCGCGCGCACCGAACGACGGCTACACGCTGCTGATGGGCACCGTGGGCACGCACGGCATCAACCGCGCGCTGTACCCCAAGCTGCCCTTCGACCCGATCAAGGACTTCGTGCCGATCACGCTGGTCGCCGCCGTGCCTAACGTGATGGAAATGAACGCCGACAAGGCCAAGACGCTGAACATCCACAACGTGCAGGACTTCATCAAGTACGCCAAGGCCAACCCCGGCAAGCTGAACATGGCGTCCAGCGGCAGCGGCACCTCGATCCACCTGGCGGGCGAGCTGTTCAAGAGCATGACGGGCACGTTCATGGCGCACATTCCGTACAAGGGCTCGGGCCCGGCGCTGCTGGACATGGTGGGCGGCAACGCCGACGTGATGTTCGACAACCTGCCCTCGTCGATGGCGCAGATCAAGGCCGGCAAGCTCACCGCGCTGGCCGTGACGAGCGCACAGCGTTCGCCGGCGCTGCCGGACGTTCCGACGGTGGCAGAGGTGGGAGGCCCGTCGCTCAAGGGCTACGAGGCGAGTTCGTGGTTCGGGCTGCTGGCGCCGGCCGGCACCTCGCCCGAGATCGTCAACCGGATTCAGCAGGAAGTGGCCAAGTCGCTAAACACGCCGGCCATCAAGGAAAAGATGCTCGCGCAGGGGGCGCTGCCCAGCGGGAATTCACCCGCGGACTTCACGAAGCTCATTGCGAGCGAACACGTGAAGTGGGCGAAGGTCGTCAAGGACTCTGGCGCGACAGTGGACTGACGCGCAGGACGCTCAGGTCTTCCAGGTCACGTCCTTCTTCTCGGCCAGGGAGTCCTTGAGCATGTGAAGCAGGGGAGCTGCACGCTGGTGCAGTCCTACATGCTGCTTCTCGGCGTCGGCGGCATGGCCTTCGACCGCGTAGTCGTCATTGTTGTGGGCGTTGCCGCCCTCGCGGGCCAGCGCGGCCTCGAGCGCGGAGATGGCGCCGGGAATCTGCTCGACGGTGATGATGCCTTGCGGCGCGGCTGACTTGCCGATGATGTCGAGCAGCTGGCGTGCGTGCACTTCGAGCATGACGAAATCAGCGGAAGCCCGGGACTGGAAACGATAGAGCATGGTGTTCCTCACTCACTTGTAGATGTAATCACGGGCAAAAGGGTACACCGACTGCGCGCCGCGCAAGACGCCTGCGCGCCCTACATTGCCGTCAGGCTTTGTCGACAACATCTGGTGCAAGGAGATCCAGCCCTGCTCGAAACTCATGGCCGAGCCCGCCAGGTACAGGCGATAGGCGCGCAGCACGCGCTCGGCGTTCTCGGCCTGGAGCCCGCCGTTGCGCTGCAGCACCTCGAGCGCGGTGCCAAGCTGCGCCTCCAGCGCATCCGACCAGGCCCACAGCGTGCGCGCATAGTGCGGGCGCAGGCTTTCGGTGTCGACCATCTCCAGGCCCGCGGCCGCGGTGTCGCGCAGCACGTGCGTCACGTGCAGCAACTCACCGCCCGGGAAGATGTACTTCTCGATGAAGTCGCCCATGCCGGCGCCCAGTTGGCGGTAGTTCAGCTCGCCTGAGGTGATGCCGTGGTTGAGCACCAGCCCGCCCGGCTTGAGCAGCGCGTGGATCTTGCGGAAATAGGTCGGCATGTTGGCAGCGCCGACGTGCTCGAACATGCCCACCGATGAGATCTTGTCGAAGGGCTGCGCGTCGGGCAGCTCGCGGTAGTCGCGCAGTTCCACGCGCACCCGGCCCTGCAGGCCCTTTTCCTCGATGAGCCGCTGCACGTGCGCATGCTGGTTCTTCGACAGCGTGATGCCGGTGGCGTCCACGCCGTAGTGCTCGGCCGCCCAGAGCAGCAAGGCGCCCCAGCCCGAGCCGATGTCCAGGTAGCGCTCGCCCGGCTGCAGCATCAGCTTGCGGCAGATGTGGTCGAGCTTGGCTTCCTGCGCCTGCGCCAGCGTGAGCTCGGGCGTGCGGAAGTAGGCGCACGAATACACGCGGCGCGGGTCGAGCCACAGCGCGTAGAAATCGTCGGAAACGTCGTAGTGGAACTCGATCTGGGCCGCGTCCTTGCGCAGCGAGTGCGAGCCGCGTGACTTGGCGCGGTGCTGCAGGCGGCTCCACCAGCTGGTGTCGGTCTCGGCCGGGTTGCCGGGCAGCATGCCCACGGTGGCGTCGATCAGGTCGCGCATGGCGCCCTCGATCTGCACCTTGCCCTCGACGTAAGCCTCGCCGATGGCGCCCACCTGGTGGGCGGCCAGCTTGGCAAGCACCTTCCACTCCTTGAAAGCCAGCGTGACGCGGGCCCCCGCCTGGGCAACGCGCCGGCCGTCCGGCAGTTCCAGGGCAATGGGAACAGGCAGCGAGGCCAGCTGCGACTCGATCTTCAGTATCAAGTTTTGCATGGAGGCCATGGTATTGATTTTTCAAAGTTTTTGCATGACTCACCGTGTCAGCGGGGCGCCAAGCGGCGCGCGCGCCCCGTTACGAATCCTCATTGACAGCAGATTGTTTATGCCTAAACTATTCAACCATGAACAGCCTCAGCACGGTCAAAACCGCTCCCGCCGCGGACCTCCAACGCATCCTGTGCATCGGCGGCGGGCCGGCAGGCCTGTATTTCGCCCTGCTGATGAAGGCGCGCAACCCGGCGCTCCAGATCACTGTGCTGGAGCGCAACCGCCCCTTCGACACCTTCGGCTGGGGCGTGGTGCTGAGCGACCAGACGCTGGGCAACCTGCGCGCAGCCGACGGTCCCACCGCGGCGCTCATCGGCAACGAGTTCCACCACTGGGACGACATCCAGGTCTTCTTCAAGGGCGGCCAGGTGCGCTCGGGCGGTCACGGCTTCTGCGGCATCGGCCGCAAGCGGCTGCTCAACATCCTGCAGGAACGCTGCCTCGCGCTCGGCGTGGAGCTGGTCTTCGAGACCGATGCCGCCGACGACCAGGCGGTTGCCGCCAAATACAACGCCGACCTGGTCATTGCCAGCGACGGCCTGAACAGCCGCATCCGCCAGCGCTACGCCGAGGTGTTCAAGCCCGACGTCGACCTGCGCGAGTGCCGCTTCGTGTGGCTGGGCACGCACCAGACCTTCGACGCCTTCACCTTCGCCTTCGAAGAGACCGAGCACGGCTGGTTCCAGGCGCACGCCTACCAGTTCGACGACAAGACATCGACCTTCATCGTCGAGACGCCCGAGGCCGTTTGGAAGGCCCACGGCCTGGACCAGATGGAGCAGCCCGAGGCCATCGCCTTCTGCGAGAAGCTGTTCGCCAAGTACCTGGGCGGCCACTCGCTCATCAGCAACGCCACGCACCTGCGCGGCTCGGCCAACTGGATCCGCTTTCCGCGCGTGGTGTGCGAGCGCTGGACGCACCGCATCGACGTCGAGGGCCGCTCGGTGCCCGTGGTGCTGATGGGCGACGCCGCGCACACGGCGCACTTCTCCATCGGCTCGGGCACCAAGCTCGCGCTGGAAGACGCGATCGACCTGGCCAACGAATTCGCGCAGGGCGGCACCGTCGACCATGTGCTCGAAGGCTATGAAGCGCGCCGCAGCGTCGAGGTGCTGAAGATCCAGAACGCCGCGCGCAACTCCACCGAATGGTTCGAGAACGTGCCGCGCTACACCGGCATGCAGATCGAGCAGTTCGCCTATTCGCTGCTCACGCGCTCGCAGCGCATCAGCCACGAGAACCTGCGCGTGCGCGACACGCAATGGCTCGGCGGCTACGAGCAGTGGCTGGCGGGCGGCAAGGCGATGCCGCCGATGCTCATGCCCTACACCGTGCGCGGGCTCACGCTGAAGAACCGCATCCTGGTGTCGCCGATGGCCACCTACAGCGCGGTCGACGGTGTGCCGCAAGACTTCCTGCTGGTGCACCTGGGCGCGCGCGCGCTCGGCGGCGCCGCGATGGTGTTCGTCGAAATGACGAGCCCGACGCCCGAAGGCCGCATCACCCCCGCCTGCACGGGCCTCTACAACGACACGCAGCAGGCCGCGTTCAAGCGCATCGTCGATTTCGTGCACACGCAGTCGAGCGCGAAGATCGCCATGCAGCTCGGCCACAGCGGCCCCAAGGGCTCCACGCGCGTGGGCTGGGAAGGCACCGACGAGCCGCTGGAAAGCGGCAACTGGCCGGTGCTGGGCGCGAGCGCCGTGCCCTACGGCGAACAGAACCAGCTGCCCGCCGCGATCACGCGCGAGCAGATGGACACGCTGCGCGACCAGTTCGTCGACGCGACGCGCCGCACGCTGGAGGCCGGCTTCGACTGGCTCGAACTGCACTGCGCGCACGGCTACCTGCTGTCGGCCTTCATCAGCCCACTGACCAACCTGCGCACGGACGAATACGGCGGCGACATCGAAGCGCGCTGCCGCTATCCGCTCGAGGTGTTCCGCGCCATGCGCGCCGCGTGGCCCGAAGACAAGCCCATGAGCGTGCGCATCTCCGCGCACGACTGGGCCCCCGGCGGCAACACCGACGCCGATGCGGTGGCGATCGCGCGCCTGTTCAAGCAAGCCGGCGCAGACTTCATCGACGTGTCGTCCGGCCAGACCACGCGCACCGCGAAACCGGTGTATGGCCGCATGTACCAGACGCCGTTCTCGGACCGCATCCGCAACGAGGTCGGCATTGCGACCATCGCGGTCGGCGCCATCACCGACGCCGACCAGGCCAACAGCATCATCGCGGCCGGCCGCGCCGACCTGTGCGCCGTGGCGCGCCCGCACCTGGCCGACCCGGCCTGGACGCTGCACGAAGCGGCCAAGCTGCAAAGCCGCTACGTCGACTGGCCGAAGCAGTACCTGAGCGGGCGCGACCAGATGTACCGCGAGATCGCCAAGCAACAGCAGATCGCCGCGGCCACCGCATCGGCTGCCGCCGCGAACACGGACGAGACGCACTGACATGGACCTCGAAGCGCGCGCGCACAGCGAACATCCGGAAGCCTTGCGGCTCTGGCTGCGGCTGCTTACATGCACCCAGCTGATCGAGAAGCAGGTCCGCAACGAGCTGCGCTCGCAGTTCACCACCACGCTGCCGCGCTTCGACCTGATGTCGCAACTCGAGCGCTCGCCCGAGGGCCTGAAGATGAACGAGCTCTCGCGCCGCATGATGGTCACGGGCGGCAACGTCACGGGCATCACCGACCAGCTGGTGACCGAAGGCCTGGTGGAGCGCATCAACGTCGAAGGCGACCGCCGCGCCTGGCGCGTGCGCCTCACGGCGCGCGGACGCAAGCTCTTCAACGAGATGGCGCAACAGCACGAAGACTGGATCGTCGGGGCCTTCTCCGGCCTCAGCACCAAGGAGATCGCGCAGCTGCACAAGCTGCTCGGCAAGGTCAAGCAACACTCACACAACCAATCGATGGCGGAGACCGAATGAAGCACTACATCGGCGCAGGCAATCCCATGCGCGCCCAATTCGAAGCGAAGGCAGCCTACAAGGCCGAGCACTTCGCATGGAGCTATGACAACGGCATCGGCACCATCACGCTGAACCGGCCCGAGCGCAAGAACCCGTTGACCTTCGACTCGTACGCCGAGCTGCGCGACCTGTTCCGCGCGCTGAACTACGCCACCGACGTGAAGGTGATCGTGGTCACCGGCGCGGGCGGCAACTTCTGCTCGGGCGGCGACGTGCACGAGATCATCGGCCCGCTCACCGGCATGCGCATGCCCGAGCTGCTGGAGTTCACGCGCATGACGGGCGACCTGGTGAAGGCCATTCGCGCCTGCCCGCAGCCCATCGTCGGCGCCATCGACGGCGTGTGCGCCGGTGCCGGCGCGATGATCGCGCTGGCCTGCGACCTGCGCTACGGCTCTCCCGCCACGCGCACCGCGTTTCTGTTCACGCGCGTGGGCCTTGCCGGCGCCGACATGGGCGCCTGCGCACTGTTGCCGCGCGTGATCGGCCAGGGCCGCGCATCGGAGCTGCTGTTCACCGGCCGCGCCATGACCGCGCAGGAAGGCCATGCCTGGGGCTTTTTCAATGCGCTGAACGAAAGCGATGCGCTGCTCGAGGCCGCGACCAAGGTCGCACGCGACCTGGCCGAAGGCCCGACCTTCGCGCACGGCATGACCAAGACCATGCTCGCGCAGGAATGGTCGATGACCATCGACCAGGCCATCGAAGCCGAGGCCCAGGCGCAGGCCATCTGCATGCAGACCGAAGACTTCAAGCGTGCCTACGAAGCTTTCGCGGCCAAGCGCAAGCCGGTGTTCGGCGGAGACTGACGCGATGATGACCAAAGCACCCGCGCCGCCCTCGACCGCGCACCTCGCACTGCCCTTCTTCGACGACGCGCACCGCGCGCTGGCCGATGGCCTGCTGCCTTGGGCAGCGGCGCAGGAGGTGGACGAACATGACGATCGCGCCGCATGCCGCGACTGGGTGCAGCGCCTCGGCGAGGGTGGATGGTTGCGCTACTGCGTGCCGGGCACTTCGGGCGGGGCGCTCGAGCGCCTCGACTCGCGCGCACTCGTGCTGCTGCGCGAAACGCTCGCCTTCCACTCGCCGCTTGCCGACTTCGCCTTCGCGATGCAGGGCCTGGGCAGCGGCGCGATCACGCTCGCTGGCACGCCCGAGCAGCATGCGAACTACCTGACTGCAGTTGCGAAGGGCAGCAAGATCGCGGCCTTCGCACTCAGCGAGCCCGAAGCGGGCTCCGACGTGGGTGCGATGGCGATGCGCGCCGAAGCGACGGCCGACGGCTGGCGGCTGAACGGCGAGAAGACCTGGATCAGCAACGGCGGCATCGCCGATTTCTACTGCGTGTTCGCGAAGACCGATCCGAACGGTGGCACGCGCGGCATCACGGCCTTCATCGTCGATGCGACGACACCGGGCCTAGACACCTCCGAGCACATCGACGTGATGGCGCCGCATCCGCTCGCGACGCTGCGCTTCGAGAACTGCGTCGTGCCGCGCACCGCGCAACTCGGTGAGCTCAACGGCGGCTTCAAGCTGGCGATGCGCACGCTCGACATCTTCCGCGCATCGGTTGCTGCCGCGGCACTCGGCATGGGCCGACGCGCACTGGCGGAAGCCATCTCGCATTCGAAGAACCGGCGCATGTTCGGCCAGACGCTCGCGGACTTCCAGCTCACGCAAGCCAAGCTCGGCGAGATGGCCGCGCTGATCGACAGTGCCGCACTGCTCACCTACCGCGCGGCATGGATGCGCGACGACGCGGAGCAACGCGGTGCACCTGCGGTCGGCGACGTGTCCGCTGCCGCCGCCATGGCCAAGATGTGCGCCACCGAGAACGCGAGCCGCGTGATCGACATGGCCCTGCAGATGCACGGCGGCCTGGGCGTGAAGGTTGGCACGAAGATTGAAAGCCTCTACCGCGACATCCGTTCGCTGCGCATCTATGAAGGCGCGACGGAGGTTCAACAACTGATCATTGGCAAATCCGTTCTGCGGGGATAAATACCGTGTCTGCCCAAGTCGACCGCTTCGTTCACGACCGCCTGCCGCCTGCCGAGCAGCTGCCCGTCTTTCGCTATGAGCTGCCCGAGCTGCAGCTGCCCGACCAGCTGAACCTGGTCGAGGAGCTGCTCGACAAGGCCGCGGCGAAAGGCTTCGGCGACAAGCCGATGCTGCGTTCGCCCGCGGGCACGCTGACTTACGCGCAAGCGGTCGTCGAGGTCAACCGCATCGCACAGGTGCTGACGGAAGACCTCGGACTGCTGCCGGGCAACCGCGTGCTGCTGCGCGGCGGCAATTCGGTGGCAATGGCGCTGTCGTGGCTGGCAGTGGTGAAGGCGGGCCTCATTGCCGTGGCCACGATGCCTTTGCTGCGTGCGAAGGAACTGGGCGAGATCATCGAGAAGGCACAGCCCGTGGCCGCGTTGTGCGACGGGCGCCTGCTCGACGAACTCCTGATCGCGCAGCGCGAGTACCCGGTGCTGGCCACGGTGATTGCGTTCAACAAGCCCGATGCACCCGACTCCCTCTCTGCACGCGCAGCAACGAAGAGCGGCGTGTTCAAGGCCTGCCCCACGGCATCGGACGACATCGCGCTGCTGGCGTTCACCTCGGGCACCACGGGCAAGCCGAAGGCGCCCGTCACCACGCACCGCGACGTGCTCGCGATGTGCGAGACATGGCCGCGCCATGTGTTGCACGCGCGCAGCGACGACATCGTGATCGGCTCGCCGCCGCTGGCCTTCACCTTCGGGCTCGGCGGGCTGCTGGTGTTTCCGATGTGGGCTGGTGCCTCGGTCTACTTCGCCGATGCGCCGTTCACGCCCGAAGGGCTCGTGAAGCTCATCAACGAGGTCGGTGCGACCATCTGCTACACCGCGCCCACGTTCTATCGCCAGATGGCGCCGTTCGTGAAGCAGCACGGCCTGCCCACGCTGCGCATCAGCGTGAGCGCCGGCGAGGCGCTGCCCGACGCGACGCGCCAGCTGTGGAAGGAAGCCTCGGGCATCGAGATGCTCGACGGCATCGGCGGGACCGAGGTGTTCCACATCTACATCTCGGCCGCCGGCGACGACGTGCGCCGCGGCGCGGTCGGCAGGGCGGTGCCCGGCTTCATCGCGAAGGTGGTGGACAACGCCGGCAACGAGGTGCCGCGCGGCACCGTCGGCAAGCTCGCGCTGCAAGGCCCCGTGGGCTGCCGCTACCTCGAAGACCCGCGCCAGACCGACTACGTGAAGAACGGCTGGAACTACCCCGGCGACTCGTTCGTGCAGGACGACGACGGCTACTTCTTCTACCAGGCGCGCGCCGACGACATGATCATCACGGCCGGCTACAACGTCGGCGGCCCGGAGGTCGAAGATGCCCTGCTCAAGCACCCGGCCGTGGCCGAGTGCGGCGTGATCGGCAAGCCCGATGCGGACCGCGGCATGATCGTGAAGGCGTTCTGTGTGCTCAAGCCCGGCCAGCAAGGCGACGCGGCCCTGGTGAAGGCGCTGCAGGACCACGTGAAGGCGACGATCGCGCCGTTCAAATACCCGCGCGAGATCGAGTTCGTGACGGTGCTTCCGCGCACCGAGACCGGCAAGCTCCAGCGATTCAAACTGAGACAACTCAACACCACACCATGATCAACAAACTCCTGCAGCCTGAAGGCTGGCTGCCTCCCAAGGGCTATGCGAACGGCATTGCCGCGCGCGGCACGATGCTGTTCGTCGGCGGCCAGATCGGCTGGAATGCGCAGYAGCAGTTCGAGTCGGACGACTTCATCGAGCAGTGCGGGCTGGCACTGCGCAACATCGTAGAGGTGCTGCGCGCGCGCGGAGCGGGCCGCTAGCACCTCGTGCGCATGAGCTGGTACGCAACGGAGCGTGACGAATACAGCGGCCGACTCTCCGACCTCGGCTACGCTGATCGCGCTGCGATGCGCCGCAGCTTGCCGGCCATGACTCGCCTGACGGTGGCGTCTCTGGTTGCGAACCGCGCGCAGGTCGACG
>NNBU01000543.1_pt1 | contig 11308 bp, 10 predicted proteins | sample 1173781 | NCBI WGS metagenome assembly NNBU01 (sample SAMN07173937, study PRJNA388173) | plant metagenome | biome: Plant school; feature: Soil; material: Symbiotic tissue of Blasia pusilla L.; isolation source: symbiotic tissue sample KVJ2 | host: Blasia pusilla | place: Norway: Troms, Kvaloya...
GCTCTAGAGATGCAGCACCACCTCGCGCCGATGCGGTCGGTCGCGATGCTCGAACAGGTAGATGCCCTGCCAGGTCCCGAGCATCAGGCGCCCCTGCGCATAGGGAATTGCGAGCGAGACCGGCAGCAAAGCCGCCTTTATATGGGCCGGCATGTCATCAGGACCTTCGTCCCGGTGGATGATGTAATTCATCGCAGGATCGGTGCTCGGCGGCACCAGGCGCCGGAAGAAAGCCTGCAGGTCGACCTGCACGGACGGATCTGCATTTTCCTGGATCAGCAGCGAACAGGAGGTGTGACGAACAAAAACCGTCAGCAGGCCCACCTCCCCGCCCGATTCGGCGACGAAATCGGCCGCGAGTTCGGTGAATTCGTAGAGCCCCGGTCCGCGCGTCCCGATCGTGATGCATCGTTGTGCCATGCTGCAATCCTCGCCTGCCGGCCTTTGCATGATGTGCGTGAATTCGGGCGGAGGATGGAAGCCCCCCTAGTCGATCACCGGGGCAGTCTGTAGTCTCGCGCCCGAACCGCAGCAAGACGCTCACACCACAATGCCAGCAAGGATGCCGCAATGAGCCTGATCGACACCATTGAACAGCAGGAAACACGCCTCGTTTTCAAAGCTTTCGACGAGCTTGCCGCCCTCGATCTCGGCCAGCGCCTGGTAACCCTTGCCCTGTCGGAGAGAGCACCCGTGGTGATCGACATCCGCACGCCCGACCGCACGCTTTTCCACGCCGCCCTGCCTGGCGCCACGCCCGACAACGATCACTGGGCCCGGCGCAAAAGCAATGTCACCCTGCGCTTCCACAAGGCGTCGCTGAGGGTCGGCGAGACGAATCGGTTGCGCGAACGCGGCGTGACACCAGACCTCGGGCTCGACCCGCTTGAATATGCCGACCACGGCGGCAGCTTTCCGGTCCGTGTCGTCGGCACCGGCGTGGTCGCCGCCATCACCGTGTCCGGCCTGAAATCGCAGGAAGATCACGACATGATCATCGCGGTCCTCGAAGATCTGCTCGCCAGGGGCTGACGCGCAAAGTTCATGGCTGTCAGGGGCGCACGGCACAGAACAGGCTGAAGCGGCTGAACACGTCTCCGTCGCGCTCCAGCACCAAGACAGCCGGCAGCGCATAGGGTCCGGCCTCGCCATCGGCATCCGTGTCGACGGCGCGCCGGTTCTGTCCATTGAGCGTGCATTCGACGGCGACCCGGAAGCCGGCTTCGTCCGTCATCAGCACAGCATCGGTCAATCTCAGCTCATGCCGCAGCACATAGGCCGACAGCGTATCGCGAAACGACGCCTGGCCAATGACCCTGATTCCGTCGGGCAGATCGAGGATCACCTCCTCGTCGAAACGGGTGATCAAGCCAGTGAAGTCATGGCGGTTGAATGCATCGATAACGGCAAGCGTCTGATCTTTCACGGACATCGGCCTCTCCTCTTCTGACGAGTGAAGATAGGCCGCGATCTTGAACCGGCAAGGTTCGAATGTCAGCTGATTGGCCGCAAGGCCCGCCCCGCCGCCTCCACGACCGCCTGCGTCACAGGCTGCATCAGCCGCTGCACCGAACGGCTGACATGCCAGTAAAGCGGCACGTCAAGCGGGCAGTCCGGCTTCAGCAAGACCAGCCGCCCATCGGCGAGGGCCGGAGCAGCCAGCACCTCGGGGTTCATGCCCCAGCCGAGCCCGACTACGGCCGCATCGACGAAGGCCTGGCTGGAGGGCAGCCAGTGCGACGGTCCGGTTGCCGCAGTCCCGAAGGCCTGCTCGGCCCAGCGGGTCTGCAGCCGATCCTTGGCATTGAAGGTCAGTATGGGCGCGCGCGTCATGGCGGCCGCCGTCATACCCTCTGTACCAAACCAGCGGTCGCAGAAGTCGGGACTAGCCGTCGCCAGATAGCGCAGCGCACCAAGCGGCCGACAATCGCAGCCCTGCACAGGCTTCGGCGCACTGCTGACCGCCGCCCGAACCTCGCCACGCTTCAACCAGTCGGCACTGTGATCCTGGTCGTCGACGACAAGGTCGAACAGCAGATCGCCCGCCCGCGCCAGCCCCGGCAGGAACCACGTTGCCAGACTGTCGGCATTGACCGCAAGCCGCACCGCCGGCCAGAAACGCGGATCGTCGCTTGGTCGGCCACCGGCCTCCCCACCGACATCGCGCCCCATCCCAAGATCCGTCCGCAAATCCTGTTCGAGAAGGCGCAGCTCCTCGGCATGGCGAAACACCCGCTGCCCCGCATCCGTCGCCCGGCAAGGCTGCGCCCGAATGACGAGCGGCGTCCCGACCTGCTCTTCGAGAAGCCGGATCCGCTGTGACACCGCCGATTGGGTGAGGCCAAGTTCGTTTGCGGCCCGCTCGAAGCTGCCGCTGCGCAAGATGGCGGAAAGGGCCGCCAGATGGGAAGGATCGAACATCGAATTCCCTAATGCTTGATTAGCTGAATGAATTTTCCTAATGGCGATCAATCCGCTAGTCAAAGGCCGAAGAACTGGAGACATGCATGTTCGCCGCCTTGACCGCCGGATTTTTACTCGGACTGAGCCTGATCGTCGCAATCGGCGCACAGAATGCGTTTGTCCTGCGCCAGGGGCTGCGACGCGAGCATGTTCTGCCGCTGGTGCTGACCTGTGCGCTATCCGACGCTGTGCTGATTGCGCTCGGGGTCGGCGGCTTTGCCACCGTGCTCGCCCAGATCGCGTGGCTGGACCCGCTGATGCGCTATGCCGGCGCCGCTTTCCTGCTGGTCTATGCGTTGAGAAGCCTCAGAAGCGCGATCGCTGGCGGCAACGCGTTGGAGGCAAATGGCCAGACCAGGACAAGCCTGCGGGCCGCCCTTCTCACCTGCCTCGCGCTCACCTGGCTGAACCCGCATGTCTATCTCGACACGGTGGTGCTGCTGGGCTCGATCTCCACCCGTTATGCCGGAGAGGAAACTGCCTTTGCACTGGGCGCAATGTCGGCCTCCTTCGCCTTCTTCTTCAGCCTCGGTTATGGTGCGAGGCTGCTGGCACCGCTCTTTGCCAAACCGGTGGCGTGGCGGATCCTCGACGGGCTGATTGCGCTCGTCATGGCCTCTATCGGCGTGAGCCTGCTGGTTTGAAGGCCGCGACCGCCGTCAGCTCTCGGGAAATCCACGCGCGCGCCACTGCGCCTTCGGCACGGGTTTGCCAACCGACAGCGAGAAATTCACCACCTCTGTGGCACCATCATTGACCTCGCAGCGCACAGAGATGTTGATCCAGTCGCCATTCACATCGCGGAAGGCAGCCAGCGACACGTCCACCACATTGCCCTTTTTCAGCCGCAAGATCGGCAACAGGTAGGGCATATAGGCCGGTCGGCCATTGCGCAGCTGCTGGCTGAGTTCGGTCCCACAAAGCTGGTCGCCGCGCTCCTGGCGTGTCAGTCCCGCCATCGCCGTTGCAGCCTGCGCATCGTCGGAAATGGTCTTCGAGAGCAGACGTTTGACCTCCCGCGGCACCAGTGCGGCGTCCTTGATCGGCTTTGCCTTGTCGTCAGCCGCAACTTTGGCCTCGGCGGACTTTGCCGCGTCCTCTGCCGGCTTGGAAGTGGCAGCCGGCGCGGCCTCCTCACCCTCACCTTCTACGGGCTTTTCCGCTGCGTCCGGCATCGGCGCCTCCTCGGCAAGGTTCGCCTCCGGCAGGGCGATCTCCGGTTGCGGCGTGGCGGCCGCCGCCTCGCGCTCGGCCTCCTCGAGTTCTGCCGCACTTTCCGGCGTCAACGCCGCATCGGCTTCAGTGCCTTTCGAGACCTCCGGACCGCTATCCTTTTCCGCAAAACGCACCACCGGTCGCAAGACCGGGATCGGCGCCTGATCGGCGTCGGGCAGTTTGGGTTGCTCCTCGGTCTCCGCCGCTGCTGGCGGCGGCTCGGGTGGGGGTGGCGCAGCTTCCGGCGGTTTCGGCGGCTCGGGGGCCGGCGGCTTATTCGCCGCTGGCTCCTCCGGTTTGGGTTCCTCAGCTGGAGGTTTTTCCGCCGCCGGTTCCGGAGGCGCGACCAGGCTCACTTCGATCACCGGTTCTTCCGCTTGCGGCTCCGGCTGGAAGAAGAGTGACAACAGCAAAACGCCCGCCACGACCGCATGCAGCAGCAGCGAGACGGTAAGCCCGCTCAGAGGGCGCCACCGACGTTTCAAGCTCTCATCAACCATCGGGTGATCCATACCGAGGATTGCGGCGAAAAGGGAGGCGGTATTCGACCACATGGGCCTCTTTTGCCATGATGCCTGGACGTAACTCTGGCAAAACGACATCGTGAGTCATTCTGAACGGAAAATGTCGTCATCGATCGTGTCGCTGTCCAAGCTGGCCTGTCATTGTTGAAGGCAGGCGGCGATTTCGCCGACGGCGTAATCGCCTTTACCGGGCGCATGATGGGCGCCGAACATTTCGTCTCTTTTGATCGCAAGGCTGTCAGATTGCTGAATTCGGCCGGCGAAGAGGCCCGGCTTCTTCCCTGATTGTCTGCAGCCCCTCCCCTCGTACGCCGTCTGGTCCAACCGGCATGACGCAAAAAAGCCGGAGCGTTTCCGCTCCGGCCCTCAATCTCATCGTAAATCGAACAGCATCAGCTATCGAGGAACGACCGCAGCTTCCTCGAACGGCTCGGATGCTTCAGCTTCCGGAGCGCCTTGGCTTCGATCTGACGGATACGCTCGCGGGTAACCGAGAACTGCTGGCCGACTTCTTCCAGCGTATGGTCGGTGTTCATGCCGATGCCGAAGCGCATGCGCAGAACGCGTTCTTCGCGCGGGGTGAGCGAAGCGAGAACGCGGGTGGTCGTCTCGCGCAGGTTCGCCTGAATGGCGGCGTCGATCGGCAGTAGTGCGTTCTTGTCCTCGATGAAATCGCCCAGATGCGAATCCTCTTCGTCACCCACGGGGGTTTCGAGCGAGATCGGCTCCTTGGCGATCTTCAGGACCTTGCGGACCTTTTCGAGCGGCATGGCGAGCTTTTCGGCCAGTTCTTCCGGCGTCGGCTCGCGGCCGATTTCGTGCAGCATCTGGCGCGAGGTACGGACGATCTTGTTGATCGTCTCGATCATATGCACCGGAATACGGATCGTGCGGGCCTGGTCGGCGATCGAGCGGGTGATCGCCTGACGGATCCACCAGGTCGCATAGGTCGAGAACTTGTAGCCGCGACGATACTCGAACTTGTCGACCGCCTTCATCAGGCCGATATTGCCTTCCTGGATAAGATCGAGGAACTGCAGACCACGGTTCGTGTACTTCTTGGCGATCGAGATGACGAGGCGCAGGTTCGCCTCGACCATTTCCTTCTTGGCGATGCGCGCTTCGCGTTCGCCCTTCTGCACCATCGAGACGATGCGACGGAATTCGGCGATCGAGATGCCGGTTTCGGTGGCCAGATTCTGGATCTCGCCCCTGATGTCACGGATCGTCGCGTTTTCTTCCTTGGCGAATTCCTTCCAGCCACGGCCGGACAGGTTGGCGATCGACTTCATCCAGTTCGGATCGAGTTCGGCGCCCTGATACTGCTCGAGGAAGGCTTCGCGCTTGACGCCATAGCTTTCGGCGAGACGCAGCAGGCGACCCTCGTTCTGCATCAGGCGCTTGGAAATGTCGTAGAGCTGCTCGACGAGGCTGTCGATGCGGTTCTGGTTCAGCGACAGCGACTTGACGGCCGTGATCAGCTGATCCTTCAGCTCCTTGTAGCGACGTTCCTGACCGGACGACAGCGTGCCGGCACAGGCGAGACGCGCCTCCACCTGCTGGTCCTGCAGCTTGCGCAGCTTCTTGTAGGTGTCGGCGATGAGGTCGAGGGTTTCCATGACCTGCGGACGCAGCTCGGATTCCATCGCGGCGAGAGACAGATTGCTCTCGTCCTCGTCTTCTTCCTCTTCTTCTGGCGGCAGACCTTCCCCGCCCATCGCGGTGATGTCGTCATCTTCTCCGGAAGCGGCCTGCGGACGGCGCTTGGCGCGTTCACGTTCCTTCTCTTCCGCAGCCTTCCGGTCGGCTTCGATCTTTTCCGGGCTCTGGAACTGCGGGGCAGCCTTGGCTTCCGGACCGGAATAGGTCGTCTCGAGATCGATGATCTCGCGCAGAAGCGTCGTGCCCTCGTTCAGCTCGTCGCGCCAGATGATCAGCGCCTGGAACGTGAGCGGGCTCTCACAGAGACCCGAGATCATCGTCTCGCGGCCGGCCTCGATGCGCTTGGCGATGGCGATTTCGCCTTCGCGCGACAAAAGCTCGACCGAGCCCATTTCGCGCAGATACATGCGCACCGGGTCATCGGTGCGGTCTGTCGGTTCTTTCTTCTTGGCGGTCGCAACGGCCGTGCCGGCGGAAGGCGCAAGCTCGCCGCCTTCGCTTTCGCCGTCCTCATCGTCATTGTCTTCGGCAGCCGCCGGCTCGTCAGCGTCTTCGTCCTCGATGACGTTGATGCCCATATCGGAAAGCATCGCCATGGTGTCTTCGATCTGCTCCGAGGTGACTTCCTCGGAGGGCAGAACCGAATTCAGTTCATCCATGGTGACATAGCCGCGCTTTTTCGCGGCCTTGATCATCTTTTTGACCGCGTCATCGGAAAGATCGAGAAGCGGACCGTCCGTCGCGCCGTCGCGTTCGCCGTCGGCTTCTTCGTTTTCTTTGACTTTCGATGCCATTTATCTTGTCGCTTTCCCTGACGTCTGATCATGCTGCAAACCGCCGGACGGATGGGGGAGCCGACCACTCACCCGGGCGTATCGCTTGTCACTGACCTAACGGAGTGTTGCTTAATTCCTGATTAACTATGGGCATTGCGGTCGCAGCGCCGAACCTTCGATTGCCTGCATGACCTATCATCATACCAGAGACCCGTCAGAACCCACGTCACCCTTGTGTGCTTGAATTGGTGATTCCCACAATTTTTCGCGGCGTCAAGCTCTTCTGCAGCAGATACGCGGAAAATCAACAAAACAAGCCGTTCAACGGCGTCTTTATCACCGATCTTCGCAGATGTAGGACATTCGCCCCTCGAAACAAGAGGTCGCACCACCGGGCGCGGGAGATTCTGGCGATATGCACCTGTCTTAAACTGTCTCTATCGCTCGGACCAAGAATCACGTCCTCCCGCAACCCAAGTTTGGTGCTGCCGTTCGCGGTCAATGATGTCCGGTCGCCGCCCCCTTGACCCTTCCGGACATCACGCCGAAGCCATCGATGATGGCCTCCTGATTTTCCATCCGGGCCACTTCGGATTGCACTTCGTGCAGCGCGCTGATCAACTGGTCGATGCGTTCCGCATCTTCCGCTTCGGTGGCCTCTGCCACCTCACGCTCCAGCTCCTTGCGCTGGCGCTTCAAGGCACTTGCCCGCTTGTAGAGCGACAGGGCCTGGCGGTAACCTTCGCGGGCGTCTTCTGCGGCGGCGATTTCCGTTGCGGTCCAGAGCCTCGCATTGCGGATCTGCTGATCGAGCGTTCGAAGCAGTGTGCCGTGACCATGCACTTCCAGCTTGCCGATCAGCACCTCGCGGCTGAGGCCATGATCGGCTTCGGCCACGGCTGTCAGCAGAGACGACCAGAGCTTCTGCAGCGCCGCATTCTCGAATTCGATCGCGGCAATCTCGTCATACTCGTCTTCCAGCAGGGTCGGATGGTTGACGATGGTGAGCGCCAGCACCGTCTCGCGCAGTGTTGGCTGGTCCTGATGCCCGCGAACGAGGCCCGATCGCGCCAGGCGGTCGGAAATTGCCCCGCGCCCGGCTGCCACCGGCCCCGGTTGACGCCCCCCGAAGCGGCCCTGCCCGCCCTGGCCCTGACCACGTCCGTTGCCCTGGTAGCCGCCACGCTCGCCGCGCTGCGGCTGGCTGCCCTGGAAGAAGGCATAGAGCCTGTCTCGGATGTCCTGCTGGTAATGCCGCCGCACATTCTCGTCGGCGATGACAGTCACCACTTGCTTGAGCTTGGCCTCAAGTTCGGCACGCTTTTCCGGCGTATCGAAGCCGCCGCCCGACACTTCCCGCGTCCAGACCATCGCCGCCAGCGGCTGCGCGTCCGCCATCACCCGGTCGAAGGGCGCACGGCCGTCGTGCTTGACGAGATCGTCAGGATCCTTTCCGTCCGGCAGCATGGCAAACCGCACCGACTGCCCCGGCTTCAGATGCGGCAGCGCAATGTCGACGGCCCGAAACGCCGCCCGCTGCCCTGCCCCGTCGCCATCGAAGCACAAGACCGGCACCGGCGTCGTCTTCCACATCAGCTGCAGCTGGTTTTCCGTCAGCGCCGTGCCAAGCGGGGCAACTGCGTTCTCGATGCCGGCCTGATGGAGGGCGATCACATCCATATAACCTTCGACCGCAATCAGCGTGTCGGCGCCGTCAGCCCCCTGCATGGACCGCCTGGCACGGGAGAAATTATAGAGCACATTGCCCTTGTGGAAGAGCTCGGTCTCGTTGGAATTCAGATATTTCGCCATCGCGTCCGGCGACATCGCGCGACCGCCAAAGGCGATCACCTTGTCCCGCGACGACAGGATCGGGAACATGATGCGGTCGCGGAAGCGGTCATAGGAGACCGGGATCTCCGGGCCGTGGACGACGAGCCCACAGGCCTCGATCTGATCCTTTGGCACACCTTTGCCCGCCAGATACTCTTTCAAGGCGTTGCGGCTCTCGGGCGCATAACCCAGCCGAAACGTCTCGATCGTCCGGCCGGTGAGCCCGCGCTCGCGCAGATAGGCCCGCGCCCGGGCGCCACTCGCCGTCTGCAACTGATCCTGGAAGAACTGCGTCGCCATTTCCATGACGTCCTGCAGCGTCGTGCGTTCCTTCTCGCGCCGCTCGGCTTGCGGGTCAGGCTGCGGCATGGCAATGCCGGCCATATCCGCTACCTGCTGCACGGCCTCGATGAAGCTCAAGCCTTCGAGATCGGTGAGAAACCGGAAGTGATCGCCCGACACGCCACAGCCGAAGCAGTGATAGCGCCCCTTGCGATCCTCGCAGTGAAAGCTCGGGCTCTTCTCGCCATGGAAGGGGCAGCAGGCCCAGTAATCCTGCCGCGAGACATTGGTCTTCTTGCGATCCCAGGTCACGCGACGGCCCACCACGGCCGAAATCGGCACGCGGTCACGGATCTCGTCGAGGAAGTCGTTGGAAAAACGCATTGGTCACCTGAAATTCTGATCTTCATATAGGCGGGCTTGGCGCGCGACGCCAAGGCTTTCGCGCAGCATGCCCGCTATTCACAGCCGTTGATTTGAATGACGTCTGTATATGCAATGCTTGTCGTCAGCTTCACGGACCCGGCCGATGTGCAGTCTCGACGATATCCCGCAGGACGGATGGGCTTTCGAATGGGACGAGGCCAAGCGTCGGAGCAATCTTGAAAAGTATGGCATTGACTTCGATGACGTCATCTTGGCGCTCACCGAACCAAGTCTTGAAACGTCAAATGTGACAAAAGGCGAAATGCGGGTCATTACCACATGCCTTTCAACCGGACGTCTGATTTCGGTAGTTTACACTATGAGAGGAAACGCGTTTCGGATCATATCTGCCCGCGTTGCCCTCGCTGAGGTTCTGGAAAAGCGCGCGCGAGGCGAAAAGAGCCAAACCGACTGGGCGCGGGTCGATGCCATGACCGACGAGGACATCGAGCGCGCCATGCGCGACGATCCGGATTGGCAGAACTTCATGGATATCGACTGGTCGAAGGCCGTGATGGTCATTCCGGACAAGAAGAAGGCGATATCTATCCGCCTCGATCCGGATATCGTCGATTTCTTCCAGGCGACCGGCAAGGGTTACCAGACCCGCATCAACGCGGTTTTGCGCCACTTCGTCGACGAGCAGAAGCGCTCGAAGGGCTGAAACGCAAGACGCCGCCCGATGGCGGCGTCGATGGTCGGGCGAAGGCCTCTAAGCGTTACTTCAACAGGTCCTTGACCACGCCGGAGGCCTTGCCGAAGTCCATCTGGCCGGCATAGCGCTCCTTGAGTGCGCTGATGCACTTGCCCATGTCGCGCAGGCCTTGCGCTCCGGTTTCGCTGATCACGGCCTGGCAGATCTCACGAACCTTCTCGTCCGGGATCTGCTCCGGCATGAAGGACTTGATGATCTCGATTTCCTCAAGTTCCTGGGCTGCAAGCTCCGGGCGATCGTTGGCGGCGTAGATCTTGGCAGACTCGTCGCGCTGCTTGATCATCTTCATGAGGATCTGCATGATTTCATCATCCGTGACCGGGTCCTTGCCGGTGCCGCGATGGGCGATGTCGCGATCCTTGATCGCCGTCTGGATCAGACGAACGGTCGAGGTCCGGCGCACATCCTTTGCCTTCAGGGACTCTTTCATCGTATTGGCGAGTATATCGCGTAGCATTGTTCTCTCCGCGGAAAAGCCGATGCGGACGGGCTGAAATGTGGCTTTTCCTTGTTCGTGGTTGCCATCTCTTATCCAGACAGTTTCTGCAGTGCAAACGAATTGCACAAACCATTGAAATGGCTTGCGAGAAATCCGGGACCGAACAAACTGACGAATTGACCTCTGCGATCGATCCGTCTATTGCTCGGCACCTGCACGCAAATTGTCATCAGGGCTAACATCGCGCGTCCTCGCGCGCCCTCGATCTGCAACATAGATGGCCCTGCGACCCTTCCTCGACAAGAGGTCCGGGACGCGGCCGAACAAGGAACGACCATGACTGCGACAGCTCCCTGGACAACCCGCAAGCCGACCGCCCTCCTCGTGCTCGCCGACGGCACCGTCATCGAAGGTCACGGCATCGGTGCGACCGGGAAGGTCCAGGCGGAAGTCTGCTTCAACACGGCCCTGACCGGCTACGAGGAAATCCTCACCGATCCCTCCTATCTCGGCCAGATCGTCACCTTCACCTTCCCCCATATCGGCAATGTCGGCACCAATGAGGAAGACATCGAAGACCTGACACCGGCCGGCCGTCACGGCGCCGTCGGCACCATCTTTAAGGCGGACATCACGGAGCCTTCAAATTATCGTGCTGCAAGCCATCTCGACGCCTGGCTAAAGAGCCGGGGCGTCATTGGCCTCTCAGGCGTCGACACGCGCGCGCTGACCGCCTGGATCCGTGAAAACGGCGCGCCGAACGCGGTCATCGCCCATGACCCGAACGGCGTCTTCGACATCGAGGCGCTGAAGGCCGAAGCCAAGGCCTGGAGCGGGCTGGAAGGCCTCGACCTCGCCAAGGTCGCGTCCTCCGGTCAGTCTTCGGTCTGGAACGAAAAGGACTGGTCCTGGGAAAATGGCCATACCACGCTTGGTGATGCGGACGCCAAGTACCACATCGTCTGCGTCGACT